>ENA-ORCN01001506-ORCN01001506.1-human-gut-metagenome-genome-assembly--contig:-NODE-1506-length-15560-cov-62.926242_pt1 | contig 15560 bp, 15 predicted proteins | sample MGYA00242984_ERZ507984 | MGnify/ENA primary metagenome ERZ507984 (study PRJEB26167, sample SAMN06115395) | human gut metagenome | host: Homo sapiens | place: China:Hubei | collected 2016-05-19... | reverse complement strand
ATTAAATTACTAAAAATCAGTGATATGTGCAACTTTTTCATTTGTAAATATTTAGAATTTTAATTCAACCAACGGGTTATTTATATTCTTATTTATGTCTATGAGTATGAGCTTATATGCCATAGACTGCTGGTGCTGGGCGGATATCAATGCAGAAATCCGATTGAATGAACGAAAACTTTCAGAAGAAAACGAAACTATCTTATCAGAATTGTATTTGATGAGGGAAAAATCGAATGTGCCCGACCACATCAAAATACACTCAAACGATACTGTTTATATAGTAGAGTATGTAAATTTATTTGAGCGCAATCTTGATTTTTGGAAGAATAAAGATTACAAACAGGAATATTGGTCGGCCCATTATAAACAAGAGAAAGGGGAAAAAGACATAATAGTAGAACGGAACTATATTGAATGGCAATATCTGTGTCCTTGTGACCAAAGACGCTTTGACCTATGTGCAAGAATGGATGTTGATGGGTTGCATTTGGAATCTGAAAAGCAAAAGAATTCAATGATATCAGAAAACCCAACAGCATTTACGTTTTTGACGCAAATAATTTTCGAGTCAAATGGCAAGAGCAAAATTACCACAATCAAATTTGATGGTTATGAAGGTATGTTTTAGCGCTGCCACCGCCGGTGTGCAACCATTGAAATACGGTGCGAAAGAGCTCGACCGCGAGAACGGTCTCGACCTCTACGACAGCCACGCCCGCTTCTACGACTCTATGATCGGCCGGACAACATCCCAAGACCCCCTTGCTGAAAAATACAGCGGTGTCAGTCCTTACCTCTGGTGCGCAGGAAATCCAATACGAAATATAGATGAAGGTGGCGACAGTATTGCTGTGCTATATCTCCATGGGTTAGTGGGGCACTTGGCTTTACTAATCCAAAAAGATGATGGAAAATGGGCTTATTATTCCATGAATGGAAACAATGTTTATAAATTGACAAGTGGTGTTTTTGGAGGGAAAAATTATCATGATTTAGGAACAAAAACATTTGACAGCCCTATGGCTTTCTTGAATAGCTTCTACAATCAAGAAGGCAAAAATAAACGTGACATACAGGATGACAAAGTCAATAATTATGGCTATGAGGAAGCATATGTGATTCCAACAACACGAAATCAAGATAAAAATATTAGGGAAAGATTCCTACAAGAAACTAGTCAATCATATAATTTAGTAAAAAGACAATGTGCGCAAGTTGTTCAAAGAGCTCTAGAAGCAGGAGGTATTAAAACAACAAATTTGGAATATTTGTATTTTGATGATTCTACCCATACAGAAGCAGTCCCATATATGCCCAGAACCACATTTAGAGCTATTATTGATAACAATTCTAAAGGAATAAACATAAGAAAAAATGGAAAATAAAATGGAAAATAAAATGGAAAATAAAATGGAAAATAAAATGGAAAATAAAATGGAAAATAAAATTTTAAGACTTACTACATCTTCATTGTTTGCTCTTCAAGGAGCATTTGCGATATTTTGGTCTCTGTATATGTATTTAGAAGACAATATGAGGCTAACAGAAGCGTTTGTGATAGGCTGCATTTTATTGCTGTTTGCCTTGTTGTTCAATTTTAGAAAACCAATAATAAAAAAAAACGCCTATGCTGTATTGGTGCTTTATACTGTTTTTTTTGATGTTTGTGGGATAATGTTGATAGGGGTTGGCAGTCCTGTAATTTGGATTGCATGGGTTATATTCTTTTTAATCGTTTCAAATTCGGCACTAATATTGCTTCATTACCTTTCGATACAAATGACAACACTTTTGGTTTTGTCCATGATAATACTTGCCATCAGTTCAATGCTTTGAAATCAACAGGCAAAATTTATGACATTTTTAAAAGGATATGAGATATTTGTGAACAGCCACGTCTATCAGTTAGATTGATTTGTGAGGCGGTTTGTGATTTGGAAAAGAGAAAATAGAGAGGAATTGTTTGTGTTTCTTCCGGATAAGCACTACCTTTAGGTAAAATTTAAGTCTGCTATGAAACTGCGATTGCTTTTTATTGTCATTATGCTGTGTCTCGCCGGCGGAGCGTCGGCCGACGATGCCGACCGCCTTATTGCCGACTTCGACAGAAAGGCGGATGTGGCTTCTGCCAATAAATTTTTTGAGTTTCTCGACCGTCGGGAGTTCACCGACAGCAAAATAGTGTTTTCAAAGGCAGTGCCCGCCGACTCTCTGCGTCAGCAAACGTGGTATTGGGCGGCGGAGTGGTACTATGACTGCCAGAACTATTCACTTGCCAGGGACTATGCCAAGCGGGCATTGCCGCTTATGCGCTGGCCAAACCTTGATAAGTCGTGTTGTTTGAATCTTCTCGGCATTATCCATGTGCGTCTTGGCGATTTCAAGACGGCGGTGGAGTATGCCAAGCGGTGTGTCGACATCGATATCCGCCTCAATGATCCCGACCGCGTTTCGTCGAGTCTTAACACTCTGGCGGGAGCGTATATGGCGGCAAACCAGCCTCAGGATGCCGAGCGCTACATCCTGCGCGGGCTTGAATATGCCGAGCGTGCCGGCAATCCTGCGCGTAAGGCAGTGCTGCTTGGGATGGCTTCCGAAATTTATTATAAACTTGGCGATTACAGCAAGTCGGTCGATTATGCCGACCGTGCCTACCGCCTTGATTCTATCGGAGGGCGCGAGGCGAAGATGGCAGTGCGACTGTCGCAGAAGGGCACCGCGCTTGTCGGTCTGAAGAAATATGCCGAGGCCGAACAGGTGCTTCTGAAAGCCATAGCCGGGCTGCGGGCCTCGGGCAACGTCCATTCGCTTGCCATCGACCTTAACCAGATGGGATTTCTGATGCTCAGACAGGACCGTGAGCGCGAGGCAGTGGGCTATTTCAGCCAGGCAGCCTCGTTGTTTGGCAAAATGGGCGACCTCTATAATCTTGTGAATTCACATAAGGGCCTGTATGAGAGCTACTGGTCGATAAACCCCGACAGTGCGCGGATAGAGCTGGAGCATTTCAATGCGCTGCGCGACTCACTGTATTCCACCGCCACCGCCGACGCTTTGGCACGCTACAAGACAGAGTTTGACACCGACCGTCTGCGCGAGGAGGTGGAGCGGACTTACGGTGCCCGCCGCCGCGACATCGTGGTTGGTATCAGCGTGCTTGTCGTAGTGATGCTGGCAGGCATCGTGTACCACAAGAGAAGGATGCGCCGCTATCGTGCCGAGATGCTCGCGCTGATTCGCGATGTGGAACGCCTCGACGGCACGCCCGAACCGGAAGAAGCACCGACTGAAGCGGCAGAAAATCCGTTTGAGCGCATGGTTGTCGACACGGTGCGGCAAGGACTGGCAAGCGGAGATGACATCAGTGTCTCCGCCATTGCCTCGCGGCTGAATCTCGGAGAGCAGACCTTCCGCCGGCGTTTTGTGGCAGAGACAGGGAAGCAGCCCAAAACGTTTGTGACGGCGATACAGATGGAAATGGCGGCGCGCCTGCTGACGTCGGACGCATCGTTGCCAGTCGCCGAGGTGGCTCGCGCATGCGGCTTTGACGATGCCAGCGCGTTCTCCCACGCATTCAAGAAGGCATATTCCTGCTCGCCCACACAGTTTCGCCAGAAACGTGCCTGAACACGCTTTTTTCAAGGGTTGAAAAGTATTTACAAAAGAATGTAAGATATTTACAAGTCTCTGAAACACATACGGTTGTAAATTTGTGGCCGGACAACAAATAATATGATCGTATGGAGAAAGACACTAATGCACACCAGCCATCGGCAACTTCTGGAAGGGAGCTGTTGCCGGAACACGTTTTGCGGACACGCAGGGAATTTGTTGACCTTGTTGCCAAGATTGTCGCGGATGCCATCCCGTCGCATCGTTACGATGTGGTGGGCATAGCGGAAAGACTTGGGCTGTCGGAGCAAACCTTCCGCCGGCGGTTGTATATCTGCACCGGATATACGCCGAAACAGTTTATCACGAGCATACAGATGCGTGAGGCAGAGCGGCTGCTGTCGGAATATCCCGACGCAAAGGTAAAGGATGTGGCATTCAAGTGCGGCTTCGACGAGACAAGCCCTTTCTCGAAGGCATTCAAGAAATGGAGCGGGTACGGCCCGTTGGCATTCCGCAAGCAAAAACGGATAGAGGAAAGCGAGGACTGGATGCGCCTGCTTGAAAAATACAAATGACGCAGGCAAATTTGTAAGAATTTTACAACAATTAACCTGCTGATTGTGTGTAGATTTGCATTTTGAAGGGATATAGACTTGAATGAATCCTGGATAGAACCTAAAACATAACCTAAAACATAACCAACAAAAAACTATATGAAAAAGAATTACAACCACAAACAGGCGCGATGGCTGTTGGTCGTCGCGACCCTACTGGCATTGTTTGTCGCCAGACCGGTGAAAGCCGAAGACAATGTCTACAATGGCGACGGCTATTCATTGAAGTATATCGCTATTAAGAATCCACCGGAAGGCGAGGAGAAGCGTGCGATTGTCATAGGACTGACAGACGGCACACTGGATTATACAGGACATGTCAACATCCCATCGAAGATTGAAAATCTGCCGGTGCGCCACATCGGAGTGTATGACCGGATGTCGAACAGGGTTGGCTTCCCTAAGGTTTCGAGCATCGACATTCCATCATCGGTGCGGACAATAGGCAGGGGAAGCTTCTATGGCAACTCCAATCTGACCAATGTCAAGATTGCCCGCGGAGGATTGACAGAGATTCTCTCGGAGGCATTTCGGGGGTGTGTCGCATTGAAAAACATAGAATTGCCCACAACATTGACAAGCATCGGACCGAGTGCGTTTGAGTCTTGTGAAGGATTGGAGAGCATCGTGTTTCCAGAGTCGGTCACCGATCTTCAAGGATGTCTTTCCAACTGTACGTCGTTGACAGAGGTGGCTTTGCCAAAGTCGCTGACCACTTTCGGCGACGGAATGTTCATAAAATGCACATCGTTGAGGAGAGTCGTTGTGTGGGAAGGCGGCGACGGCATGTCGGTGCCGGCTGCATATCTGAAAATCCCAGCCAGCACGTTCCTCGGGTGCAAGAATCTCGAAGAGGTGGTGTGGAATGCCCCAATCACTGAAATCGAAAAGAATGCGTTCAACAGCTGCGAGAAATTGAAAAATTATCCCGACATGTCGAATGTGAAAATAATTAGGGAGGAAGCGTTTTCTTATAGCGGCATAGAGACGTTTACAACGCCGGCGTCGATGGAGCTTATGGACCGCCCGTTTACTCATAGCCATTGTCTGGAGTCGGTCACGATTACCCATAAAATGGACGTCTATGGATACCTTGCATTTGCCGACTGCCCAAAACTCACGTCGTTTGTTTTCCACGACGACATTGAAAACCTCAATGAAGCTTGGTATATGTTCAGCGGTTGCACGTCGCTTGAGGAAATCCGTCTGCCAAAGAAATTGAAGAAAATAGACCGTTACATGTTTGATGGCTGCACAAACCTGAAGAGGCTTTACATAGGCGATGCTATTACTGAGATAGAGACAGGGTCTGTCTATGGCACGGCTCTTGAGGAGCTTCATATAGAAGCGGCAACACCGCCAAAACAGATTGTGTCGGAAGGAGTTATCAACAATCCTCCTTTTGACAAATTTGCCTATGAAAACGCTACTGTCTACTGCCCCGATGCGAAGGCCTATTATTCCAACTACATGTGGCAGCGATTCAAAAAATACAAACTCCCGGAAGCGTTTAAGTACACCGAGGTTGAGGGCGGCTATTCCGCAAGCTACAATCTCTTTGATTATGTCAAAGACCCAACAACAGGCATCGATTATGGCGAGCTGTTTAGAAACGCATATCCCGACGGTAAGCTTGTCGTGCCTGACACCTACAATGGAAAGCCCGTTGTAGAGATTGCCGACAATGCATTCTATTATAGGCTCAACAATATAAGATACACATTGCAGACAAATATCAGCGAGGTGGTTTTGCCGGAAACGATAAGAAAAGTAGGCAAAGAAGCGTTCTACTATCTTACAGATATAAAGAAGGTGAATATGCCGTCGTCGCTCACCGAAATCGGAGAAGATGCATTCTGGAGTACCGGAATTTCGGAAGTGATTCTTCCCAACGGGCTGAAGACGGTGGGCAGAAACGCGTTCCAGTATTGCAACAATCTTACAAAACTGGTGATTCCGCAGTCGGTGGAAAGCATCAGCGGGAACGCTTTCTACTGCAGCTCTTATTCAGGAAATAAGATTTTGGAAATAATTTGCCATAATCCTACTCCTATACCGCTCTCCGAGCAGTTTGCAAACACGACATACAGCAAGCTGAGGATTCCTTTCGGCAGCAAGGACGCATACTACGAAGCAGACTATTGGCGCGATTTCTTCACGAAAGGCACTGTAGTTGTGGGCGTCGGCGAGCAAACGCTTGCCGCCCTGGAAATCACCCCGACGGAAGAGATGCAGGAGGGCGAATTCACGGTGACCATCAACAACAGCAACGAGGGAGCCGTGGTGAGATACTACATCATGAAGGATTGGAAAATGTTTAAGGAAATTTCGGAATATACCGGACCGATCACTATTTCGGAAACAGGCAACATCGACATCTATGCAATCGCCGAGAACGGCGACAAATGCTCGCCCGAGGCGCATCAGCATTATTACGTCGAGAAGAAAACCAACAGTCCTTGCAGCCTTGTGACATTCTGCGGCATAAACGTCAAAGACAAGGCGTTTGCTGCAAAGTTCGGCAAAAGCGTCACGTACAGGGAGACGAAGGATGCCGGCGTGCTGACGTTGAGCTATGCTGACATCAACGCCGCCGACAACGGCTACAACACGGGCATCAACGCTATGGACGGAACGCTGATTGTTGAGCTGGTGGGCAACTCTACTATCGCAGCCGAGGCCTACGGCATCACGATGGGCACACAAGGTCCGGGCATCGGCGGCAAGGGCGGCAACCTGATTGTCCGCGGCACGACCGGCTCGGAAGTGCTGACTTTCAACATCTCCGACAAAGGTATGGGCATCTATGCATATCTTGCCAATGTGACAATCGAAAACTGTACGGTTGTTGTCAATGGTGCGCGTGACGGCATAGTCATGAAGTCGGGCCACGACGATGGCTATCTGACCGTGCGCGGCAAGAATACCGTGCTTAACCTCAACGGCAGCAATGCCGCTATGGAAAATGTGTCGGACTTGATGCTTGAAGACGGCTTGGATATTGTAGTGCCGGAAAATGGATATTTCAGTTATACGGGTTCTGGCGGCACGGTGTTTGACCCCGGCACCAAGACGGTTGCCACCCATGTGGTTATCCGTTATGTCGACAATGGACTCCAAAGCCCGATGTTCTCGCATCGCGCCACAACATTTGCCGAGCCGTTTGAGCTTTACATCTACAACCCCAACGTAGACGGAAAGAAGAACGAACGTGGCACGGTGATTTATAAAGTCGTTCCGGCGGGCATAAGCGACCCAAGCCTCATAAAGGAGCAGCCGTATTACGGCAAGGGCATCCTTATTGAAGAAACGTCGACGGTATACGCTTACGTTGTCGACGGCAAGGAACAGAGTGAAACGGCAGTGGTCGAGTATGTATACGCACCCAATGTGCCGCAGATTGAGAAAGAGCAGACAATCGACTTCGGCAACGACCTCACCGACAGCGACGGCAATGCCTTGACGGTGGAAAACGTTGTGGTCAACAACGTGTACTACAACCTCCCAGCCGACAGCGGCAACGGCTACGACACTGCAGGAAAATGCGTTGTGGTCAACACACCGATGTCGGAAGACGCGTTTGTCGGCAATGACTCTCCGGCGACACCGTCGGAAGGCGACAATTTCGAATGGTTCAATGGAATGATTGTGGTTGTCGGCGGAACAGGAACCGTTGAGATTACCTGCGAGACGGTAGGCACTATGGTTCTTGCCGTGAGAAAGGGCAATGACGAGCCTGCGTATTATACGCAAAGCTCGGAAAACACCGTTGTGGTAAACTACGATAACAACACACCGGAATATCTGTATATCTACGCTGTGGATACGGCTGCGGGAAAGAAAAAGACGCGTGAGGTGTCGGCAGCCGCAGACTGCCTCAAGATTTACGGAATGAAGGTGACTCCGACCACGGTTGTGACAGGTGTTGAAAGCATCTTTGAGGATTCTGAGACACCGGGAGAACGCGTGATCTACGACCTCAACGGCCGCCGTTGCACGGAGCCGCTCGAGCCGGGCGTGTATATCGTGAACCGAAAGAAGGTGATTATAAGATAGCCTGATAAGTACAACCGATAGAAGAGATGCGCGTCAAGCGCCGGCACATCCCGGAGCTTGACGCGCATTTATTTGTTTGTTCAACAATGTCAAACCAAGTCGCTGAAGCGGTGCTTGCGGCGCAGGTTGTAGTCGAGGATGATGTTGCGGTGGCAGCAAGGGAAGTCGCCCATTATGCTGCGCTGCGGCCTCACGTTGTCGTATCGGCTTTTCTGGTGGCGGTAGTCGTTGTGCGCGCGCAGGATGGCACGGGCGTTTGCAAAATCCATCTTCGCCATGAAAACGAAGAAAGCCAGAGTGTCGTACAGCCGTCTGATCAAGAGCATCCGTCGGCCTTCGCGCGGCGGCAGATTCTTGTAGAGCAGAAACAGATTGTTGCGGAAGTTGAGGTAGGTTTTCTTCGGGTTTGACGCCGGCAGGCTGCCGCCGCCAAGATGGAACACCACGCTCTGCGGAATGACTCGTATCGCCTGTCCGCGCTGGTGCAGACGCCAGCACAGGTCGATTTCCTCCATGTGGGCGAAGAAATCCTTGTCGAGACCGCCAGCGGCGAGATATTCCTCCGTGCGCACCGTCAGCGCGGCACCTGTAGCCCAGAAAATGTCGGTGATGTCGTTGTATTGTCCGTTGTCGGTCTCCACGGTGTCGAATATTCGTCCGCGGCAGAAAGGATATCCATGCTTGTCGATGAATCCCCCCGACGCACCAGCATATTCAAATTTCGTGTGGTCGGCGTCGCTCAGAATCTTAGGCTGGCACGCAGCCACTTCCGGGTGTGCCTCCATATATTCGTATAGCGGACGTATCCATTCCGGTGTCGCGGCAACATCGCTGTTGAGCAGCACGCTGTAGCGGTAGCCCAGTTCGCGGATTGCACGGTTGTAGCCTTCGGCATATCCGTAGTTTTTGTCGAAGCAAAGAGTGCGCACGTCGGGAAATTCCTGTTTCAACACGCTTAGCGACTCGTCGGTGCTGCCGTTGTCGACCACCACTACGTCGGCAATGTCGTTGCTGTTGGCAGCCACCACCGACGGCAGGTAACGGCGCAGCAGCGCCGCACCGTTCCAATTGAGTATGATTATTCCTACGGGTTTCATTTCTTATTCAGTTTGCGGCGCCAGCGGTTGTGCGACCACAGCCATGCATCCGGTTGGCGCAGTATTGTTTGTTCGAGCAGAAGGGCGTAGCGGTCGGTCACGAAATTCTCGTCGGTCTCCGCCACATTGTCGGCGATAGGCACAATCCTTGCGCGGTAGTGTCCGCGGCTGGTGCGCTCAACGTCGGCATACATAGCCGCCGCCTTCAGTTTGCGTAGCAGCATCTCCGTGCCGGAAATAAACGGAGTGTCTTGGTTGAGGAAACGTATGCTGTGGTGCCCGTCGTTATGGCTTGGCTTCTGGTCGGAGATGAATCCGGTGACAAAAACACCGCCGTTGTGGCGAGCCTGCAGCAAAGCGCGCAGCACACCGTTTTTCGGGATAGAAGTGGAGTGGAAACGCTTGCGCAGATTGAACCAAAACCGGTCGAACCACTTGTTGCGCAACGGGCGATAGACCTGTGAATACTCAACATTGTCGGCGCGGTATCCCCACAGCGTTATCGACGTGATCCATTCCCAGTTGCCGAAATGCGAGCAATACAAGCCTATTGACCGTCCGTCTTTGGCGATGCGTTCCACGTGCTCAATGTCTTCAAACACCATGCGTCGTCGCATCTCGTCGTCGCTGATGTGGAGCAGCTTTATCGTTTCGACAAACACGTCGGTGAAGTTGCGGTAGAAGCGCTTCACGATGTCGCGACGTTCCGCCTCCGTCTTGTCGGGGAATGCCGCGGCAATATTGGCTTCGACCAGCCGCCGGCGGTAGCGCACCACAGACGCAGCCACCCAAGCCAGCGCGTCGGACAGCGCATAGAGCGCGCCGAACGGCAACAGAGCCACAGCGTGCAGCAGCAGCCAAAGAGGAGAGTATGCTATGCGTTGCAGAGTCGTGCTCATACGATTTCAGCTTTTATAAGGTCGTCATGTCCGAGAGGCTCCACAAGGCGCACGTTTAGGATAGTGTTGCTCAGCCGCGTGTCGGCAGGCACCGCCACACGCAGGTAGTTGTCGGTGAAACCTTTCATCAGTCCGTCGTCGTCGACAGCGTGCTCAAACAGCACCGGGCGCACCGTGCCGAGATATTTTTGCGTGAATGCCGCCAGTTTGCGGTCAGACAGCGCCATCATGCGCCGAGTGCGCAGATGCTTGGTGTGCTGGTCCACGACGTATGGGATTTTCAGCGCCATCGTGTCGGGACGTTCGGAGTAGGAAAACACGTGCAGTCGAGTGATATCGAGGCTGTCGACAAACGAGCGCGAATCCTCAAAAATCTCAGGAGTTTCGCCGCGCATACCCGTAATAAGATCCACTCCGATGAAAGCGTCAGGGATAAGGCGTTTAATTGCAGCCACCTTGTCGGCAAACAGCTGACGGTCGTAGTGGCGGCGCATCAGTTTCAGCATCTCGTCGCTTCCCGACTGCAAAGGGATGTGGAAATGCGGCATGAAATGCTTTGAACCGGCGCAGAATTCAATGACATCGTCGGTCAGCAAGTCGGGTTCAATCGAAGATATGCGATAGCGCTCGATGCCCTCCACAGAGTCGAGGCAGCGCAGCAGGTCGATGAAACGTTCGCCCGTGTCATATCCGAAGTCTCCGATGTTTACCCCCGTGATTACAATCTCCTTGCCACCGTCGGCGGCAGCCCGACGAGCCTGTTCGGCAAGGTCGGCAATCCGTCCGCTGCGGCTGCGTCCGCGGGCACGGGGGATAGTGCAATAGCTGCAATAATAGTTGCAACCGTCCTGCACCTTCAAGAAAAATCTGGTGCGGTCGCCTCGCGAGCACGAAGGGATAAACTGCCTGATGTCTTTCAGCGCAGTCACTTTCACCGTCGGCTCATGGTCGGCATACCAGCGGTCGACAAAGTCGGCTATTTCTGCCTTTTGGTCGTTTCCCACCACGATGTCGACGCCTTCGATGTCGGCCACCTCCTCGCTGTTCAGCTGGGCATAGCATCCCGTCACCACCATCACGGCATCCGGGTATCGGCGCGACAGTTTTCGGATTTCCTGTCGGCATTTCTTGTTAGCCAATTCCGTCACCGAGCAAGTGTTGACCACGCAAATGTCGGGCGTCTCGCCCGCCTGCACAGGTTGTGCACCACGGTCGGCGAGAAGCTTGCCGATGGTAGAAGTCTCGGCAAAGTTAAGTTTGCATCCCAACGTGTGGAATGCCACCTTCTTATTGTCAAAAGTTGTATTGTCTATCATTTGAGTACAAAGATAGTGCAAGCCGAGAGAAGAGCAAAACAAACTTGTTTGATTTTGCACATCCGAGGCGACGGCTATCTTATGTTTTCTCCGGCATTCAGCGCAGTGCGCTTCAGAAAAAGCAGGCGTTATTGTTTGTTGCGCAGTTCAGCAATCAAGTCGTTGATGATATATGTGTCGCTCATCAGGTGAAGCCCGTATTTCTCATCATGGAGCATACGGCTGGTTTCGGAATCGTAAAACAACTCCAGTGCACGTTCGTTTGAGATGTTGAGCGTGTCGGCAAGCTGCTTGACGATTCTTGCTATTTTGTTCCACAAAAGAAAGTCCTTCATAAGCTAAATGATTTTATGAGATTTAAATGTCAGATGCTTGTCGGCAATGTCTTGGTTCAAGATGCATATTTGGAAGTTAGGTTTGTGGTAAATCAAAAGGCTCAAAGTCGTTTCCACAGTGGCATAACCATTGATAAACGCTTCGATAGCGTCAATCACACGGTCGTCGGCGACGCCACCCTCCACGATGTCGTAGCCAGCCCACGGTTGTTTGCCTTGACGGCTTTCGACAATAAACTCAAGCCATTCGCGGTTGTAAGCATCGAATTTCAGGACATTGCAATTTACAGGCTCGTCGTATTTATAAGTGTTTATGACGGCATGGTCTGCGTTGCGAATCATCTGGATACGCTTAGCCCATCTGGATGCTTGGTCGTATAGATTAGTAAGATAGAATCCCGGACCAAAATCCAAGTCCTTCCTGCCAATGCTGACAATCGGCTTTTCGACCACGACAGTCGATCCGTGGTAGAGAATTGATTTATCCATTCCGCCTCCTTTCCCAATTTTCCAAAGCCTCGACAACATCGTTGGCAACCGCCTCGCGGCTCTCGGTGTGCAGCGTGTCGTAGCAGTCCACGATGAGATTTTTTATAAGACCAGCCCGTTCAAGCCTCCGTCTCATTTCGGCAGGTGTTATGCCTAATTTTTTAGCGGAAGCCTCGATAGCCAATATCGTGAACGACAGGCGGTCAAGTTCAGCAGTACGTTTCATTGTCTCCATTGCCGTAGATGTTGTTTGTTTTTTGCAAAGATAGTGCAAGCCGAGAGGAAAGAAAAGAGCTTGCTCGAATTTCTTTCCCGAGGCGCCGCCTATTTTATGAAAAGATAGTGCAAGCCGAGAGAAAAACCGTGCAAGCCGAGAGGAAAATGAAGTTACTTCAATTTTTCCGAGGCGCCGCCGGTTTTATGCAAGAGCAAAACAAACAAGGTTGAAATAATATTCATCAGGGATTCCCTTTTTTCCTTTGTAAATAACCCATCATTCGTTATCTTTGTAAAAACCGCTTAAAAACAGACTATTTACACGAAATTTGTAAACCTAAAACAATTAACGATATATGGGATTTTTTAGATACCTGACACTGCTTTTCTGCTTATGCTCAATAACGTTGACACAGGCTCAACGCTATGAGGTGGACTGCCTTGTAAACTCTGAAATAAAAGCTGTCGCAACAGACAAGCCAACGGAATTTGACGGCACCCGCACCGTGCTCTATCTGCGCAACGGCACGCTCGTGAATGTGGTGGGACGCAAGGTTGCCGGAACCGACGGACAGGAAGCCTCGCATCTCAAGCAGGCCGGTGACACGCCCGATGTGAGGCAGATAAAAGCCGTGGTTGAATACGACGGCAAGTTGCAAAATGTGTCAATTCTGCATCAAGGAGACCGGATTGTTGAATGGTGGCTGTTACGGTATGGCATCAGCGGCGGCGCTCACGCGACGCATGCTGCGCCATCGGCTGTCCCTCGACGTTGTCGAGGGTTAACATCAGGCGTGACCGCTCACGCGGTTAGATTTTGCACTGTCTTATTCAAAGATAGGCTTCGGTTCGGCAAAACATTGTCAAGCAAGCTTGAATGTTTTTCGCTCACCTTGCACTATCTTTGAATAAAATAGGCTTCGGTTCGGCAAAACATTGTCAAGCAAGCTTGAATGTTTTTCGCTCACCTTGCACTATCTTTGCAGAAAAATTGTGTGATGAAGAAATTTAGAATTGGGCTGTTGCCCCGAATTATCATAGCGATTGTGCTTGGTATCGGCACAGGATTTGTGATGCCGGAAGTGGTGGTGCGTTTGTTTGTCACGTTCAACGGGCTGTTCAGCCAGTTTCTCGGATTTATTATACCTCTGATTATCGTGGGCCTTGTCACGCCAGCCATCGCCGACATCGGCAAGGGCGCGGGCAAGATGCTTGTGGCAACAACGCTGCTGGCGTATGTCGCCACGGTGCTGTCTGGATTCCTGTCGTTCGGGGTGGGCGATGTGGTGTTTCCGCATCTGATCACCAAAAACATCTCGATAGAACAGATAAGCGAGGCGCATGGCATAGAGCCGTTTTTCACGGTCGCCATCCCCGAGCCGTTGAACATTATGACTGCGCTTGTGATGGCCTTCACCGTGGGACTTGGACTCGCACATCTGAAATCCACAGCGCTGCGCGACGCATTTGTCGACTTGAAGGATATAATCGTTAAAACCATACAGGCTGTAATCTTGCCGCTGCTGCCGTTGTATATTTTCGGCATTTTTATGAATATGACGCATTCCGGCCAGGTGGTGCATGTGTTGTCGGCGTTTATGAAGGTGATAGTTGTGATTTTCATACTTCACATTTTCCTTCTCATCTTTCAATTCAGCGTCGCCGGACTTGTGGCGAAGAAGAATCCTTTCCGCCTGTTGCGCAATATGCTGCCGGCATACTTCACGGCGCTCGGCACATCGTCGTCGGCAGCGACCATCCCTGTGACGCTGCGCCAGACTATTGCCAACGGCGTGGATGATGGCGTGGCAGGATTTGTGGTGCCGTTGTGCGCCACGATACATTTGTCGGGCAGCACGCTGAAAATTGTTGCGTGTGCGCTGGCGTTGATGATAATGCAAGGCATTCCGTACGATTTTCAGATGTTTGCAGGTTTCATCTTTATGCTTGGCGTGACGATGGTGGCCGCTCCGGGAGTGCCCGGCGGAGCGATAATGGCGGCGCTGGGCATTCTGTCGTCGATGCTCGGCTTCGACCAAAACGCCCAGGCTCTGATGATAGCCCTGTATATCGCTATGGACAGCTTCGGCACGGCATGCAACGTGACCGGTGATGGCGCTCTCGCACTCATCATCGACCGTTGTTTCCGCAAGAAATAGACGCGAGGAAACCCCTTGATGCCCTACAGCTCGTCGAGGTCGGCACCTTTGCGCTCCAGAATCGAGGCGGCAAGGCTGTCGCCGGCTTGCACGATTGACACCAAAGGATACAGCGTCTTTGCGGCGTCGTAGTTGCGCATATCCTCAAAACTTGTCATGTTGACGCCCCATGCGCCCATGTGCCAACGCATGGCGAGCATCTCGGCATCGGTAAGTTCCAGTCCGCTGAGCAGAACGAGAATCACCGATTTCTCGCCGTGTCCCATAGGAAAGTTCTTATAGCTCACCTTGTAGCCTTCGCAGTCTTCCCACTGTCCGAGGCGGTTTTTGCGCTTCTTGATGCTACGGAAGTAAATGTCGCTTTTGCACACGTCGTGGAGCAGCGATGCTATGATTACGCTGTCGCGCGTCACCTCGGTTTCCAGCGAGGCGTCTATTTGCTTCATCCCTTCCCATACGGCAAGCGCCGCCTTGGCGGTGTTGAGCGAATGCTCCACAAGTCCACCCTCAGTGTTCAAGTGGTGACCAGCCGACGCCGGTGCGGTGAAGAAGCCTTGCTCCTCCAGGTCTTCAATCACGCCTTCCACGCCTTCGCGGCCGGTGGAGCGCAGCAATTCCAGAAATTCTTCTTTAGCGGTTTTGGTATCTTCCATTTTATATGTCTGTTTTTATACAAAATTACGAAAAATCTCTGGAAAAGACGAATAAAAAGGGACAAATGTCTTCGTAATGCCTGTCAATAAGGCGTTTGCGAAGACAAA
>ENA-ORCN01001504-ORCN01001504.1-human-gut-metagenome-genome-assembly--contig:-NODE-1504-length-15584-cov-20.161024_pt1 | contig 15584 bp, 13 predicted proteins | sample MGYA00242984_ERZ507984 | MGnify/ENA primary metagenome ERZ507984 (study PRJEB26167, sample SAMN06115395) | human gut metagenome | host: Homo sapiens | place: China:Hubei | collected 2016-05-19... | reverse complement strand
TGGGTTTACAACCAGCTTTTGTACCTTCCTGGTCTTGCAGGAAGAATGAGAACTTTTGCTGATTGATGGCAGTGGGAAAGTCAGAAAAATCAGACTTATATTGTGAATACAACACTTTCTTCTCTTCCATCAACAGGTGGTATCGGTACTACAATCTTCACAATCGCAGGTTGCGTAATCATGATTGCAGCAGCTGGTCTGTTCTTCGCAAGCCGCAAGAAAACAAACAAATAATTAATGCATGATTGATAATCAGATACTGAATCCGGGGCCTTTGCCCCGGATTCCTAAAAAATAATACAACAGCAAGGAGAGTTCGGATGAAAAATAAACTGAATAAATTCATTATCGGAATTATATTTTTAGCCGGATTGTCCTTACTGCTGTATCCGTTTATTGCAAACCAGTGGAACAACCACAGGCAGAAACAATTGATCAGCAGTTATGAACAGACTGTATCCGAAAAGGATGCAGCACATGAAATTGATTATGACGCAGAGCTTAAGAAAGCAGAAGCATACAATGAAGCCTTACTTCCAAGTATCCTTCCTGATTCTTTCGCAGTAGCAGAAGCCAGTGACGAAGAAGATGCCACCTACATGGACGCTCTGAATATTGCCGGTGACGAGATGATGGGAATCGTAGAGATTCCGAAGATCGATATCAAACTTCCAATCTATCACACGACAAACGAAGACGTTCTCAAGCAGGCAGCCGGTCATCTGGAAGGAAGCTCACTTCCGATCGGCGGTAAAAGTACTCACGCCGTTATCTCAGCACACCGGGGACTTCCAAGTGCATCTCTTTTCACAGATTTGGATCAGCTTGATGAAGGCGATCATTTTCTGATTCATGTGTTAAATGAAACCTTATGTTATGAAGTAGATCAGATCTTGGTTGTCAAACCGGAAGAAACCTCCGCTCTCGCAGTAGAAGAGGGAAAAGATCTGGTGACGCTTCTGACATGTACTCCTTACGGAGTCAATACCGAGCGGCTTCTGGTGCGTGGTCACAGAGTAGATTATGTAGAACAGGAAGTTGCCGATGAAAAGACACCACTTAGTGGAATCAGTCTTCATACAAATTATCTTTTATGGGTAATTGTTGGTCTTGCAGTTACCGCAATCTTCATCCTTGTGTTATACTTAAAGGAGAAGAAGCTTCAAAAGAAGAAAAATGAGACCTCTTAAAAAGAGAACAAGAACTAGAAAGGGAATATGCCTATGAAAAGAAAAATCTCAACCTTCCTTTTCGGTCTGTTATTCTTGATAGGATTTGGGATTCTGATCTACCCGACGGTATCCAACCAGTGGAACACCTACAGACAGAATCAGCTGATCAGCAGCTATGACAATACAATACAGGACATGGAACCGGAGGACTTCACCTCTGAGTGGGAAAAGGCAAAAGCTTTCAATGATACCATTCAGCAGAACAACCTCTACGGAGATGTATTTGGTGAAGATGAAAATGACATCAAAGGCACCGAATACTGGAAGATCCTGAACGTTGCAGATGACGGTGTAATGGGATACCTTTCCATCCCGAAGATCAACATCAAGCTTGCCATTTACCATGGCACCGGTGATGATGAACTTCAGACCGGTGTCGGACATCTGAACGGCACAAAGCTTCCGATCGGAGGAGAGAGTACCCACAGTGTTCTCGCAGCTCACCGTGGACTTCCAAGCGCAAAGCTTTTTACCGATATCGATCAGCTCAAAGTTGGCGATAAATTTTACATCCATGTACTGGATGAAGTCCTTGCCTACAAGGTAGACCAGATTCTTCCGATGGTAGACAAAGACGATCATGAAACACTGGAGAAAGCACTCCAGATTGAAGAAGGAAAAGATCAGGTAACTTTATTTACCTGTACACCATATGGAGTCAACTCCCATCGTCTTCTCGTAAGAGGAACCAGAGTTCCATATAACGGCGAAGAGGATGCTACCGAATCAGTTACAGATTCTATGGTAAAAGCCATTCAGAATTATTATATGCTTTATTTAATTTTAGGACTTTCAATCACGATTCTTGTGATCATTCTCTTGCGATTCCTTTCTAAGAGAAAAGCTCACAAAGAATAACCAAGATTTCTTAAGGAGGACATGAGGCGATGATGAATAAACGATTAAAACAAGGAACAACGTTTTTGTTAGCTCTCGCTCTTGCATTTCCGCTTCTCACTCTGCCTGGTGCCAGAGCTGCGAATGCGATTGAGACGGACCGGAAGTGTTCGGTTTCATTCAGTGTAAGCGGAGAGGGCAACGAACTGACAGCTGCCGACACTGACATTAAAGTGAATCTTTATAAGGTGGCAGATGTAGACGTATCCGGTAACTATACCGCAACTAAAGATTTCACCGGACTTAATGTATCTTCGGTAAGTGCCGATGATAAAGATGCAGCAGCAAGCGAATGGGCTGACCGTGCCAAAGAGGCACAGAAGATGCTGAAAGAGTCCGTAGAACCAACCGCTACGGTTACTTTAGCAAAAGGGATCGGAAGTAAGGATGGTCTTGCTACCGGACTTTACCTTGTAGATACACCGGAAGTAGTTACCACGAATTATACCTATACCTTTACCCCTTACCTGGTATCACTTCCGACCAACAATTATTACAGCAATGGTAACGATACCTGGATCTACGATCTGACAGATACCAACGCAATTGGTCTGAAACCGGAAGAACATGCAAGATATGGTGATCTGAAGATCAATAAAACACTTGCAAATCATAATGCAACAACCGGTAAGAAAGCAACCTTCGTATTCAAGATTGAGATTACACCTCTTAAGGGTAAAACAGAAACCCGCATCGAATCACTTGACTTTGAGGCCGCAGGTGACTCTTCCGTAACAATTACAAAGATTCCTGCAGGAGCTAAGGTAAAAGTTACAGAAGTGTACAGTGGTGCAAGCTACAAGCTTACCTCAGCAAATGATCAAACGGCAACGATTGTAGCAACTGATAGAGGTTCAACTAACACTCCTACATCCGTTTCCTTTACAAATGATATCGATGACAATATGAATGGCGGCTACGGTGTAAAAAATAATTTCAAGCTGGACGAAAATGGTCAGTATCAGTACACCGAACCGGCAGAAAAGAACTAGGAAGGGGGAGTCGGAATGAGAAAGTTACATAAGAAACTACTTATCATGGCAGCGGCAGCACTTGCTCTTACCGGAACCCTGGCAGTTGGAAGTGCAATGGCATACTTCACAACTTATACAACAGCCGGTGGCGGTGTGACGATGAATATGGGATTTACCGAAACCATCCCTAACGAAACAGTCGATAAAGATGGCAAGCACGTCACCATTACAAATACCGGTGATTATGATTGCTTCGTAAGAGTAAAAGCATTTGCCCCAATGGAACTTACCTATACTGCTCCAAATGGCGGATGGGAAGACCGAAAAGATGGCTACTGGTACTATAAAGATGTTCTTCCGGCAGGCGAAACCACACCGGAACTCAATATCTCTTACAAATTCCCGGAAGGGGAGGATAGACCGGAAGAATTCAATATCGTGGTTATCCAGGAATGCACACCGGTTCTTTACGATAAAGTTGGAAACCCATACGCAGACTGGAATCATGTAATTACAACAGAAGACAGTAAAACCACAGAATAGGAGGGAACGAAGATGAAAAAGAAAAAGAAATCATTTCCAAAAAAATCGGCCCTGCTTCTGACAGCATCAGCGCTCCTGTTGATTGGCAGTACTGTCGGCAGTACACGTGCCGCACTCACCTACTACAGTGAGAATTATTCCGCACAGATCGAGATGCAGAATATCGGCGTATCTCTTTTAGAGAATGGCAATGTCGTCAGCAGCCAGGATTTTACATCTAAGAACCAGAAAGAAGTAACAAACGGGGAACTCCTGACAGGCCTTCTCGGAGAAAAGGAGAAATTCGCACCCGGAAAGAAATACAAAGAAGAGCTCAGTGTTCAGAACAGCGGTAACATCGACACCTTCGTCCGTGTGATCCTTACCAAGAGCTGGCAGGACAAAGAGGGCAAGAAGAACACCACTCTTTCACCGGATCTGATCGAACTGAATTTCCTTACCACTAACGGCTGGGTAGTTGCAGATCAGCAGACCACAGACGAAAGAACCGTTCTTTATTACACAAAGGCAGTAAAAGCCGGAGATACCACACCGGCATTATCTGATACACTCCGCATTGATCCGAAGATTGCAACAGAGATAGAGAAAACAGTAAAGGACAACACCATTACTTACACATACAAGTATGGTGACTATACATTCCACATCGATGCAGAGGTAGATGCAGTACAGACACATAACGCAAAAGACGCCATCAAGAGTGCCTGGGGTGTAGATGTGAATGTATCAGATGACGAAACCAGTTTAAGCTTACAGTAGGGAGGTACAGAGTATGAAAAAGAAAATTTTGTGCCTCGCCATGACAGTGATAATGGCAGCAGGGGTACACACAACTGCATTTGCAAAAGACTATCAGGGAGCCGATGGATGGCAGGTTCATTTCACCGGCGACAAGATGGAAAGCAATTTTGAAAACAAGACTGTTTCCGATGAGCTGGCAACGATCCAGCCGGGTGACAGCATCGAATTGAAGGTTCAGCTGAAAAACTCCGATAAAGGCGAGACCGATTGGTACATGACCAATGAGATCATCCAGACACTGGAGGAAGCACAGGAATCCGCTGAAGGCGGTGCTTACGAATACAAGCTGACTTATGTTGGAAGTGACAATACCGAAAAGGTACTCTATAACAGTGATACCGTCGGAGGCGAAGGTTCTTCTAAGACCGGTGAAGGTCTGAAGGAACTTGGAAACTCTACCGAGAAATATTTCTATCTCGGTCGTCTTGCTTCCAATGGTACCGGAACCGTACACCTTACCATCGGTATCGAAGGCGAGACACAGGGCAATGGTTATCAGAACACGCTCGCAAAGCTTCGTATGAACTTTGCAGTGGAAAAGGTAAAAGTAAGCAATACCATTACCAAGACGAAAATCGTCAAGACTACCAACACCGTTAAGACCGGTGATACCGCAAGAGTTCTTCTCTTCTGTGTGCTTGCACTCATCAGTGGACTGATCCTTCTGGCATACGGAATCTACACATATAACAAGAACACAAAGAAACGCAGACGGAAAGGAGAGTAAACAGATGAAAAGATGGAAAAAATTACTGGTTTCTCTTCTGACTGTATCAATGACGATCGGTGCATCCACTATGAGCGTTATGGCTGCTGACGGGTATACCTATAAGATAACTTTATCGGCAGGTAATAAAGGAACGATAAACGGACATACTAAGGTGGAGCAGGATTCTGTCGCCGGTTCTACTGTTACTTTTAATCTGAAAGACGTTCAGGTAACCGATGACAAATACTATGTCAAAGGAATCCGTCTCAGCGGACGTGACAATGAAGAAACTCTTGCTTCTCCTGTACTCGACAATGTAACCGGCGATGCCGACTATGTAGTAGCCTATGGAATCAAAAAGGACATGGTTGCCTACACCGTAAACTATCAGGATGCTTCCGGTAAGGCGCTTGTAGAAAGCCAGACCTTCTACGGAAATGTCGGTGACAAACCAATCGTCGCTTATCAGTATATCGAGAATTATATTCCAGATGCTCTTGCACTTACCAAGACTTTGAGTAATAATGTATCTGAGAATGTATTTACGTTTACCTACAAACCGGGTGCTACAGACCGTGTTGTTACAACAACAACCACCATCACAACGACTGTTCCTGGTACAGCAACTCCTGGCACAGCTACCGGTAATGTCGGTACAGCAGGTGGCACGACAGGCAGCACAACCGGTGGAACTACAACCGGAACTACCGGTGGCACAACAGACGGAACCACAACCGGTACAACCGATGGTACAACGACAGATAACGATTCTCAGGATACGACAGCTAAAGATAAAGATACTGCAACATCTGAGGATGAACAGACACCAAAGTCTCTGGTAGATCTGGATGATGAAGACACTCCAAAAGGAAATATCGATACGAAAGACAAGACGAGCAAAACTCCGATCGCAGCAGGGATCGGCATTATCGTTGTTGCGGTAGCAGCTCTCGCAGGACTGATCGTATTCTTGAAAAAACGTGCAAAATAAAAAAGCGCGGCACTAAAGGAGAAGTCTTTTTTGAAGAGAACGAAGAAAAAGAAAAGCCCGGTGGCTGCATTTTGCAGTGCACTGGGCACTGTTTTACTGACAGTACTGATTCTTGCCTGTATTCCGCTGACGCTTCCGAAAGCTTTTGGTTTTCAGATATACACCGTGATCAGTGGGAGCATGGAACCGGCGATCCCGACGGGAAGCCTGGTCTATGTCCGGTATGAAGAACCAGACACGATCGTCAAAGATGATGTCATTGCTTTTTACAGCAACAATGCAGACGGCTCGATCATCACCCACCGCGTAGTATCCAACAGCCCGGCGATGGGACAGTTTATCACCAAAGGGGATGCCAATGAGGAAAAAGATATGAATCCGATCCCTTACAACAACTACATCGGAAAAGTAAAGCTTTCTGTTCCGGTTGTCGGCGGTATCGCACAGGCTGCAACCGGCACTGCAGGAAAGATTGCCGCTGCATCTATGATCGGTCTTGCTGTGATTCTTGAAATCGTTGCTGCCATGCTTGACAGACGCGATGACGAAGACGAATAAGAGAGAACGTTTTTCATTTTAACTTGCTAAAGTGTAAAACATTTGCTAAAATAATATCAGATTGTATTGTCAGAAGAAGATGGGGGAATTTCACAATTCTCCCATTTGTCATATATTGAAAAGAATGGAGAGGTGAATGGATTGTTATCCAACCAGATTTTACAGAGAACAATCAATGAAATAGGGGATATCATCGAGTGTAACTGTTCCATCTGGAACACAGACGGAGTGATGCTTGCAGCTGTAGGTAAGGAAAAGCCTGCAGTGAAAAAAGCTGTCTGCTCATTTTTAAAAGAGCTGGAGGTTACCGGCGTATCGGAGGAGCACTTGGATGAATGCTATGGTCTGTTCCCGGTTTATGATGATGATGAACTGACTTATATTTTCGTGATCGAGCACAATAATGAGATTGATGTGCATACCAGCGGACGCTTAAGTGTCTGCCAGCTGGAGAGCCTTTTAAGATCCGGAAGCGAACGTCTTGACCGTAACCGTTTTATCCAGAACCTGCTCCTGGATAACCTGCTTCTCGTAGATATCTACAATCAGGCGAAAAAGCTTGGTATTACAGTTGAGCAGCGCAGAGTCGTCTATCTGATCGAACCGAAGAATCCGGATGACACGATCGTCCTGGATATGATCCGTGGGATTTATTCCTCGGGAACCGGCGATTTTGTTACTGCCGTAGATGAGGGACATATTATTCTGATCAAGTCCCTTGACAGTACGGATGATTATGATACGATCCGTTCGACTGCCGATATGCTGGTGAATGCGATCAACACCGAAGCTATGGTCAATGTCCGGCTTTCCTTCGGAACCATCATTCCCGAACTCAAAGAGGTCTCACAGTCTTACAAAGAAGCAGGCATGGCTCTGGATGTGGGACGTATCTTCTATCCGGAACGCAATATTTTATCCTACCGCGAACTCGGTATCGGACGGCTGATCCACCAGCTTCCCGTTTCCTTATGCGAGATGTTCCTGGAAGAAGTATTTGCCGGAAATACCGTTGATCAGTTTGACGAAGAAACCTTATCCACAGTTGATAAATTTTTTGAAAACAGCCTGAATATTTCGGAGACAGCGAGACAGCTTTTCGTCCACCGGAATACGCTCGTCTACCGGCTGGAGAAGATCCAGAAGCAGACCGGGCTGGATGTCAGAGTCTTTGAGGACGCCCTGACATTTAAGATTGCTCTGATGGTCGCAGACCACATGAAATTCATAGAAAACAGAAAATAGGAGGACATGATATGGTGAAATTATACGAAGGCGGTGCCTATCTTTTACACGGTACTGAGGTAATTGCAGATGCACCCGATGCACTTGCTGCCGTAAAAAACAAGACAGGTATTGAGACAACAAAAGAAGCTGCTGCAAAAGAGACAATGGCTTATGGGATCTTAAGTGCGCATAATACTTCCGGTAATATGCAGCAGCTTCAGATCAAATTTGACAAGCTGACTTCGCACGACATTACCTTTGTCGGAATCATCCAGACTGCAAGAGCATCTGGACTGGAGAAATTCCCGATCCCTTATGTTCTGACCAACTGCCATAACTCTCTGTGTGCAGTCGGCGGTACGATCAATGAAGATGACCACATGTTTGGACTGACCTGTGCGAAGAAGTACGGCGGTGTCTATGTTCCGCCTCATCAGGCCGTTATCCACCAGTTTGCCCGTGAAATGCTCGCAGGCGGCGGCAAGATGATCCTTGGTTCTGACAGCCACACCCGTTATGGTGCACTCGGTACCATGGCAATGGGAGAGGGCGGACCGGAGCTTGTAAAACAGCTTCTGAACAAGACTTATGATATCAAGATGCCGGGCGTTGTCGGAATCTATCTGGACGGCGAACCGGTGAAAGGTGTCGGACCGCAGGACGTTGCCCTTGCAATCATCGGCGCAACCTTCGGCAATGGCTATGTCAATAACAAGGTCATGGAATTTGTCGGACCTGGCGTTGGCAAATTAAGTGCAGACTTCCGTATCGGAATCGATGTTATGACGACAGAGACAACCTGCCTTTCTTCTATCTGGAGAACCGATGACAAGATCAAAGAGTTCTACGATATCCACGGAAGAAGTGATGACTTCAGGGAACTGGAGCCTGGCGCAGTCGCTTACTATGACGGTCTTGTATACGTCAATTTGAGTGAAATCAAGCCTATGATCGCTATGCCGTTCCATCCGTCCAATGTCTACACCATTGAGGATGTCAATGCCAACCTTGCAGATGTTCTCCACGATGTAGAGCAGCGCGCGCTGGTAAGCCTGGACGGTGCTGTGGATTACTCTCTTCAGGACAAGATCGTAAATGGTAAACTTTATGTCGATCAGGGTATCATCGCAGGCTGTGCCGGTGGCGGTTTTGAAAATATCTGTGCTGCCGCAGACATCATCCGTGGCAAATACATCGGATCAGATGAATTTACCTTCAGTGTTTACCCGGCAAGTACACCGATCTACATGGAGCTTGTGAAAAATGGTGCGGTTGCTGACCTGATGGAAGCCGGTACGATCGTGAAGACAGCCTTCTGCGGACCGTGCTTCGGTGCAGGGGATACCCCGGCAAACAATGCATTTTCCATCCGTCACTCTACCCGTAACTTCCCGAACCGTGAAGGAAGCAAGCTGCAGAGTGGACAGATCGCATCTGTTGCCCTTATGGATGCACGTTCCATTGCCGCAACTGCTGCGAACAAAGGTTTCCTTACTCCGGCAACAGATTTTGATATTGAATACAAGAACCCGACCTACCACTTTGATTCCAGAATTTACGCCAACCGTGTATTTGACAGCCACGGCGTTGCTGATCCTTCGGTTGAGATCAAATTCGGACCGAACATCAAAGACTGGCCGGCAATGAGCGCTCTTCCTGAGAATCTGATCCTGAAGGTCGTATCTGAGATCCACGATCCGGTTACAACGACAGACGAACTGATCCCGTCCGGCGAGACTTCTTCTTATCGTTCCAACCCGCTTGGACTTGCTGAATTTGCATTTTCCAGAAAGGATCCTGCCTATGTAGGACGCGCGAAAGAGGTTCAGAAAGCCCAGAAAGCGATTGAAGCAGGTACTTGTCCACTGGATGTACTGGATGAATTAAAACCGGTGATGGCAACAATCCAGAAGTCTTATCCGGAAGTCGGCAAAGGAAATATCGGTGTCGGAAGTACCATTTTCGCGGTCAAACCTGGTGATGGTTCTGCCCGTGAGCAGGCTGCTTCCTGCCAGAAGGTTCTCGGCGGCTGGGCGAATATCGCGAATGAGTACGCAACCAAACGTTACCGCTCGAACCTGATCAACTGGGGCATGCTTCCGTTTATTACCGAAGAGGAACACACAAAGCTTTCTTTCAGGAACGGTGACTATCTCTTCGTGCCGGATATCCGCAAAGCAGTAGAAGATAAAGCTTCCACGATCAAGGCTTATGTCGTAGGCGATGATCTGAAGGAGATCGATCTGAAACTCGGTGATCTGACGGATGCAGAACGTGAGATCATCCTCAAAGGATGTCTGATCAACTATTACAGAGGTTAATTTTTCTCAGAAAATGATATGATTTCAAAGGGACGGAAATTTTTCTGTCCCTTTTTGCAACACTTCCGACTTTTTTATACTCTTATATACAAAGAACCTGTTATGAGAGGAGGGACTTTATGATTGATGCAATTGCATTTAAAGAATTATATAAGACGGTTTATCAGGATCTGTATCGTTTTGCGCTCTGCATGATGCATCATCCGCAGGATGCAGAAGACGCCGTCAGTGAAGCCGTTCTTTCCGCCTATGAGAATATACATAAATTACGCAAAGAAGAAGCATTCCGTTCCTGGATCTTTCAGATTCTGGCAAATGTGTGCCGCCGGAAGTTAAAGAGCCGTGAACGGACCGAGACCGAGCTGAAAGAAGATCATGCTTCTGCCACATACTGTGACGGACTCCGCACAGATGTGGAACGTGCTTTTCTTATTCTCGATGAAGACGATCAGCTGATCATCGGCTTATCCGTCTATAGCGGTTACAACAGTAAAGAGATCGGAAAAATGCTAAGGCTGAACCCGAATACAGTCCGCTCCCGCAGAAAGCGTGCCCTCGAAAAGATGAGCTGGCTTCTGAAAGAGTAGGATAAAAGAGTAATAGGAGGTGTTTCATATGACAGATCACGAAAAAGAAATACTGGATAAAATAAAACAATCTACGGAAAAAACTCCTGTTCCGGAAAGCCTTGCACCGGATCAGATTATGAAAATGCTGGAAGAGCATAACAGCACTCAGGCTTCCGGACATATCCCGAAAAAGCATGGATTTTCCCGCGGCCACCGGATGCGCGGAGGACTTATCGCTGCCGCACTGGTACTGGTTGTCGGCATTGGCGCCCACATCCGCCAGCAGAATCTTTCTTCAGACTCAGCCACTTCTTCCACAAAAGGCAGTTCTTCAATCGGTACATCCTCCGGTAAGCTTGCCTCTTCCGATACTTTAGAGACGGCAACCGATTATGATGAAGTCTACACATACCTGCAATCTTATCAGGATGAGTTGGATTCTTCATCTGTTACCGGTTCAACCGACAGCGGAATTGTCATGTATTCAACTGAAACAGCCGACAGTGGTGCACGCACCGATAGTTCCAGCTCCTCTTCGGATTCTGCAACAGCCTCTACACGCGCTGTGGATACTTCATTTTCCGATACCAACGTCCGCACAGAGGGCGTCGGTGAAGCAGACATTGTAAAAACGGATGGAAGTTATCTTTATACACTGAAAGCAAACTCACAGGAAATTTCCATTGTAGATATCCGGTCTGATCAGATGAAGGTTGTTTCCGGTATTTCGCTGAATGAGAATTTTCAGGCATCTGAATTTTACCTGAGTGACCAGAAGCTTTTTGTCCTTGGCAACATGCAGAACACGCAGGTTGATTCTGACAGTAAAACCTTGTACCGCGGCAGCTGTACCCGTATCCAGACTTATGATCTGACAGATATCAACAATCCGAAATCCATCGGAACCGTGGATCAGAGTGGTTACTACCGCACTTCACGTTTTAAAGACGGATATCTGTATGTATTCAGCGACTATTATATTTACGATACAATCACCAAAAAAGATTATCCTTCCTATGTTCCGCTTGTTGGTGACAATCTTCTGAAGCAGTCGGATATCTATCTCCCGACGAACCATGCAGCAGACCAGTACCTTGTTGTCAGCTCCGTTTCCGCTTCCAGTCCGGATAAGGCAGCAGACCAGAAAGCAGTCATGTCTGAGAATGGTGAAGTCTATGTGAGTGAGAACAACATTTATATTTATGAGTATGCGAACAGCAGTATCCTCGCAGATAATCTTGCGGCAAAGAATCAGACGATCCTCCGCAAGCTGTCTTACAATAAAGGAAAACTTTCCGGCTCTGCCCAGGGCAAAGTAAAAGGATATCTGAACGATTCCTTCAGCATTGATGAGTATGACAATACGCTGCGACTGGTGACAACGGTTACGCACAATGCCGGAAGCTCTTCACAGTCCAATGCAGTCTATGTGCTGGATGCAGATTTGAAAACAATCGGTAAGATCGAAGATCTTGCCAAAAATGAACAGGTCTATTCCGCAAGATTTTTGGGCGATACCGGTTACTTTGTAACTTATGAACAGACAGACCCTTTATTTTCCGTAGACTTTTCCGATCCGGAGAATCCGAAGATCCTTGGCAAGCTGAAAATTCCCGGCTTTTCGGAATACCTGCATTTTTACAGTGATAATCTGCTTCTTGGCATCGGTATGGATACCGATGAAAATGGCATTACAAACGGGGTAAAGATCTCCATGTTTGATATCCGTGATCCTTCGGATGTGAAGGAAGTCAGCAAGTACACCCTGGATCAGTACTACTATTCGGATGTTTTTTCTGACTACCGTGCAGCACTGGTTGATCCGGAAAAGAATCTGATCGGCTTTCCGCTTTCCGGATCTGCCAACCAGTATGTGATCCTTTCTTACGATAAAGATCAGGGCTTCCAGGTACAGATGCAGGAGGAAGTCAACGGTAATTCTTATCTTGGAACCCGCGGTGTGTATGCAAACGACAAGTTCTATGTGATCAATGGAAATGCAATTGAAGCATACCGGATGGGAGACTATGTGAAGATAGATGATCTGCTGCTGTAGCGCAGATTTGTAGCCGGAGCTGCCGCTCCGCATACTTTGTACACCATCCCACCTCATTGTATACACCAAAATCGTATATAATCGAGTAGGCTGACTCCTACTCGATTCTTATACTTTGTACATCATCTCGCTTAACAGCTCGATGATGTACATTCGCCAAATGCAGATCCTTGTGCAAGCACAAATCTGCACTTGGCTCATCGTATACACAAAAACAGGTGCCCACTGGGATATATCACTAAGATATACTTACGTGGACACCTGTTTTCTATTTTCATTTACCTGTTATTCCACACCGTTAAAGCAATAGGTACATACCTGGCATGCATCAATCCCGATTGATTTGATCAGATCATCCAGTCTGTGATAACGAAGTGAAGTGAAATTCTGTCTCTTGCGGATTTCCTCCAGCATTGCTGCATACCGGTCACTGTTCGGATCCGCATATTCACCCAGTACATTGACATCATTGTCGCCTTCCCACTCACGGATGATTCTTCTTGTGATCAGATCCAGGTCTGATTTGGAACGCGAGAAGTTCAGATATTTGCAACCGTACAAAAGCGGTGGACATGCCGGGCGGACATGCACTTCTTTTGCGCCACTCTGATACAGGAACTCTGTCGTCTCACGGAGCTGTGTGCCACGCACGATCGAATCATCGATCAGCAGCAGGCTCCTGTCTTCGATCAGACTATGTACCGGGATCAGTTTCATTCTGGCGATCAGATTACGCTGACTCTGTGTTGTCGGCATGAAGGATCTTGGCCAGGTCGGAGTATATTTGATAAATGGTCTTGCATACGGAATACCTGATTCATTTGCATAGCCTATCGCATGAGCGATACCCGAATCCGGAACTCCTGCAACAATATCCACGTCGATCGAATGGTCATCTCTCTGTGCTAAAAGCTTTCCACAGTTGTAACGCATTTCTTCTACACCAACCCCTTCATAAGAAGAAGTAGGATATCCATAGTATACCCACAGGAACGAACAGATTCTCATCTTTTCACATGCAGGACTTACAGTCTCCACAGATTCCGGTGTCACGTAGACGATTTCCCCTGGTCCCAGCTCTTTGTAATCTGTGTATCCAAGGTTGATATATGCAAAGCTTTCAAAGGAAACGCAGTATGCATTCTCTTTCTTTCCGATCACAACCGGTGTACGTCCGAGAAGGTCTCTGGCTGCATAAATTCCATTCTCTGTCAGAAGCAGAAGTGTCATCGAGCCTTCAACTACTGACTGCACATAACGGATTCCCTCAACAAACGAATCCTTTTTACAGATCAATGCCGCAACCAGCTCTGTAGAATTGATCTGTCCATTGGTCATAGACTGAAAATGTGTATGTCCATTTTCATAAAGATTCCGGATCAGCTGATCCGCATTATTGATCTTACCTACTGTCGTAATTCCAAAGCACCCCAGATGCGACTGGATCAGAATTGGCTGTGGATCATAATCTGAAATACATCCAATTCCAATATTTCCCTTCATTGTATCAACATCTTTTTCAAATTTTGTACGGAACGGCGAATTTTCAATATTATGAATCGCTCTCTTCCAGCCATCACTTCCGTAAGTAGCCATACCTCCGCGGCGGGTTCCAAGATGCGAATGATAATCTGTTCCATAAAAAAGATCCAGATTACATGCTTCTTTTGATGCAACGCCAAAAAATCCTCCCATATCTGTAGGTCTCCTTTCTTTATCCCAATGCCATAGCCTGTATTTTTCATCTATTTTTTAGTGTATCATGTATTTATGGGCGGAAACAATAGCAAAACCCCGAATATATTGCAAATGGCTATAACTATTTCTAATCGTATTTATAATTGTTTGAATTTTCTGATATATATATTACAATTTCAGTTCTTTCTAATTTTATTAAAATTATTTTAAAATTATATTGACAAATAAGTATTTGGGTGTTATTATTAAGTCAATCCAAAAGAAAAGAAGTTCCTGACGAGAAAGGGAATTTCAAAAAGATATTTTTTTAATCTGTTACATAGTTTCATATATACTCGCCAAGAGTATAAGATGAAGAACCAGATCAGAAAAGGGTAACAAGAATAATTGTTATTTGAAGGTTAGAAAGTTTTAAAAAAGCAACTATACATTTTGGTTATGAGCGTTTTGTAAGTGGAGTGTGTAGAGAACAATTTTTTAAATTGATAATTTATAATAATAAGAGAAAATTGATATCTGACTTCTGAACAGAAAAAAGTATAAGAGAAAAAGAATATCCGGATAAAATTTTGGAACGAGAACGAAAGGAAGGAGGCTTTGACCGTTGGATATTTCATCATCTAAAACTCAATATGTTAATGGTATGGCAAATGTAAATTCCTGTGAGATGAGCCTTAACCATAGATTATAATCCGGTAAGAGAAAAGTTAATGATAAAAAAGGTCGGAGTAGTAGATAAACCGGAAGCGATTATAAGATATAAAAAGATTCAGCATTTGTTGACATATTGAAGTAAATACCACAGTAATTCAAGATCAGAAGATGTGTAAAGAAACATTCATTGATAAGTAATTTAACAGTGACGAGAAAGGTATTGGACGTTCCTGTTACTTGGCTGACTCCGTTGTAGTTCCAGTCTGGTAATTGTATTGTATTGCTTGGTCTGTCGGTAGCTTTGTTTTTTTCAAGTGTCCAGTTTGTTACACGATGTCGGGTGTTGTTAGCACC
>ENA-ORCN01001494-ORCN01001494.1-human-gut-metagenome-genome-assembly--contig:-NODE-1494-length-15695-cov-16.470035_pt1 | contig 15695 bp, 22 predicted proteins | sample MGYA00242984_ERZ507984 | MGnify/ENA primary metagenome ERZ507984 (study PRJEB26167, sample SAMN06115395) | human gut metagenome | host: Homo sapiens | place: China:Hubei | collected 2016-05-19... | reverse complement strand
ACACCAAAGGACTATTGGGATATAGCCAATTATATATCCCCCCCATTTGCAGATTAAATATGGTTATTGGCTTATTAGCAGGAAATAAAATATACGCTACAATCAACCATACAATATTTACACCTAAAACTAAGGAAATTGTGCTGATACAACCAGAAAAGCATTTGTTTTTTAAATAATCTCTGTAACTTTCGCGGGATAAGAGGAAATATATAAATGTACTGTTCTGATCTGTATAAAATGTGAAAATGTAAGGTAAGCAAATTACTATTGGATAAATTGCTCGATAAAAACTCCCCTCTCCTACTGAAACGCAATATAACCACGCGTCAAAACAAGATATACTTTGTGCTGGTAAATATTCACTATCTAATAAATACGAAACAAATCCCCCTGATCCGCTCACAACTCCTACTAAAAATGCAATCCAAAAGAACTTTCCAAACGCTCTTCTCATCTCATATTTAAGCATTACTGTCCCTCCATATGAATTAATGAAACGCGGGGACGCGACACATCGCGTCCCCGCGTTCGCTCTTTCTTACCAAGAGACATTATCTGCACTGAAATAAATTGTAACATCGGTATCGCCACTGGTCAGCAAATCAGAGCTAACCTCGCAAAAATAGTAGTGGTTCGTGGCAATAGAAGAATTTTCGGAAACATGGTATGTTTTCCCAACGTCCAGGTTTCGTGCCCAGGAGGATCTGGCTGCATTATCGGAGTTAACTAACCGGGCATCAAAATTACGATCATGCGTTTTCTTTGTGCAATGGAACGATGCCGTTTTCACAGATGTTAATTTAGTGTTGTAGGAAGCACTAAATCCACTGCCATTAGTTCCAGGAACGGTTACCGTATCCGATGACCAAGTGCCTGTAGCACAGGGTTCGATTCCTGCTCCGTCGAAGCTTTCTCTGCTTTCCAAATCAACTGCTCCAGCAAAACAGGTCATGGTAAGCGATGCGAGAATTACAAAACATGCCAAAAACTTTTTCATTTTCTTTCCTCCTTGTCTTTTTTCCGGCCTTTATATTTCAATAAGAAACAATTCCAGAAACAGCAATTTCTATATCGGAATTATTTCTGATTGCCATGATATAATTTCCATGCTGATCTACCCGAATGGCATGATCAAAACTTCCTCCAGTCGCTCTCAATGGATGGAATAGTCCATCTGGGTCAATTAATCCAAAGTCTACACTCGCTGACTCTGGCGAATAAGTCGCTCGAATTCTAACCTTTTCCCCTGCTTCCAAAGGAAAACTTGTAGTTGCGCCTACAGTCTTATTAGCCGGGACATCTAAGCTAAATCTTCCTGATGCCCGTTCTATAACCAGTTTCATGTCCCGCTGAGTTTCTACATTAGCTGCTCCTGCAGAAATTCCTAAGCAGTTTACCAGCATGAAACACGCAAATACAATGCACAAAAGTTTCCTTACTCGCATACTTTCTCCCCCTTTCATGCTTATTCTTTACCATTCAAAAACAATCCCAGACGAATCCACCTCTACTTCTTCACCCGGTATTCTACTAATATCCGTTGTCTCATAGTTGTTCTTCAAAAGAAAAGTAATTGCTACGATGAGCATCCCGATTATTAGGATTAAAGCTACTCCAACTACCAACCTCTTCTTTTTCTTGTCATCTTTTCTTCTGGCCTTGTCCGGCCCCGGCTCATGTTTTTCTTTCTCTGGCCGCTCCTCTTCTGGAATTTTCTCCGGCTCTGGCCCCGCCGCTTCCGCGTCATCCAGGAGCATTTCAAGAGGGACATTATATAACTTGCTCAGGCTCTGTAAATTCTCTGTCGACGGCCTCGACGTTCCTGCTTCCCATCCAGATATAGCCTGCCTGGACACAAACAGCCTTTCGGCCAGTTCTAACTGTGTCAGTCCTTGTTTCTTTCTTAATTCCTTTAATTTTTGAGACAGCTCCATTCTTTCATCTCCAAATTTAAGCAAAATCCCATTAAATGTAAACCGCGTGCGGTTTACATTTAGGCAAGTATCACTTGCCTTCCGCATTTTTTCACACAGATTCTATCAAAGATACTCCGCAAGTCCTTTACGCAAAGCATCATTAATAGACTCAGTCAGATTCTTATCTTTCTCCAGCGCCATCCGGCGCAGCGCCTTATCTATATCCCGATCCAGATAGTAGGCCCGCTGCACCCGGTCGCTATTTTTCTTCGCATTTTTTTCTTCAGCTACAACAGCATTCTCGCTCTGGCGTCCTGCTCCGATGATAGACTTAAACGCAGCCTCCCGATCAAACTTCGCTTTCTCTGCCATTATTCATTTACCCCTTTCAAAAATTCGTCAATAAATGCTTTATAGTCTTCTGCCACCGTAGACTTGTTGGCATAGTCAAAAATGTCCTGGCTGTTCGCCTGGGCCTCCTCCACCACTACAGCAGATCGAATGTATGTTTTGTAGATTGGCGCAGAAATGTATTCGCCAAGCTGCTCCGCCAGTTCCTTCATCTGCCGGCTGATATTCGCCCGCGGATTAAATCTCGTAAACAAAATTCCTCTCACTTTTACAGCCGGATTGCAATACTTCTGAACGCTGGTAACGGTCTCGTTGAGCTGGGAGATTCCGGCGGTTGCAAAAATTCCCGCCGTTGTCGGAATCAGAATATCGGTGGCACAGGTGAAGGCGTTCACCGTCAGCACGCCCAGGGAAGGAGGTGTGTCAATCACGATAAAATCATAGTCACTGGCCACCGGCGCCACGGCCTCCTTCAACCGGTGCTCCTTGCCGGTCTGGGAGAGCTCCTGCTCTGCGCCAGCCAGCATAATATTGGCCGGTACAACGTCATAGCCGCCCTTCGTGTGCTGAATAGCATCCTGGATGCTGGCCGCCCGCTTCATAACCTCATAAATCGTCTGGACATTATAGTTCTCTGCTCCGCAGGCCGTAGAGAAATTTCCCTGCGGATCAAGGTCAATCCCCAGAACCCTGTACCCCTTCGCTGCCAGTCCTGCAGCCAATGCCTGGGACGTGGTTGTTTTGCCGACACCGCCCTTTTGATTTGCTACTGCAATAATCATGTACTCACGCTCCTATTTTTATAGTTTCATATTTTTGTAGATAACTATATTTGTAGTTTACTACATTTATAGATATATAGCAATATAGAAAAGCGGAAGAACACGTTGCTCTTCCGCTTTTTCATTACTGCCAAGACATTTGAATTTTTCTGCGATTGTCCGCACAATCCCTCAAATAGAGATTGATAAGAGTCTGATACGGGATTCCATCTGCTGCCGCCATAGACTTAAAATAATCCAACGTGCTCCCTTCAACATCAATAGTAACCTTTACCTTGCTCGTGTACGGATTTTTACTTGGATTCAGTTCTCTGATATTATACTCGTCCCTCATAGCTAATCTTCATAGTTTAGTCCTGTCTTTCACGGGCCCACAGGCCCACCGGAGACACACCAGGATGCCCAGGCATATACCACCATCCCTCATCATTGTACTCAAAGGATACAGTCCGCCATGTGCCTCCATCGAGCCGATCTGGGAGCAACACATCCATACCATAGCCACAATGAATATCCCAGCCATCCCAGGTCAGGCGATCACGCTCCGGCTCATAACCGATCTGTAATACCTTAGACACCACAGTCACAGCCCCCTTTACTTATCATCGTAATGATATCTACAAGAAACAATCTCAATGGATTCTCCAGAAATACGATAAACCAGACGATTTGTAGCATCAATCCGACGGCTCCAATAGCCACTTAAGTTTTCACGCAGCGGCTCCGGTTTCCCAATCCCATCATAGCCATTTCTCAAAATATCCTGCAAAAGCTGATTGATCCGCTTCAGCGTTTTTTTATCCTCTGTCTGCCAATAAAGATAATCGTCCCAGCCACTTTCAGAAAAGGTGAGATTACCCATTAGCCATTTCCTCCAGCTCATCCATCGTTTTGATAATGACCTTGCCCTCATTGATCTGCTGGATGCTACGCTGCAGGTGCTTCATATTGCTCTCTGAATAAAATGGGTCTGACGCCACCACATCAAACGGCAACCGCCGTTCACGAATAAACGCCTTTGCAAACATATTAATCGCTGTAGAGGTCGTCATTCCTACATCAGCACACAAAGCGTCGAGCTGGCTCTTTACATCCATATCCATGCGAACACTTAAAGTTGTCTGTGCCATCAAATTACCCCCTTTCATTGATAATATTATACTTCAATAACGTAAAAATATCAATACATTGTATGGTTATTTTATTACATTGTTGTAAATTTTGTGTCCCACCACTTTCGGATTGTCTTAGGATCAAGTCCGGTATCTCTATGGCAATCTGCTTTCCGTCCTTCTGGATGCTGTTGCCGCCATTCGTACACTTTCTTCTCTGCAGTCCCGCTTCCTTTGGGTCTCCCTTCCTTTACAGATTCTCCCAACTGTTTCTTCAATGTTTTCATAGTATTCATGACATGAACATGATCTCTTTGTTTTCTCCAATTTCTCTTATTAACCGGCATAGGCATTCCAGAAATTTTGGCAATATCATCTCTGGGAAAGGTCACATAATCTTCATTGAACATCTCCAGAGCGCACACAATGTCGTCTTTCGTAAAACGGTTGATGTCCTCCACACTCATATCATCGTATCGCTGGAGTAGTCCAAAAGCATCCTCCCGCAGTTCTTCCTCGTCTATATCACATTTCTTCGCATAGATTGCCAGAGTCATAATGCCATAAAAACGGTGCCCCACCTTAATTTCGTCAGAGATCCGCCTCAGCCACCAATCGTAAAGATCGCGCTTCACCGTCCAACGACCCCGGCGCTCCTTCTTCACAATCCTGCGCTCATACCAGTCTGGATACTTCTCTCTGGCCTCAGCCAAAGATAACCGGCTCTTTTTCATAAGCGCCTGCAGGTGCTGCCGTTCACCATTGCTGGCAGGAATATAGTCCAGCAGTTTCTCCAGCTCTACCGCACTACCAAAACGATACGCCACCACAGGATAGTCCCGTCCTAACTTGGAACCGGAACCAACTACACGAAATCCCTGCAAAACACCCTGCATTTGCGGCTCCTTAATGGACGAGGTGAACCTGTTCCATATCTGCCGGGTAAGAGAGTATTTCAGTTCTTTCAAAATCTTCTGATTGTGCGGATACATAGGGACCGGCTCCGTCAGCACATAATACAGGTGCAAACCTGTTCCACTGTTTACTATGAAGGTTGCCTTGGGAATAATATCCTTGTTCATCTGGTGCAGCGTGTCACGGAGCTGCGGCATACCAACACCGTCCAGATCGAAAACCAAAGCATAGAGATAGCGGGCATTCTTACCACTCCGCTGCCTGCCAAAATACGAAATGGGAGACATGATCGTAAAATCCGTGTTCTGGATCTCACCCAATTCCTCCAGCTCATCTGTAATCAAATGCCTTCTGGTCTTACCGTCTCCCTCAATCTCCAGCGCAACACCATTTTCCTGGCTATCCTGTTTCTTCGGTACTGTCAGTGCAATAGCATTGCCTTTGGCATCTTCATAATGACCTTTTCGTTCAAAAGAACCTTTTGGGAAGATCTCCCGATAAAACTCATACGGCTCCACCGGCTCTAAAAACTGATCCAAATGGGCGTTCTTCTCTCGATAAAGCGCCCGTTGCCGTTCCAGAGCGGTCTGCTGATCCGTCATTCAGTCTCCCTCGCTTTCTTTCTCAACCGCTCCCGTTCATCCGCAATCAGCTTTACATACCTCTGGCTAAAAACTTTTCGATCTGCCCTGAAATCAGCCTTTTCCTCTTCGGTCATTTCTCTGGTGTTTTCTTCAAGATAGTAAATCGTCTGCGGCACATCATAGTAATTATCCCAAATATACTGCGGCTTCAACGGATCAACCGGAATCCGACCCCGCAGCCCCCATTGATTAACCGTTTTACTGTTTTCCGGTTTTATTCCCTGTTTCCTCGGTTGTTTCATATAAGCACCTCCAAAAGAAAAAAGAAGCAAAAAAGAAAATCCGCTGCGGCGGGGAACGCCTACGGGCGGACAGGGGGAAAAGGGGAGCCAAAGAGCGCCGCCAAAGGCGGCTCAAGGAGAAAGTCACCTCCCCTTTTCCCCCTCGCTCCGGGGCATGGGAATGTGGAAAACCCATTGGGTTTTCCACATTCCCATGCCCCTCCGCACACCCCCTTTTTCCCTCCGACTTTCTCCCTTTTTGATAGAAAATTTTGTTTTTATTTTTAGGTACGAAACCCTTAAAGGGGGGCATATATTATCAATGAGTTAATTCCCTGTTTTTGATTATAAGTATAGCCTGTCCGAGAAAAAAATTCAAGCCCTTCAGACAGGCTATTTTTACAAATAATATTCTACTCACCGCTTGCATAAACTACGATAGGCGTGGTATAATAGCCATAGCCTAAGAGATTAGCAAAATTCCAGCATAGCGAAAGCCGGGAAGGGTGCCACCTTCCCGGCTTTCTTTCATGCTTAGTTGCCCTTGTTTCGGTCATCAAGCCATTTACAAATGTAAGTGCCAATTACACTTGCTCCGATGCCGATTAAGAGATTGCAAAATGACTCCAGCATAGCATTCACCTCCTTCCCATTACTGGGCCGGAGTTGGGCAACATTGGCATTTTAGCACACTCTGTCGAATTTGAAAAGCCGCTGTTTGATACAGCGGCTTTTTCTCATGGCTTCATATCTTTCGGAACCTGTGGTATCGGCTTCTGATGCACCAATATGATGTCCCAAAAGCCGGTCTTCTCCCCTCGCCGTGCCTGATAGTTTGCACGCAGCTGATACCGAACAAGAACATTTTCATTTTCCATTATTTCATTATATTCAAATGGGTCACAGAACTTCGGATCAGGCTTCTCACAAATTCCAATTCTGCTTAACGCCCACTCTTTTCCATCTTCATGCTGCATTAGATCTTCATGAATCTGATATCTGGCCTGTTCTTCAGTGAAATCTACAGAATAGGGACTCTGCAGCACCGTTTCCCATAATGTGATTGTGTAATAGCCCCGACTGTTCTTTCTCTGCAATTTCTTTTCCTGCATATTCATCACAACATATCCGGTATGCTCTTTTTTCGGTTTTAGTCCTCGATCCGCATTGGCTCTTTCCCGTGAGATCCGCAGCAGGTTTTCATTTAGGTGCCGTTGATATGCTGCATCCTTCTGGGCCTGCGCCAATGCTCCCTGCATTTCTGCGATTTCCTTGACCGCCTGATCTCTCACTTGCCTGATTTGGTATGCAGCATTGTTTTTTTCTTCGTTCATTTGACGGTCAGCATTCTGACGTTCAATGCCGACCGTTCGGATTGCCTCGTCCCTCTCCCGGACAATCTTTTTATACTCGTTCAGTGTCAGAATCACGTGGGTACAATCTGGGTCCGAGCTGCCGCCCGGAACATCTTTATAACCCACTATCGTTTTCTTTACAAACTCGCTCACGGCAGCGCACCTCCTTACAGGCCCCGAATATAGTTATCCGCTACAACACTGATTCGGTTATGCCCCAGCGCCTTGCTGCAGATCAGCATGGCAGCCTTGTCCAGTTTCTTTCCCGCTTCATCTTTTCGGCAAGTATAAACCTCGCTTTGATAACGCCGCCCGGTGCCACGGTTTACCCGGTCATAGGGAATGTCCTCAATTGCCCTGGCATGAGCCTTGTAGATCGCCGTGGCATACTCCGCACGATAACCGTGGATGTCGGCGCAGTTATGGACGTGCTGCCACACCTTCTCCTCTGGCGGTGTATCAGTTATCCGTTCAATGATCTGCCCCGCATTTTTGCCTATAATCGGGCTTAAACGCTCCCGTCCGCCCTTTCCGTTGCGGACATGGATAAACCACTCCTCCGGGAACAAACGTGCGTCCTGGAGCATTTCAAGGCGCTTTGTGACGCTCGGTGCTCGCTGCTCCTCCGGGATTTTTTGTAGTTCGGAGATCTCCGCCTCAATTTGCGCCCTGGGCACCAGATCCTTCCCCCGCAGTTCCTGCAGCTCCTTTCGCCGCAGCCCGGTCCCTCTGCAAAATTTTATCAGTTCATCATTGTTCGTCTTGGAGAAGTGTTTGTCCCGCACCCGGTCACCACGGCTCCGTTTAATCTCCTCACGTTTTCGCTTGGGCGGCTTAAAGTAATTCTCGTCATCCGGGGAAATCCCGTATAGCTTTCCCAGCGCTTTCGCTTCGAGCTGCACCGTCCACGCGGAAAGCCCCTGATCCACTCTGGTCTGAAGCCATTCATTAGCATACTTCTTTGCACTCTTCAGCGTGGTACACTCCGGATGCTTCTCCTTGATGTACTTGATAAAATATTTGGTATGTTTCCAGTAGCTCTTATAGGTGTTGAACGCAAATATTTTATCTTTCTCTGTGCCATTGGCTACCGCTTCTTTTTTGCTCTCGCCAAAGGCCTGCATCCCGGTAAGCCGGTCATAGGCTTGCTGGTGCAGATCCTTGAAGTACGCTTTATTTCTACGCCCCATTCCGACTTCCTTTCGTGCATCTATTTTTGTATAAATCTATATTTCTATAAAACTACATAACTATTTTCTTAGTTTTATAGACTTCTATATTTCTCGTTCAAGCTAAGCCGCCTCATGTCAGCTCCCATCGGAGACTCGGCAATCGGCAAAATACACTTTTTAACGTCTTATGTATGACGGGTTTGGGATTGCTCCCTACACTTTTTTTAATCTGCTTATGTGTGCAGCTCTGTTTTATTGAGATCTACGGCAGTTCAGATTCTGTCGGCTTCTTTGTAGAGGAAGCAGCTCTCCGGAAGATCTACAGTATTCCGGCTACTATCAGAAAGTGGATAGGAACAGATACGTTTTATTTACCGGCACGTTCAAAAGGATTACTAATACCGGGTCCATGATGCGCTTTCCAGTTCACAAAGGTTACTACGGCAAGCCCACGCATCACACAGGTGTATCGTACCTGAAGTGGCTTCTGATTAGCAAATTGCTAAACCCCCGACCGGCAGATCTGCCAGCCAAGACGCTCTGGGCCTAATTACTATTTACCCTCGCCCAGACGAGCTTCGTTCTTCACTTCTGCTGCCAATCACACACCACTCGCAGCCGCCATCCATACCCCCTTTCTTTCAAGGCTTCGATCCAGCGTCTACCGCAGCCTTTCCTATCCAAGAACATCTTACCATACGTTGCGGAGGTTGTCAACATAACCACAAAATTAACCGTATAACGGTTTACCCGTTCATGCATAGCACAAACGGGTAAACCGTTGCAGTAAAATACACTGTCATTGCATCGGTAATTTTGCACATTTTGTATTGTAGTTTCATCGCTTTTCATGTATAATATGCTTGTACCTTGGAGAATGGGCACGATTCCGATGAGCCAGAACACTATTTGCTCTTTCCCCCACAAACAATAAAGGAGGTAATACAAATGAAGAAGAAAATCCTTGCAATTATCCTTTCTATGGCCATGGTCATAAGCATAGCCCCCGTGTCTGCACTGGCCACCGATGTCGAATCCTATGAAAGTATCAAACAACGAGTTTCTTCAGTATATGGCATTCCTCTTGAAATTGTAGATACATTATCCGAGGAAAAAGTACGTGGAATGGACGTAGATGAAAGCCAAGTCATCTCGGCACAAGAGCAATATATTCACTATGTTGTCGATGACGAGGGCAACTCTACCGCAATTCCAAGCACAGAAGAAGAATATCTTGAATATGCCGCTCTCCCTGTTACCTGCTCAAACCCAAAAACTGAAGACAATGGGTGGATGAAAATTTACTTGATTATCATCAATAATGGCGCTACTCTTGATATTTCATCCACCTATACATGGCTTATTCAACCTCGTGTTACTTATGGGCAACATGATATGCTCACTATTGCTTGGGAAAATGGCTCCTATGTAAGAGGCTCCGCAGAAGGCTTCTATTCTTACCAAACTGATTTTGCTGGTAACCATAGCGAAGATCTAAATTCTTCTTATTTCAAACAGCCTACAGATAATCCGAAATCTATTAACTATGCCCACCCGATGAATGATAGTGGTGCAAGGAAAAATGAGTTCTTCCATATGATGGTGACTATCGAAAAAAATACTGGACTTTCAAGAGAGTATGCTTCCTCTTCCTACAGTCAGCAATATAAATCTTTCAATCTTGCAGGATTGTTAGGCGGGGCCTCTGGTATTGTCGGGGCCTTCTATATTCCTTCTGTCGGTGCAAAAGCTCTCTGCATTGCTTTAGCTGCAAGTAGCATTCTTGCTGGCACAGACGTCTGCTATGAAACCTATACTATTGAAGCAGATGCTAAAGTGAATTAAACTCAAAAAGGTGCGGTGTTTCACCGCACCTTTTTACCATTTTATTTTCTTTACATCTACGAAGATTTCTATTTTCCCACATTTGGGGCAAACAGAGAGTTGCAACAACGGGATTTTTTCTGCTTGATACATATCTAAGTTCACTACTCGAATAAATCCTCCCAAACCAGGGTGTACTGAATACCCATCTTTCATTTCTGTCCCGCAAATCGGACAATTCATGATTTTTCTCCTTTCTGCTTTTCTACTTTTATAATCCTTCCCATTCCCCGCAACTTTCACTTTTTTAATTCTCTTCACAGACATTATATTCTTTTATAAATACTTTTCCAACCCCTTTCTAAGTGCGCAGTTGACAACCTCTGTTAAACTTTTTTCCTCCTCCAGCGCCATTCTGCGAAGAGCTTTATCTATATCCCGATCCAGAAAATACGACCGCTGCACACGATCCTTGTTCTTTCCTTTTGCCGCCGGTTGCAGCTCCACCCTCTCCGCATCCGGCTCCCGGCCAGCTCCGATAATACTCTTAAACGCTGCCTCCTGGTCAAACTTTGCCTTCCCTGCCATTACACATTTACCCCTTTCAAAAATTCATCGATAAAGGCCCTGTAATCGTCGGCCACGGTAGACTTCCCCGCATAGTCAAATATATCAGCTTGGTTCGCCTGGGCCTCCTCCACTGCCACCGCAGAGCGGATATAGGTCTTGTAGATCGGCGCCGAAATGTACTCGCTCAACTGCTCTGCCAGTTCCTTGATCTGCCGGCTAATGTTCGCCCTGGGATTAAACCTGGTAAACAGGATGCCACGGATCTTCACGCCAGGATTACAATACTTCTGGACACTGGTGACCGTCTCATTGAGCTGGGAGATCCCGGCCGTTGCGAAGATCCCGGCCGTAGTGGGGATCAGAATATCCGTGGCACAGGTAAAGGCGTTCACCGTCAGCACCCCCAGGGAGGGCGGCGTGTCGATCACGATGAAGTCATACTCACCGGCGACCGGAGCCACAGCCTCCTTCAGCCGGTGCTCCTTCCCGGTCTGAGACAGCTCCTGCTCGGCTCCGGCCAACATGATATTTGCTGGAACAACATCATAACCGCCCTTCGTGTGCTGAATGGCCTCCCGGACGTCGCTGCCACGCTTCATCACTTCATAGACTGTCAGGACATTGTAGTTCTCCGCTCCGCAGGCCGTAGAAAAGTTCCCCTGGGGATCGAGATCAATGCCCAGCACCTTGTATCCTTTCTCCGCCAGTCCTGCAGCAAGGGCCTGGGCCGTGGTGGTTTTGCCAACGCCACCTTTCTGATTGGCAACTGCTACTATCATTTTTCACACTCCATTTCTACAATTCTATTTTTATAGAAATCTATATATCTATCTTACTATATTTCTGTCTTTATAGCAATATAGTAATACAGAAAACAAGAAGAAAGCCAGCCAATTCAAGGCCGGCTTTCTTCATTCCCATTTCCAAGGCGCTTCAACTAAATGCACTGTATCATCAGAATCAGAACGGTAATAATAAAAGTCCGTTCCAAAGGCCCGAAAGCGAATATGCCACAAGCCGCAGAACTGAATCTTCTCAATATCCTTCGCTCTGATCCCGATGGTACGCTCCACATCTTCTTGCAACTCTTCATCAGTATAGCGGCAATTCATATCATCCCTCCGCTCTCTCTCGCGCCCACAGGCCCACTGGAGACACACCAGGATGCCCAGGCATATACCATCCATCGTCATTGTACTCAAAGGAGACGGTCCGCCATGTGCCGCCATCGAGCCGATCCGGGAGCAGCACATCCAGACCCTGGCCGCAATGAATGTCCCAACCATCCCAAGTCAATCGATCACGCTCCGGCTCATAGCCGATCTGCAAGACTTTTCGAGACATAGTTCTCCCTCCAATCAGTCCTCATAGTGTCCCCGGCAGGACAAAACGACGATGCTGTCATTTTCAACGGTATAAACAAGTCGGTTCGTATCATCAATACGTTTACTCATGCCTTTGATCTTCCGCAGCAACTCCGCTTTTCCTATGCCCTGCACTGCCCCATCACGCTGCAGCTCCTGGAGCAGCTTATTGATCCGCTTCAGTGTTTTCTTATCCTCTGACTGCCAGTACAGGTAATCTGCCCAGGCGTCAGGCGAAAAGGTAATGTTATGTGCCATCGCCCGCCATCGCCTCCAGCTCCTCCATCGTTTTCACAATCCCAAAGCCGGCGCGCACCTGCTCCAGACCTCTTTCCAGCTTCCCAAGATAGGCAGCATTCCGCTCTGCCTTCTCCAGCTCATTAAACCGTTCCTCGCTGATGATCACCACATTTTTTTCGGCTTTTCTGGTTACAATTACCGTTTCTCCCCTGTCCGTCACTCTGTCGCAGAAATCCTTCAAGCGACCACGGGCAGTCGAAAAGTTAATTGCGATCATAGTACACACCTCCATTCCATATTATGCACCATATCTTGTACTATATATTGTACCATATCGGGCCAATTAAAGCAAGCACTACTTATTTCATATCCCACCACTTACGAATTGTCTTCGGGTCAAGTCCCGTGTCCCGGTGACGATAGGCGTTGCATCATTCCGGATGCTGATGGCGCCACTCGCATACTCGGCCCTTGGCCGTGCCGCTACCAATAGGCCGTCCGTTTCCTTCCCGCCAATCCTTCTTTCCTTTCTGTCGAACACCGATATCCCGAATTGCCCTGGCAATTTCTAAATGATCTGCCTGCTTACGCCAATTCCGCTTATTTATGGGCATAGTTAGGCCAGAGAGTTTCCCTATATCGTCCCTTGGAAATGTCACATAGTCCTCATTGAACATTTCCAGAGCGCACACCACATCATCTTTTGTGAAGCGGTTTATATCCTCTACACTCATATCATCATAGGGCTTTAGCAGATCAAAAGCGTCCCGGCGCAACTCATCCTCATCAATCCCGCACTTTTTAGCATAGATTGCCAGCGTCATAATGCCATAGAACCGATGTCCCACCCGGATCTCGTCCCCGATCCTGTGCAGCCACCAGTCGTAAAGATCACGCTTGACCGTCCAGCGTCCCCGTCGCTCCTTCTTCACAATCCGCCGCTCATACCAATCCGGATACTTCTCTCTCGCCTCCGCCAGAGGCAGGCGGCTCTTTCTCATAAGCCCTTCAATCCTTTGCTGCTCCCCGTTGCTGTCCGGGATATAATCAAGCAGCCGTTCCAGCTCCACCGGTCCGCCGAACCGATAAGCCGTCACAGGATACTCCCGCCCCAGTTTGGAACCGGAACCGACCACCCGAAACCCCTGCAAAATACCCTGTATCTGCGGCTCCTTGATGGTAGATGTGTACCTGTTCCATATTTGCCGAGTTAGCGAATATTTCAATTCCTTCAAGCATCTCTGGTTGTGCGGGTACATAGGAATCGGTTCCTGAAGGACATAATACAAGTGAAGCCCCGTCCCGCTGTTTACAACAAAGGTTGCCTTGGGCAGAATATCCTTATTCATCTGGTGAAGCGTATCCCGAAGCTGGGGCATCCCCACCCCATCCAGATCAAACACAAAGGCATAGAGATACCTGGCATTCTTGCCGCTCCGCTGCCGGCCAAAGTAGGAAATAGGAGACATAATAGTAAAATCCGTATCCCGAAGCTGTTCCAACTCGGCCAGCTCGTCGGTAATAGTATAGCGTTTGGCCTTACCGTTACCCTCAATTTCCAAAGCAACCCCGGTTACACCGTCACCGCCCGCCCCAGCCTTGCCTTTTGGGATTGTCACAGCAATTCCGTTACCCTTCGCATCCTCAAAATGGCCCCGCCGCTCAAAACTGCCAACCGGAAAGACCTCCCGGTAAAACTCATAGGGCGTGATCCACTCCAAAAACTCCTCCAAATACTCATTCTTTTCCCGGTACAAATCCTGCAGCCGCTCCATGGCGGCCTGCTGATCCATGGTCATACTCTCACCTCCAAAAGAAAAAGTAGCAAAAAGAAAATCCGCTGCGGCGGAGAACGCCTGCGGGCGGGAAGGGGGGAAAGGGGGAGCCAAAGAGCGCCGCCTACGGCGGCTTAAAGAGAAAGTCACCTCCCCCTTTCCCCCCTGGCTCCGGCCATGGAAATGATGGAAAACCCTACGGGTTTACCACATTCCCACAGCCTCCGCCCACCCCTCTTTTCCCCTCCGACTTTCTCCCTATCCGAGAGAGAAATTTAAGAGATTTTTTAATTTGCCTAAAGGCAAGGGGGGCATATATTATCAATATATTTATTTCCCTATTTTTCGACAACCAAAATTCCGACCTTATTTCTGCCTCTCCATGGCCAGTCCACACGGTATATATTATCAATATATTTATTTCCCTATTTTTGATTGTTATTATAGCCTGTCCAGGAGAGCTTTTCAAGTCCCCTGGACAGGCTTCTTCACTTCTGGCATTAAGTCCTCTGGAACGTCTCCCAACGGCTTAGTATGTACGATTGCCACTTCCCAATATTTAGATCGGAAATTCCGTTTTAACCGTTGCTGCCGAGCTATCACCACATTTCCACTATAAAAAGAATCCTCCGGATTCTGCTCCATGGCCTCCCGCATCTTTTCATAGCTGCCGTTATATTTACCAGTTATGCCGATCTTGGCAATCAGCCACTCTTTCCCCTCCGGGAACATTTCATCTTCTATCTGCTTTCTTACTACCGATTCCGCAAACTCTACTGAATACGGACTCTGAATGATGGTTTCCCACAGTTTTACTTTATACAGCCGCTTTCTTCCGTCCCTAAACGAGTATTCTTTTTCTTCAGAATGTACTACGACATACCCGGGCCGCTCCTTTTTAGGCTTCAGCCCTCGATCTGCATTAGCCCGTTCTTTTGCGATTCGCAATAAATTAGCGTTCAGGTGGCGCTGGTGGGCGCTCTCCGCCCGCTCTGCCTCCAGGGCCGCCCTCCATTCCTCTATCGCCTGGTTGGCCTTCAGAGCGGCTTCCTGGGCCTTTCTGTCGGCTTCTCTGTTAGCCTCTCTTATTTCTTTATCCGCCTCGGACTTTGTAATCCTGGCTTTCTGCTCCGCATCGGACAGCTGCCGCAACAGCTTGGCATATTCGGCCTCCGTCAAAATCACATGAGTACACTCTGGATCAGAATGGCCACCAGGCACTTCCCGATACCCCATCATGGTCTTTTTTACAAACTCACCCATGGCAGCGCACCTCCTTACAGGCCCCGAATGTAGTTATCCGCTACAACGCTAATACGGTTATGCCCCAGCGCCTTGCTGCAGATCAGCATAGCAGCCTTGTCCAGCTTCTTCCCCGCTTCATCTTTTCGGCAAGTATAAACCTCGCTTTGATAACGCCGCCCGGTGCCACGGTTTACCCGGTCATAGGG
>ENA-ORCN01001491-ORCN01001491.1-human-gut-metagenome-genome-assembly--contig:-NODE-1491-length-15720-cov-6.738285_pt1 | contig 15720 bp, 10 predicted proteins | sample MGYA00242984_ERZ507984 | MGnify/ENA primary metagenome ERZ507984 (study PRJEB26167, sample SAMN06115395) | human gut metagenome | host: Homo sapiens | place: China:Hubei | collected 2016-05-19... | reverse complement strand
TATGAAATTGCCCAGAAGTTATTCTTCTAAAATGATTTTCAGCGATTTCAAGCTTTTTTATCAAACAATCTATCCGGGTGATGAGGATTCTCCGTTGAAAGCAAGCATCAATGATACAAAGGTACTAAAGTTAAAATACAATCAAAACAGATTCTCTTTGCAGGTTTCTTCCATCAATTATGACTATCCTTCCCTCATCCTGTATTCGTGGAAACTGGAAGGATTCTATGACGGCTGGAGCCGTCCGGGAGAGGAAAATGTCATCCGGTTCACCAATCTGGATCCCGGCCATTACACCCTGCGTGTCCGCGCCATATCCAGTGAAGACCGGCGTATGGTCTTGGAAGAGCGCAGCATAGATATTATTGTCGAGCAACCCATCTGGCTCAGCATATGGGCATTATTGCTGTATGCGCTTATCCTTGTTGCGATTGCAAGCATCGCATTGCGCATAATCGTATTGCGCAAGCAACGAAAGATATCCGATGACAAGATCCGTTTCTTTGTCAACACCGCGCATGACATCCGTACTCCGCTGACGCTCATCAAAGCACCGTTGGAAGAACTCTCCGACCGTGAGAAACTAAGCAAGGAAGGAACGGACAACCTCAGCACGGCGCTTCGCAACGTCAACGCCCTGCTACGTCTCACAACCAACCTCATAAACTTTGAACGCGCGGATACCTATTCGAACAATTTCTACGTATCCGAATACGAACTGGGAGCTTATATGACCGACATTGTCAATGTTTTCCGTTCATACGCTTCCGTAAAGCACATCGACCTGACTTACGAAAGCAACTTCCGCTATCTGAATGTCTGGCTGGATAAGGATAAGATGGACTCCATTTTGAAGAATATCATATCCAATGCACTGAAATACACGCCCGAAGGCGGAAGCGTGCATGTCTATGCTTACGAAACGGAAGATACCTGGAACGTGGAAGTCAGTGACACGGGTATCGGCATTCCACTGGACGAGCAGAAAAAGCTGTTCAAGATGCACTTCCGCGGCAGCAATGCCATCAATTCCAAAGTAACCGGCAGCGGCATCGGACTGCTTCTTGTATGGAAACTCGTGCATATGCATAAAGGAAAGCTCAACTTCACCAGCACCGAAGGAAAAGGCTCCTGCATCAAAGTATCTTTCCCTAAAGGCGAGAAACGCTACCGCAAGGCCATACACCGTCCTGCTCCCACCAAAGAGCAGGAACAGAACAATGAACCGGAACAAATCACCTCTCCGGAAAAGGGCACTCCGGACACCCCTGCCGTCAACACGCCCATAGAGGGTTACGAACATGCCCAACAGCAAACTCAGGATGCCGGTAACCGCCAGAAGATACTGATAGTAGAGGATAACGACGAACTGAGGGAATACCTGCGGCGCACACTGGCGGAGAACTACCATGTACAAGTATGTTCCAACGGAAAATCGGCGCTTTGTATCGTGAAGGAGTATTTCCCCGACCTGATTATCTCGGACATCATGATGCCCGAAATGCGGGGTGATGAATTGTGCCAGAAAGTGAAGAATGACATTGATACCTCGCACATCCCCGTTATCCTGCTTACGGCCCTCAATACGGACAAAAACATCATCGACGGGCTGCAAACCGGAGCGGATGAATACGTCGTGAAACCGTTTAACATCGGAATCCTGCGCGCCACCATTGCCAATCTGCTTGCCAACCGTGCCTTATTGCGCCACAGATACGGCAATCTGGAGCTGAACGATGATACCCACAACACGGAATGCATCAACTGTTCTACGGATTTGGACTGGAAATTCATTGCCAGCATCAAAAAGAATGTAGAGGACAACATGGACAATCCGAGCTTCACGATTGATGTGCTTTGCACCCTGCTCAACATGAGCCGTACCAGTTTCTACAACAAGTTAAAGGCACTGACCGACCAGGCTCCGGGAGATTATGTACGGTTGATACGCCTGAAACGTGCCATGCAACTGCTGAAGGAACAAAAGTACACCATCACCGAAGTTGCCGAAATGACCGGTTTCAGCGATGCCAAATACTTCCGTGAAGTCTTTAAGAAACACTTTAATATCAGTCCGAGCCAATATGCAAAAGAAGAAGGAAATATTGGAGAGGGCAAACAATAAACCGAATTACAGCATTACACATGATATGACGAATATATATACCGAAGCATTTTCCATTTTCTTTAAAATCGGAGCATTCACCATTGGCGGCGGCTATGCCATGGTTCCATTGATTGAGGACGAAATCGTAACGAAACGCCGGTGGATAGCCAAAGAGGATTTTATAGACCTGCTTGCCATCGCCCAGTCGGCACCGGGCATCCTTGCGGTCAACATATCCATATTCATAGGCTACCGCCTGCGTGGAATACGGGGAAGCATCGTTACCGCCCTGGGAACGATACTGCCCTCTTTCCTCATTATCCTTGCCATAGCCTTGTTTTTCCATAACTTCAAAGACAATGTCTACGTAGAGCGTATCTTCAAGGGTATCCGTCCGGCAGTTGTAGCACTGATAGCCGCTCCGACTTTCAGTATGGCCAAATCCGCCAAAATCAACCGCTACACGATATGGATTCCTGTTGTCTCGGCTCTGCTTATCTGGTTATTGGGCTTCTCCCCCATCTGGATTATCATTGCTGCCGGTATAGGCGGATACCTGTTCGGAAGGCTGCGCTTCCCGAAAACCAACAGTTAAAAATTAAACAAAACCACCCCACTTATCGCTAATCACTAACCACTAATCACTACATCATGCTTTTCCTCCATCTATTCTACACATTCTTTAAAATCGGCCTGTTCGGTTTTGGCGGCGGATACGCCATGCTGTCCATGATACAAGGTGAGGTAGTCACCCGTTACGGCTGGCTCACACCACAGGAGTTTACCGACATCGTAGCAATCAGCCAGATGACTCCCGGTCCTATCGGCATCAATTCGGCAACCTATGTAGGCTATTCCACGATAGCCGAACAATACGGCACGAGCATGGGAGTGCTTGGGTCTTGCGTAGCCACTTTCGCCGTAGTGCTGCCTTCGTTTATCCTGATGCTCACCATCAGCAAATTCTTTCTGAAATATCAGAAGCACCCGGCAGTAGAAGCCGTATTCAGCGGACTTCGCCCGGCGGTAGTAGGACTGCTGGCATCGGCTGCGCTGGTGCTGATGAACACGGAGAACTTCAGTTCGCCCCAGGAAGATATGTACTCTTTCATCATCAGTATCATCATCTTCCTTGCAGCTTTCATCGGAACAAGAAAATATAAGGTCAACCCCATACTGATGATTATAGTATGCGGAATAGCAGGGCTGATACTTTATTGATAGTTGGCAGTTGATTCCTACAGCTTCACTTTCTTGCTTACAGACTTGGATTCGTTGTGCAGGCGGTCGAGCGCCGTAACTACATAACGGTACTTCGTCTTGCCATCCTCATAAGGCAACTTATAGAAAGTATTGCGCGTAACAGCCACAATGTGCGAAGGGTCGTCGATGTCCACCTTCTCTTTCGAAGCAAAACGGTAGACAACATACTGTACCGGACGGTTCATTTCATCCTTGAACTTCGGAGCAGTCCAGAAAAGGATGTAACCGTCGGCAGTCCACACCGGTTTTACCTTGCGCACCTTATCCGGGGCTTCATTGTCCATAAAGTCAAATACGGGCGGCAAAGCCGGATACTTATGGTACTCGGCAACCAGCGCATCGCGGTATTTGCCGGCATTCTCCACTACTGCGCTGGCAGGCCATTGGCAACTGCCGCCGATTGTCTGATATGCCCGCTGCAAAGCCATCTTGCGGGGAAGCTGATTGACGGACGGATTCTTCGGGTCGGCATTCTGTACCGTATTCATTACAGACTGTCCGATAAACAAAGGACGGTTCTCCGTATGCTTTGCCCACCACTTCACCAAAGTTTCATAGTCGGCAGCCGGATGTCCTATCTGCCAATACACTTGCGGTATGTTATAATCAATCCAGCCTTTGCGTGCCCACAGAAGTACGTCGGCATACAAATCATCATAATTCTGCAAACCGTTTGTGGCGCTGCCCAGCGGGTCGCTGCTCTGATTGCGGTAGATACCGAAAGGACTCACGCCGAACTTCACCCAGGGTTTCAGTCCGCGAACCGTCTCATGTATTTTCTGAATGAGAATATTCACATTACTGCGGCGCCAGTCCGCCTTATTGCTGAAACCGCCGCCATAGCGTGCAAAGCTGGCATCATCCGGGAAATCCTTTCCCTTGATAGGATAGGGATAGAAATAATCGTCCATGTGAATGGCATCCACATCATAGCGCGACACGATGTCGGTTATCACCTTACAGATATGATTGCGGCTTTCGGGAAGCGCAGGATCGAAGTAAAGCTGGTCGCCATACGTCACGAACCACTCCGGATGCGAATTATAAATATGGATAGGCGAAAGCTCGTTCTTCAACGAAGTCTTTACCCGATACGGATTAATCCAGGCATGAAACTCCATGCTCCGCTTGTGGCACTCCTCAATCATAAACTGCATAGGGTCCCAATAAGGTTCCGGGGCTTTGCCCTGCACACCTGTCAGGAAACGGCTCCACGGTTCGTACTGCGAAGCATACAACGCATCGGCTTCGGGACGCACCTGAAAAATAATGGCATTGATACCTGCACCTTGCAGGGAGTTCAACTGATTTATCAAGATTTGCTTCAACCGGTCGGTCGGTATGCCACGGAACTGTCCGTTTACCGCCTGAATCCATGCAGCACGAAATTCACGTTTAGGATGTGCAGATGTGGATACGAACTGTGCCTGTACAGCCAGTGAAAGGCAGCAGAAAGCCAGTAACAAGAGGAGATTTCTCACTTTCATTTTATTCTTTTTAAATATTGTGTCGCAAAGATAATGATTATCTTTGCAACTCAATTCATTTTCAATCGTCTTATGGCAAAAAATACATCTATCATCATAAAGGGGGCACGCGTCAATAATCTGAAAAATATTGATGTGGAAATTCCCCGCAACAAACTGGTCGTCATAACCGGACTGTCCGGGTCCGGCAAGTCCTCGCGAGCATTCGATACAGTCTATGCCGAGGGGCAACGGCGCTATGTGGAAAGCCTCAGCAGTTACGCCCGCCAGTTTTTGGGACGTATGAGTAAGCCCGAATGCGATTTCATCAAGGGTATCCCCCCTGCCATTGCCATTGAGCAGAAAGTAAGCAGCCGCAATCCCCGTTCCACCGTAGGCACTTCTACCGAAATCTACGAATACCTGCGCCTGCTCTATGCCCGTGTGGGACGGACTTTCAGTCCGGTCAGCGGACAGGAGGTAAAGAAACACTCCACCGAGGACATCGTGAACTGCATGCTCCGGCAACCTGAGGGAACACGCTATACCGTGCTCACCCCGATATTGCTCCGCGAAGGACGTACTTTGCAGCAGCAACTGGAAATAGACTTGAAGCAAGGGTTCAACCGACTGGAAGTGAACGGAGAAATGGTGCGCATTGACGAGTATCAGCCTAAAGACGGTGACACCGTATTCCTATTGGTAGACCGCATGACGGTTTCCGGCGAGAAAGATGCCGTCAGCCGCCTCACCGACTCCGCCGAAACCGCCATGTACGAGGGTGACGGAGCCTGCCTGCTGCGTTTCTACCAACCGGACGGCACTACCAGCCTGTACCGTTTCAGTACCAAGTTCGAGGCGGACGGCATCACGTTTGAAGAGCCCAACGACCAGATGTTCTCGTTCAACTCCCCCATCGGCGCATGTCCGGAATGCGAAGGCTTCGGACGTGTCGTGGGCATCGACGAACATCTCGTCATCCCCAACCGCTCCCTTTCCGTATACGACGGCGCCGTGGTGTGCTGGCGCGGCGAGAAAATGGGCGAATGGAAAGACATGGTGATACGCGGTGCGGAGAAAGCCGGCTTCCCCATTTTCACTCCCTACTACCAGTTGACAGACGAACAGCGCCGCATGCTGTGGGACGGAACCCGCTACTTCGAGGGTATCAATGCTTTCTTTAAAATGTTGCAGGAAAACCAGTACAAGATACAATACCGCGTTATGCTGGCGCGTTATCGCGGCAAAACCCTTTGTCCCAAATGCCACGGTACAAGGCTGAAGCCCGAAGCCGGTTATGTACGGGTGGGCGGACGCAGCATCTCCGAACTGGTAGACCTGCCCATTACCGAACTGAAAGTGTTCTTCGACAACCTGAAGCTGGACAAGCATGATGCCGACATTGCCCGCCGCATCCTTATAGAAATCAACAACCGCATCCGCTTCCTGCTGGATGTAGGTTTGGGATACCTCACCCTGAACCGCCTCAGCAATTCGCTGTCCGGCGGTGAAAGCCAGCGTATCAATCTGGCAACTTCCCTGGGAAGCAGTCTTGTGGGCAGTCTCTACATTCTGGACGAACCGAGTATCGGACTTCACAGCCGCGACACGGACAAGCTGATACACGTCTTGCGCCAACTGCAACAGTTGGGCAATACGGTGGTCGTGGTGGAACATGACGAAGAAATCATCCGGGCCGCCGATTATATCATCGACATCGGTCCCAAGGCCGGACGTCTGGGCGGCGAGGTTGTCTACCAGGGAGACATGAAAGATTTGCAAAAAGACAGCAACAGCTACACCGTGCGTTATCTTCTGGGCGAGGAAACCATTCCCGTGCCCGAAAGCCGTCGCCCGTGGAATCAGTATATTGAAATCACAGGCGCCCGCGAGAACAATCTGAAAGGCGTGGACGTACGCTTTCCGCTCAATGTAATGACCGTAGTCACCGGCGTATCGGGTTCCGGTAAAAGCACACTGGTGCGCGATATCTTCTTCCGCGCCCTCAAACGCGAACTGGACGAATGCACCGACCGACCGGGCGAGTTTGCCTCTATCAGCGGAGACCTGCGAAATCTGCGCAACGTAGAGTTTGTAGACCAGAACCCTATCGGCAAGTCCTCGCGTTCCAACCCCGTAACCTACATAAAGGCCTACGACGAAATACGCAAACTTTGGGCAGAGCAACCCCTCGCCAAACAAATGGGCTATACCGCCGGCCATTTCAGCTTCAACAGTGAAGGCGGCCGTTGCGAGGAGTGCAAGGGCGAAGGAACCATCACCGTAGAGATGCAGTTCATGGCGGACCTTGTGCTGGAGTGCGAATCCTGCCACGGCAAACGCTTCAAGGCAGATACGCTGGAAGTGAAATTCCATGATGTCAATATCTACGATGTACTGGAAATGACCGTTAACCAAGCCATTGAATTCTTCACCGCACACGGACAGAAGAAAATCGTAAAGCGCCTGCAACCGCTGCAAGATGTGGGGCTGGGATATATCAAACTCGGCCAGTCGTCCTCTACCCTCTCCGGCGGTGAGAACCAGCGCGTAAAATTGGCCTACTACCTCAGTATGGAGAAAGCCGACCCTACGCTATTCATCTTCGACGAGCCTACCACCGGCCTGCACTTCCACGACATCCGCAAACTGCTGGAAGCCTTTGATGCACTGATACGCCGCGGCCATTCCATCGTTATCATCGAGCATAATATGGACGTAGTGAAGTGTGCCGACCATGTTATAGACCTCGGCCCCGAAGGCGGAGACAAAGGCGGCTATATCGTGGCAACCGGTACACCGGAAGAAGTGGCGGCATGTGCAGCAAGCTACACAGGTCAGTTCCTAAGAGAAAAACTATAATAACCAAACATACAATTCCGTCAGAACCATCCAGTAAGATAGATTAATCCGTCTTACGGGATGTTTTTTCATCTCACGAAACAAAAAATCGTCTCCTAAGACGAAACAAACCATCTTAGGAGACGAAATCAGATATTGTGCAAAAAGAGCTTTTTCTTTTTTAGAAGTAGAAACCGAATCCCACTTTCAGACCGAACTCCGAACGGTCTTTATTTATATCCCAATAAACGGCAGGCTCGATAGTGACCGTACGCGACAGGAAGAAAGCATAACCGCCCTCCATGCCGAAGCCGAAACGGGTTTTATCGCCACCGTCCCAGTTGTAACGGTTCAAGTTTACATCAGCTCCCAGAAATACGCCAATTTTGTTGAAATAGTAACGTCCGCCCACACCCAACGTATAGACATCCGTTCCGCCGCCTTGCCATGTAGCGCCGGCATCCAGCAGCAAAGCCACGTTATCGATTAAAAAAGCACCGCCCTTGACCTCAAGACCGAAATGAGCCTTATCCGTTTCCGTATTGTAGGAAAAATTAAGTCCGGTAACGGAAGGGTTGACGAACCACTTTCCTTTTTCAAACTGCGCGTGGGCAGCCACTGTGCCAATAAGCAGGCATACGATCAATGCAAGTCTTCTCATCTTGTTTTCGTTTTTAAGTGAATAATTATTTTCGTTCTATTTTATCTTCTTCACGGCGCTTACGCTGCAACTCCTCTTTTTTGCGCAGCACCAGCCACAACGCCAGTACGATGACATACGAAGCGATTACGGTTACATATTTCTCCGTATTGCTGATTTCCGTATTGCGCGGCAGGAAATACGCCGCAGTGGCAGAAACATAAATAAGCAGGGCTACGGTCAGCCCGGTAGATTTCTTGAGTTTCTTCATCGGTTTAAGAGTTTTTTAGTCTGTTTGTCTTTTCTTCCATAGCACGAACCATACCAAAGCTATCGCCACACCGGCTGCTCCTATGCCGTAGGATGCCGGATGCGACAGGCCGAAACCTTCGGGCGCTATACAGATATACGTTGTACAGACGCAGGTCATGAAAAGGGCAGGTATCAGCGTCAGGAAATACAACTTCCTCGCACGCACCAGATACACTGTGACAGCCCATAGGGTAAAGACAGACAAGGTCTGGTTGGCCCATGCAAAGTAACGCCATATCATATCGAAACCGTCCTTATCGCGCAGGCTATACAGCAACAGTCCGATAGCAGCCAAAAACATCGGAATGCAGATATATAAACGGCGGCGCATCGTTTTTTGTTCCATCCCCAGGAAATCTGCAACGATAAGCCGTGCCGAACGGAAAGCGGTATCGCCGCTGGTAATGGGGGCTGCAATCACACCCAGTATAGCCAGTACGCCTCCGATTGTTCCCAACCAGTCTTTCGTAATGGCATCCACAATGACGGCGGCATTCGTCTCCGCCATTCCGTTTTCATGGAAGAAGCAAGTAGCGGCGGCAGCCCAGATAAGGGCCACGATGCCTTCGGTAATCATGGCTCCGTAGAATATGGGACGTCCATGGCGCTCGCTCGTCATGCAGCGTGCCATCAAGGGGCTTTGCGTGGCATGAAAACCGCTGATAGCCCCGCACGCGATACTGACAAACATAATGGGAAATACAGGCAGCGCCGAAGCGTTGGGATGGGTATTCTGCAATCCGTCCCATACTTCCGGCAATGCCGGATGCTTCACGTAGAGCATAACCAAAATGCCCACCGCCATAAACAGCAGCGCAATGGCAAACAGCGGATATATCTTGCCGATAATCTTATCCACCGGCAGCAAGGTGGCAAGTATATAATAGATAAAGACCACCACAATCCAGAAAACAGTGTCCAGCGTTTCCGGCGTCAGGCTGGCAAGCAGTCCGGCAGGGCCTGCCACAAACACGGCTCCCACAAGTATCATCAGGACAACGGTAAATCCGCGCATCACCTGCTTGGTAGTCACGCCCAGATAACGGCCTATAATCTCCGGCAGGCTCTCGCCCCCGTTGCGCAACGAAAGCATTCCTGCAAAATAGTCGTGCACCGCTCCGGCAAAAATACTTCCGAACACTATCCACAGATAGGATGCCGAACCGAATTTCGCTCCCATGATTGCACCGAAGATAGGTCCCAGGCCTGCGATATTCAGGAACTGTATCATAAAGATTTTCCACGTAGGCAGCGGGATATAGTCCACCCCGTCGGCTTTGGTAATAGCAGGAGTCTTGCGGTCGTCCGGTCCGAATACGTGTTCTATAAAGCGTCCGTAGATGAAATAACCTGCAACCAACGCCAGCAGGCAGAGCGTAAATGTAATCATGGCGTGCTAATGTTTAATATACAGCAAGTGTTAATAATGTATTTTATATATGCAAATGTAACGGTTTCTAACTAAACTACGCAATTTTATCAGGTGATTTACGTATCTTCGCCGTGAAATATAACAGAAATAAAGAAGTAAAAAGGAATTTGTTTCACCGCAGAGGAGAAATCATCATTTACCGAAAACAAGACAGCAACATGAAGAAATCAAGCCTTATACTATTATATATCTTCTGTCTTCTTCCCCTTGCCGCCCAGCGGCCGCCTAAGCACGAGGTACGTGCCGCATGGGTCACCGCCGTCTACGGACTGGACTGGCCCCGCACCCGCGCCACCACGCCCGAGAGCATCCGCAAGCAGCAGGACGAACTCGTAGAGATACTGGACAAACTGAAAGCCGCCAACTTCAACACCGTACTGTTTCAAACCCGTACGCGGGGCGATGTGCTCTACAAATCGTCCATCGAGCCTTATAACTCCATCCTGACAGGAAAAACCGATGGCAACCCCGGCTACGACCCGCTTGCCTTTGCCGTAGCCGAATGCCACAAACGCGGTATGGAATGCCACGCCTGGATGGTGACCATTCCTTTAGGCAACCGCAAGCATGTCGCCGCCCTCGGCAAGGCATCGGTCACCAAACGCAAACCCGCTATCTGCGTACCTTATAAACGCGAGTATTTCCTCAATCCCGGACATCCGCAGACCAAAGAATACCTGATGAGCCTTGTCCGCGAAGTCGTGGAACGTTACGATGTGGACGGCGTGCATTTCGATTACCTGCGCTACCCCGAACATGCCCTGCGCTTCTCCGACAGCTATACCTATAAGAAGTACGGCAACGGACGCGACCTCGCGCAATGGCGGCGTGACAATATCACGGAAATAGTCCGTTATCTCTATAAAGGAGTCAAGGCGCTGAAGCCCTGGGTAAAGGTGAGCACCTGCCCCGTGGGTAAGTACCGCGACACCGCCCGCTATCCGTCGCGCGGCTGGAATGCGTTCCACACCGTCTATCAGGACGTACAAGGCTGGCTGGGCGAAGGCATACAGGACCAGATATACCCTATGATGTACTTCCGCGGCAACGGCTTCTATCCTTTCGCCCTCGACTGGCAGGAGCAAAGCAACGGCCGGCAGATTATTCCCGGACTGGGCATCTACTTCCTCGACCCCGGCGAAGGCAACTGGACTGTGGACGAGGTGGAACGGCAGATAAACTTCACCCGTGCACACGGCCTGGCGGGCGAAGGCCACTACCGCGTGAAGTACCTTATGGACAATACGCAGGGGTTGTATGACATACTTCAAGAGAACTACTACACCGCCCCCGCCCTGCAACCCGCCATGCCGTGGATAGACAATGTGCCGCCAACCGCCCCCACGCAACTCAACGTCGGGAAGCTGGCCGACGGATATTGGAAAATCACCTGGCAAGCCGCCACTGACAACGATAAGCGGAATGCGCCGACCTATGTAGTCTACGGTTCCGATATGTATCCCGTAGATACCGCCAACCCGGAAAATATACTGGCGCAACGCATACAGGGAACCGAATACATATATGCCCCTATCCGCCCCTGGAACACCCGGAAATACTTTGCAGTTACCGCCGTAGACCGTTGCGGCAACGAAAGTCCCGTCTGCCAATAGGAAACACAAAGGCAATGCGTTTATAGTCAAAAGGATGCATGTACCAAAAGGATTCCTCATTTGGTACGTCTCGTACCTGACTGTGGTACGACGTGTTTCTTACCATGGTAGGACATGTACCTTAGTAAGGTACTTGACGTACCAAGCGGCAGGTACATCAGGTACCAGCCACTTGAAATATGCATCAACAGCAAGAATCATATCCGGACATACGCTCTGTAACAGCTTTTACCCGTAACGGGCACTAACGGCAGATAGCCGGAAGCAAGTCTGCCCTGCTCCACCGTCAACGGATAATCGTGCATATCCTGTTCGTGCCGTGCACGCAATGTTTCATTATCTGGAACGTATTCAACAGCAAAACATCCCTTACTGCCGGGAGCCACAAACCTGTCGTAAAACAAGCGGGCCACAACACCCATATTCATACGCATGTTTATCTCCACGCAAGGATGCACACGATAGCCGTTCTCCTTGTCTGACCGGCAAACCATCATATCCATTCACAGATAACCGGTAGACGTGTTCCCAGAAATTTAGTCCAACCAATCCTGTAGCACCAGCCAGAAGAATGGTTTTGCCATGCAGACGCTCCAATTCCGCACGCAGCGCTTCGCGTATCCCCGTCAACTTCTCAAGGGACAGACAGCACGCGATGCTTTCCTCTATCTGTCCGTCCGATGCAAGCAGATTGCCCGTATAGGCGCCATGCTCATTGGTGGAGAACACGGAATAGCCCGCAAAGCGCACTTCGCCCTGTCCGTCCGAATAGAACTCAAGCGCAAAATCTTTCACCTTATTATATATGGGTTCTGCCGTAAGACATCCCTGCTCTCTCAAAACCCGTTCACACCAATTGGAGACGGGCTTCGTAAACCCATGCAGGCACCAGTTCAGCCCCTTTCCGCTACCCGACCAGGGTACTTTGAGCAGGCAGGCGTGCATTGCATTCACCGTGCGTTCACAATCCGCAATATTGTTTAGGAGCGTATGTTCGCCGCAGGTGCATTCGGGATAACGGTCCGCCATGCACCGTGTCACCGCCACGGCCTGCAGACGGGAAGAGAGCAGCCTGTATTCCGCAAGAAGCCGGGGAGAAGGCAGTCTGTCTTCACGAACTCCCCCTTTCAGAAAGAACCTGCGGATGGCAGGATTCCAGCCCCACGGCACAATTCGGGCTTCGGCATAATCGGGCAACTCAGGCTCGGTGGCCAGTTGCACCTGCAACCCGAAGAGTTCCCGCATCCGCTTCAAGAAATCCGCATTGTAAGCAGAAGGCGCCAGTACCGCACTGCCCGGAGCGGCATACCATATCGGCAGCAAAGCCATGTCCTGCGCCATGCGGCGGGCGGAAGCCGGGGCTATGTAGTTCGCTTCGTTATTGGCAAGCGCAAGGTCTGAATCCGGATTGAAAAGATATAGTTCCATCGATTATAGTTCATAATTATTCGGAACTGCAAACTTACAGAGAAAAAGAACAGCATACAAATATATAAAACTTAACTATGAAATAAGATATTTTGCTATCTCTACTTTGCAATTCTATAAAAAAGGCGTATATTTGTCGCCCGATAAACCGAATTTAAAGCATGGAAGCATTTTACCGAACACACGCTTATCTGGTAGAGCATACAAATGCCCCCGTTCGCCGCGACCTCATGGATGAGATTGACTGGAACGACCGTCTTATCGGTATCAAAGGCACCCGAGGCGTAGGCAAGACCACATTCCTGCTGCAATATGCCAAAGAGAAATTCGGTACCGACCGCTCCTGCCTCTTTATCAACATGAACAACTTTTACTTCTCCGGTCACAGCCTGGTGGACTTCGCTTACGAATTCCAGCGCCGCGGCGGAAAGGTATTGTTGATAGACCAGGTGTTCAAGCACCCCGACTGGAGCAAGGAGCTGCGCCTGTGCTACGACCGTTTTCCCAATCTGAAGATTGTATTCACCGGCTCGTCCGTGATGCGCCTGAAAGAGGAAAATCTGGAGTTGCGCGACATTGCGAAAAGTTACAACCTGCGCGGTTTCTCTTTCCGTGAGTATCTGAACCTGCAGACCGACATGAAGTTCCACTCCTACTCACTGGAAGAAATCCTGAGCAACCACGAACAGATAGCCAAAGGCATTCTGTCCAAAGTACGCCCGCTGGACTATTTTCAGGACTATATGCACCACGGCTTCTACCCCTTTTTCCTCGAAAAGCGCAATTTCTCGGAGAATCTGCTGAAGACGATGAACATGATGGTGGAAGTGGACATCCTGCTCATCAAACAAATTGAGCTGAAATACCTTTCGAAGATAAAGAAATTACTATATTTGTTGGCCGTGGACGGGCCGAAAGCGCCGAATGTCAGCCAACTGGCAAACGACATACAGACATCCAGAGCTACGGTGATGAACTACATCAAGTATCTGGCAGACGCACGGCTTATCAACATGGTATATCCCAAAGGAGAAGAATTCCCCAAAAAGCCGTCGAAGATAATGATGCACAATTCCAACCTGATGTACTCCATCTACCCCGTAAAGGTGGAAGAGCAGGATGTGCTGGAAACGTTCTTTGTAAACACCATGTGGAAAGACCACAAAGTGAACAAAGGCGACAAGAACATTTCGTTCATGGTGGACGAAGTGATGCCTTTCAAGATTTGTCAGGAAGGCATGAGGATCAAGAACAATCCGGGAGTGACGTACGCATTGCACAAGGCAGAGATAGGCCGGGGCAATCAGATACCTCTCTGGCTGTTCGGCTTCCTGTATTAGATTTACAGACAAAGAGTTTTTTTTACTTAATAAATTCAATTTAGTTATGACTAAACAGAAGAAATTCATTACTTGTGATGGTAACCAGGCTGCTGCACATATCTCGTATATGTTCTCGGAAGTAGCTGCCATCTATCCTATCACACCCTCTTCTACGATGGCTGAATACGTAGACGAATGGGCTGCCGCAGGTCGTAAAAACATCTTCGGCGAAACAGTATTGGTACAGGAAATGCAATCCGAAGGCGGTGCTGCCGGCGCCGTTCACGGTTCTTTGCAAGCCGGTGCGTTGACTACAACGTACACCGCTTCACAAGGTCTGTTGCTGATGATTCCGAACATGTACAAGATTGCCGGTGAATTCCTGCCTTGCGTGTTCCACGTATCCGCACGTACTTTGGCAAGCCATGCGCTGTGTATCTTCGGTGACCACCAGGACGTAATGTCTGCCCGTCAGACAGGCTTCGCCATGTTGGCCGAAGGTTCTGTACAGGAAGTTATGGACTTGGCTGGTGTTGCCCACCTGGCTACAATCAAAGCCCGTGTTCCTTTCATGAACTTCTTCGACGGTTTCCGCACCTCGCACGAAATCCAGAAGATCGAAATGCTGGAAAACGAAGACCTCGCTCCGTTGATCGATCAGGAAGCTTTGGCTGAGTTCCGTGCCCGTGCACTGAATCCGATGTCTCCGGTTGCCCGTGGTATGGCAGAAAACCCCGACCACTTCTTCCAGCACCGTGAATCATGCAACAACTACTATGAAGCAGTACCCGCTATCGTAGAAGAGTACATGAATGAAATTTCTAAAATCACCGGCCGTAAATACGGCTTGTTCGATTACTACGGAGCAGAAGATGCAGAACGCGTAATCATCGCAATGGGTTCTGTAACAGAAGCTGCCCGTGAAGCAATCGACCACCTCGTTGCTAACGGCGAGAAAGTAGGTATGGTTGCAGTTCATCTGTACCGTCCGTTCTCTGCCAAGCACTTCCTGGCTGCCGTGCCTAAGACTGCTAAGACAATCGCAGTTCTCGACCGTACAAAAGAACCGGGTGCTAACGGTGAACCTTTATATCTGGATGTTAAAGACTGCTTCTATGGCACGGAAAATGCTCCGGTTATCGTTGGCGGTCGTTATGGTCTGGGTTCTAAAGATACTACTCCGGCTCAAATCATCGCTGTATTCAAGAATTTGGCTATGCCAATGCCGAAGAACCACTTTACTATCGGTATCGTAGACGACGTTACTTTCACTTCTCTTCCTCAAGAAGAAGAAAT
>ENA-ORCN01001480-ORCN01001480.1-human-gut-metagenome-genome-assembly--contig:-NODE-1480-length-15812-cov-9.271942_pt1 | contig 15812 bp, 14 predicted proteins | sample MGYA00242984_ERZ507984 | MGnify/ENA primary metagenome ERZ507984 (study PRJEB26167, sample SAMN06115395) | human gut metagenome | host: Homo sapiens | place: China:Hubei | collected 2016-05-19... | reverse complement strand
GACCTTTGCCAGCTTATTCTTTTTATATCCAAGTGTGTCAAGAGCCTGTGAAATCTTTTCCTGATTTTCTAAGGTAAGAGAATCAGGATGATTGAAGTATCTTGATATTGTAGTCTTTGAAAAATTTGTGTATTCTGCAATATCTGCAAAAGTTACCTGTTTTTTACTCATAAAAGTTGAATCTCCTTCAATATGACGGCTAATTTTACCGATAAAGGTTCTATTGTGTTCGATTATGAACTAAACAGAAATGAGCGGGAAATTACGTAACCGGTTATTTTAGTGCATAAAAGTGTTGACAGAGTGAGATGGATATAGTATTATCAAATCATGAAGTAACCGGTTACTTAACCGGTTTTGCACGATAAGTTAAAGGAATGGAGGAAGAAATGCATGAAAAGAATGCAAAACCAAGCAAAGTCCGTAAGTAAGCGAACCTGGAGAGAAAAGATGACTTATGTGAAGAAAAACTGGCAGTTATATCTTTTCTTCCTGATGCCGGGACTTTTGCTGACAATTATTTTTAAGTATCTCCCGATGGGTGGTCTTCTGATTGCTTTTGAAGACTACAATGTAATCAAAGGAATTCTTGGGAGTCCCTGGGTCGGACTTGAGTATTTCAGACGATTTTTATCTTCACCGGATTTTATGAACTATCTGATGAATACATTAAAATTGAGTATCTACGGATTGCTGTGGGGCTTTCCGGTTCCGATTATTCTTGCATTGCTTCTGAATCGTATCCGAAAGACAGGAATTAAGAAGAAAGTCCAGCTTTTGATCTATATGCCGAACTTTATTTCAGTCATTGTACTCTGTGGTATGGTCCGTATGCTTTTATCACCTGTAGGACCGCTGAATAAAGTACTCGGAATCAGTACAAACTGGATGACAATGCCTTCTGCATTTCGGACAATCTATATTGCAAGTGGAATCTGGCAGGCGGCAGGATGGTCATCTATTATGTACACAGCAGCATTGGCAAATGCCAGCAAGGAGCTGGAAGAAGCAGCCATCATGGATGGAGCGAATCTTCTGCAGCAGATTTGGTATGTAGAGCTGCCGGCAATTAAAAATATTATTGTAATTCAGTTTATCTTACAGGCCGGAAATATTATGAGTATAGGTTTTGAAAAAGCTTATGCGTTACAGACAGATATGAACTTGCCAGCATCAGAAATCCTGTCTACATATGTATACCGTATCGGACTTTTGAATGGAGATTATGGATATTCTACAGCAGTAGGTCTTTTCAATTCTGTTGTAAATGTTATCTTGCTGGTTTTTGTAAATTGGGTTGTTAAGAAACTGAATGACGGAGAAGGATTATAGGAAAGAGGGAGAAAAGATGGAGAAAAAAAAGAAGAAAAAATATTCAAGGACAGACAAAGTAATCCTTGGAATCGGGTTTACCATTCTTGGTTTATTCGTCCTTTCTATAGCAATACCGATTATCTATGTAGTATTAGCGTCCTTTATGGATCCGACTGTTTTGAATAACCAGGGATTGAGTTTTAAAATCAAGGACTGGACATTAGATGCCTATCGAAGAGTGTTACAGAATAAAATGATCTGGCGTGGATTCTTAAATTCTTTCCTGTATTCACTTGCATTTACAGTTATTTCCGTTTTTGTGACATTGCTGGCAGCATATCCGTTGTCTAAAAAAGAATTTGTAGGAAGAAAATTTTTCAATATTATTTTCCTGATCACAATGTTCTTTGGGGGTGGAATGATTCCTACATTCATTTTGATCAATCAGCTGCACATGGTGAATACGGTGTGGGCAATCCTGATTCCGGGGGCATTTAATGTATGGAATATGATTCTCGCAAGAACTTATTATCAATCAATTCCGACAGAATTAAGAGAAGCATCTGCGCTTGACGGGGCGAATGAGATCCAACATTTCTTTAAAATTATGATTCCGGTATGTAAGCCGATCATTGCAGTTCTGGCACTCTGGTCTTTCGTTGGAATGTGGAACAGTTATTTCGATGCAATGATTTATTTGAATGATGCAAATCTGCAGCCGTTGCAGTTAGTGCTCCGTTCTATCCTGGTACAGAATACACCACAGCCGGGAATGATCGCCGATATCCAGAGCACGGCAGAAATGGCAAAAATAGCAGAACAGCTTAAATATGCAACCATTGTAGTATCAAGTTTACCACTGTTAGTAATGTACCCGTTCTTCCAGAAATATTTTGACAAAGGAATTATGGTAGGATCGGTAAAAGGCTAATAAGAAAGGAACGATACAGATATGAAGAAAAGAAAAGTAAATGCATTACTTGTAATTGTACTGTCTATGACGATGATGGTAGGAGTTGCAGGATGTGGAAAAGAGCGGCAGCTTGCAGCTGAAATTGATCCGGATACACCTGTATCGGAAGTGCAGTTTCCATTGAAGGAAACCGCAGAACTTTCCTTTATTACAAGTGCACCGGCTACATCAACACAGGAGCCAAATGAACGAGTGATCTTTCAGCGTATGGAAGAGCAGACCAATGTTCATATTGACTGGACTTGTTTTGTATCAGATCAGTTTTCTGATAAGAAAAACCTGGCACTTGCCCAGTTTGGAAATCTGCCGGATGGATTATTCAATGCCGGAATGAGTGAGTATGATCTGTTGCGTTATGCAAAGCAGGGAATCATTATTCCATTGGAAAATCTGATAGATAAATATATGCCGAATTTACAGGCAGTATTTGAAAAATACCCAGAATACAGGACAATGTGTACAGCACCGGATGGGCATATTTATTCATTTCCATGGATTGAACAGCTTGGAGCTGGGAAAGAAGCCATTCAGGCAATCGGAGATATTCCGTATATTAACAAAAAATGGCTGGATTATCTTGGACTTGAGATTCCGACAACAACAGATGAAGTGGAACAGGTATTAATTCAGTTCCGTGATCATGCAGATGAACTTGAAAAAGAATTTTCAATTGAAGGTGATGTGATCCCAATGTCATTTATTATCAATAATGGAGATCAGGATCCTGCAATTTTGATCAATGGATTTGGAGAGGGTTATGGAGATACAGGGGATCATTTCGCTGTAACGGATGAAGGAAAAGTTATTTATACAACGGTTCAGGAGGGGTATAAAGAAGGAATTGAATGGTTGCATAGGCTTGTAACAGAGGATCTGGTTGACCCGGAAGCATTTACACAAGAGTGGTCCACCTATGTAGCAAAAGGAAAGAATCATCGATATGGTCTCTGCTTTACATGGGATATTGCAAATATTGATAACAATGAAGATTATGTTATGCTGCCGGCTTTGACAGGACCGAATGGAATGAGAAATATCACAAGACAGAACAACAGCGAAACAAGCGGATTCGATCGTGGAAGATGTGTCCTTACATCCAGCTGTCGTGACACAGCACTTGCTGCTGCATGGATCGATCAGATGTATGCACCCCTTCAGTCACCACAGAATAACTGGGGAACTTATGGAGAAAAGGATTCTTTTAACATTTTTGAACTGACCAAAAATAAAGATGGCGGAGAAATGCTGAAGCACATGGATCTTGGAACGCAGTCGCCGGTAGAAGTACGTGAGGCACAATCTGTAAATGGTCCACTTGCAGTACTGAATGAATATTATGATGTATATGTAACACAGCCGGAAGATGCAAAATGGCGTTTAGACAATATGCATGAAACTTATTTACAGGATATGAATAGCAAGTATGTTTACCCAAATGTCTTTATGAGCATTGATGATACCAATAAAGTATCTCAGTACGATACCGATATTAAAAAATATGCAGAGCAGAAGAAAGCAGACTGGATCCTGAATGGAGGAATTGAAAAAGAGTGGGATTCCTATCTGAAGAAAATGGAACAGTATGGACTTTCTGATTATCTTTCAATTAAACAGAAATACTTTGATCAGTATCAAGAGTCATTGAGTGAAGAAAAATAACGATACGAATAATAGGAGGATTCGCATGAGTGAGATGTTAGAAAAGGCTAGAAAATATGAAGATGAACAGGGAAAGCAGATAAAAGCAGAAGACAGACCGGTTTTTCATGTGAGTCCATATGTCGGATGGATGAATGATCCGAATGGTTTTTCATACTATCGGGGAGAGTATCATCTTTTTTATCAGTATCATCCATACGATACATACTGGAACAGTATGCATTGGGGGCATGTGGTTAGTAAGGATCTGCTTCACTGGGAATATCTTCCGGCAGCTTTGGCACCGGATGAAGAGTATGATAAGATTGGATGCTTTTCAGGAAGTGCAACAGAGTTAGGAGACGGCAGACAGCTGCTCATCTATACTGCAGTGGATCAGGAGAAAATGGAAGATGGAACGGTAAGGGATATTCAGACACAGGCAGTGGCTGTTGGCGATGGAAAAGATTATAAGAAATATGAGAAGAATCCGGTTCTGACAGCCAAAGATCTTCCGGAAGGTGCAAGTAAAGTGGATTTTCGTGATCCAAAGATCTGGAAAGGAAAAGACGGGAACTTCTATTGTGTTATCGGAAGCAGACCGGCAGACGGAAGTGGACAGATTCTTCTTTATAGAAGCAAGGATGGATTTGAGTGGGGATTTGTCAGCATCCTTGCAGAAAATAAGAAACGTTTTGGAAAGATGTGGGAATGTCCGGACTTCTTTGAACTGGATGGAAAACACGTTCTTTTGACCAGTCCACAGGATATGTTGCCGGAAGGCTTCGAATTTCATAATGGAAACGGTACTTTATGTATCATAGGAGAAATGGACAAAGATACATATACCTTAAAAGAGCAGTTTACGCAATCTGTGGATTATGGAATTGATTTTTATGCAATGCAGACGTTGGAAGCCCCAGATGGCAGGAGAATTATGATTGGTTGGATGCAGAACTGGGATACACTAGCTCATCGTGATAACGATTCGAAGTGGTTTGCACAGATGAGTCTGCCGAGAGAATTGTCTGTAAAAAATGGAAGACTTTACCAAACTCCAGTCAAAGAACTTGATGCAATGCGTAAAAACAGGGTTGAGTACAACAATGTGGTAATAAATAATGATATAATCACATTAGATAAAATCGAAGGACGAACCATAGACATGGAACTTGTGATACGTCCGGAAGATAAGGGGAATGTCTATAAAAAATTTGCATTACGCTTTGCACAGAATGAGAAGTTTCATACAGAACTGAGTTTCCGCCCGGATGAGTCTGTCCTGAAAATTGATAGAAAATTTTCAGGAAGTGAACGAGCATTGGTTCATCAGAGAAGATGTCGGGTAAATGGAGATGCCGATGAATTAAAGCTTCGTGTGATTTTGGATAGATTTAGCGCAGAGATATTTATTAATGATGGCGAGCAGGTTATGTCGGCTGTCCTATTTACAGAACAAGAGGCAAAAGGAATTTCATTTTTTGCTGAAGGTGCAGCTAAAATCGATGTAGTGAAATACGATCTGGTTTAGAAAATACATGATAAAACTTACATGGAGTTTGAAGACGTATGGATAATGATAGGGGGATTCCTGGAACGGGAATCCCCTTTGTAGTATAGGAGCATAGAGTATTGATGATAGAGGAAAGAAGAAAAAGATATGAGAAGGAACTGCATGAAAAATATCTGCAGTTATATCACAATGAACAATGTTATGAAGAACTAATGCAGATGTTGGAAGGGGCTTATCAGGACAGATCGGCGGAGCTTAGGAGATTAGACGGTAGAAGAGAGAAAGAACCAAACTGGTATCGCAACAGAAATATGCTTGGAATGACGATGTATCCGAAGCTGTTTGCGGGGGGATTAAAAGGTGTGATAGAACACTTGGATTATCTGTCAGAGCAGAAGATTACCTATCTTCATTTGATGCCGCTTTTAAAGATGCCTCATCCATATAATGACGGTGGGTATGCGGTGGAAGATTTTAAGCAGGTCGATTCGGAAATAGGAACAAACGAAGAGTTAAAAAGACTGACAAAAGAGCTGAGAAAGCGTGGCATCAGCTTATGTCTGGATGTAGTTATGAATCATACGGCAGATACACATGAGTGGGCGATACGAGCCAAGAGAGGCGAACAGGAATATATGGATCGCTATCAGTGCTATGAGACGCGAGAAATTCCGGATCAATTTGAAAAGACTATGCCGCAAGTGTTTCCGGAAACCGCTCCGGGAAATTTTACATGGTGTGAAGAGATGCACAGGCATGTACTGACAACATTTTATACTTATCAATGGGATTTGAATTATCATAATCCGAAAGTATTTAATGAAATGATTGGGAATATCCTGTATCTGGCAAATCTTGGAGTAGAAGTGTTTCGTATTGATGCAGTTCCTTATATCTGGAAAGAATTAGGAACAAGCTGCAGAAATCTTCCCCAGGTTCATAGTATTGTCCGGATGCTGCGTATCATTGTTGAAATGATCTGCCCGGCTGTGATCCTGAAAGGTGAGGTTGTTATGGAACCAAAAGAACTGCCGGTTTATTTTGGAACAGAGAGTGAACCGGAATGTCATATGTTATATGGAGTTTCCAGCATGGTAAATTTGTGGGCAGCACTGGCTACGAGAGACACAAGGATGTTGAAGCATCAGATGGATGTGATCCACAGCCTTCCGAAGAACTGCTATTTTGTCAATTACCTTCGCTGTTATGATGATATTGGCTGGGGACTGGATGAAGAACAGGAGAAAAAGCTGGAAATAAACCCAATCCGGCACAAAGAATATTTGTATCATTTCTTTGAAGGTACTTATCCATATAGCTTTGCGCGAGGAGAATTATATAATTACGATCCAGCGACGAAAGATGCCAGAAGCTGTGGAACAACTGCGAGTTTGTGCGGAATTGAAAAAGGTGGATTTGAAGGGGATTTAGAACAGGTGAAACAAGGAATCCAAAGAGTGCTCATGATGCATGCGGCATGTATGAGTATGGAAGGATTTGTAATGCTTTCATCCGGGGACGAGATCGGTCAGGTAAATGATTATGATTATAAGAAAAATCCAGATACTGCTGCGGATAGCAGGTATCTGCACCGCAGTCCGTTCCAGTGGGACAATGCAGACAAGAGAAAAAAAGCGGGTACAGTACAGTACGACATCTGGAATGGTCTGAAGCAGATGGAAGAAATACGGCGTCAGGAAAATTGCTTTGGCGAAACTGCCGGTATTTCTACCTGGGATACAGGAAATTATGCGGTTTTTGCGATTAGAAGAACAGCAGGAAATGAAGAATTAATCTGTCTGGCTAATTTTTCAGAATATGGACAGAATGCATGGCTGAATTGTCTGGAAGGTGAATATGAGGATTTATTTACAGGAGAAAAACTGGAAATAAATTCGGTATGGATGAATCCTTATCAGTACAGATGGTGCGTGAAAAAATAGGAATTTTATGGAAAAAGCAATGTCATTTTTGGAGGCAGAATGGAGAATATAATGAAAAAATATGATGTAGTGGCACTTGGAGAATTGTTAATTGATTTCACAGAAAATGGAAAAAGTAATCAGGGAAATCCACTTTTTGAGGCAAATCCGGGAGGAGCGCCATGCAATGTACTTGCAATGCTGACGAAACTCGGACATAAGACGGCATTTATCGGAAAAGTAGGGGAAGACTTTTTCGGAGAACAGCTGAGAGATGCGATAACAGAAGCAGGGATTGATGCAGGTGGATTATGTACAGATAAGGAAATCCATACGACACTTGCTATGGTACATACTTATCCGGATGGAGACAGAGATTTTTCGTTTTATCGTAATCCGGGAGCGGATATGATGCTGAATAAAGAAGAGGTTCAGGCAGAACTTATTAAAGAAACAAAAATCTTCCATTTCGGAACGTTGTCCATGACACATGGAGGAGTGCGCGAAGCAACAAAAGAAGCAATCCGTATTGCAGAAGAATCCGGTGCAGTTATTTCCTTTGATCCGAACTTACGTCCACCACTTTGGAACTCTTTGGATGAGGCAAAGGAACAGGTATTGTATGGATTAGCACATTGTCAGATTCTGAAAATTTCAGACAATGAAATCCAATGGCTGACAGGTGAAGAAGACTATACGGCAGGGGTAAATTGGATTAGAGAAAGATATCAGATTCCGCTGATCCTTGTATCTATGGGAAAAGAAGGAAGTCGTGCATACTATAACGGAACGATGGTAGAAGTAAAACCGTTCCTTCAGAAGAATACAATTGAGACGACAGGAGCAGGAGATACATTTTGTGGTTGTGTATTACATTATATCTGTGAACACGGAATGGAAGGTTTAGAGGAAGAAAACCTGAAGGAAATGCTGACTTTTGCAAATGCGGCAGCATCTGTGATTACAACAAGAAAAGGGGCACTGCGTGTAATGCCAACCAGAGATGAAATTCAGAATCTGCAATGTTAATCATGGAAGTTCAGGCAGAGTCGGATATGATAAGCAATTATATCGAAATGTATCACCTTGCTCCGGCAAAGTACATGAATCAGAAACACTGGCTGGCAGTTCCAATGGATAAACAGTGCGAAGAAAAGGATTGACATTTCTGGCGGTGCATTCCATAATGACAATAGCAGTTTGATAGAGCTAACAAGAGCGGGAGCGTGACATGAGGAAAAAGAATTCTTATAGATGGCTGATATGGATTTTTTTGGCTGTAATTCTGATAGGTGTGGCATTGTGGAATATTCTGCCGCCGTATATTGATCGATGGCAGTCGACGAAAGATTATGAAAAACTTGCCGAAGAATATGTCAGTGATGAATCCGAACCAGATGACGGGAAGCAGAAGAAAAAAGACTGGTGGAGCACCGACATTAAAGTCGAATTTGACCAGTTAAAAACAGAAAACCCGGACGGCATCGGCTGGATACGGTTCGACGATCAGAATGAGCTTGGTATCAACTATCCTATCGTGCACTCCGGGGACAACGAAAAATATCTGCGCAAAGATATCCATGGCAATAAGCATATCGCCGGAAGTATCTTTCTGGAAGGACTGAATCAGTCAGATTTTTCCGACCTTTATAACATCATTTACGGACACAACATGAACAATGGCAGTATGTTCGGCAGTCTGAAGAAATACAAGGATGAAGGCTTCTGGAAAAAGAACCAGTACTTTACGGTCTATACCGAAAGCACTGCCTACCGCTATCAGATCTTCTCCTATGAGGATGCGGTGAATGGCGGCAATGTATATAAAGTCGGTTATCAGCCGGGGGAAGAATACCAGACGTTTATTGACGAGATGGTAAAAGACTCGGATTTTGATACCGGGATCAGACCAAAGTCAACGAACAAGATCCTGACGCTGTCCACCTGTACCGGGAATGGATACAGCAAACGGTTTGCTGTTCATGCGGTATGTATCGATACCCAGACAACAGACCAGACAAAATTAAAGGAAACGGATGATTAACAGGTAAAATGCATTGACAAACTTAAAAAAAGAACAATATAATGGGGAAAACCATGGTTTGAAGTAACTGACCAGAAGCAAAAGAGGAAAACAAGAACACAGAGAGTGAAGTCATGGCGGATAAAAAAACAGAAAACAGAAATATTGATACTGCAAAAGCCAGAGGAGAACTGGAAGAAGACCTTCTGGAGTATGTCTATCGGAAATGGAGACAGGGCAGACAGATTACATCAAAGGAATATGCCAGAACAACAGGAATAACGACCAGTGAGGTTCTTTTTTTGTATAAAAAATATCCTGTAAATTCAAGTTTATCTAATCAATCCTCCGAAACCCTTGTATTTTCAAGGAAAATCGGCATTTTAATACTCGTTCCTTATGTATTTTCCCTTGTTTTTGCCCTTATGAGCCGAAACAAGGGAAACTTTTTGTTTAGGTTTCCCCGACCACCTTATCAAGCAGTCTTGCGGAAGTTCGTTTCGCTTCCCTCTTAGAGTGAGCGTAAATGTTCATTGTGGTACTTACGTCAGCGTGTCCGAGCAGTTCCTGCACATCCTTTGGTGCTGCACCGTTGGAGAGCAGATTGCTGGTGAATGTGTGTCTCAGCATATGAAAATGGAAATCTTCAAACCCTTCCAGTTTCTTTTTTGCCGACCTTGTCATAACACCAACCGTACTCGGTGACTCGTATGCTCCGTCAGGTCTCAGGCAGACAAAGGATATTTCCTTGTATCCGTCAGGTACTTCCTCCGTTCTTGGCAGGCTGTAGACTTCATAGTAAGTACGGCCTTTTTCTTTTACCTCTTTGTAGTAATTGAGGTGATAGAGTTCGCCATACTTGAAGCGGTTCTTGTGCTGTTCCGTCTTTGCCTTTCTGAGAATATCTGCCAGAGTGTCGCAGAAGTCCACGGTGCGGACTTTCTTGCGTTTGGTAGCACCTATCTCTGTCTTGTGCCTTTGCCCGTTGTATCGCATACTGCGTCGCACTGTGAGGTACTGTCCGTCAAGGTTGATATCCTGCCAAGTCAGAGCACACGCTTCTCCGATACGAAGTCCTGTGTAATAGGCTATCTGCATCGGGAGCAATGCAGGATTGTCTTTCTTTTTCAGAAAGTCCTCCAACATTAAAAACTGATGATGGTCAATGGTAGGTGCATTGTCAACTTCGCCGTCCTCGTCTGCAAACAGTTCGTATTCCTCTTTCTTTCCCCTCCATACCACATACTGCATAGGGTTAAAGGAAATCAGTTTCTTCGGGAATACCGCAAATCGGAATGCTCCCTGCAATACTGCTGAGAATAACCTCAGATACCCTTTGCTGAGTGCCTTTGCTATCGTTCCATCAGGGTTTTGTCCTCCGAAAGTAAGGAAGTCCATAAATGCCTGTAAATGTTCCGCAGTGACCGTTTTCAGCTTTCTGTCGCCGATAGGATATTTCTTTATCCTGTTCACTGTTCCCATATATGCCATTACTGTACCGTTGCTCAGATTGCCGGGTTTCAGTTCTTCCTCCACCCACATATCAAGCAGCATACCCACAATGGTGTTCTCAGGCTTTGCCACGAACTTCTTCGCTTCGTAGTCCTCCATTGCCTTGCGGAGCAGACTCTCTGTTTCAGATTTGCTTTCTGTGCCTGCAAATTCACGCTGTACCATTTTTCCGCTTTCATCTTCTACATAGAAGCGGTAGTACCATTTCTTGCCCTTTTTTCTTACAGATCCTTTTGCCATTGATAAATAGTCTCCTTTCTATCCGTGGCAATCGGAACTGTGACGTATGGTGTGCGTAAAGTAAATAATGTCACATCCGCCGATTGTTCTTAATCGGCTTTTTTCATTGTCAAAGAGCCACGGAATTATTCTTTTTCGGCAAGCCTTGCTTCGGCTTCCGCTACTATCCCGAAAAGGTCACTCATCTTTACAGCGGTGCGTCCTTCATCGTAGATATGTAAAATTCCGTCTAAGAATCGTTTCATATCCTCAATCGGTGCTTCCATTTCTTTATGGTAAACTCGCTCTGTAATCGCTCCCGATTCAATCGCATATCTGCGGAGAGACTGTTTCAGTCCTTCATCTTCTGCCACACGGTCAACCTCTGCCATAGCGTCGGAGAAGTGGTAGCAGAGAACGGAATACAAATCAATCATCTTTCCGAGAAATGTGGTAAGGAGCTGTTGGTGCGGTTCGCCATTCACAACCGTAGACACTATATCAATGTACTTCTTGATATGTTCTTCCAAGTCCTTTTCACAAAGCGTTCTGCTGTCATATTCCTTATCTTCTGAAAGACCTGTGAGCCATTCAGGAGTGGTAAGCAGTGCTTCTGCAAGTCCATTGATAATCATTGTTCTCTTTGGGTCTACGCCGTCTGCTTCGTATCTCTGTATCGTTGACTTGTTCACTCCGATACGCTTGCCGAGTTCCGGCATTGTAAGATTCAATTCTGTTCGACGTTCTTTCACTCGTTCACCAACCTGTTTTGCGGTGAATGTAATTTCTTTTTTCAAGGTTTTCACCTCCTGACGAATACAAGTATAGCATATCAAAACCTATTTTGCAACTACTTTCTCGATAAAAGTTAAAAAACAATCTTAATGGGTTGTAAAATAAGTTGACAAGAAATAGCAAAATAAGTATAATGATAATCGCAGGGTTGCAAAATGAGTATTTTGAAAGGAGGGATGTATAATGACAGCAATTAAAATGGGTTTAACTATCGAGGAAGCAGCAGAATGTACAGGTATCGGTAGGAACACAATGCGAAAACTGGTGGACTGGGGCAAACTGCCTGTTCTGAAAGTCGGACGTAAGACCATTATCCGCAGGGATACACTGGAGCGTTTTATGACGGTCAATCAGGGCAGGAATTTACTAAATCCCAATGATGTACGAAAAGTGGAATGACCGTTCTCCAAAGCCCTCGGCGTTTGAGAGCGAAATACACCCCTCGCACAAATCTGCGATTTGTACTCTGGGTATTTCGCCCCTGCGGGGAGCCTGTATCACAGCTTTGGACACCATCACCTCAGCTATGATACAGAGGAAATTGCACCGCAATTTCCATTGCTGTCCCACCAATCACCGATAGCTGTGACAGCCGCACCCGACAAGTCGGTTGCGTAATGAGTACGGTATTCTCAGCGAAGAAAGGAGCAAAAGCTTGGCAAGACATTCGTTCATTCAGATGTCGAAGCTGCCCAATGTCAAGGGAAGAATCTCATATATCACGAGCCACGCCAAACAGGAAAACCTTTATGCCACCTATCGTACCGCCGACAATACCTTTTGGAACAATCTCGCCAGGGAAAGCCAGCAGGAGTTCCTACGAAGCGGAACAACAGGAAAGGGTATTGAAGCAAGGGAGTTAATCATTGCCCTGCCAGAGATTTACACCACCTTTGACCCGCAGCAGGTGCTTGAAGAATTTACGAACAAATTCAGACAGCAGTACGGAGTGGAATGTGTATCGGCTCTGCATCATAACAAACGCAAGACCAATTACCACATCCACCTCATATTCAGTGAAAGGAAACTGCTTCCCGAACCTGACATCAAGATTGCCACCAGAAGCGTATTTTATGACGAAACAGGAAAAAGGGTACGAACCAAGAAAGAAATCACAGACGAGAACGGTCAAGTCCGAAAAGGCTGTACCGTTATCAAAAAGGGGGAAGTTTACGAAAGCCATTTATTCACAACCAAAGACGAGCGTTTCAAAACAGAAGCGTTCATAGCAGAAGCAAAAGAGGTTTACACGGAGCTTATCAATTCCCACATTTCAGATCCCGAACAGCGATTGAAAGTGTTTGATAAGAACAGCGTGTATCTCCCCACAAAAAAGATAGGTAAGAATAATCCCAAGGCTACCGAAATCGAAGCAGATAACACCGCAAGGCAGGAATGGAACAGAACAGCGGATTTGGCTCTTGTATCGGGCATTGAAGAAGCAAAGATACTGGAAATCAAGCAGACCGAAATCCACGACAAAGCCGGTCAGTCCATCCGTGAAAACGGTTGGCTTCCAAACCTGTTCCGAGGTATCGTAGGCAAGGCAAAGGAATTTCTGCAAGCCATCATCCGTGAAAAGGATATGCCACCCAAGCCAGTCCTCAATATGGATATGGACGAGTTCCGCACAATGCAGACCCTTATGCTAAAGGTACAGAAACAGGCGAAAGCAATCAAGAAGATACAGGAGGTCACACTTCCGAATCTGCGACAGCAGCTTGCAGAAACAACGGGTATCTTCAAGGGCAAGGATCGTAAGGCTCTGGAAAAGCAGATACAGCAGACTGAAACCGAACTTGCTGAAAAACTGGATAAAATCCCCGATATTCTAAAAGATGACGGTTATCCTGATGTACAGGCGTTTATGAAAACTTACCGCAAAGCAGAGGCTATTGTGACACAGTATAACCAAGATCTTGCAGAATGGGAGCAGGCAGTCAAGAACGGACGGAAACCTGCCGAGAAACAGCACAGACCGCCCGAAAGACAAAGTGTGCGTAACAGGCTCAGACAGCTTCAGGAAGAGGGCAAACAGAACGCTCAGCCGAAGCAGAGAAAGAAATCCCAAGACAGGGACAGATAATCACGACATAGGAAATCAACACCGCAGGGCAACCTGCCTTGCGGTCTTACATAGACAAATTTGACTGAAAACCAATGGCAAGAATTATGTTTTGAAATATATCATTTTAAGGATACTTTCTTTTTTGTTCAAAAAGTGATACACTGATACAAGGCAATTCGAAAGGCGGTGAACTCACACAATGAGATTTATTCGAGGTAACTACTCGGTGCAGTTGTAAATCTGGCAACAGATTGTATCGAGCTTATTTTATGATGTTGTCAGTTGGCTGCACCTATAATTGATGTACAAAACAAAAATATTCAAAATAGGAGTAGTTACGATGAAAGAAAAAGAATTGATAGACATTTGGAAAAAAGAAGAAAGTGTTGCACATATCCATGGATGGGATTTTTCTCACATTGAGGGAAGATATACGGAAGAAACGGACTTGCCTTGGAATTATCAACACATCATACTGGATTACTTAAACCCAGAAATGAAACTGCTGGATATAGATACTGGTGGTGGTGAATTCTTGTTATCTCTCCGCCATCCTTATGTAAAAACAAGTGCAACCGAAGCCTATCCCCCAAATATTCAGCTATGCAAAGAAACCTTGCTCCCTCTCGGAATTGATTTTCGTGCAGGTGATGGAAAGGATATGTTGCCATTTGGTGATTATGAATTTGATATTGTCATTAATCGTCACGGTGATTTTAATGCCAAAGAAATACATCGTGTTTTGAAATGTGGAGGAATTTTTATCACTGAACAGGTTGGGGCTGAAAATGACCGTGAATTGGTGGAGCTTCTCTTAGGAAAAACTGAACTTCCATTTCCAGAACAGTATCTTGATATAGTTAAAAAACGTTTTTGTGATGTAGGTTTTGACATTTTGGATGCACAGGAATGCTTCAGACCAATCAAATTTTTTGATATAGGTGCACTTGTTTGGTTTGCGCATATTATAGAGTGGGAATTTCCTAATTTCTCTGTAGATAATTGCAAGAACAGATTACTGTATGCACAACAAATTTTAGAGCAAAACGGTTGTATTGAAGGAAAAATTCATCGATTTTTATTGGTATTGCGCAAAGCGAAATAAAAATTGACTATAAAAAAACCAAGGGCGAAGATGTGTAGAAGCATCTTCGCCCTCGTATCGTTAATCCTATGAAAAAATTATTTCATTATTCACAATTTCTCTTGCATAAGCTTGTATGTTATTCATCAATCCTATCCATTCCATAGGCTGTTCTGCTTTTAACTGTTCTGTCACACCCTGCTTTTGAACCATTTCCTCAATCAATCTGTGGAACATTTGCTCCGCCTGTTGGTTAATATCTGCAAGATAGCGGTTAAGTGTCCCATCAATCAGCATCGTGGTGTAAACAATGTGCCTATGCTCTTTCAGATACTGCTTGTGGCGTTGTCCCCATAAGCCGATAGGCTGTGTTTCTTCTTCGGCAAGTATCAGACAAGGGATATAATAATCACCCTGCAATTCATACCACAAACCGTTGCTTTTATCAAAAATGTACTTGTCCATATAATAAATCCTCCTCGTAAATAAAAATTTCTTCAATACTCATGTTGAAATATCTGGCAATCTTAAATGCCAACTGAATAGATGGGTTATAGCGTCCGTTTTCCAAAGAGCCGATGGTCTGTCGTGATACTTCCAATGCATTAGCTAAATCTTCTTGTTTTAATCCCCGTTGCTTTCGTAATTCTTCCAGCCGATTTTTCATGTCATCCTCCTTTCCAATGGAAAGTTTGCTTTCCGTGCTTTCATTATATCAAATAGCCTGTATATGTCAAGTGTACTTTCCGTT
>ENA-ORCN01001477-ORCN01001477.1-human-gut-metagenome-genome-assembly--contig:-NODE-1477-length-15838-cov-6.040924_pt1 | contig 15838 bp, 13 predicted proteins | sample MGYA00242984_ERZ507984 | MGnify/ENA primary metagenome ERZ507984 (study PRJEB26167, sample SAMN06115395) | human gut metagenome | host: Homo sapiens | place: China:Hubei | collected 2016-05-19... | reverse complement strand
AGACGCGGCATCACTTCGTCCTGCATGAGGTGTTCCATTTCGAACGGCACGCCCGGCAGCGAGACCACGACACGGCCGTCGCGTTCGAACCACATCCCCGGCGCCGTGCCGTGGGCGTTGAACAGCACCGTGCAGCAGGCGGGAACGAGCGACTGTCCCCGGTTGAGGTCGTTGTAGGCGATGCCCCGGCTTTCGAGCATCCGGCGCACGTGCCGGGCGACCCGTTCGTCGCGCACCAGCTCGCAGCCGAACAGCTCGGCGAGCGTACGTTTGGTGATGTCGTCCTTCGTGGGACCTAGGCCGCCGGTGAGGATCGTCACGTCGCTGCCGTCCATGGCGCGGCGGAGCGCGGCGACGATGGCGTCGCGGTCGTCGCCGACCGATTCCTTTTCGGCGACGACGATGCCCGCCGCGTTGAGGTGGCGGGCGATGGATGCGGAGTTGGTGTCGACGATCTGTCCGATCAGGATTTCGTCGCCTATGGTAATGATTTCTGCCTGCATAAGTGCGTAATGGTTATGTTACGGAAACGATGCGCATCCGAGCCAGAGGCCTTGTGCGGGTGTCCGGCCGCATGCCTTCCGTGCCGTATGCTACGGCAAAGGTACGCTCTTGTTTCGGAATAGCCAAGCTCTCGCGGGCGGCTTCCGCCTTTTGTTTCCGGAGGAGCGGCAGGGATGCCGGCGCGTCGTGCCCTGCGTGCCTCGTCGGGGCTCTTTTTAAAAAAAAACGGGCCCGGCGACGTGTTCCGGGAATCAAAGTTGTATTACTTTTGCCGCCGGAAAAATAAGGGGACCGTATGAAAAAAAGTCTTGTCGCGCTGGCTTTCGGAACGCTCGCGCTCGGCATAGCCGAGTTCGTCATGATGGCGATTTTGCCTTATGTCGCCGGAGACTTGCATGTGAGCATAGCGACTGCCGGGCATCTGATTTCCGCCTATGCGCTCGGCGTGTGCGTCGGGGCCCCGGCGTTGATTTTCGCGCGTCGGCTTCCGCTCAAGCGGATTTTGCTGATATTGGTATGCCTGATGATCGCGGGCAATCTGTGCGCTGCGGTTGCGCCCGGCTACGGCGTGCTGATGTTGGCGCGCTTCGTTTCGGGACTGCCTCACGGAGCCTATTTCGGCGTGGGGTCGATCGTTGCCGAGAAGCTGGCCGACGAGGGAAAAGGCGCCGAGGCCGTGTCGATCATGATCGCGGGCATGACGGTCGCCAACCTGTTCGGCGTGCCGCTCGGCACGACGCTCAGCGAGGCGCTGTCCTGGCGGGCTACTTTCCTGCTGGTGGGCTGTTGGGGGTTGGTCGTGCTGCTGTTCGTCTGGCGTTGGGTGCCGCAGGTCGGCGGTTTGCCCGATACCGGCTTCAAGGGGCAATTCCGTTTCTTTCGCAAAAAGGCGCCATGGCTGTTGCTCGGAGCGACGCTGCTGGGTAACGGAGGCGTATTCTGCTGGTACAGCTATATCAATCCGCTGCTGACCCGCGTTGCGGGTTTCCCGGCGGCCGGCGTTTCGGCGCTGATGGTGCTGGCCGGATTCGGCATGTTCGCAGGCAACTTGGCCGGCGGCCGCCTGTCGGACCGCTATACGCCGGGGCGGGTGGCCGCTTGGGCGCAGGGGACTATTTGCGTTGCCCTGCTGCTGACCTTTTTCTGCGCGCGGGTTCCATGGCTTGCCGTCGCGCTGATGTGCGTCTGCACGACCGGGCTGTTCGCGGTGTCGAGTCCTCAGCAGCTTCTGCTGCTGCGCCATTCCGAGGGCGGCGAGCTGCTCGGGGCGGCCAGCGTCCAAGTGGCGTTCAACCTGGGCAATGCGATCGGAGCCTATTGCGGCGGCTTGCCGCTGGAAGCCGGTCTGGGATACGAGTATCCGGCTTTGATCGGCGCTCCGTTCGCGCTGGCCGGCTTCGTGTTGCTTACGGTCTTCTATCGTCGGTACGAGCCTTCGGGCCGCCGGCCGCTACGGCATGCGTAATCCTCTCCGTATGGTTGCGGAATGATTTGTCGCCCCGCCTTCCGAAACGGCGGGGCGGATCGGAAGGCGGGAAAGGCGTTCGACGGCTTGTCCGGATGCGGCCTATTCTTATTTATTCGCCGGTGTTGTCGGTCCGTTGCTCTCCGGCCGACCGTTTGTCGGCCTCGAAGCGGAGCCGCTTGCAGATGCGTTTGACGAAAGCCGGGCCGTTGTAGATGAAGCCGGTATAGACCTGTATCAGATCGGCGCCTGCGTCGAGCATGGCTACCGCGTCGTCCTCGGTCATGATGCCGCCGACACCGATGATCGGGAAACGGCCTTCGGTCTTTTCGTGAATGTAACGAACCGTTTCGAGCGAGCGCCGGGTCAGGGGCGCTCCGCTCACTCCTCCGTTGCCGATGTCGGCCAGCGTGCGGGAATCGGTCGCCAATCCTTCGCGGCTGGTAGTGGTGTTGGTCGCTACGATGCCGTCGATTCCGCCCTCTTGCATCAGGGCGATCACGTCGTCGAGCTGGGCGGTTGTCAGGTCGGGGGAGATCTTGAGCAGGATCGGACGGTACTGGTTCTGTCCGCGCCGGAAGTCGAGCAGCCCGCGCAGGATTTCCTTCAGCGTCTCCTTGTCTTGCAGATGGGTCAGGTTGCGGACGTTGGGACAGCTGACGTTGATGACGAAATAGTCGACGTACTGGTAGAGCGACCGGAACAGCTTCAGATAGTCGGCCGGGGCCGATTCGTTCGGAGTCGCCGTGTTCTTGCCCAGGCTTGCGCCGATTACCTGACGGCGCTTGCGGTGGCGGAGATTGCGCACGGCATTCTCCATGCCCCGGTTGTTGAAGCCCATCCGGTTGATCAGCGCCTCGTCGAGCGGCAGGCGGAAAAGCCGCGGCCGCGGATTGCCCGGCTGTCCCTTGGGCGTGACGGTCCCCACTTCGGTAAAACCGAAGCCCAGCGACAGCAGCTCGTCGTATACCTCGGCGTCCTTGTCGAATCCGGCGGCGATGCCGACCGGGTTCGGGAATTTGATGCCGAACACCTCGCGCTCGAGCGACGGATGCCGGACCGTAAAACAGGTCCGGAGCAGTTGCCGCGCTCCCGGAACGTAATGCACGACCCGCAGCATCACCACGACGATACGGTGTATCAGCTCGGGCGAAAGCTCGAACAGCAGCGGACGTATGATTTTTTTATACATGGGGCGGCTGTGAAATAAGTTTGCGCAAAGGTATGAATTATTTCCCAATAAAGCGTTTCCCGTCTTGGCGCCGGTTCCTCGCGTAAGATTTCTGCGGGCCGCGAGCTGCCGGCGGACCTTAAGGGAGTTTCAGCGGTCCTGCCTGCGGCAGAAAAGGCCGTTGCGGCGCGGCGGAGTCCGTCAGAAGAATTCGTTTCGGTAGCGGTAATTGTTACGCATCGTCTCGAACAGTTCGGGGTGCGCCCTGAGCCGGGAAGTTTCGGCCTCGATGTCGAAGTAGCGGGGCATCGCGCTGCTCATCCGCTCCCATCCGATCGACGGGTCGGGCTTGCCGGGCGTTACCTGCGGCGGGTACCAGTCGTCGAGCGGCATCGAGTAGTGTCTGCTGACGGCGCGGACCGCAGCGGCCGTTCCGGCGGCTTTGCCCTGAACGGTATAGCCGGCGATGTGGGGCGTGGCCAGCGAGGCCAGTCCGAGCAGGTCGCGGCTGATGTGCGGTTCGTCGTTCCATGTGTCGATCACGGCGTGCGACAGCCGGCCCGAGCGGCGGGCCTCGATCAGGTCCTCGTCGACGACGATCCCGCCCCGCGAGGTGTTGACGAACACGGCGCCGGGCTTCATCGATGCGAAAAAGCTCGCGTCGGCCATGGCTTTCGTCGGGTAGTCGCCGTTGACGCTCAGCGGCACGTGGCATGTGACGATGTCGCATTGGGGCAGCATTTCGTTCAGTTCCGTGTAGTCGCCTGCCGGGTCCTGCTTCGCTTTGGGCGGGTCGCAGCGCAGCACCCGGAATCCGAAGTGCTCGCCGTATTGGGCGATGAGCGATCCGACGCTTCCGACCCCTACGACGCCGAGCGTCCTGCCGGCGGGAGTCCAGCCGTCGCGCCGGGCCAGCGCTGCGAGCGCGGCCATCACGTATTGCAGTACGCCCCGGGCGTTGCATCCCGCCGCCGTCCGGATTTCGATCCGGTGTTCGCGGCAGTACGGAGAGTCGATGTGGTCGTGCCCGATCGTGGCCGTGGCGATCAGCCTGACCGGGGTCCCGTCGAGCAGGCGTCCGTCGCAGCGGGTGCGGGTGCGGATAATCAGCGCGTCGGCGCGCAAGGCGTCGGCGTGCGAGATTTCGCTTCCCTTGAGGTACTCCATGTCGGCATAGGGTTCCAGTACGCCTTTCAGGAACGGAATGTCGCAGTCGGCAATGATGTGGGGTTTGTCGGTCATCTCCTGAGCGCTCTGCATTTATCGTGCCCGCAAAGGTAGCAATAACTTCCGAAACTTGTTTGCCCCGGGAGCGTTTCTGCGGGCTCGCGCTCCTTAAGCGTTCCGGATGGGCGGCGCATGGGAAGATGGCCGGAAGATCGAGGCCGGTTTCGGAGTGCGCGGTGATCGGGCCTGCGGCGTGCTCCCGCTACGGAATATCCGGATTGAAGGGCATCGTTTCGTTCGCCGGATTTGCAGCGAAAAACCCCGCCGCGAAAGCTCGCGGCGGGGTCACCCAACTTAATGTAATGATTATGAAAAAAATTCCCCGACCCCGTTATCGCAACGCTATCGGAAATCTGTCTATAGAACGGAACGGAGCGCCGTCGTATTGTACGCTCCGGAAACGAATCGGCGGCGCGGCTGCGTTCCGGCTGCGTTCCGGCTGAGGATCGGGCCGGGGAATCGGGAGTAGGACGGATCGTTTATCTTTGCTAACTTTGCCTTGCCGGCGGCCCGGCGCGAAACGACGGATTTCGGGCCGCTGCCGGATCAGAAGCGACGATTATGGAAGAGAAAAACACGGCCCGTATTCCGGACGGTTTCGATCCGAACGGTCCGGGCATAGCCAACGGCAGCTATTTCGGATTGCCCTTTGCGCCGGAGGAATCCTCTCTGGTGCTGATTCCCGTGCCGTGGGACGTCACCGTGTCCTACCGCGAAGGGACGGCGCTCGGTCCCGGGGCGATACTGGACGCGTCCTTGCAGGTCGACTTGTACGACGTGCATTGTCCGGGTGCATGGAAACGGGGGATCGGCACGGCCGAACTGGACGATACATGGCCGCTGTGTAGCCGGATGCTGCGCGAAGAGGCGCGTCGCGTGATCGAGCATTGGGAGACGGGCGGATCGCCCGACAGCGAATCGCTGCGCCGGCGGCTGAGGCGCGTCAACGAAGGGGCGGAGAGGCTCGAGGCCGAAGTGTACGCCGAGGCCTGCCGCTGGCTGGATGCCGGCAAGACGGTGGGCGTGGTCGGCGGGGAGCATAGCGTGCCGCTCGGGCTGATCCGGGCCGTCGCCGAGAGGCATCCGGGGCTCGGCATTCTGCACGTCGACGCGCATGCCGACCTGAGGGAAGCCTACGAGGGCTTCGTGCGCTCGCATGCCTCGATCATGTTCAACGCGCTGCGCGAGGCTCCGTCTCTTGCGTCGCTCGTGCAGGTCGGCGTCCGGGACTTCTGCGACGAGGAGGCCCGTCTGGCGGCGGACGATCCGCGCGTGACGATGTTCGACGGGCCGGGGCTGTCGGCCTCGAAGTTCGCCGGCGAAAGCTGGCATTCCCTCTGCGAACGGATCGTCGCCCGGTTGCCGCAGCAAGTGTACGTGAGCTTCGACATCGACGGCCTGACCCCGCAGTATTGCCCCCATACGGGAACGCCCGTGCCCGGAGGGCTGACTTTCGACGAGGCGGTCTATCTGTTGTCGCGCGTCGCGGCGTCCGGGCGCCGGATAGTCGGGTTCGACTTGTGCGAAGTGGCTCCGGCTCCTTCCGGAGATGACGAGTGGGACGCCAACGTGGGAGCGAGAATGCTGTACAAGCTCTGTCTGTTCGCGCTGTCGTCGGAGTGACGGGCGTCTTATGGTAGGGCGGTGCGGTCGGCCGGACGCGGAGCGTTGAGGTCCGGATCGTTCGGGGGCGGGCGGCATTCGTACGATAACAGTATCTGTGGAACGCCTTTTGCGTGGCGGAAGGCCTGAGCGCCGGCTCGCGCGGCGCGAGGAACGGAATATACCGGAGCGATGACCAGAGCATTCGATTTCAGGCATAAGCGCAATTTCTACAATCGCCTTGCCCGGCTGCGGAAATTTGTCCGCAGCCCGTGGGCCGGAGGCGTGGTGCTGATCTTGTTTACGGTGCTGGCGCTCGTGCTGGCCAATCTTCCGTGGACCGCGTCCGCTTATCACCATCTGTTCGAAGCCCGTCTGCGGATCGGTTTCGACGGTTTCTCCCTCGACGAGCCGCTCGAGGCGTGGGTCAACGACGGGCTGATGGCCGTTTTCTTCTTTTACGTCGGGCTGGAGATCAAACGGGAAGTGATCGCCGGCCGTCTGTCGGGCCTCCGGCAGGCCGCGCTTCCTTTGGCCGCTGCGCTGGGCGGTATGGTCTTTCCCGCGCTGATCTACTTCGCGATCAATCCGTCGGGGCCGTATGCCGCGGGATGGGGCGTGCCGACGGCGACGGACATCGCCTTCGCGCTCGGCGTGCTGTCGCTGTTCGGTCCCCGCGTGCCCGTTTCGCTGAAAGTGTTCCTGACGGCGCTGGCCGTCGTCGACGATCTGGGGGCGATCGTGCTGATCGCCGTTTTCTATTCGACGGGGATCGATTACGGCCTGCTGGCGGCGGCCGGAGGGGTATTCGCCCTGCTGCTCGTGCTGAACCGGCTGAATGTCTACCGGATGTGCCTGTACCTGATTCCGAGTATCCTGCTGTGGGTGCTTTTCCTTCATTCGGGCGTCCATGCGACGATTGCGGGCGTGCTGATCGCGATGACGATTCCTGCGACGCCTCGCTATTCCAAGCGCTATTTCGGCTACAAGAGCCGTCATTGCATGGACGACTTCCGCCGGCACGACCGGGAGGGGGCCGAGGTGTTGTCCAACCGCGCGCAGATGGAGGACCTGGAGCGGCTGAGCCGGGTGGCCCTCCAGTCGATCAGTCCGTCTCAGCGGCTGGAGCACGGGCTGCATCATACGGTCGCGTTTTTCATCATGCCGGTCTTTGCGCTGGCGAATGCCGGCGTGACGGTAGACGGGCTGGGCGATTTGCGGGTGCTGGCTTCCGGACAGGGACTGGGCATTTTTCTGGGTCTGGTGCTCGGCAAGCCGCTGGGCATTTTCCTGTTGAGCCGTCTGTGCGTGCGGCTCGGATGGGGAGCGCTGCCCGAAGGGGCTACGTGGCGCGGCCTGCTGGCCGTCTCGTGTCTGGGCGGAATCGGGTTCACGATGTCGATTTTCATCAATACGCTGGCTTTCGGCGATCCGGTCTACGTGGCGTCGGGAAAGATCGCCGTGCTGGCGGCGTCGTTCTCCGCGATCGGAGTCAGCTTGTTGGGCATGAGGTTTCTGATGAGGGGAAAAGCTTCGGAGACGTAGTAAAATAATTCGATGTTTTTTTTCGAATATGCAGTATTATTCACTTAATTTGCTTATGTTTGCATTCCCGCCGCGAAGTCGGAAGGCGCGCGGGTACGCGGAAGCGAGAAACAATTCAATTCAAATAATGATTGGTTAAGAAAATGAAAAAGTTACTTATTTTAGGCGGCGCGGCAGCTCTCGTGTTCAGCTCGTGCGGCACCAAGGGAGGAAATCTCAAGAACGTAACCGACACGCTGGCCTATACGATGGGCATGGAGCTCGGCGAGTACGTCAAGAACATGGACAGCGTCATGGAGATGAAGTTCGATCTGGCTACCGTCGTCGCTGCGATGAAAGACGTAGCCAAGGGCGACACTTCGGTGATGACCCGTCAGCAGGCCATGGATTTCATTCAGGAGTATTACATGGTGCGCAAGCCGCGTATCGACAGCGCGGCCAACGCGGACTTCCTGGCTCAGGTCGAGAAGGATAACAAGAATGTGAAGAAAACCGAGTCCGGTCTGCTGTACGAGATCGTACGCGAGGGCGAGGGCGCGAAGCCCTACTAGTTGTCCGACCGCAAGGGCAATGTCATCGAGGATCGTTCCGCCGAAGGCGACACGACCAAACTGAATATGGCCCGCGTGATTCCCGGATGGGCCGAGGGTCTGAAGATGATCGGCAAGGGCGGCAAGATCAAGCTGTGGGTACCTTCCAATCTGGGATACGGCAGCCGTCCGATGGGTCGTCGCATTCCGGCCAATTCGGTTCTCGTTTTCGACGTGGACTTGCTCGACATTCAGCCGGTAGAGGCTAAGAAATAGTCCGGCAGGCGGAAAACGACTGTCGGAAGGCTTTCCTCCGGAATAGCCTATCGAAAACTGCAACAGATCGAGAAATCGATCTGTTGCTTTTTTGTGCGGTTTGGGGGATCGCCCGTCCGGCGACGATTCCGTCCGTCGGCAGCGATACTCGCAAAGAGAACGATGAAAAGTCTCCGGATTCGGTCCTGTTTTTTCCCTTCCTGACGATTGTCAGGCGCATATAGTGAAAGCTCCGTCCGCAGGAAACGTTGACCTTGCCGTTCTCCCGTACCCTTGTCTTTTCCGTTGAGCTTTCGTTCGGCGGTTTTCTGTGCGTTGCAGTTTGTTTTTTGTTCGATTGCGATCGCTTCCCCTGCTGCCGGTTAAGTTTCTGCAATGCGTTTCTCGCTTATCGTTTCCCGTTGCCGAGTTGCGAAACGGGCTGCCGGAATCGTTCCGACAGCCCTTACTCGGATTCGATTTATATGTTCGTTAAATCGTTGGTTTACAACTGCAAAAATATAAAAACGACGATAAAAAACAAAAATCGGCGTATCTATAGGTTTTTTAGGCTCATGAGGAAATCTTCCTCCGCTTCATACGGAGCTTTGATCGCGTCACTTGTAAAAACGAAGGAATAAATAGGATACCCGTATGCCTTTTGCAGTCATACCGGACTGTATTCCAACGTGTTTATCCGCTGCAATAGGCGGACGAGAAGACGACAACGTTAAAATGACGCCGAATGAAAAAATGTCTGTTATTATGGCTCGCGTTCGTGCTTGCCGCGAGCAACGTGCAAGCTCAGAAAGCGGTGGACTCGATGCGGGTTTTCTACCGTCGGGGCTTTCATGACGTCGATCCGTCGTTCCGGGATAACCGCGCGCGGCTGGATCGTTTCCTGAATTCGGTCGACAGGGCGCTGAAAGAGAACCGCGTCGGAAAGATCGTTATCCGCTCGTATGCCTCCCCCGACGGGACGGCGAAAGCCAACGAGCGGCTGTCGGAGCGCCGGGCGGAGGAGCTCAAAGCCTACCTTGTCCGCGAGGGAAACGTTCCTGCTGCGCTGGTCGAGCACCATGCCGAGGGCATCGCATGGGGGATGCTTCGGGAACGGATCGCCGCTTCCGACGTTTCCTACCGCAGCGAGGTGCTGGATATTCTCGATCGTACGCCCGTATGGATATACGACGCCGAGGGCAAGATCGTCGACGGGCGGAAAAAGCGGCTGATGGATTTGCAGGGGGGAGAGCCTTACCGACACATGCTGGAACATTTTTTTCCCGATTTGCGCAACAGCAGCAATACCGCTCTCTATCTGTGCGTCGAGGCGAAAGGCCCCGAGAAAGAACCGCAGCGGACGGTGTCCGGCATATCCGGAAACGGCGAGGCTCCTCGGCTCGATGCGACCGGCTCGGCCGACGGTTCGGTCTCCCATGCGACGGCGCTGCCTACCGAGTCGCCCATGGAGAGAATTTCCGGTCCGGTTCATCCGTTTCCTAAGCACGTCATCGGACTGCATGCGGGATACTGCGCTTCGTGGATTGCCTCTTACGGGCTCTCCTCTTCGACGAGACCGGGTTACGAGGCGGGCGTGACCTATCGGGTCGGGCTGAGCCGGCGGTTGCCGTTTTATTTTCGGACGGGGTTGATTTTCATCGGCAAGGGATACGAGATCAACGGATTCGACGACAGCCGTACCGCGATGAATTACTTGCAGATTCCCGTGGGCATTGACTATGCCGTTTCCTTGGGCAGGCGATGGGCCGTCGTACCCGGGGCGGGACTCTATTATGCCGTCGGCGTGGGCGGCAAGCGCGAAATCGGTCGGGAGGCGGTGTCCGTTTTCGGAAGTCAGGGCGGATTCTCGCGTCACGACATGGGATTCTCGTGCGGCGTGGACTTGGCGTTCAGTCGCTTCAGCCTCGGAGTCGCTTACGAAGCCGGACTGATCGATATTGACAAGTCCGACACAGTGTACGGGAACGACAGCCGGATGATCGGATACAAAAACGTCAGGAACCGCTGCTTCCTGATCAGGATGGGCGTTAATTTCTAAATTCGGAGAGCGTGATGAAAAAGATAGTAACCCTTTTGATTTTCGGCCTGATGTCCTTGGCGTCCTGCACGGAGTACGACGAAGTGGCCATGTGGAACAAGAACGAGGATATGGGCTCGCGTCTGGCCGCGCTGGAGAGGCTGTGCGATCGGATGAATACCAACATCGCCTCGTTGCAGCGGATCGTCGAAGCGTTGCAGGCCAATGACTACGTGACCGGCGTGGCTCCCGTCGTGGAGAACGGCGAGACGATCGGCTACACGATCTCTTTCAGCCGGAGCGGTCCCGTTACGATCTATCACGGGAAGGACGGACAGAGCGGAGCGACTCCCGTGATCGGCGTGAAACAGGACACGGACGGCCTTTACTATTGGACGCTCGACGGCGAGTGGCTGGAGGACAGTCGCGGCGACCGGGTCGTGGCGCAGGGGCCGGCGGGTCGGTCTGCCTACGAGTTGGCCGTGGAGAACGGTTACCGGGGCACGCTCGAGGAGTGGCTGGCCTCGCTCAACGGCAACAACGGCCTGTCTGCCTATGAGCTGGCCGTGGAAAACGGTTATCGGGGTACGGAAGAGGAATGGCTTGCCTCTCTGAAAGGGACCGCCGGCGATAAGGGCGACGACGGAAACACGCCGAAGCTGAAGATCGAGAACGGCTACTGGTACGTTTCCTACGGAGACGACGACTGGGTACGGTTGGGCCAGGCTACGGGGGAGGACGGACGGCCCGGTCAGGACGGCGATTCGATGTTCAGCGACATCGACGTTTCCGATCCGGACTTTGTTGTTCTGACGCTGGCCGAGACCGGGGAACGGATCAGATTGCCGCGCTACCGGGAGAAGTTCGACCTGCTGTTCGAAAAATCGGATACGGAAAAGGTGAAGGAGATGGAGATTGCCTGCGGGGCGGGAGAAACGGCCGAAGTTCGTTACGAGCTGACGCCTGCCGAAGCGCAGGTCGCCATCGAGTGCATTTCGCACAGCGCTTACAAGGTCTCCGTGGATGAGGGCGACAGGAGAATCCTCGTCTCTGCGCCGGACGATCCGGCGGCGGTCGCCGATCCGCGGAGCGAGATTCTGGTTTTCGCATCCGACGATGAGCGCACCATCATGCGCAAGCTGGTCGTAAAGCAAGCGAAGTATATTCGCTACCGGGCGACCGAGCAGTTGCGCGTGACGAACGAGTCTTTCCCCGGCGATCCGTATTTCCGGGGCAAGGAATGCGAGTTTATCGACGGGCTGAGTTCCTATGATCCGGTTACCGGAGAGGGGAAGTGGGGCTATACGGGCACGGTAACGCAAGTGGAGCCCGGCGCTTTTGGCGGAGAGAGCGCGCTGCAAAGCCTGACCTTGCCCGAGGGGATCGAGTATATAGGAAGCAATGCGTTCAATAACAGCGGGCTGGAGGAGATCGTCCTGCCGGAAACGCTCGTCGAGATCGACCAGTTCGCATTTTCCAAGACCCGGCTGACCGAAGTCGTCATTCCCGGGAGCGTGGAGCTGTTGCGCGCTTCGGCGTTCGAGGGGAAAAGCAACGGCGGCTCGCCGCTGGAGAAGGTCGTTTTCGAGGGAAATAAAATCCGGGAATTGGAGTTGAGGACTTTCTCCTATTGCGATCGTCTGAAAGAGATCGCCCTGCCCGAGGGGCTGGAATCGATCGGATACAACGCGTTCGACGGTTGCAGCGCGCTGGAGAGGATCGATATACCTGCCAGCGTGACTTACGTCGGCGAGGCCGCCTTCGTTTATTGTACCGGCCTGAAAGAAGCGGTCATAGGCGACGGTGTCGCCGAGATCGCGAAGCGGGCGTTCGCCGAGTGCACGGCGTTGAAGAGGGTCGTCATCGGCCGGGGCATCCGGCGTATCGGCGACATGGCGTTCAATACGAGAAGCAGCTGGGACCAGATGACGCTGGAGTCGGTTACCGTATTGTTCGACGATATTTCCTCCGGCGATTTTCCCGTGCTGGAGAGCGGACAGCGGGGCGTGTTCCCGAAGCCCGGCGGATGGGACCCGGTGTCCTACAAAATCTATGTTCCTCAGGGGACCGGAGCGGTTTATCGGGCAAAGTGGGCCGATTACAGTTCCCTCATACAGGAGAAATGATACGGCCGGCAGCTCTCGGGGCAAGCCTTCGGGCACGGTCCCGTTCCGGCCGATCTTTTCCGAACCGTGCAGGAACGCTCTTTCCTGCACGGTCCGTTTTTTACCGCGGAAGAGCCCCGACCGCGCGGCGCGGAACGGGGGCCGAAGGGCATGGCGTTTTGTGTGCGGGCGGAAAGCTATTTGACGATGACAGACGATACGATCCGGATGCCCGAGGCCTCGTTGATCGCGTCCATCAGCGCGGAACGCCGCATGAATACCTCGTTGCGCGCCACCGACGAACTGAGATGAACGAACAGGCGTCCGCCCGTCCGAAGCTCGATTTTCGTCGTATAGGAGGCGATGACGTTTCCCACCAGAACGGGCCACAGGTCGGGAATCTTCGCCTCGGCGATCTTGCGGGCGATGACGGGCGTGGAGCTGAAAAAGTCGTTCAGCGCGTCGCCTATGCGTACGGGGTCCCTGCGCCTCATGATTCCTCCACGATTCCTCCGGATACCCGGAACAGCTTGTACGCGCACTCGCTTTCGCGCAATATGCCTTCGAGCCGCGTTTGGTTGCAGTCCGTAATCAGTATCTGGCCGAACCGCTTGTCGGCTACGATGCGGATCAGCTCGCCGACCCGTTGCAGGTCGAGCTTGTCGAATATGTCGTCCAGCAGCAGGATCGGCCGGGAGCCGCACCGGGCGGCCACGATGTCGTACTGCGCCAGCTTCAGCGCGACCAGAAACGACTTCTGCTGTCCCTGCGAGCCGTATTTGCGCAGCGGGTAGTCGCCTATGCTCATCAGCATGTCGTCGCGGTGTACGCCCCCGGAAGTGAACTGGTTGATCCGGTCCCGCTGGGCCGTCTCGCGCAGGATCCGGTCCATCGGACGCTCGTTGAGCTCCGAGCGGTAGCCGAGGCCGACCCGCTCGCGGTCGCCCGACAGCGCCGCGTAATACCTGGCCACGACGGGAGCGAGTTCCGAGACGAGCTCCTTCCGCTTTTGCCAAAGCGTCGCGGCGAGCGGGCAAAGTTGCGCGTCGAAGACCTCGATCAGCTCCTCGAATCCGGGCGACTGCTGCCGTTTGAGCAGCTTGTTGCGCTCGGCCAGCAGCCGGTTGTACCGCACCAGCGTCGAGAGATATTCGCGGTCGAGCTGGGAGATGAAGCTGTTGAGGTATTTGCGGCGCTCCTCGCCCGACTCGTTGATCAGCGCCGTGTCGGACGGCGTGACCAAAACCAGCGGAATCAGGCCGATGTGGTCCGACAGCTTCTCGTACTCCTTGCCGTTGCGGCAAAGCTTCTTCTGACCCCCCTTCTTGAACGAGCATACGATACGCTCGGTGCGATCTGTCGCAGGCTCGCCGTAGCGACCGTCCACGAGGAACGCCTCGCTGCCGTGCCGCACGCACTGGGTGTCGGACAGGCCGAAAGCGCTCTTGCACATCGAAAGGTAGTGGACCGCGTCGAGCAGATTCGTCTTGCCGGTCCCGTTGTCGCCGACCATGCAGTTGATCTGCGGCGAGAGCTCGATCTGGGCCTCGCCGACGTTCTTGAAGTCGATCAGGGAAAGTCGCTGAAGGTACATGTGGGGACAGAAAGTGTTGCCGGGGGAAATCCGCCCGCGATCGCGATCAAAGGTAGGCATTTTTTCGGCAACGTCCAAGGCCAGTCCTTGCTTCGGAGCGGCCGGGGGCCGTCGTTCTCCGACGGCGGAAGAACGGGGCGGGCGGAAGAGCCGGCGTCTAAAAATAACGACAAAAAGGGGCGGAATAGTTTTATATTCGCCAAAAAAAGTTACTTTTGCATTTCAGTATGTCTTTCACTTTAATTTTCTGAAGCAATTATGACGGAGAAACACAAATCGCAGACCGAGGATCCCGAAGTGGCTATTCAGTCGGCTATCGGCCGGGTCGAGGGTTTTATCATGAACAACGGCCGCTCGTTGCTTACGGCGCTGATCGTGGTGGTCGTGGTGGTCGGCGGTTTTTTCGGATATAAGTACCTGATCTCCGGTCCGCGTGCCGAAAAGGCGGCGGCCATGATGTTCGTAGCCGAGCAGCAGTTCGCCGTCGACTCGTTCGCGCTGGCGCTCAACGGCGACGGCAACTTCGCCGGGTTCCTCGAGGTGATCGACCGCTACGGCTCGACCGACGAGGGCAATCTGGCGCGTCACTATGCCGGAATTTGCTATCTGAGGCTGGGCGAGTATCAGCAGGCGCTCGATTACCTGAAGGAATATTCCGCCTCGACCAAGTCGGTTCCCGAGGCGCTTTTGGCCGCGCAGAACTGCGGCCTGCAGGGCGATGCTTACGCGCAGTTGGAGAATTACGCCGAGGCGGTCCGGATGTACGAGAAGGCCGTTGCTGCGAGCGACAACTCGCTTTCGGCACCCTACTATCTGAAAAAGGCGGGAGGCGTGTACGAGAAGCTCGGCGATTACGCCAAGGCCCTGGCTGCCTACGAGAGGATCAGCGACGACTATCCCGCCAGCATGGAGGCGCGCGACATACAGAAGTATATCGGGCGTATCCAGCAGCAGATGTAAGGCCGACGCGCCTTGCGATCATTTTGATAATCCGAAGGTTGCGGCCGCAAGGCGGCAACCTTTTTTATGAAAAGCGATATGGCAACAATACACAGAAATCTCTCCCGGCTCGACCCGCAGCTGCCGTCGGCGGCCGACATGAAGTTCGGAATCGTCGTTTCCCAGTGGAATCCGCAGATTACCGGCGCTCTGCTCGAAGGGGCCGTCCGTACGCTGCGCGCGGCGGGTTGCGAGGAGCAGAATATCATCGTCAAGGAAGTTCCCGGAACATTCGAACTGGCGCTCGGAGCTCAGTATTTCGCCGAGTATACCGATGTGGACGGCGTGATCGTGCTGGGCTGCGTCATTCAGGGAGAAACCCGTCATTTCGACTATGTGTGTCAGGGCGTGACGCAGGGCGTGACCCAGCTGATGCTGTCGTCGAACATGCCGGTGGCCTTCGGCGTGCTGACGACCGAGAATCTGCAGCAGGCGATCGACCGGGCCGGGGGCAAGTACGGCAACAAGGGCGACGAGGCCGCTATGGCGGCGATCCGCATGGTCGCCCTGCAGATCGAAATGGCACCTGACGAGAGCGAAGACGACCGCAAGAAAGTCAATTGAGGTTCCGTAAGGAATTGCGACGGACGTCCGAATAGAGTTCGCCGTCGAGCAGCCGGACTGCTCGACGGCGAACTCGTTATGTGCAGGCGACCGGACGTTCCGCGAGGCTTTACGGGGGGCGGTTCGAGTGCAGACGATCCGGCAGAACCGCGTTTGCCGGGCCGGCTTGTCGCGCGTTTTTCTGCCGTTGCGGCATCGGCCGGCTGTGACGATGCGGTCCGTGAAAGGTGCGGACGATC
>ENA-ORCN01001456-ORCN01001456.1-human-gut-metagenome-genome-assembly--contig:-NODE-1456-length-16005-cov-22.063661_pt1 | contig 16005 bp, 19 predicted proteins | sample MGYA00242984_ERZ507984 | MGnify/ENA primary metagenome ERZ507984 (study PRJEB26167, sample SAMN06115395) | human gut metagenome | host: Homo sapiens | place: China:Hubei | collected 2016-05-19... | reverse complement strand
TGATTTTATAGTGAAATCACCCGATTTGCAGGAAGATGAGAAAAGGTTATTCCTCGGAGGGAATGCCCGGAAGTTCTATGGATTTACAGATCTTCCCATATTGCCATATATCAAAAACATGTCTGAATAAGAAGATAATAATACCATGAAAAAAAATACTTATACGATACCTTTGGCGCTGGTCTTCTGCCTTTTTTTCCTTTGGGCAATTAGCAGCAATCTGCTCCCGACAATGATACGGCAGTTGATGAAAACCTGTGAACTGAACACCTTCGAGGCCTCTTTTACGGAGACCGCTTATTGGCTGGCTTACTTTATTTTCCCTATCCCGATAGCTATGTTCATGAAGCGTTATAGCTATAAGGCGGGAATCATCTTCGGGCTGTTGCTGGCAGCTGTCGGCGGATTGCTGTTCTTTCCTGCTGCCATGCTGAAAGAATATTGGGCTTATCTCTGCATCTTCTTCATTATCGCTACCGGAATGTGTTTTCTGGAGACAGCCGCCAATCCCTATGTAACCGTGTTGGGAGCTCCCGAAACGGCTCCGCGCCGATTGAATCTGGCGCAATCCTTCAATGGTCTGGGTGCTTTTATCGCAGCGATGTTTCTGAGCAAGCTGATTCTAAGCGGCACCCATTATACACGCGAGACGCTTCCTGTTGATTATCCGGGAGGCTGGCAGGCTTATATACAACTGGAAACGGATGCGATGAAACTTCCTTATCTGATATTGGCTCTGTTGCTTCTTGCGATAGCGGTCGTATTTGTTTTCTCAAAATTGCCGAAGATTGGAGATGAAGGAGCGGAACCTGCATCCGGAAAGAAAGAAAAACTGATTGCTATAAAGAAACAGGGCTGGACCCGAAGACGATTCGAAAGTGGTGGGAAACAAAATAACGTATATACCTTGTGTAAAGTATATACGTTATTTAAGATATTTACGATATATAGATTTATGGCAAGGTTGCTTGGTGATTGTTTTAGCAAAGGACACTACTTTTTCGGTGTATCTGTGACACCTGAGATGAAGCGGGAATCCGTTTTGCGGATGAGCCGATAGAAATTTTTTTGTTGTGCTGCCGTTAATTCCGGACAGTCTACATCTGCGGTCGATGGAGAGGCTGCGAGAGCCGTTAGCATTTCTATTTGTGGCGTTGTTAGCGGTGCAGCCAAGTCAATTTCTTTGCGTGTAATCATAAATGCAGATTCCCTCCTATTACATCCTCATGGAGCGCAATCCTTCTTCTTTGCACGGAAATAGTATAACAAGTACTAAGCCAAAAAGAAATAGCGGATTTATGTGATATAAAGTATATATATTATTTAATTTATATACTTTATATCAATTATTGATTGCTTTTGCGGGGCATATTTGCCCAAAAAATGGAGATGAGACTGTGCAGCGTCTTCATAATAAGTGGCACAATGAAAAGTACAAGAAACAATGCAAGGAGTGAGACAATATGATTGACGAAACTGTAATTGACACGCGGAAGAAAGATAAGAACGTGGTAATCATCAGCGAGGAATGGTACGGTGAAATGGAGAAGGCTGAAAGAAACTCCGTGTATCTGCGGAAGCTGGATCGCGGTCTTACTCAGGTTCGTGCCGGGCATGGTGTCGTGAAGTCTATGACCGAGTTGGAGGCAATGGAACAGATGTATTGACAATGTAAATAAAATAGAATACAATAAAAATGTTAAGAACAGAAAGGAGCTGCGATAATGGCAAGCACAAACATCAATATCCGGATGGACAGCGACTTAAAAATGCAGTTTGAGGCATTTTGCGCAGATATGGGAATGACGATGACGGCCGCAATTAATATTTTTGCGAAGAAGGCGGTGCGTGAATATCGCATTCCTTTTGAGATTGGCGGCGAAGTGCCGAATGCTGTAACAAGGAAAGCAATCGAGGATGCAGAGAATGGGATTGGTATGAGCAGATCTTTTTCCTCCGTAAAAGACCTGATGGAGGATCTGAATGCTGACAATTAGGTATCAGACGGCCTTCAAGAAGGACTACAAGCGGATTGTTCGGAGAGGTTATGATGTGCGGCTGTTGGAGGAAGTAATCACTATTTTGGCTGAACAGCGGCCGCTGCCAGAAATCTATCGGGATCATAACCTGTCCGGAGACTATATCGGATGCCGAGAGTGCCATATAACCCCAGACTGGCTCCTGATTTATGAGATCAAGAATGATGAGCTTGTTCTATGCTTAACCAGAACAGGAACGCATAGTGATCTGTTTTGAAGAAATAACGGGAAATGATATATAATTTATATATTGTATATATAGTATATAATAATGCGGGAATACCGCCAATCGACAGGATCATCCGTTGACAAAATCAGCGGAATCTGCTAAACTACAGTTGACCGAGCAAAGGCGGTTAAGAAAACTACACAAGGCGTAGCGAAGCCCTCCAGAAGTTGCAGCTTCTGGAGGGCTTCTTGTCTGTTATCGGTGGACCAGACCGTTGGGCCGGGTGCTGCGGAGTCAACTATCTCCATCCAGCCACTTGCAGATGTAGTATGAAACTACTCCTGCCAGTATGGAGATAGCAAAGGCGGTTAAGTACGACAAGGCGTTCACCTCCTTCCGCTGGAAGGAGTCGCAGCGTGAGGATTATATCAAAAATGGGCGGAAAATTAAAGGGTGAAGCGAAAATATAGAAAAGGCAACTGCCGGTTGCCTGAATGTAACTCAAACGCGGTTTAATTTCTTGCAATCAGCTGCTAACATATTTGTGGAACTAGACAAAATTACGGAAGCAAATAAGCAATGGAGAGGTGAGAGCGGCAAGATAATTTTAAGGACAAAAAGTAGCCAGAAAGAAAAGACAATGTGGTTTTACGAGGAAAGGAGAATAGGTATCATGAAAAAAGCATTAAGTGTGCTACTAGCGATTGCTATGTTATGCTCATCGAATACAACTGTTTTTGCAGCGAGTAATAAGACCAACTCCAATGCGGTAAATGTTGCTGTTATGGCAGAAAACAACAGTACAATCACGGGTCAATATAAGGAATATACACCATTTGTCGTAAACAACCAAGAAATCAGACTGTACGCGGAACCCGTAATGACTGAAAGAGAAGCACTTGAAACTTATGCTGCTGCATTTGAAATGTGTGCGGAAAAAGCTGAGGTTTACGGTATTATCGCCTCACTTGATAATGCCGAATTTGTAAATTTCGCAAAGATATATGCTGCAATGAATGAAAACGGAACAGTCGAGTTTGTTAATGAATGTAAGAATTTTGCGGTTTATCTCGATTATTATGAAAACATCGCCATTAATCAGCAGATTCTTAATGCGGTTTCGTTAAACACCCGCAGTTCGGACTGGTCTGATATTGAAGCGTTGATGCCGTCTGCATCACACGCTACTATTGCAGCCGGAGAAACTGTACATGAGGATGAAACATCTACTGCAGGTACTCGCGCTACTACATATAATACATCCGCAGCGGTAGCTTACGCAGAAGAATGGTGGAACAAAACAAACAACACCGATTATCCTTATTACGCTAAATGTAAAGAAATGGACACGTCGAGCAATGATTATAATGACCTCGACGAGGGGCGTCCTGGACAGTCTAATCCAGCAAGAGGTTGGTATGATTGCGCAGACTTTGTTTCACAATGTTTAGCTGCTGGCGGTGTTCCACAGATTAAGTCTGGCTCGACTCTCACACATCTGAAAGCAGGAAATTGGTATTATAACAATGATAAGCCTTCTAATACTTGGGGTGGTGCAGATAATTTCTACAAGCATTGGAAAGATCGTGCCGGTATTGCAAGTAGTTCTGCAGATCTTGGTGTGGGCGATGCAGTATCTTTTGACATTGGGAATGATGGCAGTCCCGATCATACTCTGATTATTGTATCTGCAGGATCAACAGATAGCACAAAATATCTAGCATCTCATACTGTGGATAGGAATAAACACTATTACGCGAATGGCAGATATGGCGATTTCACACTGTCTTATTTGTATGGAAATGGGTGGACAGTTTATGGATATGAAATAGATAAAATATTCTAAATCCATCGACCTGTATTTTGCGCGTGATGAAAAAGCAATTGAAGAAACCGATACCAAATACGGAAAGCTCTGCTTTATGCTGCGTATGCTGGTCGATCGGATAAACATAAAACAAAAAAACGCCAGCGGCATTGCCGCTGGCGTTTTTTGTGGCTCTGTTGACAAAAGAAACCATTCGTATATAATATAAATAACTTATATAAATTAAATAAAAGGAGATGCTGCAATGAAAGTAATCGCAATTGCAAATCAAAAGGGCGGCGTGGCGAAAACAACCACAACGCACAATTTGGGCGCTGCGCTGGCGGCTGCAGGCAAGAACGTGCTGCTGATCGATCTGGACAGTCAGGCCAGCCTGACGATCAGCGTCGGCATGGAGCCGCTGGAGGTTCCAAAGACGATTGTAGACGTTCTGAAGAAAGACGGCGCGCCGATCCGCGAGTGCGTACAGAAAATCAATGATCGGCTGCACATAGTGACGTCGATTATTGACCTGGCTCCGATGGAGATGGAGATGCTTTCACGGGCGAGCCGGGAGAAGATCCTAGACAGGGCGCTGAAGCCGATCAAGAACAGCTACGATTACATCTTGATCGACTGCCCGCCGCAGCTTTCGATTCTCACAATCAATGCGCTTTCCTGTGCGGACGGTGTTCTGATCCCCGTCAAGACGGACTACCTGGCATACCGTGGTTTGACTCAGCTGCAGGACAGTATCCGGGAGATCCAGGAACTGATTAACCCGGAGCTGAAGGTGCTGGGTGTGATTGCAACGCTCTACGATGCGCGGGTATCGGACGATAAAGATATTCTTGCGCTGCTGAAGGAAGAGTATAATCTCGTCGGTGTCGTGAAGCGGCTGGCAGTGGCGAAGAAAGGAATTTATGACGGTCTGGCGGTCGTGGAGCAGGCACCGACCAGCGAAATTGCGAAAGAATACACGGCAATTGCGAAGATGATCATAAACGGAAATTTCGACCGGGAGGATATTGAAAATGGGTAATTTGAAAGAGCGTGAGAGCCGACGTAAAGCGTCTGTTGTTGGCAGCATCATTGAGCAGCAGCCGGCAGAGGAGACAACGCAGCGTAGTTCTGGCCGCGGCCGACCGAAGGAGGATCGGGAGCTGCGGAAGAGGGTGAGTTTGTCTGTGCTGCCGAGCCTGTATGAAGATATTCAGAAAATTGCCTATGTCGAAAGACGCAGCGTCAGTGAGCTGCTCAGTGATCTGATGGCGCAGTACCGGGATCAGCAGAAATCGGCACTTTCGGAGTATGAAAAGGTCAGAAAATGAAAGAGGCAACTCAGAGTTGCCTAGATGTAAACCACAAGTGGTTTACATCTGATGGGGTTTGAATATAGAATCAGGAGTGTAAAGCACATGACCCTTAGAGAAAAACTGATCGTATTAAGAGATAAAGCTGGAATCTCACAAATGACGCTGGCTCATCAGCTCGGTGTGTCCAGGCAGGCGGTTTCTCGCTGGGAAAGCGGGGATGCAACGCCATCAATGGACAAGCTGAAGGCGCTGGCGAAGATCTACGACGTATCGCTGGATTGGCTGTGCAGCGATGCTGATGAAATGGAAGGACGAGACAAACAACCAACAAAAAAGCAAGAAGCAACCGAAATAAATGAAGATAAACAACAGAGTGCTGTTCAAAATAAGAGTAGACAAAAGAAAGTGGGCATCGTTGTTGTAATCATAATTTTTGGAATGCTATTGCTTGGGTGGCTGTTTTATCAGAAAGAAAAGGCCGCAAGACCGATGGAAGATATGACGAGCAAAACGATTGAACCGGAGGAAAGCGAGAATACAGAGTCTTTTGATTTTGGGTGGTAAAAAGGAGAGTGTATATGATTATGGTCAATAAAAGTAGATGCGTATGCATTGTTTTGGTGATGCTCATTGTGGCGAGTAGCCTATGCGTTCCTGCATACGCATATGAGAAGGATAATACATCCGTATTTACTGTAGATGCAAGACGGGCATCTGGTCGTATCAACATAAAGGTCTCTGCTGGTAAGATTGGAAAAGCATCAACCTCTTTCCCACTTGAAAAAGGGGATATAGTAGAGATTAAAGCATCTTACGCACCTGCGGATGTTAGCTTCAATGTGGGGTTGATTGCTCCAGATGGGCAGTTCTACTATGATACTGTTTCAGATGGGAAGATTGATGAAAAAATTGAAGTAAGCCAGCATGGTTATTATACACTGACAATCGAAAATACGTCAGATTTTGATATTACAATAAATGGGTATGTAAACTATTAGGAGTTGTATGTGGCGACGGAAGATCTTTATTAAAGGTGGCCACCTTATGAAGATATATTAAGTAAGATGTATCCAATTTGTACAGAACAGAAAGGAGAAAATTCATGAGAAAATTTTTGAGTTGTATCCTCGTTGTAGCAATTATTGCAGCAATGGCAATGTCCGTTTCTGCAAGCAATTCTGATTGTTGTGAGGCTGGCCTGATTGGTACTCCGTCTGCTGAGGAATTGGCATTTTCTGCACAGAAGGGAAATGCTGTGATGCGGATTATGGAGATTCGCGAAAAATACATTGAAAATGGCGGCCAGATTTCCGACGAAGAACGGAATGAAATTGAAAGATTGATTGCGATTTATTATCCCAAAGCATCGATTTTTGATTATCTTCCTATGATGGGAACAAGATCGAACATTGGGGATCATCAGGTAAAGTATCTCGACCTTCCGGGAAAAGAACAGGAATATGATTCGTGGTGCGGACCAGCAAGTGGGTATGCTGTTCTGAAAGGGCAGGGAATCAATGTGACGCAGAGTGACCTTGCAACAGCAATGCATACAGATAACGATGGTGTGGGTGGAACGATGCTGTGGCGTGTCCCAAATGCACTTAACCAGTATTCTGATCATACCTATGCTGTGCAGCTTGGCTATAAAATTGAACCGAATAATACAATGACAGCGCAAGAGTGGGCAGTATATTTTACAAACTTGGCTATTGCAACGCTGCTGGCCGATTATGGTGTTATATATGATGTAAATCAGGTGGAGGGAAGCCTCAATTATCTTCAGACATATGGAACGCCAACAGGTGGAGCGTACAGTGATATGAAGCATTACGTTGCGGGAGAGGGCTTTGACAGTTCGACTCCATCGAGAAGAATTTGCTATTATTATGATTCGAATACGCTTGATAGACTTGGAACGCATCATATGCAGGTGACATTCCAGGTTATGGCGGTTCTTTGCAATGATATGGGATTGGTATACTAAATGATGAAAAAAAGCTGCCTTTTTATTAAAAAGCGGCTTGGTTTTGCGGTGCTAGTAATTTCGCTGGCCATGCTGCTTGGCTGCAGCATGGCCAGCGTTACTACACATAAAAAGAACCAAGAGGCTGCCGATGATGAGTGTGTAAAACATAATTCATATTTGCCGTCCGCTGATGAGAAAAATTATGATAAAAATGTAGGACGGAATGATGAGATTAAGATACAGGAAAAGAGAAGTCTTATAGAGGAAATTGAGACGAAACAAGATTTTATTGAAAATGCGGATATTCAGCAAGGGCGCACCAACGAAATTATACAAGCAAAAGGCATGTTTGAATCCGGAGAATATGAAGCGGTCTTCGGAAAAGGAAGATGGATCCTTGGAATTGATAAAGAGTCCAGAATCCTTTTGTTAGATGAAGAGGAAAATAACATTAGCGCATATACACAGGATGGAAAGCAAACAATATTATTGGAAAATATTATTGCTGAAAGAACAACAAAAATAAACTGCGCGAAGTGGGACGGAAATAATTATGTTGCGTGGGTGGAGAGTTTGAAGTGCGAAGGGGAAGAAGATTTAGGCGACGGTTGGGGCCTATATGTGGCTAGTATATCTGACAAAATTGTCACAGTAGTTGATCAGGATGCAGGTATTAGGGCAGAAGAAAACAACGCTTATACATATGCAGCACCAACAAATGTGTCTATTGCAGATGGGTATATTTCATACGTTTCCTTTGGAAAGAACGATGAAGACCGAGTTACAGATGTGGTTAAAATGTATGAAATATCGTCTGGAAAGCTAGAAACAATATACCAAATGGAAGCTGATCCAACCTGCAATGTACTTGGATATACAAGCGGTGGAAATGGGAAAATCGCATGGAGTCAGGCGTATATCAGACCAGATGCGCTCTATGAGGGATATACGAGTATATATGACATAGCAACAGGGCAGATCTATACGCTGGACACTACGCAAAATGTAATAAACCCTTGCATAAATGGGGGGCATTTGATTGCTGAGAATAAACCAAATAATACTTATTACGACAGCGAAATTGTAATATACGATATCACAGAAAATATATGGAAATATAAAATAAGCTCTGATTTTCCTGCTTACTATAAGAGCAGTGCGCAAGGAGTAAATTTGGGCGAGATAAGTACCTGGGGAGACTATGTAACATGGTCAGGGATGATCTTGACAAACATCATGGTCTTTGATCTAAAAACGAGCGAATTATATGTTATTGCAGAGAATTTATTTGATGCAGGAAATGTTCAAATATACCCAGGAGGACTGCTTGTATGGAGTGATCGGAGAGTTGAAAGTACTGGTAATTTGGTGGGGGAAATTTATTATTGCATATTGAAGTGATTGAAGTTAAATGACGAAAGTGAGAATCAGCCATGAGAAATACCATAGCAAGGAAGACGATTCAGAAGATAATGGCGCTGTTCATTCTATGTGTATGCGCTACCTTCATCTTGAGCGGTTGTAAAAATGCTGTCCCAATTAAAGATGAAAATAAAGTTGTTAGTGGTACGGAAATTGACTCAACCAAAGAGGAAGAGACTGTAGAAGAAGAAACAATTGAGAATGAAACAATAATGGAAGCGTCTGCATATTCCCGCTTGTCAAATGGAGATGTAATTGACTGGAGCGATTGCGGCTATACGGTCCAAAATGATGAGATGGAATATATGTCGGAATACGGGCTGTTTGCGTCAAGAACAAAGAAAGCAATCGTATACAAAAATGAGACAACTGGAGAGATTCAAGTTTCCATTAGTGATGATTCAGGGGACACATGGCGAGAAACAACGATAGATAGAAAAGATGATATATCGTGGAGTTGTATTGGCTTTACGACAGATTCAAATGGCTGGGTAGTTATATGCTCTTTCGTGGGGATGGGCAATGAGCGGCATGAACTGTATTCAACAAAGGACGGCGGCACAAGTTGGACTAAGATTGATTCAAACATAGATGATATCTATGGAAGAGTGCTCAGCGGAAGTGGTTTTGTTGACGAGAACATAGGTTTTCTATGCTTTCGATATGAAGATGAGGAATTTTCGCCTGCAGTTTGTATGACAGAGGATGGGGGTGAAACATGGGAAAAAATAAATATTTCAATTCCCAAAGAGTATGAAGGGCAAAAAGCAACGGCACTGTCTCCAGCATGGCATGATAAAGAATTTGTGCTGCCAGTGATGTTTGAGAAAGACGGACAACAAGAGATTATTAAATTTGTAAAAAACGGAAGAAAATTTGAACTAAAGAAAGATGCTTAAATGGAGGTGCACTGTATGGGATTAGGCTGTGATACTGCGACAACAATTACGTCACGAAAGGCACAGACGCTTGTTGACGGTGGCTATACGTTTGTTTGCAGATATTTGGGGGGTTCTTTTAAGATTACGTCTGCAGAAAAGAAAATTATCTTGGATGCAGGACTGCGCATTGTATCTATATGGGAAAGTGGCTCACCAACTGGGATTAGCTATTTTACGGCTGAAAAAGGACGCGAAGATGCGGAAGATGCAATTGCCGCAGCTGACGCGCTCGGACAGCCGAGTGGGACACCAATATACTTTACTGTGGATTATGATGCGTCGTATTCCGATATAAGGGGCGGAATCAAAGAGTATTTGCAGGCCGTAAAAGCTGTGTTTGCAGAAAATAATTACCCGTATGAACTTGGGCTATATGGGTCGGGCGATGTTTTGAGCTATTACAAAAACACATACACATATACATGGCTTGCTGCAGCGACAGATTGGAGCGGCTCTAAAGATTTTACGGGTTGGTCGCTCAGACAGTATGACCCGAATGTTACGATTGGAAGCGGATCTGGTAGCATTCAAATCGATAGAGACGAGTCCAATGGAGCTGCGGGTGGATGGAAGTAATATAACTTCAGTATTGCAATGGAAGGCTGCCAATTGGCAGCCTTCCATTGCAATTATTATAAAAGACGCTAACGAACAGTCTACTGCCACTGAGCAGGGGAGGCGTCCGCAGACAACTAAGGTCACTCTACCCAATTTTCAACGACCAGATCAGGCACACGCTCGAACTCTCGGACGTTGTTTGTGACCAGAATCACATATCTTCAGATCTGGCGTGCGCGGCGATCATCATATCCAGTGGGCCAATCGGCGTACCTCTATCCTGCAGGTAGGATCGGATTTCGCCGTATCCTGTTGTACAATGCTGCGTGGTTTTATTGACCGAAAAAATTCGTGCAGAAGCATTACTGCCAGGACAATTGGAGCTGCCGGTGGTTATCGGCACAGTCTCTCAAATAGAGGTTGATCAGAGTCTGATAGGGGATGCCTTTTGCGTCGGCCAGAGACTTGAAGTAGTCGATGGTGCTGCCGTCGATGTTGATGGTGATCTGCTTTTTCAGCCGGTTCGCGTATGGATTTTTTCTTGGATTCAGTTCGCTGATGTTATATTCATCTCTCATACTATCACCTCAAATTCCATCAAGATAAATGCGTTGCTCGGTTTTGGTTGCCTGCCTTGCCGAGATAATACGGATGCAGTTTTCGTTGTCACGGTAGCAATGGCTCACAATGCAAATTTTCTGCGATTTGATCGATCCGATAATGAGGAAGCGATCTTCTTCAATGGAATGATCCGGATCGTCAAATAGAATGGCAAACTCGTCGTAAAAGACCTCCTTTGCTGCCTCGAAAGATAAGCCGTGCTTCTTTTTGTTGATCTCATTCTTGTTGGGGTCCCATTCAAATCTTAGTGTGTCCATAATTATATTATACATACAAAATAATTATTGTCAAGGCAACTAAACGGAGATACAAAACCTGCGCGATTGGTTGTATAGGCAGCGGCGATACTGAAGTTTTCGCGCTGGCACGGCGAATACTCGATGAGCGCATTGCTCGGTGGCGACAACGGACAGCCGACAGGAAAGGTGGTTCGTTGTCGCACCGAGCAGGGGAGGCGTCCGCAGACGCCTGGGGTTTACCCCGCCCGGTGCTGCTGCGCCGGGGAACTCCGGGCATCTTGGATGCCTAATAACGGTTTACCCGTTTGCGCGAATGCGTGAACGGGTAAACCGTTATATCCGTATATACTCAGTTTATGTTGACTTTATCAGCATAGTATGGTAAGATGGGCTTGAATAGAAAAGGACGGTAAATTAGGACTGGCTGGGAGGGAAAACAAATGACAATTAAGGACTATATGCGAAAGGTTGAATCAGAAAAAATGACGCCGAAAGATTCGGCTGGAGCCAGTTTCACCGATGCGATGATGGAAACAACTGAAATCTGGAGTAACGATGCTTGCGTGGGCTATTTTCTACGGGCGGCACAGATCGTTGGCCTGGATCAGGCAGACACTAGAAAGGTCGTGGAGGCGTTCAATACGGCTTTTGATGGAACTTCCGTTGATGAGGCAGCGGATATTTACTGCAAATACTGAGCGGCTGGAAAGGCTCAGTGAATTTTACAGAAAACTCGTCTGGGCGAGGGTAAATAGTAATTAGGCCCAGAGCGTCCCGGCAGCTGCCGGGGGTTTAGCAGTTTTTATTTTAGAGCCGCTAAAAAGGTATGATGCACCTTTGTGATGTGTGGGCTTGCCGTAGTAACCTTTGTGAATTGGAAAGCACATCATGGACCCTGCTGTGAGTAATCTTTGTGAAAGCACAGGTAAGCAGAACGCATCTGTTCTCCATCCACCTACTGAATGTTGCCAGTGTACTGTAGAAAGCACTGGAGAGCTGATCCCTCGGAAAAGGATTCGACAGAACCTCAACTGCCGTAGACGCTAATAAATAGGCTGCACACATAAGCAAGAAAAAAGTGTAGAAGAGAAATCTTCAAAACAGTCACACATAAGACTTAAAAAAGTGTACTTTGCTGATCGTCGAGGTTTCTTCGGAAACTGACGTGAAGCGGCTTAGCTTGAACGATGATATAATGTAAATAATTGATATAATTGAAATAAAGTATATACGATATATAATTTATATATCGTAATGAAAAGGGGGCTACCATTTGGGGCGAAAAAACAAGTCATACTCGAAGGACCTGCACCAGCAGGCGTATGAAAAATTGACGTCTATGCTGGCGCTGGGCGAAAGTAAGCGCGAGGCAGTCTTGAACGGGACAGCCGATGATAAGATCTTCTCGGTCAACACATATAAGACCTACTGGAAGCACATAAAGTACTTTTTGAAGTATGTCAAGGAAAAATACCCGGAATGTACGACGCTGAAGAAAGCAAAAAGGTATGTCAACGAGTGGCTGCAGGTACGAGTTGAACAGGATCTATCTGCTTGGACGATTCAGGCCGAGGCGAAAGCCTTGGGGAAGTTGTATGGCATAAAGCCAGACGATGAAGACTACTTCAAGCCGCCGAAGCGGAACCGGTCAGAAATCAAACGGAGCCGGGGAGACGCCAAGCGGGATCGGCACTTCTCGGAAGCTAACAACGATGAGCTGATAAAATTCTGCCGGGGAACCGGACTGCGGCGCAGTGAGCTGGCAGATCTGAAGGGAACGGAGCTGGTGACACGGGAACAGATCGAAGCGCAGATCACGACACTTGAGAAAATTCCAGAGCAGCAGCGAACGCCGGGCGACACGAAGCGGCTTCAGATGCTGCAGGACACGCGAATGTTTGACGGTGAGTATTTCATCCATGTGCGGAACGGAAAAGGCGGCAGGGAGCGTGTAAGCCCCATTATAGGGAAGAATCAAACGCAGATCATTGACCGGATGAAGAACACGCCGCCCGATGAAAAGGTTTGGCAGTTCATTCACCAATGCGCGGACATTCACAGTTACCGCTCGGATTATGCAGTTGCCATCTACAAAGCTCATGCGAGAAAGATCAGCGAAATTCCATTTGACCGGGTGAATAAGGGGACCGGAAAAAGATATCAGAGCGACGTCTACACTTGCCGCAAGGATGAAGCGGGCAAGAAGCTGGACAAGGCTGCTATGCTGGTCTGCAGCAAGGCGCTGGGGCATAACAGAATTAGCGTGGTCGCGGACAACTATATCCGTGGCCTTTGATGGGAGGCGAGTGAGATATCGAGTATGTAAAAAAACAGTGGACGGGTGGGTATAAACCCGTGGACAGCCTGGACGACCAGGAGTGTTCCCATGTGATTCAAACAAAGCAGGAATATGAGACACTTCTTGATCAGCGCAATAGAGCCAAGCGCGAAAAAGAGGAAACAGAAAGAGCCGCTGCGCGGGAGATATCCAGAGTAAAACAGGAGGCGGCACACGAGGCCGACAGAGCCGCACAGAGGGTGCAAGCGCAGATAGACGACCTTCTACAGCAGGTGGAGCGGAAAACGGCTGAAATCGCCGACCAGCGCGCCCTCAATGCGAACCTTCTCAGGATTTCGCGGGAAAGAGCAAATGCGGATAGAGGGCTGCGGCCGAAAAAGATACATACAGGGTATGTTGTCGTGATGTCCTCCGAAAAAGAAATACGGTATAAAACCGGCAGGAATAAGCTGCTGACGGCAAAGGTATGGGAGACGGTACTTCAGAGTCCTTACTCGGTCGATTTTACAGAGAGCCAGGCAAGGCAGCTGATCGAGGAAGATCTTCTGGCCAGAAAAAATGGCTTGCTTGCCGACGTGGGTATTACGATGATTTGCAGCGGGAGCAGCTATGAGAATTTAATCGAAACGGAAAACTGGAAAGAAATCAAAGCAGCGCACAATACGCTATTCTCACGGCAGCTTCGGGCAAACTATAGAGTTGGCTATTGGGAATATATCATTCAGCACACAAAACCGATTGGAATCGTCCCCGCAGATATGCGGGCTGGAACGAAAAATGGATAGTAAAATAGCCTGTCCGGGTGGCTTGAAAGTGCGGACCGGACAGGCTATAATAACAGTTGAAAATAGGGAATAAACCTATTGATAATCTAAGCCCCCGTATAGGAGTTCTAGGGCTAGGGCAGAGCTGGGATTTTTATTGCGAAAATATAAAAATTTCTCTTTTTCGGAAGCAAGCAGGGGGCTGCAATTTGTAGCGATTTGTTGGGTGCTAGATCGGGGGGCGCAGCCCATCCGACAGCGCGGTAGGTTTTGTCCACGGTCTTTTCCAAGGTCGTCCATCAGGATTCTCCACGCCTTTATGGTGTGGGGAATCCTGTGGGCGTACCGGCAGGCGTAAGCCTGTGGGAAAGGCGGTGGGCAAAACCGGATGGTTTGGTGTCCCCGCCGCAGCGGATTTTTCTTTTTGCTTCTTTTTCTTTTGCTAGGAGGATTCTGTATGACACAGAATTATACTGAAGGCTATGAGTATTTGAGTTCTCAGTTTCCAGAGGTCAGCGGGTGTGATTTTTACCGGGAAATGTTCCCGAATAACGAGCGATCTGACGAGCAGCATATGGATTATTCTCACCCCAACGCAATTTATCTGTATCGGGAGCAAACGTCCGATGGTTTTAAGCGAATGCGTCGAAGAATCATGTTCTCCGATCAGTGGGAAAATGATTACATGGAATTTATCGAACAAAATCCGCTGACGTTGTGCAGCGGGCTGTCTTATCGTGGAAGATCCAATAAGCTGGAGCACGCGCAGCGGATGAACGCGATGATCTTCGATTTGGATGGTGTTGGCCTGAAGGAGCTGCGGAATCTATTTTTACGTTTTGGCGGTGATCCGACGCGGATCCGTCGCTTGCCGATGCCAACGTACATTGTGCTGTCCGGAACCGGCCTGCACGTTTGCTATTTTTTCCGAGAGCCAATAGATCTATACCCGAATATTAAAATCCAGCTGAAGAGCCTAAAGTATGATCTTACATTCCGGATGTGGGAGTATGGTGCGACGTCGCAAAATAAAGAGATTCAGTATCAGTCAATCAACCAGAGCTTCCGCATGGTCGGCAGCATCAATGAAAAGCATGGCAATCAGATTGTGGCGTTCCGGACCGGCGAGCCGGTGACGCTGGAGTACTTGAATGCTTACGCAAAACCGGAAAATCGTGTAGACGTCAATAGACCATTTCGACCTTCCAAGATAACGAGAGCTGAAGCCAGAGAAGCGTACCCGGAGTGGTATGAACGTGTTATCGTCCGAGGTGAAAAGCATCCAAAGAAGTGGGATATTGCAGGAAAGGTTCATGGGGATGATCCCCATGCGCTTTATCACTGGTGGATGCGGCAGATCTTATCCATTCGAGGCGGGCATCGCTACTTTTTCCTGATGTGCATGGCGATCTATGCCTATAAATGCGACGTTTCAAAGGCGCAGCTTCGGAAGGATATGCAGACAGCGTTTGAAGATCTTCAGATGGTGCAGCACGAAAATGCGCTGACTGAGGATGATATCAAGAGCGCACTGGAGGCATATGACCGAGAATATTACAACTTTACGATTTCCGATATAGAGGCTTTGACGGACGTTCATATAGAGCGGAATAGAAGAAACGGGTTGACGCAGGAAAAGCATCTCTATTTGGCGCGAAGGCGTAAGGAAGATATGAAGGCGATTGGAATCCCAATGAAGGCTGCGGAAGGTCGGCCGTGCGGAAGCGGAACGGCGCAGGAAAAAGTCCTGGCGTGGCGCGAACAGCATCCGGACGGGCGAAAAGCTGATTGCTATAAAGAAACAGGGCTGGACCCGAAGACGATTCGAAAGTGGTGGGAAACAAAATAACGTATATACCTT
>ENA-ORCN01001452-ORCN01001452.1-human-gut-metagenome-genome-assembly--contig:-NODE-1452-length-16041-cov-9.656414_pt1 | contig 16041 bp, 14 predicted proteins | sample MGYA00242984_ERZ507984 | MGnify/ENA primary metagenome ERZ507984 (study PRJEB26167, sample SAMN06115395) | human gut metagenome | host: Homo sapiens | place: China:Hubei | collected 2016-05-19... | reverse complement strand
AGTCTTATCAAGACTTTATAGACAAATACTGCGCAAAAGATAAAAATGTTGTGCTGAAGCATATGGCTGACTATGCAGCATGCTTTGCAGAAACGTTCCGCCCAGATTCCTGTGAACGCAGTATCCCTTCCGCCTATGGTATGGAACGCATGAATGTAATCATATTCGGACTCAAGAATACGACTGTGATTCCATATGTCCTTTACGTTGCCAAAGAGATTCAGGATCCGGATAGCCGCAATGAAATATTCGCGGTATTGGAAAGCTATATTATGCGCAGGATGATTGTTCGTGCAACCACAAAGAACAGCAACAATTTGTTTGCATCTCTGATTCTCAACAATGTACTTGATGCTGCAATGTTGAAAGAGAGACTATCCAGAAGCGGCGATGTGACGACTTACTTCCCGGATGATCGTGAACTGCTGCAGGGATTCAAAGAATCCAAATTGATTAATTTGCAATCAAAGGGCGTCCTTTATATGATGGAATCGGCAATTCAGCCCGTAAACGCTGCTATGGTTCTTTTGGGATTCAAAGGTTACAGCTTGGAGCATCTCATGCCGAAAAAATGGAGAAACAATTGGGCGCCATGCAAAACGGAGGAACTTGCGAAGAAACGTGATTCCTGCTTACTTACACTTGGCAATCTTGCAATTATTCCGCAGCCGCTCAATGCGTCGATTCGGGATGCAAATTGGACGGTAAAGAAAGCCGGAAAAGGGACAGCAAATCCCGGTCTTGAGTTATGCGCCAGCGGTCTGCTTACCATCCATGACGTCTTAAAAGAGGCAGCATGGACCGAGGAAAAAATAGACGCTCGTGCTGATTGGCTGTTTGAGCAGGCAAAACGGATATGGAAGACTTGATTCTTTCGTGATGAATTTAACCACCGCAATTCCTGCTCCGCTATAGACAAAGAATACGCGACCGGCAAGCTGCCGGCCGCGTAGTTTTATATTTTGGAGTCGCGGAGCCACTGCTGGAATTCCTCCAGTGAGATGATCTCGCGGTCGCATTTTTTCTTTTCTTCTCGGGCTTTCTCGCTCCACGCATAAAACTGCTCGTCGGTGACGCGCCCGGCCTTGATCCACGCGAAGCGCTTTTTGTACTCCTTGCGGTACGCCTTGAAAATCGGGTCGTCGGTCTGTTTTTTCGTCCACTGCCGGAACGCGCCGATCTCGCGGCAGCGCTGCTCGCCGTACTTCACGGGGCGCTCGCAATACTCTGCGCTCACACGGCCGGTCTGCGGGAACCAGCGGCCGCAGTTCTTGCAGCGGCGCACGGTCACGCCGCGCTCAACGCAGCTTCGCAGCGAATAATCGATCATGTCCCGCACGGCAGAGGAATACAAAACAGGTGCGCAGCGACCCGGCTCGACCGGTTCAAAACTCAGCGGGATTGGCTCAAATCGGAACAGCTCCGGATCTCTCGGCTGGTCGTGATGATAGTTTTTCGCCGCCTGTTTCTGCGGTTCACGCCCGGCGGAATCCACGTCCAGCACGCATTCCAAAAACTTTTCAACCTGCGTCCTTGTCTCTGAAAACTGCTTTGCAAACTCCTTTAGATCCAAAGTAATTGCCTGAAGCGGCGCTTTGCCCAAGTCTCTTCGGGAGCTGCAACTGTAGCAGCGCGTATATAAAAGGCGAAGGTAAATGTGCTTCTCAGCCAGCATACCCAGCTCTACCATTGCGGCTGTATATGCTTCACGGTCGCGGCTTTCAACAAAGTGTTCCCAATTCACGCTGATGCGTTCCAGCATCGGCGTGATTTCTTTTTCATCCAATTCCAGAAACGTCAGCAGACTTTCCAAAAACGGAAGCTCCAACTGCTTGGACGGCACGCCCTGCATTCCAAACGCATCGTTTTCAAAAAATTCCTTCTCACCGGAGAAATACATCTTTGCATACCACATGGCTGTCACCTCAAATATGGACTAATTGTAAATTATAAATGAAATAGTCTTGACAAACATACAGATCTATGTTACCTTAAAACCGGAAAACTGTCTAAATTATTTTATCATAGTCTAACATCGCATAGACAGCTTGTCAACGGTAAGTTGCCCTGTACCTTGAAAATTTCACACCCATCTCCAAAGACGATACTCGCCGGGGAAGTATGCCGCGACGCTGCAAAAGCAGCCAGCGTACCAAGGCGAAGCCAACGCCGTGTGCGTCAACAAAAGGCCGCAGGGCAGGAACGGGTATGGAGGATGGTAACCGGAAAAGAAAAAAACCGTCCGGCTGCTGCAACAGTCGGACGGCGCGCCGCGTTTCGGAAAACACGGACTGCAACTGTGTTCAGTCTAACAGAGGGACCTCCGAAACGCAAGTTTTTTCTCTGTAATTCCTAAAATCAGTTGGAGGTAAAAAAGACTTTGAACACATCAAGCATCAAAAATTTTGACGAGCTGCCGCTGTTTCTCAACGCGCAGCTTGTCTCCCGCGCGCTGGGCATATCGCCGTCAAGTGCCTACGAGCTTCTGCACGAGGACGGCTTTCCGTCGCTGCGGATCGGCAGCCGGCTTGTCGTACCGAAGGAGCAGTTCCGTCTCTGGGTAGAACGGCAGACGGGAGGCGCGCATGAGGAATAAGTATTACACGTCGCGCGATCCGATTAAAAACTACTTTCCTCTGCCGAATGAGGTTTTCGCCCTCGGGCTCTCACCGGGGGCCTTGGCTGTCTACAGCTATCTGATGTACATTGAGGATCGGACGACATATCAGTGCCATGCAAGCTACAAAACGATTGGTAAAGCCGTCAATATGAGCCCGAACACGGTACGCAAATATGTGACCGAGCTGGTCGAACGAGGGCTAATTCAGACGGAGCACACAAGCATCATCACGCAGGACGGTCGAAAGCAAAATGGGAGCCTTTTGTACACGCTCCTGCCCATTCAGTTCTCTATCCAGCAGTTTTATGAGCAAAAGCTTGCAAAGCTGGACACGGAATGTGAGCAGGAACGCATCCGAAAGCGGTTGGAAGCGTTCCAACAGGCGCAGCAGAAAAACGCCTGTCCGCCCGCGTGAGCCGCGTGTGGCGGCTGTGTCCGGTTTTCCGGACACAGCCGGGCGCGTGCCCACTGGAAACCCAAATACCGGATGTTGCGCCGCCGTGCGGGAGCGTTGCGGAAAGCGCCAAGCGCAGAACGAACAGCAGAGAGAAAAGCTGCTTTGCGGCAAGCGCAAGCAAGATGCCCGAAAAGGCAAAACCGAGCGATTTTGGACGCTGCGGCGGAAAGGCAGGAGAAAAGCCTGGCGCTTTTCTGCGCCAGCACGTCCACTTCTGCCCGCAGTGCGGGCAGTTTCGGGGGATGAAAATGGCGCTTTTCTGCGGCTGTCAAAAATGGAATGACGCTGTTATTGTCCGAAAGCCGCGAAATGCTAGTAAAATCAAAGACAATTTTGACGCTATTACGATTTCGGGAGGTTTTGACCATGAAAACAGAAGAACGAAGCCGACACACAGTTTGGATGGAGAATGCGGTTTGGCAGCGGGTGCAGGAACACTACAAAAGCGACGGATGCAGCACGCAAAACGAATTCATTGCAAAAGCAATTCTGTTTTACTGCGGCTATTTGCAGAGCGAATATGCCGGAGACTTCCTGCCGAAAATCCTCGGAGAAACGCTGGAAGCTATCCTCAGTATGTTTGGTGACCGCATCGGCAAACTGCTTTTGAAACAGGCTGTCGAGCAAAACGTCTGCAATCACATCCTTGCGTCGGACACGGATATTGACGCGGCAACATACCAGAAAATGCGCGGTATGAGCTATCAGGAGGTGCTGCGGACAAACGGACAAATCTCGTTCCCGGAGGTGCTCCGTCAGCAGAAACGACTCTGAGCTTACAGAGAAAAGCAGCTTGCAAGCCGAAAAACTTGCAAGCTGTCTTCTGAAAAAACAACGCTTTACTGAACAATTATTTGCGCTTTATGCCGCCGAGGATACTGCGCCGCCCAGCAACCCAATGGGCATCCGCGCGGACTCTAAACGCTGCAAAAAGCTCATGCAGAAGCGGCTGGCGATAGGGTATAAAGCATAAAGACCACGAGCAAGGCGCAGGGCTATTCGCAGATCCTGTAATTTTTGCTTTTCAAGATCCGCGTCGCAGGAGACGAAGAATAACAGGGCACCCCGACCGTGTATGGAGGGGTGCTCTGTTCGATAGATTCTCAGTTCCAGCGGACAAACCGCAGCCGTTCCTGCCCGGATGTATTCGGCGCGTGAAGCACAAGATAGCGTGTCCCATCGAATGCGTCAAACAGCATTCCGTGCCCGCCAAAATCAAACGCGGGCGCTTTTTGCTGTGTCCACGGTCCGGTGAGCTTCCCGGTCCGGCTTTCCGCAATTCCGATCGCATAGCCGTCTGCCGCGAAGCTCGACCACAGCATTTTCAGCTTCCCATCCTCGTGGAACAGGAACGGACCGTCCGTTACATAGTTTTCGCCCTTCGCAACCACGACGTCGCCGGTGTCCGGTACGCTCCACGGAGCATCCTTTGCATGGAACAGTGTGACCGGCGCTCCGGTCGCCTTGGAGAGGTTCTTTGCCAGCGGAAGTGCGCAGATGGCGCCGTTCTGGATCTGCGTCCATTCATGGGAGAAAACCAGCCAGGGCGTATTTTCTTCGACATAGAGCGTGCCGTCCAGACAGTCCCAATCTTCCGGTGTTGCGGGAGACCCCGAAATGGGAACGTATGATCCGGTGATCTGCCCGGAACGGAAGATATGTACGCCGCGGTGCCGGTTCTCTGCATAAAAGCTTGCGATCAGATACCAGCTGCCTTCGTAATGGTGAACCTCCGGAGCCCAGAAGTTTTTCGTTCCCCAGAAGCCTTCCGGCGGGCGAAAGGCGTATTCCGGCTCCGACCAGAGCTTCAGGTCCCGGCTGCGGTATACCTGAAAACCGATGCCGACGCCGTTCCATGGGTCCGCATCCGTTGTGCCGAACAGATAGTACTGCATGGAGGCGCGGTCTGCAACGACGAATGGGTCACGGATTCTAATATGATCTGTAGAAATTGTATACAATATTTGCGTCCCAGATTGTAGTGTCGTAGGCATTGTTAGAATCATCTCCCATTTTATTCTGTTATGCTTACGAATTTTGTTTGCTCCAAGTGTTCATAGAAAATGTCATTCGTAGATTTTGAACTATTCCACCATGTTGATACGTTTTTAAAACAAATATGATAAAGACGATTGCTTTCAGAAAAGCCGGAGAGGAAAATAAGATAGTTTTCCGGCATCGTGATCTCCTCGAATGTAATATCATGCACCTGCCCGGCTTCCCGGTCCGTGGACCAACGGTCGCGGGTGATCGCGCAGCAGATGGCGTAATTGCTCTCCTGACGGATGCGGATGTTTCGGAACGTGATATGGTGCACCTCCGCCGCGTCGCAGATATAAACCGCCAGCGCGCCGACCTCGGTCGTCCAGTCTGCCATGCTGTGCAGCACATCGCAATCCTCAAATACCGCATCATGGATGCCGAAGCGCGATTCTCCCGCCACGCCGAAGGCGCGGACCTTGTCGTTCCAGACCGTGCAGCGCCGAACAAGAATATCGTGCGTCCCGGTCTGCGGCGTGAGCGCCATACTCTTGAGACAGATGGCATCGTCGCCGGTACGCAGGAAGCAGTTTTCCACCAGCGCATGCTGTGTGTCAACCAGATCGATTCCATCGCTGTTCTCGCGGTAGGCGAGCATCCGCACCCGGTCAACATGAACGTTTTTGCAGCCGAAAAACGGGAGCGTCCAATGCGCGGCACCGACAAAAATGACGTCGGATACGGAAACGTCTTCGCAGCTGGTAAAGACCATGCTGCGCCGCGCGTGCCAGTCCAGCGCGGTCAGATCGATGATGCCTGCACCGCAGACGCGGATATTTTTCTGTCCCTCCGCATGGATAAAATCTTGATAATTCGGCTTTCCAGCCCAATCGTGTGCTTCCAGAACAGGCTCTGTCTCGTCCGGCTGTTCCGGAACGAGGATCGCTCCAGGCGAAAGATACAGCGTCTGCCCGCTTTTGAGCTCCAGTGTGCGGATACGGTGAATGCCGGGCTCCAGAAACAGGACAGAATCATCCTCTGGATTCGGGGCAGCGGCTGTATCATTTGCGCGGAAAACTGCCAGCGGGTGCAGGTGGCTGCCGTTCGCCTCGATGAGAAGGTTGTACGCTTCCGGCGCGGAAAAGTGCAGTTCCTGACCGCAAAGCGCTCCGGACAGATGCAGCGACTCTGGCAAGATTTCTGCGCTGCGCAGAGGCGGAATGGACTTCGCGGTCAGCTCCGATGCGTCGAACGGAATCACGATGAAGCTATGCGGTCCGCCGTGCGTGACCGGCGTGTCATAGACCGGAAGCTCCGCTCCGTCCGCGAAGAAGCGCCAATAGGAGGAACGCGCCAGCCCGGAGGACCATGCGCTGTGCGGCTCCACGCCACGCGTCCGGAAATCACGGAGATTTTCCGCATAAGAAATGGAATCTGCATCCGATGTTGGAAAGATTCTCATGTGCTTCACCCCTTCACCGCGCCGGAGGTCATGCCGGACATGATCTGCTTCTGCGCGCAGAAATACAGCAGCACGACCGGGAGCGAGACGATGACCACGTCGGTAAAGACCAGATTCCAGTCGGAGCTGTGCGTGCTGAAGAAATTGTAGATGGTAAGCGGCAGCGTATAGTTTTCAGACGTGTTCAGGAAATAGATCGTCGTCCCGAAATCGTTCCAGATGTTCATAAACGTCAGGATAAAGAGCGTCACCGTCATGGGCTTGAGCAGCGGGAAAACGACGCGAAAAAAGAGCGTCAGCGAGCCGCAGCCGTCCAGAATTGCCGCCTCGTCGATGTCGCGGGGAATGCTCTTGAGCGCACCCAGATACAGGAATGTTCCAAGCGGCAGGTTCGCCGCTGTCAGGACAGCCGCCGCGCCCGCGAATGTTTTCAGATGCAGGTAGCTGCACAGCATATACGTCGGGATGATCTGCCCCGGCACAATGAGCCCCAGCACAAAAAAGGTCGTGAGCTTCCGGCTAAAGCGCGTGTTCCGGCGCTGCAATATGAACGCCGCCAGCGCGGACAGAAGGATGATCAGCAGCACGGAAAGGCAGGTCACGATGCAGCTGTTGCGAAATGCGTGCAGTACGCCAGTCTCCATCACTGCCCGGTAGTTTTCAAGGATGTTCCACTGCTTCGGAAGTGCCAGTCCAAGCTCTGCCGCCTCTTTTTTTGTCTTGAAGGAGTTCAGAACGATCATGGCAAATGGCGTGAGCATGAAAAGGCTCAGCAGGAAGCCGAACGCCGTGCGCAGAAAATGTGTACGCCGCTTCATACCTCGACCTCCTTTCCGGACAGGAAGCGATTGGTCGGCAGGGCAATGAGCAGCACGAAGAACGTCAGGATCATGCTGGCGGCACACCCGCGTCCATAGCTTCCGCTGCTGAACGAGGAGTAGATCAGCGTTCCGAAAACGGAGGTCGCATTGCCGGGACCGCCGTTGGTCAAAGCCTGCACAATATCGAAGACCTTGAGCCCGCCGACGATGCTGATGACGACGGCGTTGTTGAATGCGGGCATGATGAGCGGCAGCGTCACAGAGCGAAACTGCTGCCAGCGGCTGGCACCGTCGAGCTCTGCGGCTTCATAGTAAGTCGTGTCGATCGCCTGAAGCCCTGCAAGCAGGATGACCATCGTATAGCCCGTCCATTTCCAGATCTCCACAAAGGCGCAGGAGAAGATGGCGATTTTCGGATTGGTCAGCCAGTTTTGCGTCAGCGCACCCAGCCCGATTGCGGTCAGCGTGCGGTTGATGAGCCCGGACGGGTGCATCATGGAGCGGAACACCAGCCCGACGGCGACGTTGTTCAGCACGGCAGGCAGGAAGAAAACCGTCCGCATATAGTTTACACCGCGGAAGCGGTTGTTTACCAGCAGCGCCAGCGCCAGCCCGAAGCCGACCTTTCCGAGCGTCGTGACAATGGAAAAAAGCAGGGTGTTTTTGATCGCGACGCTGAAATAGGGGTTGCGCAGGACAGTTGCGTAGTTTTCCAGCCCCGCAAAGGTAAAGGAGGAAATTTTGAACGTTTTCACGTTGAAAAAGGACAGAAGAAAGCCGGATACCGCTGGAAGCACGTACAAAACACCGTAAACGATCAGCGCGGGCAGCACAAGTGAATAGGGATACGGGCTTTTCATCCGCAATTTGAGTGATTTGGTCTGATTCAAGGGAACGCTCCTTTTTTGACGGATATGAATAAATGGAGTGCCTGCACTCCATTTATTCATCAATATTCAGCTTCTGTGGACCTTAATTCCAGTTGGGGTCGTTTGCAGCCTTGGCGTTGTCGGCAGTGTCGCTGTCGAGCAGGCTGATGACCTGATCGATGTCCATGCCTCCGGCAAGATAGTCCTGCACGTGGATATGATAGTCGCCGTAGTGGTAGACGTTGCCGTTCTGCCAGACCTCCATGCTGTTGCCCTTGAGCATTTCATCATACAACGTCTGATATGCCTCGGGAAGCTCGCAGGTCACCTTCTGGTTGAGGTAGATGCCGGGCTGCGCGGTCGCGTAGATCTGCTGTGCCTCAGAGGAGGCGAGGAAGTTCAGGACCTTTTCGCCGAGCGCCTGATCCTTGCAGGCTGCGGTCATGACAACGGAGCCGGGCATGGAGGAGCAGGTGTAGTTCTTCTCATACAGCGGGAGAATGAACGAGCCGATCTTGTCGGCGGATTCCGGATACTTCCCGGCAATCTCGTCGTAGACCCAGGTGCCGTTGCAGTACATACCCGCAGTGCCCTCTGCCAGCGCGGTCTGCGCCATGTCATAGGTGTCGGAGAGGAAGCTGCTGTTGACATAGCCCTTTTCGACCATGTCTTTGGACATGATGATGGCGTTCTTGAAATTGATGGCGTCGGAATAGTGGCGCTTGTTGGTGTTCATCTCGTTCCAGAACTCCGTATAGCTCAAGCCGCTTTCCACAACGTCCTCGTTGAAGCCGAAGTGCGTGATGCACTGAAGCGTCCAGGTGTCGGCGCCGGAATAGTACAGCGGGGTCACGCCGATCGCCTTGAGCTTTTCGCAGCAGTCCAAGAACTCGTCCCAGGTCATGGGAGCAGCTTCAATGCCGGCAGCTGCAAAGACGTCCTTGTTGTAGAAGATGCCGACCAGCGAGGTGGAGTCCATCGGAACGGCGTAGAGCTGACCGTCGTAGATGTAGTGTCCTTCCTCCAGCTGATCCTGGCTGTACTCGGACATATCCACGTTCTGAAGCGGCACGATTTGATCGAGCACGCCCGCATTGTGGTCGAGCCACTTCGGACCGTAGGTCTGAAGCAGATCGGGCAGATCGCCGGTCGCGAACTTGGCGCGGACAAGCTCTTCGCCCTCGCCGCCGCCGGCGATGATGTCAATCTTCAGACGGAAGCCGAGCTCCTCGGCGTGCTCGTCAATGTACGCGGTCAGCGCTTCCCAGCCGGACTTGTACCAGTCCGTGAAGGTCAGCATCGTGACGGTCGGGATTTCCGCCGGAGTTTCCGGCTGCGCGGGCTGCTCGGGCGTTTCCGTCCCGGCATTTTCGCTCTGCGCCGGCTCCTGCGTATCGCCAGGCGCGGGCGTTCCCTGTTTCGTGCTACAAGCGACCAGCGATGCGAGCATCATCAGCGCAAGCAACAATGCAAGAATCTTTTTCATGATGGTTCCTCCTGTTTCGTTGTTCTGAGAGGATCTCTCTCATGCCCTTATTATAATTGGAGGGGCTTTGGGCGGAATTGTACTCTTTTTTGAAATAACGGTACTTTTTATTTCTGCGTTTTCCGGTATTCCTTCGGCGTCATACCGGTGCAGCGCTTGAACGCTCTGGCAAAATACGCGTCGTCACGGAAGCCGCTCAGCCGGGATACCTCCTTGTTGCTGTAGCCTCCGGCGCGCAGCAGCTCCTTCGCCTTTTCGATCCTGTAGGAGCACAGATAATCGGCAAAGCCGACGTTCAAGTCTTCGCGGAACAGGCGGCTGAGATACGCCGCGCTGATGCCGATGAACTCCGCAACGGTGCCCTGTGAAATATCCTCGGCATAATGTCTGCGAATCAGACTGATTGCCTGCTCGACATACGGCGAGTCCGGGCTTTTGCCCTTGCCCGCGGCTTCAAACGCGCGGTGGTTCAGCTCGCCGAACCACGTCCGCGCGGCGGTCAGATTCCGGAAGCTGTGAAACACCCGCTGCGGGTCTGCGGGCTGATAGAGCTTTGCAAGATCGACCCCACGCTCGACCCACGCGCGGCTGAGCGTGCTGAGAAGATCCATAAAGAAATTTTGCAGGGCATCTGCAGACGGCTGCATCCCGGAAAGCTGCGCAAAGACATCGTTCAGAAGCTCATGCGTCCGCGCGGGCTGATTCTGGCGAATCGCCGCAGCCAGTTGCTTTTCGCGTGCCGCGTCAAATACGGAGAGAATGTCAAAGGACGGTGCGGTCGTTTCTTTGAAAGCCGCATCCGAAAAGAAGCGGTTTTCGTATTTCTGCTCCGCGGAGAGATAGGATTTAGGGACCTGTACGGCGCTTGGTACAGTCTGTCCCTCATAAAACTCTGCCGAGAGATTCAGATAGGTTTGCAGGCAGGCGCGGATGCGCGCGCAGAGCGTTTGGTAGATCTCCGCACGTACCCGGCTGCTGTTGGTGCCCTCATAGCAGAGCAGAAATACATACTTTTCGTCCGAAACGTGGCAGCAGATACCGGCGCGGTAATCCTGTAAAATTTCGTCCACAATATTCAAAATCGAGTATTCCAGCAGATATGCCGCGATCATATTCCCCTTCTGGGGCTGGACCTGCATAAGAATGACGGAAATGCTTTTGAGTCCCAGCTTCAACTCCAATACACCCGCGCGTGCGGTGATCTCCTGCTCGCTGCGATAGCAGCCGGAGATCAGCTTCATCACAAAATCACGCTTGAGCGCCAGCTGGCTATCCGTCGAATCATCCTCCGGCGTGTGCGGCTTTTGTATCCGCTCCTGCGCGGTGCGCAGTGTCTGCTCCAAAACCTGTGCATTCAGCTCGTGCTTCAGGATATAGTCGATCGCCCCATTTTTCAGCGCCTGCCGCACATAATCCAGCTCGTCATATCCGCTGAGCATGACCAGCAGAATATCCGGATAGGCGCACTTGAGCGCCTCCTGCAATTCCAGCCCGTCCATCTGCGGCATCCGAATGTCGGAGATCACAAGGTCGGGCCTTGCCGACGGAATCATCTGCATTGCCTGTTCTCCGTCCGTCGCCTCGCACGCGACGGAAAAGCCCTGCTGCCTGCAAAGCGGCGAGGTCTCGATCAGCCGTTTGAGATTGGAACGAACCAAAAAATCATCATCCACGATCAAAATCCGCATCCTGCTCCGCCTCGCTTTCTGTAATTTCCGGCAAAATCAACTCCACGGACGTCAGCAGCTGCTCGCCCGAGAAGATCCGCATCTCCGCCGCATCGCCGAAAAGCAGATGCAGCCGCCGGTCAATGTTCTGAAGTCCGATGTGCTTGGAGCCTCCGCCGCAGTAGTGCTGCCCATCCAGCAGCCCCGGCGCAAAGCCCGGTCCGCTGTTGCGCACCAGAATGTGCAGCCGTTCCTGCTCCAGAAAAATTCGTATCTGTATGATGCCGGTCGCCTGCGCCTTTGCGATCCCGTGTTGTAATGCGTTTTCAACGACCGGCTGTACGAGCAGCTTCGGCAGAAAATGTCCTTTTGCCTCCGCTTCGATGGAAATGCTGTAGGTGAATTTGCCGGCGTACCGGTATTGCTGAATTTGCAGATAGTCCCGCAGATAGGTTTCTTCCTCTGCAACGCTGATGAGCTTCCGCGTGTCCAGATTGAGGTGCATCATCCGGGAAAGCGCGTCTGTGACCGTCTGGATATTCTCAACGCCCTGCATGATGGAAAGCACCTTGATGGTGTGTAGGGTGTTATAGAGAAAATGCGGGTTGATCTGCATGGAAAGCATCGCGATCTCGGAGGTGCGCTTTTCCGCTTCGGCGCAGCGGATGTTCGTGATCAGGGTGCGGATGCGCGCCAGCATGGCGCAGATGCGCTGATACAGAATGCCGACCTCGTCCTGCCGGGTGATACGGATCGGAAGCTCCAGCGCCTCATCGCCGGTCTGCTCCACCGCGCACGTCAGCCTCCGTAAATCCTTCGTCAGATAGTGCGCCAGCGCAAATGCGATGACCGCAAACAGTGCCGCACAAAGCAAGACGATTAGCAGCATACGGTTTCGGACCTGTAAAAAGCCCGATATGACCGTATTCTGCCGGACGACGCCGACGATCTGCCAGGGTGTAATCTCAGAGGTCGTATAGACGACCAGACAGTCCGCGCCGCCGATCTGATCGGTGTAGCTTCCGTGCCCGCGCGGGACGGAATCCTGAAAACGGGTCAGCGGCAGAGTGTCCGCGCCCTCCGGCACATAGACGGCTTCGCCGGTGTCCCGGTCAAACACATACAGCGCATAGCCCTGCATTTCCTGAATGTCAAAGATCGTTTCCAGAAGGCTGCTTTTCACATCCGCCTTGATCACGCCGATGATCGTGCCGTTGTTCAGCACCGGGCGGACGATGGAAAAGACGTAGCTGCTTTTGGGCGACGGCTGCTTGCTGGTATATGCGTGCGGCGTTAGATAAACGACATCCGCCTGCCCGCTTTGTATCTGGGAAAACCACTCCGTCTGAGAAACCTCGTCATAGGGCGTTGTGATCCCATAGGTGCAGATACGACCGTCGAAGCCGTAGATGGAAACACCGTTCAGATATGCCTTGAAGTTGCAGCGGTTGAAGAGATAGCTCCGCGCCTGCTGTAACGAGGCGATCTGCGCATTGGACTCCTGCGCGGTCAGAAACTGCACAACGCAGTTGTTCTGCGTGGAGCGGACCTTGTTGGAAATAAACGCGGTCGTATAGTCGATTTCGCGCAGGCTTTCCTCAAACGTTTCGTTCAGCGTTTCAATGACCGTATCCAGATGCGCCTGTGCGGTTTCAACCGCCTCGCGTGTGAAGCTCCGATACCACGCCAGTGTACTGACTGCGCAGAACAGAAGCAGCAGCGCCACCATGATCGCGAGAATCCGTGCGGTAAAGCTGTGCAGCACCTTCATGATACAGATCCGCCTTTCGAGCCGTTTTCTCTATCATATACAAAATACGAAAAAATTCAAAGTGGCAGCTTTCGAAAAACAGATCAAAAAAGTACAATTTTCCCGCTGCCGGAGTCTGCTATGATAAACGCATAAAATTTCAGGAGGCATCCGTTATGGGGATTTTGCAGCCGATTTGGGACGGGACATTTGTCTATCGGGAGCCGGTCTGTTTTTCCACCGACAAAGACGGGCAACCGACCGGCGGAACACTGCTGTATCAGCCGGAGGAGATTTTGTCAGTCACGTCGTTTGACGGAAGTGTTTTTTACCAACCGGTGCGGGATTATACCGCAAATGGGCGGCAGCTGGTGCGCACGGAGGCATCGCGCATCCCGTATCTGGAGCGCAGCGTGTATTGTAAGCCATTTACCGGCGTACCGGAAACAGCCTGGGTCCGCCTGTCGGGCGGAAAAGCCTACATGGAGGTCGTTTCCGATGTCTATCGCTGGCAGACGCTCGTGACCTATACGCACAGAGACAAATGGGCGGGATTTCAATCGGAGGCTTGCGGTGAGAGCCTTCCGCGCAGCATGGAAAAGCTGCGCGCGGGAGGAGACTTTCATCTGACATTTTACGGCGACAGCATCACAGCCGGCTGGGAAGCCAGCGGCTGCAATGAGCGCGCCATCGATATGGTGACACTGGGCGAATATCATGTTTCCCTCTGGCACGCGCCGTATCAGCCAGCATGGGCGGAGCTTGTGACGAACGCGTTGCAAGCTCGCTATCCGCAGAGCAACGTGATCAAAACGAACCGCGCCGCGGGCGGCTCCACCGTACAGTGGGGGGGCGAACATGCGGCGGAGCTCGTTCCGCCCTGCAAGCCGGATCTGATCATGCTGGGCTTTGGTATGAACAGTATGCAGGAAAGCGCCGAGGATTACCGGCGCGCAATTCTCTCGATTATACGCACCATACGTAAGGAATGCCCCGACTGCGAGTTTGTGCTCGTGTCGCCCATGATCCCAAATCCGGAGATCAAAGGCTTTCAGAACAACCAGCTTCCCGCGCAGCAGGACGTGCTGTATCAGATCGCGGCGGAGCTGGAAGGTGTCTGCATTGCGCCGGTGCATTCTGTTTTCCGGGAAATGACCGCCCGTGGGAAGCACTATCTGGAGCTGACCGGAAACTGCATCAATCACCCCAATGATTTTTCTGTTCGCGTCTATGCGCAGACCGTTTTGCGGACATTGGGCGTGGATGGGAGCGACGGATAAGGCAAAGAGAAATGCAGCTGGCACACGCAAAAACTGCGCCGCAGTAAACAAAGAATAGGGATTTTTGACGCGCGCGAAAGCGGAAAAAAATATTCCGATCTTCCGAAAAAATCAGTAGACTTTGTGCCTGTTCTGTGGTAGTTGTTTGTGCTACCAAAGAAAAGGAGGCACGAACATGGCAAAGAAACGGGCAAACGGCGAAGGAAGCATCCGAAAGCGGAAAGACGGACGCTGGGAAGGGCGGTACACTGCTGGGTACGACGAGAAAACCGGCAAACGAATCACCAAGAGTGTCCTCGGCAAAACGCAGGCAGAGGTAAAAGAGAAACTTGCAAAGGCAGTCGCGGAAGCGGAAAGCGTCGATGTACGTCGCGCAGACGAATACACCCTCGGTACATGGCTGCAAACGTGGTACGAGCTATACGCAAAACCGCACCTGCGATTTTCAACTGCCGAATACTACCGACGCGGAATCGAGTTACATATCACGCCGCGCATCGGAGATATTCCGCTGAAAAAGCTGACCGGACGTGACCTGCAATGGCTGTACAAGGATTTACAGGAGCACGGTCGGTTAAGAGAAGCACAGAAAGGCAAGCAGCCGGGGCTGAGTGATTCCACGATCCGCGGCATCCACACGATGCTGCACAACGCGCTCGACCGGGCAGTCAAGGAACGCCTGATTGTGCGCAATCCGGCAGACGACTGCATTCCGACCAAAATCCCGAAGCACGAAATGAGGATCCTGCCGCCGGAACAAATCAAATCCTACCTGACGGCAGCGGATCAACGTGGCGTCCTGCCCATGTTCTATCTGGAACTCATCAGCGGACTGCGCAAAGGAGAACTGGTGGCGCTCCAATGGGCAGACTTGGACATCGAAAATAAGACGATTTCCGTCAGCAAGCAGGCAGGACGCAACAGCGCAGGCGAGCCGGACATCACACGCCCGAAAACAGAAAACTCGATCAGAAAAATCTCAATCCCGCAGGATGCCGTCGATCTGCTGGTTGCAGAACACCAAAAACACCCCAGCAATCCGTGGATGTTCCCGTCGCCGAAAACCGGCGAGATGTACCACCCGGACTCGGTGGTCAACATCCACAAGAAGATCCTAAAGGATGCAGGGCTGGAACACCTGAGATTTCACGACTTGCGACACCCGTATGTCAAGCACACGACAAAAATTTTTAGCTTGCGCTCGATGGCTTTTCAAGCGCAGGCTTATCCTGATGCTCGGCGAAAAACTCGCGGAGCTTGTCAGCTTCATCGGGGAGGACAAAGCCAAAGCCCTGTCCGTCCACTCTGCAATAGAAAGCGATTTTCATGACTGCCACCTCAATCAAAAATGTCCTGGATTTTGTATGCGATCTCGATGCGCTTATCGGGATATACCAGCACCCGGTCGATCAACAGCTCGGCCAGCTCGGTGGTCAGCGTGTCCGCATCGAAAATCGCCTTGGACGCTTCCTTGCGGCTGTCCTGCCGTGCCTGTTCGTCCTGCTTCTGTTTCGCCTGTGCCAATACTGCGGCATAGGCGTTTTTTGTTTTCAGCAGCAGCTCGTCACACGCGGCCTTTTCCGCCTTGTAGGTGTTCAGGTCGATCTCGCCCATGAGATAGCGTTCATACAGAGTGCGCTTACCGTCTT
>ENA-ORCN01001442-ORCN01001442.1-human-gut-metagenome-genome-assembly--contig:-NODE-1442-length-16110-cov-8.373168_pt1 | contig 16110 bp, 8 predicted proteins | sample MGYA00242984_ERZ507984 | MGnify/ENA primary metagenome ERZ507984 (study PRJEB26167, sample SAMN06115395) | human gut metagenome | host: Homo sapiens | place: China:Hubei | collected 2016-05-19 | study... | reverse complement strand
GTTGACCGCGCCCGACACACCGAACGACAGCAGCAGCTTCGGCTTGACCACGGCGCCGGACTGCCCGATGACGAGCTTGAACGGCAGCACGCCGCGGTCGAACACCGGGCGCGTGCAGGCAAGCTTGCCGCCGAGGCGCTCGGCCAGGCGGCGGTAGCGCGGCAGGGCATCCGCCCCCTTGATCGCGTTGCCGACGCAGACGATCACGTCCGCGTCCGCGATGTTCAGGCGCTCGTCGAGATCGTCAGCGCGGAAGTCAAGGATCTCGGTGCGGATGTCCGCGACCGGGAAGTCGATGTGCTCCTCGATCACCTCGTGCGCACGTGCGCCGCAGGGGACGCACTTGAACGTGCCCGGGCGGATGGTGCCGACCTGCGGGCGCGCGACCGGCACGGTGATGACGGCCATCATCTTGCCGCCGACGGCGGGCTCAACGAACTCGATGTCCGTCGTCTTGGGATCCCAGACAAGCTCGGTCGCGTCCGAGGTGCAGCCGGTGCCGAGTCGCGCGGCGAAGCGCGGTGCAAAATCGCGCCCGTTGATCGTGCCGCCGACCATGACCGCCGTGGGCCGGTATTTCCGGCACAGGACGGTGAAGAGGTTGGTGTATGCATCGTTATTGAAGTAGTCATAGCCCGTGCCGGTCACGTGGATGATTTTGTCCACGCCGCAGTCGAGCACGCGCTGCAGCTCGCCGTCCGAGATGCTGCCGACGATGACCGCGACGAGTTTCTCGCCGCTCGCGTCGCAGAGCCTGCGCGTTTCCGAGCACAGCTCGAGCGAGACCGGCAGCACGCTGTCGCCGTCGCGCTCGATGAAGACCCACATATCTTTATAATCTGTTTTATTCACTGCCTGCACCTCCTCAAAGCACATCCGCGATCAGGCCGAAGAGCCGATCCACGTTCTTTTCCGTGCTGCCCTCGTCGATCATGCTGCCCTTCGCGCCGACTTCCGGCGGATAGGTGCGCGGCACCTTCGTGGGGGAGCCGGGGTCGCCGATCTGCGCGGGGTCGAGCCCCGGGATGGTGGCCGCGCTGTAGACCGCGATATCCGCGGTGCGCGAGGCCTTCCAGCGCTTCAGGTTCGGGATGCGGGGGCGGAAGTTCGCCTTCTCGACCGTGAGCAGGCAGGGATACTTGGCGCGCAGCACCTCCGTGCCGCGCTCGAGGTCGCGCTCGGCCGTGATGGTGTGCGCGGTCGTGTCCACCTCGACGATCTTCGCCGTCGAGGAGATCTGGCTGGCACCGAAGCGCTCGGCCAGCTGCGAGCCCATCTGCCCGGTCGCGCCGTCGAGCGACTCCTTGCCGCAGAAGATGAGGTCAAAATCGCCGAGCTGCTTTGCCGCGCTCGCGATGACGTAGCTCGTGGCGAGGGTATCGGCGTTGGCAAACGCGCGGTCGGACAGCAGCACGGCGCGGTCCGCGCCCGCGGCGAGGCACTCGCGCAGCGCCTCCTTGGCCATGTCCGGCCCCATCGTGATGACGGTGACCGTGCCGCCGTGCGCCTCCTTGACGCGCACGGCTGCCTCGAGCGCGTTGGCGTCCAGCGGATTGAGGATCGCCGGAACGCCCGCACGGATCAGGCTGCCCGTGACGGGGTCCATCTTCACGAGGTTAATGTCGGGCACCTGCTTGACGCAAACAAGAATATTCAGCATGCTTCAGCCCTCCTCGACGTTGGTGCAGACCTTGCCGGGGTTGAGGATGCCCTTGGGGTCAAACACCTGCTTGATCGCCTGCATGAGCCCGAACGCCGTCTCGCCGGCGGACTCCACCAGGTACTGTTTCTTTGCGTGGCCAATGGCGTGTTCACCGGAGACCTGCCCGCCGAACTCGATGCACTTGGCATAGCATTTGTCCATGACGGCCTTGCTGCGGCGCTTGAACTCGTCGAGCTCCATGTCGTTGGCGCAGCAGTAGATGTGCAGGTTGCCGTCGCCCGCGTGGCCGAAGCTGCGGATGGTGATGCCCTCCGCCTTGCCGGTGGCGCGGGTGTAGACGAGAAACTCCGCGATGCGGTCGACCGGCACGACGACGTCCATCTCGTCGAGCAGCTTCGTGTCCGCCTCGATGACGGTCAGGAATGCGCTGCGCGCGGCCCAGACGTCCTTTTTCAGGCCGTCGGTCCAGACGACGAGCGTGTCGTACGCACCGCGCTGCTCGGCAAGCGCGCCGAGGCGGTCCATCTTCGCGGTCAGTTCGGCCTCGCTGTCACCGACGAGGGTGACGAGGATGTATGCACCGGCCTCTTTGCCGTCCACGACCGTGGGGAAGATGGTGTTGCCGGTGAACGCCGCCGAGGAATCGACGATGTCGCGCTCCATGAACTCGATCGACTGCGGGTCGAGGTTGGCCAGCTTGATCTGCGGTACGGAGGCGATGGCGGTCTCCACATCGGCAAACGGGAGAATGAGGCTCACGTTCATTTCCGGCTTGGGGATGAGCTTGAGCGTCAGCTCCGTGATGACGCCGAGCGTGCCCTCCGAGCCGATCATCAGATGCAGCAGGCTGTAGCCGGAGCTGGTCTTGCACACGGTCTTGCCGAGCTCCATGACTCTGCCGTCGGGCAGCACCACGGTCATGGCCAGCACATAGTCGCGCGTCACGCCGTACTTCACGGCGCGCATGCCGCCCGCGTTCGTGGACACGTTGCCGCCCACGGTCGCGGTCTTCTCGCCCGGATCGGGCGGGTACATCAGGCCGCGCGTGAGCGCGTCGGCCGCAAGATCGCACAGCAGCACGCCGGGCTGGATGTGCACGACGAGGTTGTTCATATCGTAGGAGAGGATCTTGTTCATGCGCGTCGTGCACAGCACCACACCGCCGCACAGCGGCACGCACCCGCCGACGAGGCCCGTGCCCGCACCGCGCGGCGTGACGGGGATGTCATTTTCGTAGCACACACGCAAAATCGCGGACACTTCCTCAGTGCTCTCGGCCTCACAGACCACCTCGGGATAATACTTGCCGTAGATGGGCATTTCGTCGTGGCTGAAGTCGTCTTTCACCGCATCGCCTGCGAAAAAGCGCTTCGCGCCCACGATGGCCTGAAGCTGCGCGGCAATTTCAGGTGTGACTTTCTTGTATTTCGTCATTTCTGACCTCCTAACTTGTTCTGAACTTATAAAATAACACAATACAGGGGGTAGTTGTCAAGTATCCCCTGTGTGAAAAAATCATATTTTTACGCAAAAAAGCTTCCGGCCCGAGATACGGGCCGGAAGCCCGGAATTATTGTTCTGCCTTACCGAGTTTGGGAAGCGCAAGATGAAGCAAACGATTCGGAAATGTCTGCATTGGATCGCGAGCGACGCCAGACAAACCATAGCGGATGTGAAGTATGCTTTCCGGCGGCGCAGTCAACGCGTGCTGTTGGCAGTGCAGATGGCGGCGTGGGTCGTAATCTTGGCTGAGTTTATAATCATGAGCATTTGCCTTGATTATTCATGGTTTGGTGAGATCGTTGTTATCTGGTATTTTATATTGCTGATTACTGATTCTAAGCACTTGCTTAGTGTTATGCAGTGTGTTTTATCATGGATAGCGGCAGCGGCCTTTACAGTAATTATTTTTGCGCATGAAATGGCGCTGTGGTGAAGTTCACAATCAAATCCTTATCAAGATTCGCCGGCAGCAAAGAAATGCTGCCGGCTTTTTTCGCGGCAGTGTCAGGCACATAAAAGACACAGACTGGACACAGGTTCTTTTCAAAATCTTCAACATTCGCACCGGTACGGCGGATATACTAAGTGGGTGAATGAATGAGGGAGGTCTTGCACCATGTGTACTGCAGCGACTTACTGCAACGGCGATTTTTATTTCGGCCGCAACCTTGACTACGAATTTTCCTACGGCGAGCACGTGACGATCATGCCGCGCAACTATCCCATCCGCCTGCACAGCGGCGCGCTCGACCGGCATCATGCCATGATCGGCATGGCGCATATCCAGGATGACTACCCGCTTTATTATGACGCGGTCAACGAAAAAGGCCTGTGCATCGCGGGGCTGAACTTTGTCGGCAACGCGGTGTATCCGCCGGTGACGCGGGGCGTGGCCTCGGTCGCGCAGTACGCGCTCATCCCGTGGCTGCTCGGCACGTGCGCCAATGTTGCGGAGGCGCGCAGCGCGCTCGCGCGCGTGGTCATTGACGGTACGCCGTTTGCCCCCGAGCTGCCGTGCGCGCAGCTGCACTGGCTGGTCGCCGACCGCAGCGGCTGCATCGTGGTCGAGGCCACGGCGGACGGCCTGCACGTCTATGACGACCCCGCCGGCGTGCTGACGAACAACCCGCCGTTTCCGCAGCAGATGGCTGCGCTGCGCAATTACACCCGCCTGAGCGCCAGCCAGCCGCCGGCAGATTTCTGCGGCGTGCCGGTCACGCTCGACAGCCGCGGCATGGGTGCGCTCGGTCTGCCGGGCGACCTGTCATCGCCCTCGCGCTTTGTGCGCGCGGCGTTCGTGCGCGCCAACGCCCGTTCGGAGCGGACCGAGGACGCCAACGTCAGCCAGTTTTTCCACATCCTCACGAGCGTGGAGCAGCAGCGCGGCTGCTGTGAGCTGGACGACGGTCAGTTTGAGATCACGCTCTATTCCAGCTGCTGCAACGCGGATCAGGGCATCTATTACTACACGACCTATGATAACCGCCAGATCACCGGCGTGAAGCTCCACGCAGCCGACCTCGACAGCGCGCGGCTCACGGCGTATCCGCTCGCGGACACGCAGCAGATCCGCTGGGAAAACTGAATCCAAACGCATGGAAAGACCGGGGCATCCGCTGGGATGCCCCGGTTTTCACAAGAGCAGATGCCGCGCATTTGCGCGGCATTGGGTCAGGTTTTGGCTTTTTTCTTTCTCGGCTTTGGCAGCGGGGTGCACGCCGCAAGCACGGGGATGAGCACGTCGAGCAGCGCGGCGTTGTCGATGTCGAGCATGTAGTGCGGCCGCGCGCCGTCATAAGGCGTGCCTGTCCCGGCGTCAGAGAGCAGCGCCGCCGTTTCCGGCAGGCACTTGACAAAAACCGTATTGTCGCACACGAGCAGGATCGGCTTGTCGTCAAGATAGACCGTTGCGTCGCCGAACATTTTCCGGTACCGCACGGCGCCGAAGCGCGCGATCTGTTCGCAGACGAAGGTGAGATATTCTTCCGATGTGGCCATATGTGTACCTCCCTGATGTTTGCGCAATTATATAGGATTTGCGCCCCGGCTGTCAACGCAGTCTGCCGGGCGGCAGAAAAAATTCTGCGATCCGGACACTGCATCTTGACAGCGCGGCTCAGTCCCGGTATAATTTTCACATCGCACGGTGTCCCGGCCGTGCAGGTGCTGCGCAGCGGCGCGTTTTTTTGATCCGAGAGTTAGATGAGACTAACCCGACTGCATGTTTTTGGGATACGGCGTCAGATCAAGCTGACGGTATGTCCTTTTTCTTTGCCATAGGATTAGATACATCTAACTGACGCGGAAATCCGTGCCATCCGCGCGGCAAGACGACCGGGGATCTTCACATGAAAGGAAAGGTGTTTGAACGAACATGAAGCAAACTGCAACCCGATCCATGTCGAAGCTGCTGAGCCTGCTGCTCTGCTTTGCCATGGTATTCTCCCTGCTGGCGCTGCCCGCACAGGCGGCAAAGGCGGATGCCTCGAGCGTCGACGGCACGTACACCGGTACGGGCGCGGGGCGCAACGGGGATATTACGCTGTCCGTAACGATCGCGGACGGTAAGATCACGAAGATAGAAAATGTTTCCAACAAAGAGACACCGAAATACTGGGCGGAGGCGGTCAAGCTCTTTGACAGCATCCTCGCCGCCAACGGTACGGACGGCGTGGACGCCGTCTCCGGCGCGACTCTGAGCAGCGACGGCATTCTTGCGGCTGTGGACGATGCGCTGGCGAAGGCCTCCTCGCAGCTCTCCGGCAGCGGCACGGAGGCGGATCCCTATGTGATCTCCAGCGCCGCGCAGCTGCAGGCGTTTGCGGCGCTGGTCGATGCGGGCAATACCTACGCCGGTCAGTATGTGGCGCTCGGCGCGGACATTGACCTCTCCGGCGTTGACAACTGGAATCCCATCGGCGCAGAGGCCAAGAGCGACACCTGCCTCGACAAGCTCTTTGCCGGCACGTTCGACGGCCGCGGTCACACGGTCTCCGGGCTGAAGATCCGGGTGGCGGACGCTGCGAGTGAGACCAATGTCGGCCTGTTTTCCACGCTCGGCAATACGGCTGTTGTGAAAAACCTGAACCTGACGGATGCGGACATCACCCTGACCGGCACCGCGGACTCCGTTCAGTGCCGCGCCGGTATTCTGGCTGGTGACACGGTCAACGCCGCAGCCAAAGACAGCGGCGGCCGCAGCCATGACTCCATCGGTGTGCGCATCGACAGCTGCTCGGCGACCGGCTCGGTGAACGTAACCGGTCAGAACGGCATGGTCTGGGCGGCCGGTCTCATCGGCCGCAGCCAGATCGGCGTCTGCATCACCAACTGCTGGACGGACGCCGCGCTGCGCGCCGAGTCGCTCGGCGGGACGAAGTCGGCCTATGCCGGCGGCATCACGGGTCACACCGGCAACTATGCCGTACTCGCCAACTGCGCGGCCTTCGGCACGGCCTATGCCAGCTCTCCGATGAGCACAAACTTCGGCGGTCAGGCAGGCGGCATCGTCGGCATGTCGGCGGCCAAGCAGTACAACACCTATGCCGTCGGCGATGTGACGGTCGGCAACGGCGGCACGAAGCACACCTGGGTCGGCGCGCTCGCCGGTGAGATCACCTCGAGCGGCATGTCCAAGGACAGCAGTGGCAGCTACACGGTTTATCCCGAGCAGGGGGCGTTCCGTATCGGCAACTACTTTGCCGGCGACGCCGTGCTGAAGGTCGAGACCTACGACGGCGATACGCTCAAAGAGACCATGACCGTCGAGCCCACGGTCGACCGCGGCTTCTCGTCGACGCTCAAGACCGTGGATATGGCCATGACCTCCGTCGCCATGACAAAGGCGGATATGGCTGCGGCTGCGTTTGCCGACACGCTCAGCGGCAACATTTCGGAGATCAACGCCGTCCTCGCGGCCTACGGCATCACCGGCGTGGCGCTGCGCGAGTGGCAGCTTGACGGCGGCCGCGTCCTGCCGACCGGCGACGTCTGGGTCAGCGGCGAGATCGACACGGGCATCTTCGCATCCGGCGACGGCACGCAGGCCAGCCCCTATCTCATCCGCACGGCGGATCAGCTGCGCGCGTTCGCCGGTTCGCTCAACAACAAGATCAACTACGCAGACAAGTATGTCGCGCTCGATGCGGATATCAATGTCTCTGACGCGGCGTGGACGCCCATCGGCGGCAGCGAATGGGCTTTTGCCGGTACGTTTGACGGCCGGGGCCACACGATCTCCGGTCTGACGGTCGGCTCGGCATCGACGCCCCTCGCGCTGGATAGCGGCAATCTCTTCATCGGGCTGTTCGGCGTGCTGGAGAAAACAGCCGTCGTGCGCGATGTCGCGCTCAGGAACGTTGCGTTCTACACCAGTTATGAGGCCACGGCCTATGTCGGCGGCATTGCGGGCTACCTCAACGGCAGCGGCGAGTCGAATGTCTTTACCGGCGCTGTCGTGGACGGCTGCTCGGTCTCCGGCGTCATCTCCCACACGTCCGCGAAGGGCAACCAGTTTGTCGGCGGCATTGTGGGCATGCAGTATAAGGGCGCGGTCATCAACAGCGCTTCCTTTGCGGATCTGTCCTGCACGGTCCTGAGCGGTGACCTCGCCGAGGTCGGCGGGCTCGTCGGCCTGAACAACCGCGGCCTCGTGGCCAACAGCTACGCCGTCTGCAGCGTCTACGGCAGCGGCAGCCGCGAAAACGGCAACGAGGGCATGGCCGTCGTCAGCGCGCTCGTGGCGTGCAATGCCGGAACGGTCGTAAACTGCTACGGCTCGGGCGACACCACGACCAAGGAGTATTCCACCTATGTCGGCATGGCCTCCGGCTGGGTCACCGGCATCGGCAAGACCTATCTCTGCTGGTACGACCTCGACAGCACCATGCTCATCGGTAAGGACACCAGCACCCCGCAGCTCGTCAGGCCTGTCGAGTCCATCGGCACAAAGGTCTCCTCCGGCGTCAACGACGAGGGCGACCAGTATACCGGCGGCCTTGTCGACCGCATGACCGGCTATGACGCGGCGGGCTACGCAGCCATCGCCGCGGCGCTCAATGCCAACTTTGCCGCCTTCCCGGCAGATATCACGGTCTATGGTCTGTCGGCAGACGCCCTCAGAACGTGGACCTACGATGCGGACCTGAAGCTTGTTGTCCCCGGTGCGGATGCAGCTTCCGTGACCTATGTGCAGCCCGCGTGTGAAAAAGTGACGAAGCCGGAGCTCAAGCTCCTCGACGGCGTCTGGTACGGCCGCGACGCCGACAAGACCACGGTCGTGAAGATCACGGTCGTGGACGGCAAGGTCACCGAGACGGCGGTCGTCTCCGGTGAGAGCAGCGGCAGCGCCTACGATGCGGCGCTGGCAAAGGCCGAGTACAAGGCGACCTACGGCGACTTCTCGACCTACGATGCGGCCAACCCGGCAAAGTTCGCCGGCGGCACTGGCACGCAGGCCGATCCGTACCGAATCGCGACGGAGGCGCAGCTGCGTTATCTGGCAGAGTCCATCAATGCGGACGTCGACTGGTGCGGCGCTTACTTCCTCCAGACGGAGGACATCGCCCTCGGCGGCGAGTGGCTGCCCATCGGCTGGGCGCTCAACGGCGAGGTCAACGGCAAAAAGACGGCCATTGCCGCCTACCCGTTCCGCGGCAATTATGACGGCGGCGATCATACGATCTCCGGCCTGCGCATCGGCAGCAAGGACACCCCCGCCGACCAGATGGCCTCCGGCCTCTTCGGCCTGACGGCGGGTGAACTGTCCACGAACGACCTGCCGACGGATCAGCGCATGGTCACGCTCAAGAACATCCATCTTGAGGATATTGGCATCTACGTTTCCACCCGCTACGAGACCTTCACCGGCGGTCTGGCCGGCAGTGCACAAAACGGTATTTATATCGACAACTGCTCCGTCACCGGCGTCATGAACGTGACCACATCCGAGAGCTTCGCCCGCGCGGGCGGTCTGGCCGCCAGTGTGCTGCGCGGCGCCGTGACCAACAGCTGGACGGATGTCGACATCACCGCCGCTACGGACACCAACCACGTCTATGCCGGCGGCCTGTACGGCATGGACAACCGCGCCACGACGGTCAACTGCTACGCGCTCGGCAGTGTGACCGGCAACTCTACGAACAACAACAAGGTCCATATCGGCGGTCTCGTCGGTCAGGCGGGCGGCGTGCACATCAACTGCTATGCAGCGGGGGATGTCGTCTCGCACAAGACCACGACGGACGTTGGCGCGCTCAACGGCCGCTCCGCGGGCATCGCCGTGGACTACAACTGCTACTTCAACAGCGAGGCGCTGCAGCAGCAGGGCGATACCGTCAACGTGCCCGCTGTGGCTGTCGGCGTCAACGCCAACGACAGCGCCATGCTCAAAAACGTCTCCGGCAAGACGAAGGCCGAGCTCGGCAGCGAAGCGTTCGCGCAGCTGCTCAATGACAACGCCGCCCGGATGGCGGACACCGTCACGGAGGTCGATGCCTACCTTGAGACGCTGCAGGAGCGCGGCTTCGTGCACAAGGACTATTACACCGGCAATGACCTGCTGACCTGGCGCGCGCAGGACGGTGTGGTCGGCTTCTTTGCAGAGTCTGCGCCCGAGCTGCCGTTTGACGATGTTGCTGCGGGCAGCTGGTACTATGACGACGTGGCCTTCGTCTTTGGCAAGGGCCTGATGGTCGGCACGGGTGGCAATCACTTCGCACCGGCGCTCGCCGCGACGCGCGGCATGGTCGTGAGGACGCTCTATAGCATGGAAAACGAGCCCGATGTCACCGGCGCATGCCCGTTTGCGGACGTGGCGTCCGGCAGCTACTGTGAGGACGCGGTCACGTGGGCGGCTGCCAACGGCATCGTCAGCGGCTACAGCGCCGCGGCGTTCGGCCCCAATGACGGGATCACCCGCGAGCAGCTGGCGACCATGCTCTATGAGTACGCAAAGTACAAGGGCTATGATGTCGCGAAGGCGGCGGATCTGTCCGGCTTTGTCGATCAGGGCGGCATCAGCGCGTATGCGGTCAAACCGATGCAGTGGGCAGTCGCGCAGGAGCTGATCTTCGGAGTCGGCGGCAATGCCCTCGCACCGAAGGACACGGCCACGCGCGCACAGCTTGCTGCGGTGCTGCACCGCTTCTGCGAGGCGTTCGCCTGAGCAGACGGCGCTTGCACTGCAGTCAGGCCGCAACCCCCTTTTCAAAAAAGGAAAACTTTTTTGACAGTCTCAGCCCGCCGGAAGGCGGGCTGTTTTTTGCCCATTTGCAGGGGATATGTGCGGAAACGCATCTTCCTGGCCGGATTTTATTTAAATTGACGCGAAGGCGCGCAATGGTTATAATATCAAATATTTTTGTGATATTTCAGCGGACAGGATCCGCTTGTCCCGAAAGGATGTTTTCCATGGCAACCGTTTCTGCGCCGGTCAAGCGTGCGCGGCGGCTGCGCCCGGCTCCGCTGTGGCTAAGCCTGCTGCCGGCTTTTCTGGCGTACTTTTTTCTGGATTTTTCCCTGCGCCTGTTCTATGGCGCGATGAGCAACGTGTCGCTCTGGGCGTGGCAGCCGCTGGTGTTCACCCTGCTGTGGTCGGGCACGATGACGGCGATCGCTGCGCTGCTGCCGCGGACGGGGCGGCGCATCTTCCTGCTGGTCACGTTCGTGCCGTTTGCGCTGCTGACGATCACGCACTGCGTGCTCTATCAGCTGACGGGCACGTGCTTTTCCTTTGCCGATCTCGCTTATGCTGGCGACGGCGCGCGGTTTGCCAGCGCGGCGTATTTTCACCTCAAGGTGGGGCAGTGGCTGAGCATCGCCGTGTGTCTCGCGCTGATGCTCTGCGCCGTGATCTTCACGCCGCAGACGCGCGTTGGCCGCCGCGGCCGGATCGCGGCCGTGACGCTCTGGCCGCAGGACACGGCGACGGATCAGCGCCTCGCGGAGCTGGACGACTACTACGCGTCCCACCCGAAGGAGGCGGCCGATACGCCCATGACCGGTGCGTTTGCGGGCAAGAACCTGATCCTGATCATGATGGAATCCGTCGACGACTGGCTTGTAACGCCGGAGTATATGCCGAATCTATACCGTCTGGAGCAGGAGGGCGTGTATTTCCGGAATTACTACGCGCCGATCTTCCTCGCGGCGGCAACGTTCAACTCGGAGTTTACCGCGAACACCGGCATGATCGCGCCGGAGTATCAGGTGCGCAACTCGTATTACGCCGAGCATGCGCTGCCGTATTCGCTGGCGAACCTGTTTCGTGACGCGGGCTACAGTGCCCGGTCCTATCACGCGGCCAACCCGAACATTTATAACCGCGGGCAGATCCACCTGAACTTCGGCTATGAGTCCTATAACGACTACGGCGATCTCGGCATGGACGACTATATGCTCGATTCGCAGCTCCTGCGCGGCTATGATCAGATCGTCTCGGACGAGCCGTTTTTCAGCTTCATCATCACGTATTCCGGCCACGGGCCGTACACCACGGAGCAGCAGAACATCTCGGAGCCCCATCTGGACCGTGCCCGCACGGTGATCGACTACAGCACCGTGCCGTACACGACCGAGGCGCAGAAGGAGGAGTACACCCGCGCCGTGGCGCAGGCCATGGAGACGGACGCCTTTATCGGCGGTCTGCGTGAGCGGCTGGAGGCCGACGGCCATGCCGAGGATACGGTGCTCATGCTGTTCACAGACCACTACTGCAAGTATTTTTCCGATGTCGAGCTCATCAGCGCCATCAAGGGCGAGACCGATCGCAACATGCTCTCAAACGTGCCGTTTGTGATCTGGACGGAGGGCATTACGCCGCAGGTCTCCGAAAAATACGTCAGCACGATGGACATCGCGCCGACGATCGTGGACCTGTTCTCGCTGGACGCCGACCTGCGCTATTATATCGGCAACGATATGTTCGGCCCGGACGGCGGCGTGGTCTACTTCCGCAACTACGCGTGGTATGACGGCAAGACCTATGACACCGGCAGCGACGACGCGCCGGACCCGGCCGTGCTGGCCATGCGCCGGCAGGTGCGCGAGCAGCTCGATGTCTCGCAGGATACGTTCCGCTACGACTACTTTGCCTATCTGCAGCGGCGCGGGATCCTCAATCCGGATGAATAGAAACGCAGCAAAAAGCGCCCCGAATGCAATGCATTCGGGGCGCTTTTCCGATTTTCGGGGTCATCCGTTCATGCCGGGGATCAGGTCCAGGATGGTCTTGCTCTCCTTGACGGTGACGGTGCACGCGGCGGAGTGCGTTGTGCCGTCGGCCGCGGTGATCTGCAGGATCACGGATGTGGAGCCGACTGCGGCGGCCGTAGCCGTGACGGAGTAAGTGTCGTCCGTGCCGTTGCCGGTGCGCACCGGCTGGCCGAGCGAGACGACGCTGCCGTCAGCCGCGTAGACCTTCACGGAATCCTGCAGACTGTCGAGATTCTGTCCGCGGACGTGGAAGGTGATCGTGCCGGTCTTTGTGCCGTTGAGGTCGAGCGTGGCGGAGTCGGTCTCGGCCTTGACACTGTCCACGCGCGAGGGTGCCTTGACGGTGATCTGGCACGTGGCGGTGCAGCTGCCGGCGGAGGCCGTGATCGTCACGGAGCCGGCGCTCGTCGCGATGACGATGCCCTTTTTCACGGTGGCGATGTTCGGGTCGCTGCTGGCCCAGGAAACAAGCTCATCCGGGGCGTTTGCGGGCTGCATGGTCGCCTTGAGCGTGAGCGAATCGCCGATCTGCATCTCGGCCTTGTCCTGATCGAGCTTGAGGCTCTTGACCTCGATGGCGTCGTTCGTGACGGTGACGGTGCAGTCGGCCGAGCGTTTGCCGGCTTTGACGGTGATCTTGGCCTTGCCCTCGGTCACGCCGGTGACGACGCCGTCCTTCACGGTGGCGACGGCGGCGTTGCTGCTCGACCAGGTGAGCGTCTCATCCTTGAGCTCCTGACCGTTTGCGTCGAGCACGGTCGCCGTAAGTGTGAGCGTGTCCTGCGGGGCGATCTCGGCCGTCTCATGATCGAGCGTGACCGAATCGACGCCGGACTTGCCGCCCTGCAGCGCCATGATCAGAATCAGCGCAATGAGCGCCACGACGACGAGCGAGCCGAGGATGATGGCGACGGTCTTTTTCGAGCTGCGCTTCGGCTGCGCGTCCTCCGTCTCGACCGGTACGGCCTTGCGCTGTGCCTTCGGCTTTGAACCGGGGAAAGTGCCCGCTGCGGCGGGCGCGGGGGCTGGCGTTTCCCGCCGGACCGGCTGCTGCGGCTGCGCGGCTGCGGCGCGGCGCGCCACGGCGAGCAGGGCCGCGCGAAACTCCTCCACGGAGGCGTAGCGCTGGGCCGGATCGTCGGCGCAGGCGCGCATGACGATGTTTTTCAGTGCCTGACTGCCGTGCAGCGGCTCGGGCAGCGGATCGCCGCGCAGTCGCTGCTCGCGCGCGATGGCGAGGTCGGAGGCCTCCACCGCCGTCGGCGGCAGCGGCACGAACGGGATGCGCCGCTCGTTGAGCGCCCAGTAGAGCACCATGCCCACGGAATAGAGGTCGCTCGCGGGCGAGACAGGCGCGCCGCACAGCACCTCGGGCGCCATGAAATCATTCGTATTATCGACGGCGGAAAACTGCGCCATGCCGAAATCGCCCAGCTTGTAGGTGACCTGCTCGTTGAAGTTGCCGCCGCCGACAAAGACGTTGCGGGGCTTGATGTCGCCGTGCACGATGCCGCGGCGATGACAGGTCTCCAGCGCACTGCACAGCCCTGCGCCGAGCCGGATGATGTCCGCCTCGCCGTGCGGGTGGTTGCGCAGATAATCCGGCAGGGACGGCAGCAGCTCCGTGCGCACGTAGATGTCCCAGCCGCGGCCGTCCGCGTGCGCGCGGATGACGTGATCCTCGCACCGCAGCAGGTTCGGCTCATCGCTGATGGCGTCGACCGCCATGAGCTGCCGCGCGATCGTCTCCACCTGACGGTGGAACAGGGCAGTCACTTCTTCGGGGGTGCGCCCCTCGGCGACCAGGGCGTCAAAGTCCTCCGGTGCGGCCGGAATCGACAGCACCTTGAGCGCCGCGTGATCCACCATGCCGAAGCCGTCGTCGCGTGCGATCTCATACACCGTCCCGTAGGAGTCGCCGCCGAGCGTGCGCACGGGCTTCCAATTTTGATAGTCCAGATTGCGGAATCGTTCTTCCATGTGCGATCTGCACCGCCTTCCATATCAGGGTAAAAATCTGTTTATAAAACCATTCTATATTATACTGAATCCGACGGCAATCTGCAAGAGGCGCGTGCATGGAAAATGACCGTATTTTTTTCGCTGCCGGAAAATGCAGCGCGCGTGGGCTGCTTTTTTACCCAAACACCGGATATCGATGCCAAATTTGTAAAGAGAACCTTGACTTTCGTTTAAGATTTGACTATGATAAAACAGGAAGCAAGGGATAGTTGGTTCCGCCACAAACTGAAAGGGGATTTATCACGATGATTGACGCGATTGTTTATTCTTCGCTCTCCGGCTCCTGTGAGGAGTATGCCCAGCGCATGTCGGCCGCGCTGCATATTCCGTTCTTTACGGAGAAGTCCGGCCTTTGCCCGGTCGGCCGTAAGATTGCCTACATTGGCTGGCTGTTTGCCGGCAAGGTTGTCGGTCTGGACAAGGCCATGGACCGTTACGACGTGTGCTGTGTCGTTTCGGTCGGCATGGGCGATCCGGCTGTCAACCCGGCAGAGGTCTGCCGCAAGAAGAACGGCCTCGGCTCCGATATTGCGGTGTTCCCGCTGCAGGGCCGCTTTGACCTCAAGCGTCTGCCGCTGCCGTACCGTCTGATCATGAAGATCAAGATCAAGGACATTGCCAAGCGCCTGAACGCGAAGGCTGCCAAGACCACGCTCACTGCCGGTGAGCAGGCCTGCCTGACCATGGCGACGCTCGGCCACGGCGAGCCTGCCACGTGGGACGGCATCAACGACGCCATCGCGTGGGATGTTGCGCACAGCTTCCACTCCAAGTTCCCGGAGCCGAAGGTCTGCTGAAGCCCATATACTGTATGCAATCTGCCGGACAGAAATGTCCGGCAGATTTTTTGCTGTGCGCGTTTGCGCTCAGGCCGTGCACGCCTCTGCCCGATCTTCGATCGATAATCAGCTTGTCAAAAACCTCGTAGAGTTTCGCCGCCGGCGCGGCGAAAGAAAGTCCAATCATTTTCTCAGGCGACATGTGCGGCTGAGAAAATACTTCTCGGCCTGCAAACGCACGCGCCGTCCGCCCAAGGCGGACGGCGCGTGCGCTGCAGTCAGGCCGCTAACCCCTTTGTCAAAAAAGTAATACTTTTTTGACAGACTCAACAGCCGCCATCCTCACGGGATGGCGGCTGTTTTCGTTTTGGCTTATTTGCGCTTTTTCTTCTTGTTCCTGTCGTCGGCCAGCGCCGCGTCGGATCGGCCGGTCTCCCGCTTGGTCTCGCCGCCGCCGACGTGCTCGACGATCAGCATCACCGCGCCGAGCGCGATGGGCAGCAGGTAGCCGATGCACATCGTGGCGCTGCTGAACATGTCGCCGCGCACGATGCCGACGACGATGCTGATGACGCCGAGGATCACAAGGAAGATACCCATGAACTTGGTTCTGGACATGGCAGACACTCCTTTTCGGTTGGATCGGCGCGCGTTACAGCGCGCGGTACTGCATGAGGATGGTCGCGACTTCCGCGCGCGTGGCGTTGCCCTGCGGATTCAGATAGAGTTTTCCGGCGCTCGGACTGCCGTTGATGACCTTGTATGCGACGGCCCATTTCATGTCGTCCAGGGCCCAGTCAGACACGCTGGCACTGTCGGCAAAGCCGGTCAACTCGGCGGCTGCCTCCGTCTTGTCGGGTGAAAATTTTGCGGTGTAGCGGCTGAAGATGGCCACGATCTGCTCACGCGTGATGTTCTCCTGCGGGGCAA
>ENA-ORCN01001436-ORCN01001436.1-human-gut-metagenome-genome-assembly--contig:-NODE-1436-length-16190-cov-20.893254_pt1 | contig 16190 bp, 19 predicted proteins | sample MGYA00242984_ERZ507984 | MGnify/ENA primary metagenome ERZ507984 (study PRJEB26167, sample SAMN06115395) | human gut metagenome | host: Homo sapiens | place: China:Hubei | collected 2016-05-19... | reverse complement strand
AGCTTCTGGTGGGGCAGCTCCTTGCGCAGGATGCGCAGACGCTCCCAGGGGTCCTCATCGAGGAAGCGGATGCAGCTATCAAAGGTAGCACCGCCCCAGCACTCGACAGAGAAGTAAGGGATCTTATCCATTTCGGGCAGGATGGGACGCATCTCATCCATCGTCATACGGGTGGCCAGCAGAGACTGGTGAGCATCACGCAGGACGACTTCCGTAATCTTGATCGGCTTTTTGGCCATGGTTGTCACCTCTTCCTCAGTTCTCAGTTCATGGAAACCAGAACGTCACCGGAGTTGACGGTGTCGCCCTTGTTGACGTTGACGGAGGCCACAGTGCCATCCTGAGGAGCAACGATCTCGTTCTCCATCTTCATGGCCTCGAGGATGACCAGCACGTCACCGGCCTTGACGGAAGCACCGGCTGCGACCTTGACATCCAGGATGTTGCCGGGCATGGGAGCCTTGACGGCGACAGCACCGGCAGCACCGGCGGGAGCAGCAGCCTTGGGAGCGGCAGCGGGAGCAGCCGGAGCCTTGGGTGCGGCGGGAGCAGCGGGAGCTGCAACGGGAGCAGCGCCTGCGGCGGTCTCCTCAACGGAAACGCTGTAAGCAACGCCATTGACGGTAATATTGTAGTACTTCATGGAAGGATCCTCCTGAACAAAATCAATGTATGGATTCGATGTACGGTTTACGTTCCGGAACCGCTTACAGAGCCATGTTGCCGTGCTTCTTGGGCAGGCGGGCGGCACGCTTGGTGCTCAGCAGCTCAAAGGCGGCAACCACGCTTGCACGGGCGTTGGCAGCGTCGCAGATCATATCAGCGGCACCGGCGGCAACGGCGTTGGCAGCGCTGCACACCTCAGCGGTATACTGGGCAGCCTTGGCGTTGGTGGCAGCAATGATGTTGTCGGAAGCGTCGATCTCGGCCTTGTACAGGACGGAGACGGCAGCGTTGGGCTCCAGAGCGCTGACGGTGCAGCCGTTGACGGCGATCTTCAGGTCAGCGTTGGCCAGAGCGGTGTAGACAGGGCCCACAGCCTTGCCGGACAGCAGAGCCACCTTGGCGGTGGTAGCATCGGCATAGGTGGCAGCCAGACGGGCAGCCTCACGGATGCCGCCTGCGATGTCATCGGTGGCGCTGGGTACAAAGCCATTGGTGTTGACGATGGTCAGCACGGGCACGCTGAAAGCATCGCACAGGCGGACAAAGCGGGAAGCCTTGGCCACGCAGTTGTGGCACAGGGTCTCGCCGGTGGCCACAATACCCACAGCGTTGCCGCCAATGGTTGCGAATGCGGTGTAGACGTGCTTGCCGAAGCCTGCGTACAGCTCCACAGCGCTGTCCTTGTCGATCAGGGCAGCGGCAGCCTTCTCGGGAGCAGCACCGGCGCTCAGAACGCTGGTGGGCTGCTCGAACTCGAAGATGGCGGGGCCGGTCAGGTTGTTGGCGGGCAGCAGACCCACGATGTGGGCAGCCTTCTCGGCAGCTTCCTCAGCGTTGGCAGCCACGATGGCAGCCACACCAGCCTTGGCAGCAGCCTCGGCAGTGCCTGCGCCGGGGACCTTGTCGCCCTTGGCGGCGGAGGTGAACGGAGCGGTGAAGAACAGCTCTGCATCCTCAGCCATGACGCACACGTCAGCATTGGCAGCGCTCAGTGCGCTGGTGCCGCCGCACACGCCGGTGACGACTGCGATCTGGGGGATGACACCGGAAACCTTGGCGATGGTGGCGTTCAGCTTGGCGCTGGCGGTCAGAACGTCCAGCCCCTCAGCCAGCTTAGCGCCGACAGAGTTGTAGAACGTGACCACCGGGCAGCCGGTCTGAGCAGCCATCTCCAGGACCTTGATGTTCTTCTCAACGTCCTTGACAGAGACAGCCTCGCCGTTCTGGTAAACAGCATAAGCCTGCTGACCAGCCGCATAGCCGCAGGCAGCACTCACTGCGCCGTCCGCAAACAGTGCGGTATACTCCCCGTCATCGAAAAACTTGGCGAGGATTTCTCCTTTGTTACTCTTTGAAGCCATGGTAAGACCTCCTGCTTTTCTATTTTGAGCTTTTTATTTTGAGCTTTCAAAATTAGTATCATTATACCTTATTTTGAGAGCGTTCACAAGGGCTGAAAGGCCCATTTTGCGGAAAAATTTCACAATCTTTTCCAGGATCAGACGATTTTTGCGCCGTGAAAGCCGAAAAAACGATCACTTTCTCCGTTTTTCGGGGGCAGTGCCCCTGCCCACAGGGCCCTTGGGGCGGCGGGCAGCAGCCTTGGACTGCAGCGATGCGCTGCGGGTCTGGGCGCGGCCTTTGGCAGCGGCGGCACGCAGACCGTTGACTTCTGCCTTGGTCAGTTCACGATAGGTGCCGGGCTTGAGCATTCCCAGCTTGACCACGCCCTCGGCGTTGCGCTTCAGGCGGACAACCTCCAGACCAACGGCCTCGCACATGCGGCGGATCTCGCGGTTCTTGCCCTCTTTCAGGGTCATCTCCATCACGGTGCGGCCGGGCTCATCGGTGACGACGTTGATGGCGCAGGGCATGGTCTTGGTGCCATCGTCCAGCACAACGCCGGAGCTCATCTTCAGGATCTGGCTCTCATCGGCCCGGGGCTGCACGGTGACGCGGTACAGCTTGGAGATGCCGCCCGACGGATGGGTGACAGCCTGCGCAAAGGCACCGTCGTTGGTCATCAGCAGCAGGCCCTCGCTGTCCTTGTCCAGGCGGCCCACCGGGTACAGGCGGGCGGGGATATCACTGACCAGCTCCATAACGGTCTTGCGGCCCAGCTCATCGCTGGCGGTGGTCACATAGCCGCGGGGCTTGTACAGGGCCAGATAGTAGAGCTGCTGGTTCTTCTGGATGTAGATGCGCTCGTCATCCACATGAAGCACATCCCGGTTGGGGTCCATCTTGTCACCCACCTTGACGGGGTGGCCGTTGACCTTGACACGGCCCTCGGCAATGATCTGCTCGGCCGCGCGGCGGGAGCACAGGCCCTGCTCGGCCATGATCTTCTGAATACGTTCTTCTGCCATAATAAAACTCCTTGTGCGCCTCCCGGCGCTCAAAAGCGCACGCCGGAGCATGCGCTGAAAAAACTGCAAGTTGGAAGCTTGCAGTTACGGCGGTGTGTTACTGCTCACCTTTAGGAGCAGCAGGCTCGTCCTTTTTAATGAGTGCGCTGACCTTTTCCACCAGTTCGGGGATCATGGTCAGGGCGCGGTCCACGGTGTTGCTGCCGTCAGAGAGCTGGATGGTGCGGACGCAGCCATCCTTGACCACCAGGAATGCCACGGGCTGGATATTGACACCCGCGCCGGAGCCGCCGCCGAACAGATCCTTGTTGGCGGCGTTCTTGCCGTCGAAATCGGTGCCGGCAGAGGCAAAGCCGAAGCTCACCTTGGACACCGGCAGGATGGTGGTGCCGTCATCGGTGGTGATGGGCTTGCCGACGATGGTGTTGGAATCCACCATCTGACGGATCTTGTCCATCGTAACGTTCATCAGGTTCTGAATGGGATGCTCAGCCATAAAATTCGGCCTCCTTACTTCTATATCGGGGAGCGGAACGCCGCCCCCACGGAACCACTTCCCTGCCCTGTACGGGCCGGGACGCGGACGCGCCATACAAAAATATTATACCCGAGCTAGAGAAAAACGTCCAGTACCTTTTCGCGCCAGAACGCATACAGAACGCGCAGAAGCGTGAAAACGATGGCGTAGGCCCGGGCCGTGACCCGGAAGGAGACGTGATCCTTTACGGTGGGCTCGGCGCTGCCGAAATCCGGCAGGAGCCGGAGCTGCTCGAAGTCCAGATAGAGGAACCGGTCCAGGAAGCCCAGCGTCGGGTAGAGCCAGGCGTTCAGCCTGCCATAGCTGCGGGCAGCCTCGGCAGGGTCTTCGCCCCGGACACCGAGGACAACGTCGATCCGGGTGAAGCGCAGGGAGCCGATGATGGCCCGGGTGAGCTTTCCCGCCCCTTTTAAGATGGTGCAGACGATCTGCAGGGTCAGCTTCGCCTTCTGGCGGGGCGGGGCTTCCTTTTTGGGCTTCTGTGCGCCGGACGCTTTCTTCTTTTTTTCTTTTTTCTTTTTCTCAGGCTTTTCCGGCGCGGGATACCGGAACACCGGGAAGGTGATGCCCAGTGCACCGGCCTTTACCTGAAAGATGCCCTCCGCCCACTGCACATCGGCGCAGAAGGGGCAGAACATGAGCAGCAGACCCAGCACCAGCACCACCAGCAGCAGGATGCCCACTCCTTTTAAGAGGAACAGCAGCACCGTACCGATACCAGCGAGAACACTCCACAGGACGCTCATTGGGCCGCCTCACTTTCCGTACCCCGCACCGGGGGCAGATCTTCCAAGCTGGACAGGCCGAAGCACCGCAGGAACACATCCGTGGTGCGGAAAGCCACCGGTCTGCCGGGCAGATCGAGACGGCCTGCCTCTTCAATGAGCCCCTTTTCCAGCAGGCCCGACACGCTGGAGGAGGAATCCACGCCGCGCACCTGCTCGATGAAGGCGCGGGAGACGGGCTGGTTGTAGGCAATGACAGTCAGGGTCTCCATGGCCGCCGGGCCCAGCGGGATGGAGCGGCGGGTGTCCAGCACACGGCGGACGCACTCCGCAAATTCCGTTTTGGTGGCCAGCTGCCAGTGGGTGTTCAGGTGGAGCAGGCACAGGCCGCTGTCCTCTTTCTGGCAGCGCTCGTGCAGTGCTTCCAGCGCAGATTCCACGCTGGCGGTGGGCAGCTGCAGCGCCTGGGCCAGCTTGTCGGCCCCGATGGGCTCCGCGTAGGCAAAGAGCATTGCTTCCACTGCGGCACGAATTTGTTTCTGATTCATTGCTCCTCCTTTGTGCGGTCAATGCGGCCCCGGCGCATCTTCAGCTCGCCCTCCGGGCCGAGCGTCACACGGCCGCCGCGCACCAGCTCCAGCAGTGCCAGAAAGGTGGCCACGTTGGCCCCCCGGGTCTGGCGGCGGGAAAACAGCTGGTCCATCTTTTTTGCACCGCCTGCAATGAGCTGGCGCAGGATATAGACCACCCGGCTGCTCACCGAGACCTGCGGGGCCGACACCAGCGGCTCGAACTGCTGCTGGGTGGGCACTTTGCGGACGGTGGTGCGCCCCATCAGGGCCTGCCAGCAGTCTGCCAGTACCTGCGGCGAATGGAAGAGATCATAGGTGTTGTCCCATTCCAGCCGGGCCGGGGTGCGCACGAACACAGTGTGCTCCTCTCCCCGCTCCCGCAGACGGGCGGCCATCCGGCGGCACTGGTCATATTCAATGAGCTGGCCGGTGAGCTCCTGCTTCATCCGCTCGCCCTCTTCACTGCGGGGCAGCAGCAAATAGCTCTTCATCTCCACCAGGTGGGCGGCCATCTCGATAAAGGCGCTGGAAATTTCAGGGTCGGTGCTCTCGGCCGATTCCACCGCGCGGGTGTACTGGTCGATAAGCTCCAGAATGGGGATGTTGTGCAGGTCCATCTTGTGCTTCTGCACCAGCGTGAGCAGCAGCTCCAGCGGGCCCTCAAAATCCTCCAGACGGAAGGTCAGTTCTTCTGCCACTCAGATCACCGTCCCGATGGTTGCATAATAAGCAGAATAGGCGATCTGGTCGATGTAGCCGGTGCCGAGATCCAGCAGATCCCAGACCACATCGTTGAAGGTGCCCAGCACGCCATCCAACACACCGGCCCAGACAGCCGCCAGCAGGATGACGAAGATGACGCGCTCGTACCGCATGATCTGGAAGTAGATGCGCTGGGGCAGCACCACCAGCAGGATGCGGCTGCCGTCCAGCGGCGGGATGGGGATGAGGTTGAACACCGCAAGACCCACATCCATCATCACTAAGTATTGGAGGAAGCGGGCTGCGAAAACCGTGATCATGGTGGTGGGGGCCCAATAATACAGGATCTTCCACGCCACCATGCCGAGGTAGGCCAGCAGCAGATTGGCCGCCGGGCCTGCCAGCGCGGTGAGGGCCATGCCCCACTTGGGGTTTTTGAAATTGCGGGGGTCGGTGGAAACAGGCTTTGCCCAGCCCACCCCCGCAAAGATCATGCAGAGGGTGCCCACGAGGTCAAAGTGGCGGAACGGGTTCAGGCTGATGCGGCCCTCCCGCTTTGCGGTGGGGTCGCCCAGCAGCCAGGCGGCCAGCGCGTGGCCCGCCTCATGGAACGGGATGGCGATCAGGGTCACCAGTGCCCGGATGAGATAATACATTCCTTGTGCGGTCATTCGTTTCTCCCTCAGTTGGATTTTATCCTATTGTACTATTTTTTCGCTTTTGGGGCAAGGGTTTGGCCCTGCAAGAAAAAAGTTGCGGAAAAATCAAATTTGCTCTTGCTTTTTCTCCGCATCTCTGGTAAAATAGTCAAGCTGATTATTTTGAATTCCATACTTCACTGTAGGAGGTGCAAGTACCATGGCTAAGTGTGAATGCTGCGGCAAGGGTGTTACCTTTGGTATCAAGGTTTCCCACTCTCATCGCCGTTCCAACCGTACCTGGAAGCCGAATGTCCGTCGTGTCAAGGCGGTCGTGGAAGGCTCTCCCAAGTATATCTACGCATGCTCTCGCTGCCTGCGCGCTGGCAAGGTTACCCGCGCTGTCTAAGTAGCTGCATCTGCCGGTCACTTTGTCGAGTGGCCGGCTTTTTTGTTATCTTCTGGAGGGATCGACGATGGCTCTGCCAAATGACCCGATCATGCTGCTGAGCATGATCAACCTGAAGCTGCGGGACTTCTACCCCACTCTGGACGCGCTGTGCGAGGATCTGGACGAGGACAAGGCCGCGCTGTGTGCCAGGCTTTCCGCTGTGGGGTACGCCTATGACCCCCAGCGCAATCAATTTGTGTGACAACAGGAGGATGCTGCCATGATCCAAGGGACGTATTATAAGGAATGGAGCCGGATGCTGGGCCGCGACATGGAGTTCAAGGTCTACGGCCATGCCGGTACGCCGGTGCTGGCTCTGCCCGCGCGGGGCGGCCGCTTTTACGATTGGGAAAACAACGGGATGCCCGATGCCATTGCCCCGCTGCTGAATGAGGGCAAGGTGCAGCTGTTCTGCGCCGACAGCATCGATGCCGAGAGCCTGCTGGCCGGGAACACGGCTCCCCGCCGCCGGGCCGAGATGCAGGAAAAGTATTTCAATTACCTGACAAGCGAGCTGGCTCCCCGCATCCTGACCCTGAACGGTGCCAAAAAGGACACCATGCTCTGGGCGGTGGGCGTGGACACCGGCGCGTATCAGGCAGTGAACTGCCGCCTGCGCCGTCCCGAGGTGTTCTCGGGTGCCATCGGCCTTTCCGGCCTGTATGATGTGAGCCGTTTCCTGGGCAATGCAGCAGATGACCTGGTCCTGCGCAATGCTCCCCTGGCCTATCTGGCAGAGGAGGGCCTTGTGGACCAGAAGTTGCTGGCAAAGGCTGAGGAGAATGCCCTTCTCCTCTGTGCCGGTCAGGGCAGCTACGAGGGCGACGCGCTGGCGGATACCCAGGCTATGGCCGATGCACTGACCGACTGCGGCCTGCCCGTGCATCTGGAGGTATGGGGCAGCGATGTCTCCCACGACTGGTACTGGTGGGGCAAGGAGCTAAATCTCTTTGCCGCCCGTGTGTTCGGCTGATGGAGGTGCAGGAAGCGCTCCTGCGCAGTCTGGGTGAGTTCCTGTCCGCCCGCGCCGCAAGCGACCTTGCCTTTATGCGCAGATTCGCCTGCTGATCGTTCCGGATGCTTCAAAGGCTCTGTTCCCCGTTTGGGGCGCAGAGCCTTTTGTTTTATCTTCTGTGTTCATAAAAAATTCACAATAATACCCCCCAGCCCTACTTGCAGAAACAGGACCGCCGTGCTATAATGCAGCTATGGAGTAAGATACCCCCAAGGGGTAACGAAAGGAGAATAGACATGAGCGATGTGAACAAGATCCCGGAGGGCAGCTGCCCCCACTGCTCCCCCGCCCCGGCAGAAGCACCCTGCTGTGCCCCGGCTGAGGGAAGCACCGGCTGCGGCTGCCGCCACAAGCAGCGCACCGAGGAGGAGTACAAGCACCTCATCACCCGGCTGAACCGCATCGAGGGCCAGATCCGGGGCATCCGGAGCATGGTGGAAAAGGATGTGTACTGCACGGATATCCTGGTGCAGGCCGCTGCCGCCAGAAGCGCCCTGAACGGTTTTACCCGGGAACTGATCGACCAGCACCTGAGCACCTGCGTGGCGGAGGACCTGAAAAACGGCGGTGAGGAGAAGCTGCAGGAGTTTTTGTGGATCCTGAACAAGCTCGTTTGATCCCATTCACGCAGCGTTTTTTATCGGAGGGAAACAATGGAACAGTATACTGTTACGGGCATGAGCTGCGCGGCCTGCTCTGCCCGGGTGGAAAAGGCCGTAAAAGCTGTGCCCGGCGTGACCAGCTGCTCGGTGAGCCTGCTGACCAACTCCATGGGAGTGGAGGGCACCGCCAGCGCCTCGGCCATCGTCAAGGCAGTGCAGGAGGCGGGCTACGGCGCAAGCCCCAAGGCTGCTGCCGCCGAGACCCCCAGCGCCGAGCTGGATGCACTGGCTGACCACGAAACACCCAGACTGAAAAAACGGCTTATCGCATCACTGGTCTTTCTGGCGGTGCTGATGTACTTCTCGATGGGCCACATGATGTGGGGCTGGCCGCTCCCCCACTGGTTCGACGGCAACCACGTTGCCATGGGTCTGGCTCAGCTGCTGCTGGCGGGCATCGTAATGGTCATCAACCAGAAGTTCTTCATCAGCGGCTTCAAGGGCCTGCTCCACCGTGCCCCCAACATGGACACACTGGTGGCACTGGGTTCCTCGGCCAGCTTTCTCTGGAGCACCTATGCCCTGTTCGCCATGACCCGCGCTCAGGTAGACGGCAACAACGCGCTCGTCATGCACTACATGATGGAGCTCTACTTTGAATCTGCCGCCATGATCCTGACCCTGATCACCGTGGGCAAAATGCTGGAGGCCCGCTCCAAGGGCAAGACCACCGACGCGCTCAAGAGCCTGATGAAGCTGGCACCCCAGACCGCCACCCTGCTGCGGGAGGGGGCCGAAGTGACTGTGCCCATTGCACAGGTGAAAAAGGGGGATCTCTTTGTGGTGCGCCCCGGCGAGAATATCCCGGTGGACGGCCTTGTGCTGGAAGGTTCCAGCGCCGTGAATGAGAGCGCCCTGACCGGCGAGAGCATCCCGGTGGACAAGGCTGCGGGAGACAAGGTCAGTGCCGCCACCACCAACCAGTCCGGTTTCCTGAAGTGCGAAGCCACCCGTGTGGGCGAGGATACCACGCTGGCCCAGATCATCCGGATGGTCAGCGATGCCGCCGCCACCAAGGCCCCCATTGCCAAGATCGCCGATACCGTTTCCGGCTTTTTTGTGCCTGCAGTCATCTCCATTTCGGTGCTGACCACCCTTGTCTGGCTGCTGCTGGGCTGGGAGTTCGGCTATGCGCTGGCCCGGGGCATCTCGGTGCTGGTCATCAGCTGCCCCTGTGCGCTGGGTCTGGCAACGCCTGTGGCCATCATGGTGGGCAACGGTCTGGGGGCCAGGAACGGCATCCTGTTCAAAACTGCCGCCTCGCTGGAAGCCGCAGGCCGCACCCAGATCGTGGCGCTGGACAAGACCGGCACCATCACCAGCGGCGAGCCCCGGGTCACTGACATCCTGCCTGCGGAGGGCGTTTCCGAGAGCGAGCTGCTGACGCTGGCGGCCTCGCTGGAGCAGAAGAGTGAGCACCCGCTGGCCAAGGCGGTGCTGGCCTATGCCGAGACCGAGACCATCGCCTGCCCCGATGTGACCGATTTTGCCGCCCTGCCCGGCAATGGCCTTTCCGCACGGCTGGACGGCATGGAGATCTACGGCGGCAATGCGGAATTCATCGCCGCCAAGGCATCCGTACCCGCCGAACTCCAGGCCGAAGCCGCCCGGCTGGCCGCTGAGGGCAAAACGCCCCTCTTCTTTGGCGGTGCAGGCCGCCTGATGGGCGTGATCGCCGTGGCGGACACCCTCAAGGAGGACAGCCCCCGTGCCATCCGGGAGCTGCAGAACATGGGCATCCGGGTGGTCATGCTGACCGGCGACAACCAGCGCACCGCCGATGCCATTGGCCGGCAGGCGGGCGTGGACGAGGTCATTGCGGGCGTTCTGCCCGACGGCAAGGAGGCCGTGATCCGCAGGCTGCAGGAGAGCGGCAAGGTGGCCATGGTGGGCGACGGCATCAACGATGCCCCCGCCCTGACCCGCGCGGACACCGGCATCGCCATCGGTGCCGGCACTGATGTTGCCATTGACGCGGCCGATGTGGTCCTGATGAACTCCCGGCTCTCCGATGTGCCCGCTGCCATCCGGCTGAGCCGCGCCACCCTGCGCAACATCCACGAGAACCTGTTCTGGGCGTTCATCTACAACATCATCGGCATCCCGCTGGCCGCCGGTGTGTTCATCCCCTTCGGCCTGACCCTGAACCCCATGTTCGGGGCTGCGGCCATGAGCCTTTCCAGTTTCTGTGTCGTGAGCAATGCCCTGCGGCTGAACCTGTTCGACCTGCACAGCACCAAACACGACCGCAAACCCAAGTCTGCCGCCCTGCCCGCTGCCCCCGTGCAGCCTGCAGCGGCTGAAAATACTGCCGAACCCGTTTCGGCTCCCGTTGTCAAGGAGGACAATGCCATGAAAAAGACCCTGCATGTTGAAGGTATGATGTGCGGCCACTGCGAGGCCCGCGTGAAAAAGGCGCTGGAAGCCCTGCCCGCCGTGGACGAGGCCGTGGTCAGCCACGAGGCCGGTACCGCCATCGTCACCCTGAACGCCGAAGTTTCCGACGCAGACCTGAAGAAGGCTGTTGAGGATCAGGATTACAAGGTGACCGGCATCGAATAACGGATGCGCAAAAAGCAGCGCCCTGTTTCCCATTGCGGGAGACAGGGCGCTGCTGCTTTTTCTGGATTCTTTTGAGATTGGGATCACACCCAGCTGAGGATGCTTCTGTGCTCCGGCTCGTATTGCTTCAGCGCAATGGCCTGCTGGTAAGCATCCAGCACCTGCTGGGCGAAATGCTCTGCCGAGTAGCGGGCGGCGGTGGCCAGAGCGTTCTGGCGCAGCTGCCCGCGCAGGGCGGGGTCCGAGATGATGGTGTTCAGTGCCGATGCAAACTCGGATTCGTCCTTCCACTGCCAGCCGTTGAAGCCGTTTTCCACCACGCCATCCAGGCAGGGGTCCGCACGGCAGAGCACCGGCAGACCACAGGCCATGCCCTCGAAGTAGGTCAGGCCCTGGGTCTCGCTCTGGGAGGCGCTGACGAAGATATCGCCCACGCGGTACCACCGGGGCACCTCATCGGGCTTGACCATGCCCGCAAAGCGGACACGGTCGGTCAGTTTCAGCTCCCTTGTCAGTGCTTCCAGGTCAGGCCGGGCGGGGCCGTCGCCCACAAACACCAGCCACGGGCGGTTCTCCTCCGGCTGCGCGGCCAGCAGACGCACCAGCTGGGCGTGGTTCTTCTCGGCAGCCAGACGGCCCAGCGAGAGCAGGACGGTATCCCCTTCCGGGATGCCCAGCTCTGCCCGCATCCGGGCCTTTTCCTCGCCGTTGTCCTTCGCCGGGCCAAAGGCGGTCAGGTCAATGCCGGTGGGCACTGTGACCACCGGGCAGCTGACCCCGTAGCGGTTGAGCATGGCGCGCACCTTTTCGGTGGGGGCCAGCATGAGGGAGCAATAGCCCGAGAGGATGCGGGTGGCCTTTTCGGCGGTCATCCGGCCCAGACGCTCACTGAAGAAAAGGTACTGGGTATAATCCTCGTAGACAGTATGGTAGGTATGTACCACCGGGCAGTGGCACCGGCGGGCCACCCGCTGTGCCAGCATAAAGGTAGAAAACTCGCTTTGCGTATGGATGACCTCCGGGCCCCAGGCTTCCAGCTCGTCCAGCCAGTGGGAGATGGGCAGAGCGCCCGCCGCACTGATCCGCACGCCCGGGTAGACCCGCTCCGCGCTGATGCTGCCCACATACAGGATGCCGTTTTCCTCATGGGAATGGCCATTCTGGGCAAGGGTCACCACCCGCACGTCATGGCCCAGTGCCAGCAGCTGGTGGTACAGCAGCTCCACCGAGCGCACCACACCGTTGACCATTGGGGACCATGTATCTGATGCAAGAAGAATTTTCATTGGAACACCTCAGATTACCGCATAGAATAGGGGTTATGTTCTCTGTTCTATCTTTAATACGTTTCAGAGCCGCAGAATCTTGCAGATCCGCCCTGATTTTTTCAAATTTTTTCCGGTTTCACCACCGAGACCGTCTCCACGCCGTAGGCTGCGAAAAGCTCCAGCGCCGCCGGGCCGATCACCTCGCCGCTGACCACGATGGGGATGGCGGGCGGGCAGGACACAGTGGGCAGAGCGCAGACCCTGCCCAGCGCAGACCCTGCCGGGATGGTCTCCTGCGGGGCAAACACAGCCTGCCGCACGGTCAGGCGCGGCTCCGCCTGCCGGGCCAGCGCACAAAACGCCTCCCGGTGCTCGGCAGGAGGTTCTGCCGGGGGGATGCCCCCTGCACAGAGTTCTGCCAGAGCCGCCTCCAGCCGGGCCATGTCCTCCGCCGGGTTTTCCGGGGTGAACATCAGCACAAGGTAGCGGGGGTCGGCATATTCGCATTCCATCCCGTTTTGCCGCAGATGATCGGCCAGTGCCTGCCCGGTCAGGCCCAGCGCCGCTGCGTCCAGCGTCAGCTTCATGGGTTCCCGGGCGGGACCGTCCAGTGCCAGCGGCAGGGCCGTGCCCTGTGCGGCAGCCAGCGCGTTCAGGCGGGCACGCAGAGCAGCCAGCCGGTCACAGCACTCCTGCAGGCGTGCCGGGTAATCGGCGGAAAGCAGCCGGTTGCAGGCATCGAGAGACTGCAGGATCAGATAAGACGGGCTGGTGGAGCCGAACAGCGCCAGTGCGTTGCGCACGGTACTTTCCTCCTGCACGGGGGCCTTAGGGCCCAGATGCAGGTAGGCTCCCCCGGTAAGCACCGGCAGGGTCTTGTGGCCGGAGTCACAGCAGGCCGCCGCGCCCAGGTCGATGGGGTGGCGGCTCCCGCCAGGCAGAAAGCGCAGGTAGGCCCCGTGGGCGTTATCCACCAGCAGGGGCACGCCGTGAGCATCGCAGACGGCAGAGAGGGCCGCGATATCCTGCATCCCGCCCAGGTAATCCGGGCTGGTCAGGTAAACGCCAAAGGGTGTTCTCCCCTGCCCGGCCAGCTCCTCAAGGGCGGCGGAAAGGGCCTGCACCGTTACCGGGCAGCTGCACAGCGCGCCGGTATCCTCCGGTGCAGGCCAGAGCCACCGGATGTCAAAATCCAGCAGAGCCGCCGCATAGAGCAGGGCTTTGTGGGCATTGCGGGCCGCCAGCAGCACCGGGCGCTTGCCGGTGCGGGGCGCACCCTGCATAGCAAGGCAGAGCATGGCCCGGATGCACTGGGAAGAACCCTCGGTGCTGTAATAGGTGTGGGCCGTGCCGAACAGCCGGGTGGCGTTGGCCTCGCTCTGCGCGATGATGCCCTCGGCCTCGTAGAGCTCATCGGCCCCCCGGATCTCGGTGATATCCCACGGCTCACAGCCCAGCAGGCTTTGCCCCTTATGCCCCGGCATGTGGAGCCGGGCTGTGCCGGACTGGGCGTACCGCCGCACAAAATCGACGATGGGGGTGGTCATTTATTCGCAGGCCTCGCCGTCAGCGCAGGCATTGCAGGTGGAGCCCAGCTGGATGGGCACTTCGATGCCCTGCGCAGCCAGCTCCTGATTCTGAGCCACCTGGATCATAATGGCGCACTCCATCCGCTTGCGGAACAGCTCACAGCCGTACTCGTACACGCCGGTGATGCTGCCGGTTGCGTGGTAGGAGTTGGCTGCACAGCCGCCGGAGCAGTAGAGCTTTGCCCAGCAGTCCTGGCACTCCTTGCGGGCGTAGGCGTTGCAGTGCTTGAACTCGTCCCGGACTGCCGTGTTGGTGACACCCTTCCAGATATCGCCCATCAGGTACTTGGGATCGCCCACGAACTGGTGGCAGGGATACAGATCGCCCCAGGGGGTCACAGCCATGTACTCGGTGCCGGAGCCGCAGCCCGAAATGCGCTTGTAGATGCAGGGGCCGCCGGTCAGGTCGATCATGTAGTGGTAGAAGGTGAAGCCGCGGCCCTCACGGTTCCGCTTGATCATCTCCTTGGCCAGGATCTCATACTGCTCCTTCAGGATGGGCAGATCTGCCTCGGTCAGAGCGCTGGGGTCACTGGGGTCGCAGACCACGGGCTCCATGCTCAGCTCGGTAAAGCCCAGATCTGCCATGTGGAAGATATCGTTGGTGAAGTCGGTGTTGTAGTGGGTAAAGGTGCCGCGCATGTAGTAGCCCTTATCGCCGCGCTTCTTCACGAACTCCTGGAACTTGGGCACGATGGTATCATAGCTGCCATGGCCGGCGTAATCCTTGCGGAAGCGGTCGTGGACCTCCTTGCGGCCGTCCAGGCTCAGGACCACGTTGTGGCACTCCTTGTTGCAGAAGTCGATGACATCATCGTCAATGAGCATGCCGTTGGTGGTCATGGTGAAGCGGAAGTTCTTATTGTGGATCTTCTCCTGCTCGCGGCAGTAGGCCACCAGCTTCTTGACCATATCAAAGTTCATCAGAGGCTCGCCGCCGAAGAAGTCCACCTCGAGGTTGCGGCGGCTGCCGGAATTCTCGATGAGGAAATCCATTGCCCGCTTGCCCACCTCAAAGCTCATCAGGGCACGCTCGCCCTGATAGCGGCCCTGCGAGGCGAAGCAGTAGGAGCAGTTCAGGTTGCAGGTGTGGGCCACATGCAGGCAGAGGGCCTTGACCACGGTGTTGCGGTTCTTGAAATCGAACGCGAGGTTCTCATAGGTATCGGGGCTCCACAGCTTGCCGGATTCCTTCAGGCTTGCCACGTCATCGATGCACTGGCGCAGGTCGGCCTCGGTCACGTCCTCACGGTCGCCGTACTTTGCCATCATGGCGGCAACGATCTCGTCGGCGGTGTGGTCGGGGTACATGGCAATGACATCATACGCCACCTCATCCACCACATGCACCGAGCCGCTGCAGGTATCCAGCACGATGTTATAGCCGTTCAATTGATACTGATGTACCATTTTATTCTCCATTCCATTGTTACATAAAAAAATGCCGCCCGGCAAAGGCGGCATCCGATTTGCAGAAATTACTTGTTGCTGTTCTCGCACTTCTGGTTAGCCACGCCGCAGGAAGTCTTGCAGGCAGACTGGCAGGAAGTCTGGCACTCGCCGCAGCCACCGGTCACAACGCTCTTGGTCAGGTCACGAGTAGCGATCGTCTTAATACGTTCCATAATGAAAAACCTCTCTAGCTCCAAATAGTTGATACGCAGAACCACCTGCGCATTGTTATCTTGATATAGGATAGCACGGTTCAGGGATTCTGTCAAGATTTTTGTCGCATCTTCTGCAACGCCCTGCTATGAAACCTCTCCGTCATCATCGCTGACGCTCGATGCCACCTCCCCTACTAGGGGAGCTGTCGAACGAAGAGAGACTAAGAGGTTGTACAAAGACGAAGCCTTACCCCACCGGCTGATACTTTTCCAATATCGTATGCAGTCCTAATTCCCGGGCCTTGCCCAATAAGTACCGGTAGCGGGCCAGAAGGGCCTGCCGCTCATAGATGTGCTGTTCGATGAGGTCGGTGTCCACCTCAAGGTCGAACATCATCTCGTTCCGGTGCAGGCAGAACAGGCACTCTTTCAGCTCCTCCTCCAGCTCCGGGTGGTAGCGCTCGTGTTCGGTGTCCCGCGGGATGCGGGGCGAAAGCAGGGTCTTTTCCTTTTGCGTGGTCTGGGTCATAGCAGTTCCTCCTCTTTGTGCGTCTTTGCTTCTTCTGATTTCCAGTATATGCAAAGAGCATGAGAAGGATGACGGAATCAAGCAGCCCGCAAGAACTCCTGCGAAAGTGCGTCTTTTTTTCGATTCCTGCAAAAATTTTCAAAAAAGCGCTTGACAAAGCGGCGCTTTTTCCGTATAATAGCACACGTTGAGCGGTTCACCCCGCAAGACAGGCCCAAGCTGATGGGGATTTGCATAGTGGTAGTGCGGTAGACTCTGACTCTACTTGTGGGAGTTCGATTCTCTCATCCCCAACCA
>ENA-ORCN01001435-ORCN01001435.1-human-gut-metagenome-genome-assembly--contig:-NODE-1435-length-16202-cov-8.020527_pt1 | contig 16202 bp, 21 predicted proteins | sample MGYA00242984_ERZ507984 | MGnify/ENA primary metagenome ERZ507984 (study PRJEB26167, sample SAMN06115395) | human gut metagenome | host: Homo sapiens | place: China:Hubei | collected 2016-05-19... | reverse complement strand
ATTCAGCGGCCACATGTTGACTGGTCTGTTAGTGGGAAGTCACTCCAATTTGTTGAAATGGTGAAAAACCCTATTGAACCCGCATATAATCGCGCCAACAGATAATAAGAGCGCGTCAAGCTATGGGCCAGTAAGGCCGGGAGGTAATACAATGGATTATACAACAGTAGTTGCAAAGGCAATGCAGACACTTGAACAGCGCAAAGACCGCAGCGCATGGGGCCGGGGCGTGAATGGCTACGCCGTGGACATGCTTCGCCAAATCACGGACTACTACAAGGACGGCTATATCTCCGGCGAAGCCCTGGAAAACCGCACCGCCTGCCAGCTTGCGGCCTTGAATGGGGCGCGCAACTGGAGCGAATACAGTTGGGGCGGTTCTGCCCTTGTGTATGATAGCGACATCGCCGCCGCCCTCTGCACCCCCTCAGAACTCATGCGCACCCGTAACGGGGAGCGCAGACCGAACAGCCGGGAAGAATGGCTTGATGTGCAGGCCAGGGCATTGCATCAGGCTTTCCGCCGGATGTATGGTGCTATCCGGGCCGCCCGGCAGGAGGTGCAGGAATGCCGCGAGTAAAAATGACGCAAGGCGACTTGCTGGACGCTGGAATTGTTTGGTTCAAGTCTCTCCCAACGTCAAACTTTGACGGGTTACATGGACGCGCGTATTTTCTTCCGCACCACCTAACGGCCTTGCAGCGCAAATCTGTAATTAAATGGAAGAACACAGCAATACGACGCACCCGCATACCCACGGGCAGCGGAAAGACAGCAGAAACGCACGTAATAATCATCTACGACAAAATCATACCCGTTCCGTAACAACACTGGGCCGCCTGGCCCGTGTTGGGTAACAACAAAATTCTATAACAAAAAGGAGATCAATTATGGCAAGACAGAGAATGATTACACGAACCATCACTTTTCAGGAAACCGAGGTAATGTGCCTGGACATTGAAACCGCTCACGCGCACATCGGCACATTTTGCACCGCAAGCCCCACGCCCTTGACCATTGACCAGCTCAAGACCCGCTATGACACGGAAACGGTGAAACTTGTCTCCATCGTCAGCAATAGGCAGTCTGAACAGGTGTACGGCATGCCAGAGGACGATTTTATGACGCATGCCCACGTTATCACGCGCTGACCACCAGGCCCCACCAATGGGGCCGTGTCGGGTAACAACAAATTCACGACAAAAGGAGAATAAACTATGGCACGCGCTTTGACGTATCAGGAGTACAATTTTCTTTGCTTGAACAGCGTTACGAAAGAGGTAAAGGAGTACAGATGTTTTTTCATTGCGCCAGAGCCTGATGAAAAACGCGCGTTTGACACTATGCGTAAATTACTTAAATTTACAGGCCGTGACAACGTCTCGCCCGTTAAGATTGTTGATCACAAAGAAACAGCCATAGTGTGGAACGACTAATGTCACCGGCCCACATGGGCCGTGTCGGGCACCAAAATTCAAACAAAAAAAGGAGAAACAAAAATGTACATCTGGCAGAAAGTTGCGCGTGCGCGTGCGCTTGCAGAATTCACTGGCGAACTCTTGGACGCGATTTTCGTTATCGAAAGACTCAACGCAGAAATTGACGTAGATACACCGGACTACGAACAGGCGCGCCGTCGTGACCAGCTGGAAAAGGCAAAGATTATGGGCGAGGTGATTGAATGGCTCTTGAAATGATTTTGGTCCATGTCATTCTGCCGCTGTCACCGCTGATTACAATGACAATCGGGTGCTTGGTTGAATGGATTATCAAGCGGCACCGATAAACAATGGCCCCATCATTGGGGCCGTGTCGGGAACCAAAATTTAACAAAAGGAGAAACAAAATATGATTACACTATTTAGCAGTAACAGCTACACATCGGCGGACTACAAATGGCTTGCGGCAGTGCTTAATACAGGGATGATTTATAGCTCCTGTAGTGAAGCGCCAGACTGCTCGTCTTGCGAACACAAAAACGCATGTGGAGACATGGTGCGTTTTTACCGTTTCGTCTCCAACAAAGCCGAATCCGGCGTAGACCGCCGCGGCAAGCGCCAGGCCGATTGACCGGAACGCGCACATTGTTAAAAATTTAACGCTTGACAACTTTCCGGTCCGCATGGTATAATAAGGCATAGCCACTGATGGCGTTACTCTCTTTCTCTCCTATGTGTTCCCGGCTCTCGCCGGGCGCACGGGCCACGGAAGTCCGAACCAGCTGGGGCAGTACCAGCATGGCCCGACATTATCAACAAACAGTGTAACACAAGGAGGTACAACACAATGGCAAGAAAACCCATGGTAACTCGCACTATCAAGGTGACCCAGGCATGTGTTCTGTGTCTGGACATTGAGCAGGGGGAACCCCGCACCAAGGAAGTCACCCTCTCCCGCACCTACAAGAACGATGAAACTCTGCTTAAGGCCGCAAAGGCCGCGGTGGACACTGACACACTCAAGGCCGTGTCCATTTCCAAGTCCTGGGTGGAGGAAAAACTCCTGGGCATGCCCGAGGACTTCTTCATCGCACATGCCACCGACATTGTCCGCCGCAAGCCGGACGCAGATATTCCCAAGCAGCCCCGCGACCCCCAGTGAACCCCACCAATCCCGCCTGTTTGTCGTGTGACTTGCAGGAAATCTGCAAGTCACCGATTACAGTGATATGCACCCACACAAATTCAGACAACGAAAAGGAGTAAATTATGGAAGGTTACAGTGTCAAAATCACCATGTGCAGCAAGGAACTGACCCACAAGGAGCGTGTACAAATCAAGGACATGTCAAACGCAGTCAGCATGGATGAACTGACCGCGAACGGCCCTGTTACACTGGACGTCGCGTTCTACGCAGTCTTGGACGTTCACAACGAGCGGTCCGAAAGCGTAGACTATACCGTGTGCATTCTGGTTGACAAGGCCGGGACCAAGTACCGCACCGGTTCCCCCAGCTTCATGACCTCCCTGGAGGACATTATGGCTGACATGGACGGTTGTGACGAGGAATGGAACCTGGAAGTCTCCCGCCAGCCCAGTAAAAATTATAAGGGCAAGGAGTTTCTGACTTGTTCCGTGGTGTAATGTAGCACAAGCGCCCACCAGACACACCCTGGTGGGCGCTATTTTCATATGGGAGGAAAGAGTCATGGCAAAGAAAAGGTCCACCAGGGCGAAAAAGAAAAGCACAATTAAGCGTCAGCGAATGACACCAAACCAGGCGGCATTTGCCAAGCAGCAGCAGCGAATCAAGCGGTTTATCAAATCCGCCGAGAAGCGCGGCTACAGTTTCCCAGCAAACGCTGTTCCAGAACGTCCCGCAAGAGTAACCAAGCGCGACATTTCCAGAATCACAGCAATTAAGCCAGAACAGCTTTACAGCGCAGCAACATATACTTTTCCGACCGGCGAAACAATTTCCGGCACAGAACGTCGGCACATTGAACGCCAATACGCAGCACAAAAAGCGAGATTAACGCTTGAAATCAAGAAATCACAATACGACCCTGACGACCCGCGCTTTCACACAACAGCAGGGCACCCGCCTGCCGAAGCAACGGACGTTGCAGACCGGCTTGGTGAGGTCATTGACAGGATTGCCGACACTGGTTACAAAATCAACCAAGGCACGGCAGCTTATAACGCTGCCCAACAGGAAATTGACAGCTGGTCCGGGTCCCCCTATTGGAACGAATGGTTCACCCAGAGACGTTATGAGGAAGTGGAGCGCATGCAGCGCATGATTCAGTCCTCTATTCGCACCTATGGGTTTGGTGGTGCTATGAAAGCTATAGGAAGCCAGGCTGAGGATTTTGCCCGGGCCGTGGATATCATTTGTTACGACTCCAACCAGGAGCGTATTCGCGTAGCGTTTAACGCCCTGGCTGAAATTCTCAAGGGGTCCGCTCTGACGGCAGAGGAAGGTGCCGACATGGACGTCCTCATGGACGCCACTGTTGGCTATAGCCCTGACTGGTATGACGAAGGTGAGTAAATGGCAACACGCAAGAATCGCGTGTTTGTCGGAGACTTTGAAACAACAGTGTACAAGGGCCAAGACCACACAGAAGTGTGGGCGGCGGCTTGCGTAGAGCTGTTCACAGAGGACGTTTCATTGTTCCATTCCATCGGAGAAATGTGGGACTATCTCAAGGGACTGCGTGAGAACGTCATTTGTTACTTTCACAACCTCAAATTTGACGGTTCGTTTTGGCTATCCTACTTCCTGGTAAATCTGGGCTACAAGCAAGCGTTTGAGCAGTTCGGCGAAAACGACTTTGTACGGATGAAGAACAAGGAAATGCCAAACAACAGCGTGAGCTACAGCATTTCCGGCATGGGCCAGTGGTATGATATTACCGTGAAAGTCAACGGTCAGATTATCGAGTTCAGGGACAGCTTGAAGCTCCTCCCGTTCAGTGTGTCAGCAATCGGAAAGAGCTTTGAAACCAAGCACAAGAAACTGGACATGGAATACACCGGCTTACGGTACGCAGGTTGCCCCATAACACCCGAGGAACAAGAGTACATCAAGAATGACGTTCTTGTTGTAAAGGAAGCGCTGGAAATCATGTTCACCGAGGGACACAAGAAGCTAACCATCGGAAGCTGTTGTCTGGCCGAATACAAGAAGTCAATCGGCAAAAAAGCCTACGCCACCATGTTCCCGGACCTCTATCAAATGCCGCTTGACAAATCATTCGGTGCAGAAAACGCCGGACAATATGTCAATCGTTCGTACCGCGGCGGTTGGTGCTATTTGGCTCGTGGCAAGGAACAAAAGCTGTTCCACAACGGCACCACGGCAGATGTCAACTCCCTGTACCCCTCCATGATGTCAAGTGAGTCCCTTAATAAGTACCCAATCGGAGAACCACACTTCTGGTCAGGTGACTTCATACCAGACGAAGCAAAACGTGCAACGTCCTACTACTTCGTGCGGTTCAAGACACGGTTCTACATTCGTCCCGGCAAACTTCCGTTCATCCAGCTCAAGAACAGCATGAGTTACAGAGCAAATGAGATGCTTGAAACCAGTGACCACTATAACAAGGAGGACGGTAAATATTACCCCGTGTATTACGACCTTGACGGCAACCTAAAACCGGCAATTGTAGAGCTTACCATGACAATGACAGACTTTGCGCTGTTTAAGGAACACTATGAGCTTGTTGACTTCCGCATTCTGGACGGATGCTGGTTCGACTCAGCCGTGGGAATCTTTGACCAGTACATCGAGAAATATAAGAAAATCAAGATGGAGTCCAAGGGTGCAAAGCGCCAGCTTGCCAAGCTGTTCCTTAACAACCTGTACGGTAAAATGGCTTCATCGCCGAACAGCGACTTCAAGATTGCATTCACCAAAGAGGACAAGACCATCGGATTCCGCACCATCCGCGCCAACGATAAGACCCCAGGCTATATTCCCGTCGGCAGTGCCATAACCAGCTACGCCAGGAACTTCACCATTCGCGCCGCGCAAGCAAACTACTACGGACCAGACAAACCGGGCTTTATCTACGCCGACACAGATTCCATTCACTGCGACCTTGCACCTGACCAGTTAAAGGGTATCAAGGTACACAATAAGAACTTCTGTTGTTGGGACCTTGAAAGCACCTGGGACGAGGGCTGGTTTGTCCGTCAAAAGACATATATTGAGCACGTCATAGCCGAAGAAATGGAACCAGTAGAAGCACCATACTACAACGTCAAGTGTGCGGGTATGCCGAAGCAGTGCAAAGACCTGTTTCTTATGGCAGTAAACGGCTTCACTGACGAGGAAGCACAGGCACACACAGAAATGGAGCAAGCGTTCCTGTACACCGACAAAGAGCACACACAGCACCGGCGTTTAACAGTCAAAGACTTCACCGTTGGTCTGGCAATTCCCGGCAAACTACTTCCGAAACGCATTCCGGGTGGTGTGCTACTGGTTGACAGCGTTTATGAAATGAGGTAATCACATAGAGCAGTACAAGAAATACACGGTAATTGTGAACCGCCTGAAAGAGTTCGGCAACAGTCAGATTGTGGTGATAAATCACACAACTGGAAAGCCATTCATATGGCAGCGCATTATCACCAAGGATAGTGACGCTGTGCCTACTCTTTCCCCATCCCTACAAAACACGTTGTGGCAACTTTGTCTTGATGAAAAAGATTGCAATGTTCTGCTTTGCGAGGACGGCGAAGTAGTTAGCTCCGACCCGGTTGCCGAAACCCGCAAGTATCGCTATCCCGCCAGTAGACAAAGGTGAATTAAACTAAACACCCCTCTGGACAACCAGAGGGGTGTTTTCATATCTGTAACCCTTGCACCATCAAAGCGGCAACCTATCCGATAAACAGTCCCGGCGACATGTTCCAGCCGTGGTTATCCGGGGAGTTCAGTGGTGGACACACGGGCAGATACCTTAATAAGATAACGCTTTTAGAACGGCTTCCTTGCAACGCAGGTCTTTGAACCGGAAGCACCCACGCTCAAAATACCATCGCATATTTGTCAAAAACAAATCGTTTCTTTTCAGCATGACATAGTTCAGCCCGTGGTCCTCCGTCGTGACTGTGATTTTACCCTTGAACGTGCTGTCTGGGCGATTGTCACAGTAGATAATCCCGAGTTCAGGAAACTCACGCAAGGCATACTCCGTGCCATTGTACCGAAGTGTCGCAAGGTAACGCCCCCTGCCATTCGGCTGGTCAATGAATGCCTTGCTGTCATTCAGGTACACGCATTGTGCGCTGTACGCAACATAGCTGTTACGCGCAAACGCACGATTGAAACCGCTCTGTTTCTGGGCTTCACTTGCAGACTCCACATAGCCCTGTTCAAGTACAAACCCATCACCCTTGAGGAAACGCGTGTCGTCGTTCAGCCTTTCGCTGATGCCCATTTCTACATAATAGGGGTTAATGATAGACACAGGGTTGGCGCACATATACACAGGCACATAGCGAATTTGTTCACCGTTACCACGGGCAATTGACGTGTGAATGGAAAGGAACTTCCTTATCTCGTCGTTGCAATAATGGTTCGTCTCGCTCTGAAATTCATCAAAGAACATCCGCTTCACGTCACTGAACAGGTGGCTATACTTCTTCAACTGGTCAGCGCTGTTCAGCGACACAGCATAGCCGCAACATTCGTCGTCCCAGAACAGCTCATGAAAGATACCACTTGCGCGGCGCTTGCTGGTGAAAGTCACTCCGCCGAAGAACAACCCGCCAATGTCCTTAAAGAACTTGTCGGCACAGTCATCCAGCTCATAATTATAGCGGTAAACCAGACAGAATTTTTCGTGCTTTTTCTTCCACCCGTTAGCGCACAATCTACCAAAGAAAGTTGTTTTACCACCGGTTCTATTCGTGGTACACATATAAATCTCCGGGCGGTTCCCGTTGATATCCATAAGAGACAGCAGCTTTGCACCATCGTAATACTTTCCCACGCTTTTCACCAACTTTCAAAGTCCTTCTATTAGATTATACCATAGCCCTTGACAAATGTCAACCCTTATGATATAATCATCATAGGGTATCTTTTCCCACTAATCTGTAAAGGAGGAGCACAATGGACACCAATGCAATTACCACTCTTATCACCAGTGTGGGCTTCCCCATTGTCGTGTGCCTGATTTGTTTCTGGTACATCAAGACGATGACGGAAAGTCACAAAGACGAGGTCAAGCAGCTGACCGAAGCAATCCAGAATAATACCCTGGTTATGCAGCATCTGGTTGACAAAATGGGAGGTGCAGAGTAATGGCTACTCCACGCATTTTCGTTTCCCCGTCTGACCAGTTCAACAACAAGTACGCCTATGGCAACACCACCGAAGGCGACCAGTGCAAGAAGATTGCCAGCGCACTTGTCGCCGCTCTGTTGCGCAACAAGTTTGAGGTCAAGATGATGCAGGGGCCTGACATGGCAACCGTTGTAAATGCTTCCAACAATTGGGCAGCCGACCTGCACGTCTGCGTTCACACCAACGCGTACAACGGAACCGTTGCTGGCACCAGAATCTACGCCTACGACAAGAACAAGCCCGGCTACCAAGCCGCACTCAAGGTGTTCAACCGGCTTGCACCCATTACGCCCGGCACCAGCGAGTCCGTACAAATCAACAAGACATGGTATGAGATGGAGAACACTTGGGCACCGTGCGTGTACTGCGAATGCGAGTTCCACGACAACCCCACCAGCGCCAAGTGGATTGTGGAGCACACGGACGATATCGGCGAAGCCATTGCCGCTGGCATCTGCGACTACTTCGGGATGAAGTATATTGCACCCAGCAAACCCGCCGAGCCTGTCGAGGGAGACACCCTGTATCGCGTACAGGTTGGCGCGTTCAAGGTCCGTGAAAACGCAGAGCGCTATCGCGATAAACTTCGTGAAATGGGTATCTCTGCTTTCATCGTGAAGGTGTAAACCATGTACACCCCCCGTCTCACCAAAGAGGGAATGCTGAACAGTAAATACTGGTACAGCAATACGAACCCATTCTATGCTTCCAACTGGGGCCTGCCAAACTGTACTTGTTATGCTTGGGGCCGATTCTGGGAAACCTATGGGGTGGTTCCGCACCTCCCAACTGGTGACGGAGGCGAATGGTGGGGAGCCGTGTCCGGGTACAACACCGGCGCGGTTCCCCAGCCAGGCGCGGTGCTGTGCCTGGAACGACCTGGTTACGCCGGTCACGTTTGCATTGTCGAGTACATTGACGACAACGGAAACGCCGTGTGTAGCAACAGCGGTTATAGCCGTAACCCAGGCGGTTATGACGACCCCGACTATTTCTGGGTTTCAACGCAGTTGAAATCGTTGGGTTACTTGACACAGAGTCAGGCAAACAACGGTTACAGGTTCCAGGGTTTTATCTACAACCCCGATTACGATGGCGGTGGACCAGGTCCCGGGCCTGGTCCATCGCCGGGGGCAAAAAGGAAACGCCGCTGGAAATTTTATCTGTACGGATAAGGAGGACAATATGGCTATCAAAACCAAAGATGAACTGATTCAGTCCCTCAATGCGCTCCTTGGAGACAATGCTTCCGATGATGCTCTTGCGCTCATGGAGGACGTGTCTGACACCCTGGACGACACCAAGGCAAAGGGCGCTGTTGACTGGGAACAGAAGTACCGCGAGAATGACGCAGCTTGGCGCACCAGATACCGCGACCGTTTCATGAACAACACTGACAACAATGCACCGCCGGTTGAGGACCCCATTAACCCGGCTCCCGCCGAACGTCCTACGTTCGAGAATCTTTTTAAGGAGGGTTAAAACATGCCCAGTAGAGTAGCAATTACCAATCTGAATGCGCGGTCCATTGATATCATCAATACCATCCGCGCCAACCTTGGTCAGGATTACCAGGACCAGGTTCCTATGATTACCAACGAGACGTGTATTCCCCAGGTGGGTGACGTCCTGTATGGCTATCCCGTTCTGGCCAACCAATTCCTGTCTGCCCTGATCAACAGAATCGCCGCCGTCAAGGTAAAGAGCGCCCTGTTCAACAACGCATATGCTGAGCTGAAAAAGGGCTATCTGGAATTTGGCGAGACTGTCGAGGAAGTGTATGTCAACATTTCCAAGGCGCGCGAATTTTCCGCCGAAAAGGCCGCTGACCGCGAGTTCAAGCGCACCATTCCCGATGTTCGTACCGCTTTCCACGCCATGAACTGGCGGGTACAGTACCCCATCACCATCCAGCAGCAGGACCTGAAACAGGCTTTCATGACCGCCAACGGTGTGACCGACCTGATTGCCAGAATCATTTCCGCTGTTTCCACCGCCGCCGAGTACGATGAATACCTGCTGTTCAAGTACCTCATTATCAAGGGTGTGAACGCAAACGAGATGAAGTCTGTCAGCGTGGACACCACCAACGGCCTGAACAGCGCCGCTGTCGCTTTCCGCGGGACTTCCAATGTCCTGGAGTTCATGAAAACCGAGTACAACGCCCAGGGGGTTCACACCACCACCCCCAAGGACGACCAGTTCATCTTCATGGACGCCATGTTCAACGCCCAATTCGATGTGAACGTGCTTGCCAGTGCGTTCAACATGGACAAGGCCAACTTCATGGGCCACCTGAAGCTCATTGACGACTTCACCACGTTCGACTCCGACCGGTTCAGCATTATCCAGGCTTCCAGCGACATGCTTCCCGCCGTCACCCAGGATGAACTGGACAACATGAAGAATGTGCTTGCTGTGCTGTGCGACCGTGAATGGTTCCAGGTGTATGACAACCTGACTGCATTCACGGATGACTATGTTGCCGCAGGCATGTACAACAACTACTTCCTGAACGTCTGGAAAACCGTTTCTTCTTCGCCCTTTGCCAACGCCGTCGTGTTCCGGAAGGGGGCGTAAAAGATGTTCGTTTTTAAGAACAAATATAGTCCAACAGAACCCGCCAATGGGGTTTTCGGCTATTGTATCATCCGAGAGGTTGTACACCTTAGTGAGGATGGTTTACCGGTTAGTACGATTCCCCTCGACCGTGTTGCCCTTGGGGTGCCAGCAGCCGGGATGATAAGAGGTGGCGGAAATTTTGCGCCATTCACAAATACTCCGTTGACCAAGAGTGTGTTGATTGTAGACGGACATCAAATTGCAGCGCCAAACAGAACCTTCGATATCGACCCGGATACTGGTGATATTACGGCGGTATACGGACGCTTCCGTGTCGTGTTTCGGCACGGACAAAACCTGTTAAATCTTGACCCGTACTAAAGGAGGATAACACATGGCAAGCATTACCGTTGAAATCGTCTCCAAGACGCACAGCGAAGCTGGCACCACGTTCGTGCTGGCTGCGTCAGAGGAAGAAATCAAAAGCGCGGGTTTTGTGCCCTATTTCATCGACCAGCGCTTTGCAGGGATGCGGCGACCCGTCACCCCGGAAAGTATGGCTGCGGTTACGCCCTATGGTTCTGTCGTCATGGCACCCCCGGTCGTGCGGTTTTATGTGTACGTTCTTCCGTTCGTTCCCGCTCTGACCAATGGCGACATTGACAGCGAGTGGGTTCTGGCGCACCGCTGGATAGCTTATATGCTTGTTAAAACCACGGATAAACCGAACGGCACATATCAGCCCAATCCGCTGACTACCGCCATGAACGTTGGCGACACGTTGGTTTACTACGATTCCAAGCCGACGGACCCGGCCTAATTATGAGGGGAGGGATTTCCTCCCCTCTACTTATAAGGAGGTGAAAATATGGCAACCGATAAAGCGACTACACTGCGAATGTTAAGCGGCGTTCCTCTTGATAAGAGCTATGAGCACACCATATATTGGGAAAGTAAGACGGCACAGGAGTATGGGTTCTTCTCAAAGGTGAAAAGTTACAGTGACCTAAGCTATCAGAGGGTTGGCAAGGGACAAATTCGCATTCAGGAGAATGTCGGAGAGCTGTATTCTTGCAACTACATGATGTTCAAAAACCCCAGCTTTGGAAACAAGTGGTTCTATGCCTTTGTGGATAAAATTGAATATGTCAACGACGTGACCACGGACGTGTTTTATACTATCGACAATCTGCAAAGCTGGTGGGGAAGCTGGAAACCTGATGCGTGCTGGATTGAGCGTCAGACTCCTGGCTCTGACATTGTAGGTGAAAACTTACAGCCTGAACCAGTTGCGCTTGGCAACTATGTTCACAAGCACCCCACAAGACTGTCTCCTGGTGACGATTGGCGGCTGGTTGTGGTAAACACCGGGAAGCAAGCCACCGCTGGCATTACCGTTGCTGACCCTGTTGTGCAGTCCGGTGTTGTGCAGTATGCCGAAGTTCTTATTGCTGACCCAAGCGACCGTAACAGCCTAACAGCCATTAAGACGCGACTTGACACGCTGGCTATTTTTAACAACCCGGATGCCGTTGTTTCAATGTATATGGCTCCTAAAGACCTTATTCCTGTCAGTTACCAGCAGCTTGACACAGCGGCAAAAGCTGGTGCGGTTTCCGTGGCTGACGTGTGGCCACAAGATGTTGACGGAAATGCTGTAGCGCCGACTCTTGGTAGTTACAAGCCACGCAACAAAAAACTGTTGACATATCCGTACACAAAATTGGTGCTGACAAACAACCAAGGAAGTCGCAAAGAATACGCATATGAGTTCTTCAATCTTAACAAAACCACGGGTACACGAATTGGTTTTCAGTATACAGCTTCGGGGCTTGTAAACCTTGATTGTGTTGTAGCGCCGTTAAACTACAAGGTTATTCGCGGCACAACTGATTACCCCAATCCAAACGTTGGTGTAAATGACGCAAACTGGGAGGAGGGGTTTCCTGTTGGAGAGTTCCCTAAATGTTCCTGGGCCACGTCTGACTTGGGTGCAAAGGTTGTGCAGGGACTAATGGGTGTTGCCGCTGTCGCTGTAGTTGGTGGTGCTGTTGCGTCTGAAATGCCGGAGGGAAAACGCGTTCAGAAGAAACCCGGCGAGGGAAAGCGTGTTGAACAAAAGCCAAAGCGCGGAGGAAAAAGAGCCGAACCTATAACAGACAAAGAAATTGGTGTAGCAGAGGGTGTACTCGGTGATTCACTTGCACGAACACTTGGCAGTATCGGAACAATCCCCTTTACCACGGATGTTAATGCTGTCAATGTTGGAGCAAATCTTGCGTATGCCGCTGGCCGGTTTGGTGCAGTGGTTACACAGGAATTTATCACGTCAGAATATGCCGCAAGAATTGACAAATTCTTCGACCGATATGGCTATGCCTATAACATGCTGGCGGTCCCGCAGATGAACATTAGACCGCACTGGACGTATGTGAAAACAGCCGGTGCCAGAATCGAAGGTAGCTTGCCGCAGGATGCTACCAAGGAAATTGAGGACATTTTTGATAACGGTATTACGTTCTGGAATAGCATCAATGAAGTTGGTAACTACGCCCTGGATAACACCAACCCGGCGAGCACGAATGAGGTGACAAACAATGAGCAGACGGAATAAAATGTTTTGGGAAAGCGGTGTACTGAATAATGCGACATACTTGCAGTATTACCATCGCTTGACTGAACTGGCTATTTCCATGTTTGAGTGGAAGAATCTCCCGGACACCGTTGACCCCAGATACATGGAGCTGGGTTTGTTCGCACAGGGGCAAATGGTGTTCTTTGAGGACGACGGCGGTTTGGGCTATTTGTGCCTGCATAATGCACAGGGTGGCAGCCTTGACGTGTACGGCATTCCCAACAATCGTCAGGCTTATGCGCCGAACGGGTATACCAAGAACCTGACGGCCGAGGACAGTGTTCTCATTTTCAATAACTATCTCCATACCAACTCAATGCTTGATATCCAGATGTTTGCAAGACGGTTGTACAACCTGGACCGCGCCATTGACGTTAACGCCAACGCACAGAAAACACCTGTTCTCATTAACTGTGACGAGAGCCAGCGGCTGACCCTGCTGAACGTGTACAAGCAGTGGACCGGCAATGAGCCTATCATTATGGGAACCAAGGACCTGGGTAAGAGTCCGCTGAACGTGCTGAACACCGGCGCGCCATTTGTCGCTGACAAGCTGTACACACTCAAGACCCAGTTGTGGAATGAAGCCTTGACCTATCTTGGCATCAGTAACATCAACATCCAGAAGAAGGAACGGCTAATCACTGACGAGGTAACGAGAAACCAGGGCGGTACGATTGCAAGTCGTTACAGCAGATTGGAAAGCCGCCGCGAAGCATGCAAGAAAATCAACGCCATGTTCGGGCTGAACATTTGGTGTGATTACCGCGAGGACTTCCAGGCTATCGACCCGGAGACGGTTGACGGTGTCGACACCATTGACAGCGGTGAGGAGGTGACTAAGGAATGAGCATCTACACAACCGAGGTGCGTTATATCTGCGAGACGATGGCTGGATATGATGTAAGCCAGGGGTTTAGCAAGATTGACGAAATCCTTGACAAGGCTGTACCCCGGGTGTTCGACTTTGAATGGCCTATTTTCGATGAAGAATACCGCGTACCTCTTGAGAAGAAAATTCTGCGATATTTCTATACCCGCGAAATCGGATGTGAGACGTATGGCCTTTGGAAGCTGATGTTACAGAACAAGTTGTGTGAAATCATGCCGTACTACAATCAGCTGTACAAGTCGGAACTTCTCATGGCTGGTGTGAACCCTCTGTCTGACGTTGATTACACAAAATCCGGCAATCGCACGGACGAGGGCGCTGACACCAGAACAACAGAACGTGAGGGCGCCGACAACACAGAAACAACGGCCACCAGCAAGGATGTGAAGAAGGGAGAAACAAGCGGCAGAGACAGCACCAGCGTATATGGTAATCAGACACACATTAAAAAGTATTCCGACACGCCGCAGGGAACTTTGACGGGGGTTGAGAATGGGACGTATCTCACCGAAGCTGAGTTTAACACAGATAGTGATGATACCAACACGACCATCACCACCAGCGGCACGGAAGATGTTACCGACCAGGTGGACAGCAGCGGCAGTGTAAAGAACACCACAACGGGGAACGAGAACAGCAAAGGAACAACCAACAACACCGCCGAATATCTTGAGAAAGTCACTGGCAAAATGGGTGGCACGTCCTACGCCAAGCTGCTGAGAGAACTGCGGGAGAGTTTTCTAAACATCGACCGCGATATTCTCAATGACCTTGGTGTGCTGTTTATGAATATTTGGTAAAGGGGGATTTTAATATGGCTGAATTTACACCGAGGGTGGTTAAAAGGACGGCTATTGGGTTCCATCCCACGGTATTACCTACTGTGTATGATGATGCTCTCAGCTATTACGAGGAACTGAACAAGATTCTTCATAGCCTGAATGACGCTATTGACGTCATTGACGAGAACCGGGCGCTGATTTTGCAGCTGGACGCCAATGTCAAGGAGCTGGACGCAAGGCTGACAGCGCAGATTAAACAGGTGGCTGACGACCTGGCAACTCTGCGTAAGGAATACGAAGCGTTCCGCGATGAAGTCAAGGCCAAAATCGCTGCAATCGAAGCAAAAGACCGGGAACAGGACAACAGGCTGAATAGCATCGAAACCAAGAACAACCAGCAGGACGCAAGACTCACAGCAATCGAGACGAAGAACACACAGCAGGACGGCGAGATTAACGCACTAAAGGCCCGCTGTGCGACTCTGGAATCTGACCTGGGCAAGCTCACCACAAGAGTCACAACTCTTGAAAACAATCTCTCCGCTTTGACCACAAGAGTCAGCATCGCCGAAACACACATTACCGAGCTGCAAGGCGATATCGAAAGAATCGACCATGAGCAAACCGAACAGAACAACCGCATTAAAGACCTTGAAGATAGGCCAAGCGGTGGCGCTGGAAGCGCGTATGGACAGGTAGATGTGTACCAGCTCTGGGCAAATGACGGTTCAACCGGCCAGCTGCATGGATGCCATTTCATCAGGCACGTTGATTTGCAGGGCAACAACCACAACATTCTGCTCAATACGGGCGGCGGCACCAGCGTGAAAGAAGCAATTGAGAGCTTGTTCGCACACCACGCATTTGTCGAAGTTGGCAAGCCTGAAATTGACGAGCTTATCATAACTTCCTGGAGTCCGGAAGTGTGCAGCGCGGCCGCAATTCAAGAGCTTAAAACTGTCTACGCCATCAAGCACGCCTGGATTCCCACCAGCATTAACTGGACAAACTACACCGGGGCAGATAAGGATGCTGTAAAGGCAGTAGAAGCTGGTGTGATTGCTGCCCTCCATGAAGGCACAAACACCGATTTTACACGAATGGGCGATGACGGTGCAGCCATTGACGTTGGAGCCATTACATTCAACTGCCTGTATGACCCAACAATTTACGGCAAGACCAACGCAAACCTTCTGTGCAGAATTAAGTGCAGCTGTGATATGTTGATTCCCGGAAATGGCGACCTCGGCAACGCCATTTTGCACAACGAAGCTATCGCAAGATGGATGCCGAATATCCTGGTTATCAGTGGCCCTGTTTATGCGTATCCTGATGTCACGGTCACGGCTCAAAACCAGAGGTACAATCCGCGGTTCACATTTGTCGAATACAACATGACGCAGGAAGCACCTACCACCCGCTCTGTTGCATACGGCGGCTTGCAGTGGGTTAACATCAGTGGAGAGCTACCTGACCTTGGTGCGGCAAGCATGATTTCTCTCGGCGGAGATATGCCCCGTCTGAC
>ENA-ORCN01001434-ORCN01001434.1-human-gut-metagenome-genome-assembly--contig:-NODE-1434-length-16230-cov-5.381787_pt1 | contig 16230 bp, 13 predicted proteins | sample MGYA00242984_ERZ507984 | MGnify/ENA primary metagenome ERZ507984 (study PRJEB26167, sample SAMN06115395) | human gut metagenome | host: Homo sapiens | place: China:Hubei | collected 2016-05-19... | reverse complement strand
AAAACAAGACCGAGGGAGCGGCGCAGATCCGCCTTCTTGATCTTGTTGATGTTGATGCCGTCGTAGCGGATCTTGCCGTCGGCAATGTCGTAAAAGCGGTTGATGAGGTTCGTGATGGTCGTTTTGCCCGCGCCGGTCGCGCCGACGAAGGCGACCTTTTGGCCCGGCTCGGCGTAAACGGATACGTCGTGCAGCACGTCCTTGCCCTCGGTGTAGGCGAAGTCCACATCGGTGAGGCGCACGTCGCCGCGCAGCTCGGTGTAGGTGAGGGTGCCGTCGCCGTGCGGGTGCTTCCACGCCCAATGACCGGTGCGGCGGTCGGACTCGGTCACGGTGCCGTCGGGCGCGACCGCGGCATTCACGAGCGTCACATAGCCGTCGTCCGTCTCGGGCTTTTCGTCGATGAGGGCGAACACGCGCTGTGCGCCCGCGCCCGCCATGACGACCACGTTGATCTGCTGGGAGAGCTGGTTGACGTTGCCGGTGAACTGGCGCGCCATGTTGAGGAAGGGCACAAGGATGGAGATGTCCAGTGCCTTGCCGGAGAGCGACACGTTCGGCAGTCCGATGAGCAGGAACACGCCGCCGACGAGCGCGAGCGTCACATAGAGGATGTTGCCGATGTTGCCGATGATGGGGCCGAGGACGCTGGCATAGGCCTGTGCGCGGAAGCTGTCCTCAAAGAGAGCGTCGTTGAGCCGGTCGAAGTCCTCGATGCTCTTCTGCTCGTGGCAGAAGACCTTGACGACCTTCTGACCCGCCATCATCTCCTGAATGAAGCCCTCGGTGGAGGCGACGGCCTTCTGCTGGCGGACGAAGTATTTCGCGCTGCCGCCGCCGATCTTCTTCGTGACCGCGACCATGGCGATGATGCCGAGCACGAGCACCAGCGTCAGCCAAAGGCTGAAGTAGAGCATGATGGAGAACACCACGAGCACGATCGCGCCGGACTGAATGAGCGCGGGCAATGCCTGCGAGACGAGCTGGCGGAGCGTGTCGATGTCGTTCGTGTAGTGGCTCATGATGTCGCCGTGCTGGTGGCTGTCGAAATAGCGGATGGGCAGCTTCTGCATCCCACCGAACATCTCGCAGCGCAGTTTGTGCAGAAAGCCCTGCGTCATATACGCCATGAGCTGCGTGTAGATCGTCATGGAGAGGATGGAGAGCGCGTAGAGCACGACGAGCAGCGTGAGATAGGGCACGATCTCCGCCTTGGCGGCGGCCTAGTCGCGGCTGACATACCACTTTTCGATGATCTGGATGATGTTTTGCGTGAAGAGCGAGGGAACGGAGGATACGATGGAGGAGAACAGGATGCAGACGAAGGTGACGGGTGCGAGCACGGGGTAGTAGGAAAAGAGCTTCTTCACCGTGCGCCCCAGGGCGGCGGGGCCGAGGTCGCGCCGCGTGGGATCGGCGTGCGGATTCACTTTAGGCATTCTCGTCGCCTCCGTTCGTCTGGGATTCGTAGACCTCGCGGTAAATCCCGGAGGTCATGAGCAGCTCCTCGTGCGTGCCGGAGGCGGCAATGGCGCCGCCGTCCATCACGAGGATGAGGTCGGCGTCCTGCACGGACGCGACGCGCTGGGCAATGATGATCTTGGTCGTCTCGGGGATATAGGACTTGAAGCCCTCGCGGATGAGCGCGTCGGTGCGCGTATCGACTGCGGAGGTCGAGTCGTCGAGGATCAGGATCTTCGGCTTCTTGAGCAGCGCGCGGGCGATGCACAGGCGCTGCTTCTGTCCGCCGGAGACGTTCGTGCCGCCCTGCTCGATGTGGGTGTCGTAGCCGTCGGGAAAGGAGCGGATGAAGTCGTCCGCCTGCGCGAGGCGGCAGGCCTCCTCAAGCTCCGCGTCCGTGGCGTTCTCATTGCCCCAGCGGAGATTTTCTTTGATGCTGCCGGAAAACAGCTCGTTCTTCTGCAGCACCATGCTCACGGCGCTGCGCAGCACGTCGAGATCGTACTCACGCACGTCCACGCCGCCGACCTTCACGCTGCCCTCCGTCACGTCGTAGAGGCGGGGGATGAGCTGCACAAGGGTCGATTTGCTTGAGCCGGTGCCGCCGAGGATGCCGACGGTCTGGCCCGGGGCGATGTGGAGGTCGATGTCCCGCAGCGCGTATTTCTCCGCGCCGGCGGAATACTTGAAGCTCACGCCGTCAAAGTCCACGGAGCCGTCCGCGACGGTCGTGACCGGCGCGGCGGGATCGGTGAGCGCGGACTCCTCGCTCAAGACCTCGCAGATACGCTTGACGGATTCGGCGGACATGGTGAGCATCACATAGATCATGGAGACCATCATCAGCGACATGAGCACCTGAATGCCGTAGGTGAGCATGGCGGAGAGCTGGCCGACGTCGATGGTCGTGCCGCCGTTCGTGATGATGAGCTTCGAGCCGACGAAGAGCACGAACACCATATTGAAGTACACGCACAGCTGCATGAGCGGGGAGTTGAGCGCGACCACGCGCTCGGCGTGCGTGAAGTCGCCGCGGATGTTGTCGCTCGCGGCGGTGAACTTCTTCGTCTCGTAGCTCTCACGCGCGAAGCCCTTCACCACGCGCATCGCGCGCACGTTTTCCTCCACGGATTCGTTGAGCTTATCGTACTTGCGGAACACCGCGCGGAACGCGGGCATGGCCTCGCGCGCAATGAAGAACAGCCCGACGACCAGTACCGGCACGATGACCACAAAGGTCAGCGCGAGCCTTCCGCCCATAATGAACGCCATGATGATGGAGAAGATCATCATCAGCGGGGCGCGGACCGCGATGCGGATGCACATCATGTACGCCATCTGCACATTCTGAATATCGGTGGTCATGCGCGTGACGAGCGAGGCGGACGAGAACTTGTCAATGTTCTCGAACGAAAAGCTCTGTACCTTGGTGAAGAGGTCATGGCGCACGTTTTTGGCAAAGCCGGACGCCGCCTTGGAGCCGGTAAAGCCCGCCGCGCCGCCGCACACGAGCGAGATCATCGCCAGCAGCACGAGCACAAGACCCACGCGCACGATGCCGCCGAGCTCCGCGCCGGCCTTGACCTCATTGATGAGGTTTGCCGTTTCAAAGGGAATAATGACGTCGATGGCGACCTCGGCTAAAATGAGCACGAGCGTCCAGATCGTCGGGGCTTTGTATTCGCGGATACATTTTGTGAGCTGTCGGATCATTCGGCATCACATCCTCTCTCGCACGGGAAAGGCTCCCGCGCGTCGTTCATATTTTTTGCGTTTTCCAGCATCACATCGGTGATGCGTAAAAATTCCGCGACCTCGCCCTCGCTCAGTCCGCGGCAGAGCGCCGTGAACACGCGATCGTCGAAAACACCGATGGCATGATGCAGCTCGTGCGCCCTCTCGGTGGCGGCCGTGACCTTACAGCAGTGGTCCTTTTCGCTGGTGCGGCAGGTGACAAAGCCCTTTTTTTCGAGCTTTTTCAGAAGCCTCGTCGCCGTCCTGCCAGGTGAGGACGCTGTCCGTGACGTAGTCCGCCGCCTCCAGCGCCTTCTGCGTCACCTCACCCGCGCTCTCGCGCTCCAGACGGCCAAGCTCGCCGAGCACGCCGACCTGCGTGCCGGTCAGGCCCGTTTCACGCACGTATTCATCCATCTGCCGGCGTATGGTTTTTTGCAGGATCGCAAAGCGCAGTCCCTTCGGCATGGGGTGCTTACACATTCTTTCTCACCTCGAAAATAAAATACGTCGTATACGACCTATTGACCTGCGTATTGTAGCCGAAACATTTTTTCTTGTCAAGCGGGAAAATGAAATGACACAGAAAGTTCACAAATGAAACAACCCGTCCCCTGCGGGACGGGCCGGATCGGCGGAGGGCTTTATTTGCCGGCGGGCACGGCGGTGCGGCGGCGCAGCACGCGGAGGAGCAGATACATCACGGCGAACACCACGGCGAGGAGCACGGGGTAGCCGAGCAGATGGCTGCCGAAGCGCTCGAAGAGCTTGAGGGGGTTGCCCTCGCCGGCGCGCATGAGGAACATGAAGTTTGTGCCGAACGCACGGTTGAAAAACCAGATCGGCACAGCCATCGCCGCGAGCAGGGCAAAGCAGCGCGGAAACGCGCGCGGCTGCGGGTCCATGTCGCCGCGGAGGGTCAGCGCAAGGGGATAGAGCGCGAGCAGGAAATGCACGGTGAAGCTGTGGATCACCATGAAGTTGAGCGGCGGCAGCGGGGCCCACGTCGGGAAGAGCAGGGCCGCGCAGGCGGCGGGCAGGCAGACGAAATACAAAAAGGTGTCGAGCAGCTTCGGACGCCGCCAGGCGTGCAGGGCGATGAGAAAGATATTGATGGAGCACAGGTGCAGCGGCAGGTAATCGAGGCTGAAATTGCCGCCGTAAAGAAGGCCGAAGTCCTTGAAGAGCTCGTCCGCGACGAGCAGCAGCGCGACCGTGCGCCGCCAGCGGCGTCGCTTGTCCGTGTCCATGCCGCAATAGCCGCGGCAGAGCACGGCGCCGAGCAGAAGAAAAACGGCGAGCACGGCGAGGTGGAAGGGGCCGAAATGCGGCCAGCCGAGGCCCGGCGCGATGGTGTCAACGGTTTCCCAGAAATAGGTCATAGCACAGCGATCTGCCTTTCTTTGCGACTTCTGAACAGTACGCCCTGAGTGTAGCACGCGGCGGTGAAAAAAACAAGGGTGCTTGTGCAGTCTTAAAGAAAGTGGTATAATCATAAAAATCGAAAAGTCTTTTGCGCCGCTCCGCTGTGGGCGGCGCGGAAACGAGGACTGCGTATGAGCGCGATGCTTCCCGGCCGCCAGCTGTGGGCGCAGGGACCGCATATCGTCGCCATTGGCGGCGGCACGGGCCTTTCCACCATGCTGCGCGGGCTGAAAAAATACACGAAAAATCTGACCGCCATCGTCACCGTGTCGGACGACGGCGGCGGCAGCGGTATGCTGCGGCGGGACATCGGGATGCTGCCGCCCGGTGACATCCGCCACTGCATGGAGTCGCTCGCGAACACCGAGCCGGTCATGCAGCAGCTCCTGACCTATCGCTTTGAGAGCGGCACGCTGCGCGGACAGTGCTTCGGCAATCTCCTGCTCGCAGCGCTCAACGGCGTCACCGGCTCGTTTGAGGAGGCGGTGCGCAGTATGGGGCAGGTGCTTGCCATCAGCGGCACGGTCATTCCGGTCACGACGACGGACGTGCGATTGACGGCGACCTTTGAAAACGGCGCCTACGTTGTCGGCGAGAGCAATATCTTCGGCTTCAAAAAGCAGCAGGACTGCCGCATCGACCACGTCGAGCTTCTGCCGGCGCACCCGAAGGCGCTCCCCGATGCGCTCGACGCCATCGCGGCGGCGGACCTCATCCTCCTCGGGCCGGGGAGCCTGTACACGAGCATCATCCCGAACCTGCTGGTGGACGGCGTGGCGGAGGCCATCGCCGCGTCCGACGCGCAGAAGATCTACGTCTGCAACATCATGACGCAGGACGGCGAGACCGAGGGCTACACCGCCGCCGACCATCTGGCGGCGCTGCTGCGCCACGGTACGGCGGATATGGTGGAGCTGTGCCTTGCCAATTCTTCTCCCATCCCGCCGGAGCTGGCGGAGCGCTACCGCGCCGAGGGCGCGGAGGCGCTGACGGTCGACCGCGAGCGCATCGCGCAGATGGGCGTCGAGCTGGTCGAGCGGCCGCTGGCGTCGCCGTCCGGCGACTTTGCCCGCCACGATCCCGACGCGCTGGCGAGCGCCGTTCTGGACATCTACCGCGCCCGCGCGGTACACATCTACGGCGGAAGGGAAAGCTACCGCATCGAAAAATAACAGAGCTGCCCGGAGCGGGACTGCCGAAGCGGCGGTCCTGCTCCGCCTGCCGGCAGGAATAATTTTGTCATCCGCGAAAAAAAGACTTGCAAAGGTGGCGGGAGTATGCTATGGTATAATTGTAAACCGCCGGTGCGGTTTTTCAAAAGAACATTAGTTAGAGCGCCTTAACCAACAAGACGTGAAAAAGGTCGGGATCGACGCCTTTCTTTTTACCATACGGTTAGAGTTGTTTAACTAATGGAATGAAAGCAGCCGTCGTGTGAAATACTACCGGAGGAGGCGAGAGCAAATGTCTGAAGAAATTCTGATCCGCCAGGGCGCGCCGACGCTCGCGGGCATCAAGACGGGGAGTCTTTTTCCCTGCCCCTGCGAGGACCGCGAGGACCTGCTGGCCGACATCCGGCGGCTGAATCGGCTGCTGGTGCCGAAGGGCCTGTGCCTGCTGCCGATCCGCTTTTTGGAGGGGCAGGCGCTCCTTTACCTCTACCGTCCCGCCGAGCTGCGGCGCGATCTGCAGGACGCGCTGGCGTCCGAGCTGCTGCGCCAGGCGGGCTACGCCAATGAGAGCTGTGCGCGCTGCGTGGCGCAGCTCATCCGCCGCTTCCGCGAGAGCGGAGAGTTCCCGCATGAGGTTGGGCTGTTCCTCAGCTATCCGCCGGAGGACGTGAAGGGCTTCATCGACCACCGCGCGAACGGTTTCAAATGCGCGGGGCTGTGGAAGGTCTACGGCGACGAGGCCAAGGCGCAGGCCCTGTTCGCGAAATTCAAAAAATGCACGGAGATCTACTGCGCACTCTGGCAGACCGGCTCGAAGCTCGAGCAGCTTGCCGTCGCAGTTTGATACTATATCATCATCGAAAGGAACATACGAATATGAAAACTGCTGTTGTTTACTGGAGCGGCACGGGCAATACGGAGGCCATGGCGAAGGCCGTGGCCGAGGGCATGACCGCCGCGGGCGCGGAGGCTGTGCTGCTCACGCCCGACAAGGTACAGTCCGGCGATCTGAACGCCTACGACGCCATCGCCTTCGGCTGCCCTGCCATGGGCAGCGAGGTGCTGGAGGAAATGGAATTCCAGCCGATGTTCGACGCGTGCAAGCGCAGCCTCGGCGGCAAGCGCGCGGCGCTGTTCGGCTCCTACGGCTGGGGCGACGGCGAGTGGATGCGCAGCTGGGAGAAGGACTGCGGCGACGCGGGGCTGAACCTTGTGTGCGAGAGCGTCACCTGCTGCGACGCGCCCGACGATGCGGCGCTCGAGGCCTGCCGCGAGCTCGGCAGGGCGCTGGCGAAGTAAGGAAGCGGCAATGGACAGCGCGCGCAAAAGGCTTCGGCGCAAGCTGCCGGTCCTTATGCTGACTGCGGCCGTTCTGCTGCGTCTTGCCATCGGCGGATCGGTCGGATAAAGCCCGCGGAGCACGCGGGCAGGGGAAAGAAAATACCGTCGGGGATCGCTCCCCGACGGTATTTTTTCGCTGTTTGATTCAGTTTCTTAATTCAGGAAGTCCTTGAGCTTCTTGCTGCGGCTGGGATGGCGCAGCTTGCGCAGCGCCTTGGCCTCGATCTGGCGGATGCGTTCGCGCGTGACGTTGAACTCCTTGCCGACCTCCTCGAGCGTGCGGGGACGGCCGTCCTCGATGCCGAAGCGGAGCTTGAGGACCTTCTCCTCACGCGGGGTGAGGGTGGAGAGCACGTCCACGAGCTGCTCCTGCAGCAGCGTGAACGACGCGGCCTCGCTCGGCTCGCTCGCGCCCTCATCGGGGATGAAGTCGCCGAGATGGCTGTCCTCCTCCTCGCCGATGGGCGTTTCGAGGGAGACGGGCTCCTGCGCGATCTTCAAAATCTCGCGCACCTTGTCCACAGGCATCCCCATCTCGGCGGAGATCTCCTCCGGCGAGGGGTCGTGGCCGAGGGACTGGAGCAGCTGGCGGGAGACGCGGATGACCTTGTTGATGGTCTCGACCATGTGGACGGGGATGCGGATGGTGCGCGCCTGGTCGGCGATGGCGCGGGTGATGGCCTGACGGATCCACCACGTCGCGTAGGTGGAGAACTTGTAGCCCTTGGTGTAGTCGAACTTCTCGACCGCCTTGATGAGACCCAAATTGCCCTCTTGAATGAGGTCAAGGAAGAGCATTCCGCGCCCGACGTAGCGCTTGGCGATGGAGACGACCAGACGCAGGTTCGCCTCGGCGAGCTTCTGCTTGGCCTTTTCACCGTCCTTGATTGTCTTTTTGAGCGAGGCCATTTCCTCCTCGGGAATGGTCTCGCCGGACTCCTCGGCGGCCTTGATGCGCGCCTCGGCGTCGTTCTTTGCGTTCATCCTGGTCGCGAGCGCGATCTCCTCGTCGGCGGAGAGCAGGGGCACCTTGCCGATCTCCTTGAGGTACATACGCACCGGATCGTCGATGGAGAAGCTGTCCACCAGCTCGTTGGGGTCGACCAGCTCCTCCTCCTCGATCTCGGCGATGGCCTCCAGCGGCGGCTCGTCCAGATCGTCGGGCTCGATGACGCCGCTGATGTAGTCGACGCCGAGAGCATCGAGCGAGTTGTAGACGCGCTCGCGTCCGTCGTCGTCGAGGTCGAGCTCGTCGAGGACCTCGGTGATCTCATCGGAGTCGAGCTTGCCCTTCTGCTTGCCCTTGGCAAAGAGGTCGCGGAGCTTTTCGCTCTTTTGCAGCTGCTCGGCGGCGGGCAGTCCGGCGAGGACCTTTTCGTCCAGCGGCGGGGCCTTCTTCTCGGGGGCCTCGTCCTCGGCCTTCTTGCGCTTGCTCTTGCCCGTGTCCGCGGGCAGCAGCTCCTCCATCTCGTCGGCTGCGGCGAGCAGGGCGTCGGCCTGCGCTTCGAGATCCTGAATGGTGAGTTCCTTATCCATGTTGCTTTCCTCCGTGACCCAGTTGGGCTTTGTATTTTTCGGTGGCGGCGGCAAGGGGATCGAGCCCTGCGCCGCTGCGCTTTTGGTATTCTTCCTGAATGATGCGGATGTAGTCGCGCAGGGCCTGCGGCGCGTTTTTCAGCGACTCCGGCTTCTGCACGATGGTGGAGAGGTGGCTGACCTCGTCGGGCGTAAAGCTCTCGGCGAGGAGGGGGAGAGAAATGCGGCCCGACTCCTGCCGCTGCTGCCACAGCCGCGCGAAAAGGCGTCCGAGCAGGGGAGAGGAAAATTCCTCCTCCCGCAGCGGCGGCGCATCGCCGAACACGCTGTCGTCCGTGCAGAGGAGCCGCAGCACGCCCTCCTCCGCCATGGCGGAGCGGAGATTGTCGTAGCGGATGGCGCGCTCCTTCGGCTGGACCTGCGCGGCGACGTTGAGGTCGCGCTTTTCCTGCTCCCGCCGCTGGCGGTAGCCGCGGCGCTTGATGCTGCGCTGCACCTCCAGCTTGAGGGCGTCGGGCGAGATGCCTGCGGACGCCGCGGCGCGGGTGGTGTAAATTTCACGCTCCACCGCGTTCGGCAGCTCCGCAAGGAGATCTGCCGCTGCGGCGGCGTAGTCGATGCGGCCCTGGTCGCTCGTGAGGTCAAAGCCCGCCGCAAGCCGCGCCATGCGGAAGTCCATGCCCGTTTCGCTGCCGCTGAGCAGCCGCTCGAAGGCGTCGGGCCCCTGATTCTTGATAAAGTCGTCCGCGTCCTGCTTGACCGGCTGCCCGTCCACGATGCGGTTGGGAAGCTCGAGCACGCGCACGGAAAAATCGGTGTCGTTGAGCAGCTCCAGCGCCTTCTGTGTGGCGATGCGTCCGGCGTTGTCGTTGTCGTAGCAGAGAATGAGCTCCTTCGTGTAGCGCGAGAGCAGGCGGATCTGCTCGGTCGTGAGCGCCGTGCCCATCGAGGCGCAGGCGTTGTCGAAGCCCGCCTGATGGAGCATCACCACGTCGATGTTGCCCTCGACAAGGATGATGTTCTCCCGCTTGCTCTTCTTGGCGAGGTTCAGCCCGTAGAGCACGCGGCGCTTGCTGTAAATGATGGTCTCGGGCGAGTTCATATATTTTGCGCCTGGGTCGTTTTTATCCACGATGCGCCCGCCGAAGGCGACCACGTCGCCGCGTACGTCGATGACGGGGAAAATAAGACGCTTGCGGAATTTGTCGTACACGCTGCCGCCCTTGCCCTGCACGACCAGTCCTGCGGCGAGCAGCTCGGCTTTGGAGTAGCCCTTTCTGGCCATCGCCGTGAGCAGGCCGTCCCACTCATCGGCGCTTGCGCCGAGCCCGAAGTTGACCGCCGTCCTGCGCGTGATCCGCCGCTGGTTCAGGTATTCCGCGCAGGCCTCACCGCGCTTATCGTGCAGCAGCTCGTAGTAGAAGCGTGCCGCGTCGCGGTTGAGCTCCAAAAGCCGCGCACGCAGACGGCTGCCCTCGCCCTGCTCCTCCTCGGGAACGGGCAGATTCGCGCGCTTGGCGAGAAAGCGGACTGCGTCGGGGAAGGACAGGTTCTCCTCCTCCATGATGAAGCTGATGACGCCGCCGCCCTTCTTGCAGCCGAAGCAGTGGTAGATCTGCTTGTCCGGCGAGACGGAGAACGAGCCCGTCTTTTCGTTGTGAAAGGGGCATAGCCCGAAGTAGTTCGCGCCCTTTTTCGTCAGCGCCACATAGCTGCCGACTACGTCCACGATGTCGCTGCGGGCGACCAGCTCATCCAGAAAGCTCTGGGGAAACGCCATGGCTCGTCCTCCTTTCCGGCAAAATAGCACGACCTCGTACAATTCTATTTATACGCCGCCGATCGGTTCGTTCCTCTTTTTGCGGCAAAAAATTTGCGATGTGCAAAAAACCGCGCAAAAGGTGTCCTTCGCGGTTTGACAGGATGGAACCGCCGCGCTATACTGGATAAAAACGGGAGGGGGACGCGGCGATGCAGATACAGCTTATTTCCATTCGTCTGGAGCGCCCCTTTACCGATACGGAGGTCGAGCGGCTGCTGCGCCTTGTCCCGCCGGAGCGGCGGCAGCGCCTTGCACATCTGAAGGACCCCGTGGTCGGTCATGAGCCGATCTGCGCCTACGCGGCGCTTTGGCTCGGGCTCAACGCTCTTTACGGCTGGCGTGAGCTGCCGGCGCTGACCTATAATAAGTATGGCAAGCCCGAGTTTGCGGAGCATCCCGAGGTGCAGTTCAACCTCAGCCACACGCGCGGCGCGGTGCTCGTGGGCATCCACGACCGGCCCATCGGCGTGGATATCGAGCGTATCCGGCCCGTGAGCGAGCGGACGATGCAGCGTCTTGCGGGTGCTGTGACCGAGCGCGAATTCTTCGAGAGCTGGACGCGGCGCGAGAGCCGCGCGAAGTGGGGCGGCGCCGGCCTTGCCGCGATGAAGCGGGAGGCCTCGCCCACGATGCTCGGCGAGCGCTTTGAGTACATCGAGACCTTCCCCGGCTACGTCGCCTGTGTCTGCACACACACGGACGACGCGCTCGCTCCGGTGCGCCGCTTCACGCTGGGAGACATCACATAACAGAAAAAACGTCTGCCGTCGGCAGACGTTTTTTGCTTGCTTATTCCCTCGGCAGGTCCACGACGATGGGCTCGTGACCGACGTGGGGAAGAAATTTTGTGAGCAGGTCGCTCGTTTTGATCTTCAGCGAGCCGTGGTTGTCGCAGGGGTGACAGCAGAAATACTCTGCGTCGTACACGTCGCGGTCCATCACGAGCTGCACCCGATGCTCCGTGTCGAACAGCAGCCCCATCACCGAGGCGGAGCCGGGGTGCGTGTTGAGCAGCTCCTCCATCTTCTCCGGCGGGGCGAAGGACAGACGGGACGAGCCGATCTGCGCGGAGAGATCCTTTGTGTGGAACGGCTTGTCGCCGGGCATGGTGAGCAGATAAAACGCCGTCTGCTGGCGGTTGCAGAGAAAGAGGTTCTTGCAGATGGTGCCCTCCAGCGCTTTGCCGACGGCGGCGCAGTCCTCCATCGTGGCGGTGGCGTCGTGCTCAAAGCGGATGTAGGGGATACCGAGGGAGTCGAGCACGGCAAAGACCGTGCCGACGCGCTCGTCGGCAGCGGCGGGAGCAGCCGTGTAGACGGGGGAGAGGTACATGAGGAAGCCTTCTTTCTGTCTCGTTAGTTCTCACGCAGCAGCTTTTCGCCGGCCTTGTAAATGTCGCCCGCGCCGACGGTAATGATCAGGTCGCCGGGCTGCGCGGCGGCGCGCAGCGCCTCCGTGACTTTATCAAGCGTGGGACAGTAGATCGCGCCGGGGATGCGCCTGGCAAGGTCGTTGGACGAAATGCCGATGTCGTTCTGCTCGCGCGCGGCGTAAATTTCCGCGAGAATGAGCACGTCGGGGAGCTTGAGCTCCCGCACGAACTCCTCAAAGAGCGCCTTTGTGCGCGTGTAGGTGTGCGGCTGGAAGGCGCAGACGATGCGCCGGTAGGGCAGCGCCTTCGCCATCGTCAGCAGGGCGTGCAGCTCGCCGGGATGGTGGGCGTAGTCGTCGTAAACGTCCGCGCCGTGATAGCTGCCCTTTTTCTCGAAGCGGCGGCCCGCGCCGGTGAAGGTGGCAAGGCCGCGCTCCACGGCTTCGCCGCGGATGCCGAGGACGTAGGCGGCGCTCGCCGCGGCGAGCGCGTTCATCACATTGTGCTCGCCGCCGACCTCGAGGGCGACGTGGGCATATTTTTGCCCCATGCAGATGACGTCGAACGAGGGCAGGCCGTTGGTGTAGACAAGGTTTTCCGCGTGGCAGTGCGCGTCCGCGCCGCGCTCGCTGAACGTGAAGAGCGAGCCGGTGTAGCCCTCGAGCGTCTCGCGCACGCCGGCGTCGTCCCAGTTGGCGACCACATGGCCGTCGGCGGGAACGAGCTCCGCGAAGCGGCGGAAGGAGTGCTCAACGTCGTGCAGGTCCTTGAAAAAGTCCAGATGGTCGGCCTCGACGTTGAGAATGACCGCGACGGTGGGGAAGAAGCTCAGGAACGAGTTGCAGTATTCGCAGCTCTCGGCGATGATGGTGTCGCCGTGGCCGACGCGGTAGCCGGAGTGGAGCAGCGGCAGCGTACCGCCGATCATCACGGTGGGGTCGGTGTCCGCCGCCATGAAGATGTGTGTCGCCATGCTGGTGGTGGTCGTTTTGCCGTGCGTGCCGGAGATGCACAGGGCGTTGCGGTAGCCGTGCATGATCGCGCCCCACGCCTGCGCCCGCTCAAAGACCGGGATGCCGCGCGCGACCGCGCCGGAGATCTCGGGATTGTCGTCGTGGATGGCGGCGGTGCGGACGACAAAATCGGCATCGCCGAGATTGTCCGCCGCGTGACCGATGGCCACGGGAATGCCCAGCGCGCGCAGGCGCTCCACGGCGGGGGAGTCGTTCATGTCGCTGCCCTGCACGGAGAGTCCCATGGAATGCAGGACCTCGGCGAGAGGGCTCATCGACACGCCGCCGATGCCGGCGAGGTGCACCCGCTTGCCGGGCACGAGATAGGAATTGATATCCATAGCGTTTTCCTTCCCAAAAGCACACATTCCGACAGCCTTCGGCATTTGCCGAAATCGGCGCGGAAGTGAATTGCAAAAATTTATCCCATATAGTATAATACGAACCGGTGTAAAGTACAATGCTGATTTTTGAGCGGCGAAAAAATTTTTTCGCCGGTTTTTGACCGATTTTTTCAGGGAGGTGGGCGCATGATGGAAAGGACCCCGCAGCCGGTGCGGGAAATGCTGGCGCTGCTGCGCGAAAGCGGCCATGCGCCCTACCTCGTCGGCGGCTGCGTGCGCGACCTGCTGCGCGGCGCGGAGCCGGACGACTACGACATGACGAGCGATGCGCGGCCGGAGGAGGTCATGGCCATCTTCGGCGCGGACGCGCACCCGACCGGGCTGATGCACGGAACGGTGACGCTCGTGCGCGGCGGGTTTGCCGTCGAGCACACGACCGAGCGCTGCGACGGAGCCTACCGCGACAGCCGTCACCCCGAGAGCGTGCGATTTACAAGCAGCATCGAAGAGGACCTTGCCCGCCGCGACTTCACGGTGAACGCCATCGCGCTTTCGGCGGACGGACGGCTCGTCGATCCCTTCGGCGGGCGGGAGGATCTGCGTTCGGGCGTCCTGCGCTGTGTGGGCGACCCGGCGCGGCGCTTTGCCGAGGATGCGCTGCGCATTCTGCGCCTGCTGCGCTTCGCGTCCGTGCTGGGCTTTTCGGTCGAGGAAAACACGGCGCGTGCCGCACGGGAGCAGAGGGACGGCCTGCGCGCCATCGCGCACGAGCGTGTGTATGCGGAGCTGAATAAGCTGTTGTGCGGGGAGCACGCCGCGGCGGTGCTGCTGGAGTACCCGGATATCCTCGGCGTCGTGCTGCCGGAGATCCTGCCCTGTGTGGGCTTCGACCAGCGCAATCCGCACCATTGCTACGATGTGTGGGAGCACACGGCGCGCGCGGTCGGCGCGGCGCCGCCGACGCGGGTGCTGCGCTGGACGATGCTCCTGCACGATCTTGGCAAGCCAAAATGCTTTACACAGGATGCGGAAGGCATCGGACACTTTTACGGTCACACCGCCGCTTCCGCGGAAATGGCGGAGGAGATCATGGCGCGGCTGCGCTTCGAGCACGCGCTCGCGCAGGGCGTGCGGGCACAGCTGGCCTGCTTCGACGAGATGTTTCCGCCCGAGCGCGCGGCGGTGCACCGCATGTTGGCACGCTATGGGCGCGAGACGATGTGGAATCTTTTGCAGACCAAGCTCGCGGACAACGCCGCTAAGGCGCCCGACGGACTGGAGCAAGCGCAGAAGCCATGGCGTGAAGCGCTTTTACTTTACAATGAACTGCTGGCGGAAAACGCCTGCTGCTCGCTCGCGGAGCTGCGCATCGGCGGCGGGGAGCTGCTGGCGATCGGCTTTTCGGGCCGCGCGGTCGGACGGGCGAAGCAGCGCCTGCTCGACGAGGTGGCCTCGGAGAAGCTGGCAAATGAACACGGCGCTCTTGTGCGCCGCGCGGAGCGGCTGTACCGCAGCGGCTGGCGCGGAGAGACAGACGGAAGGGAGTAAGAAACGATGGCGAACATCATGGATTATCTGGACTGGCGCGGCGACCTGCCGCTGACGGTCTCACCGTTCAACGAGGTGGACGGCCTGATCCTGGCGGAGTTGAGCTTCATCAACTTTGAGGGCATCGTGCCGCCGCCGGAGCTGGGGCGCGGCGTGCCGCTGCGCGACGCGGCGGGGACGTACTTCGCCCGCCATAACGGGCAGGAGATCGACATGGGCGTGCTGGTCCCAGGGCGCATCCCCGACCTCATGTGCCGCATGGCGCACTCCGTGCGCTTCGGCGGGATGCTACTGAACGGCTACTGCGAGCTGATGGACGACGCGCGCGAGCAGCAGTTCGCGGCGCTGACGGTCGAGCTGGGCGACGGCAGCATCTATCTTTCCTACCGCGGCACGGACGATACCATCGTCGGCTGGAAGGAGGACCTGAACATGGGCTACCTCGAGGTCATCCCCTCCCAGACGCGCGCGCTCGAATACCTTGGCCGCATGACGCGCCAGTATCCGGACGCGAGACTGCGCATCGGCGGACACTCCAAGGGCGGCAACCTTTCGGTCTATGCCGCGGTAAAGGCCCCGGCCGCCGTGCAGGACCGCATCCTTCGGGTATACAACAACGACGGCCCCGGCTTCGCCAAGCCGCTCGTCGGCACGCCGGAGCACACGCGCGTGGCCGACCGCATCCTGACGGTCGTGCCGCAGTCGAGCGTGGTCGGGCAGCTTCTGGAGCATGAGCAGAATGTGGAGATCGTGCGCTCGGACGCCGAGGGGATGCTGCAGCACGACGGCTTTTCCTGGCAGGTCGTGGGCGATCATTTCATCCATCTCGACGGCTTCTCCCGCGAGGGAAAGGTCATCGACGAAACGCTCGAGTCGTGGGAGGGATCGCTCAGCCCCAAACAGCGCGAGGCGTTTGCCGACGCGCTCTACACGGTGCTCACCGCCTCAGGCGCGAAAACGCTCTCCGACCTCAACGGCGACAAGCTCAAAAGCGCGGTGACGATGCTCAAGACCTACTCGAACCTCGACCGCGAGACGCGCCAGCTGTTGTCCGGCTCGCTTCGGGCGCTGGTCGGCTCATACGCGAAGAACGTGGCGGACGACGTGCAGAAAAACGATCTCGAGCCGCTGCGCCGCAAGCTCGAGCGGCAGCGCAAAAAGGCGGAAAAGCGCGGCGCGAAAAAGAAATGAGGAAGCAACGGCGGCTCCGGCCGCCGTTGTTTTTATGTTTACAAACCGCTGCGCGCGTGTTATAGTAAAGGGTATTCTGGCGCATTATGCGAACGGAAAGCAAAGCCTGCGGCTGCGGGAACGCAGCTCCCGAGCGGGAAGGACCCGACGGAGCGTGCACGCCGCCGCGTAAAGGAGAAGCACAGATGAAGAGCATATTGAAATATTGTGGTGGTAATAATACTGCTGCTGTCGTTGAAGAAATCAAGAACACCGACTGGAGTGGCATCGA
>ENA-ORCN01001433-ORCN01001433.1-human-gut-metagenome-genome-assembly--contig:-NODE-1433-length-16258-cov-19.001730_pt1 | contig 16258 bp, 15 predicted proteins | sample MGYA00242984_ERZ507984 | MGnify/ENA primary metagenome ERZ507984 (study PRJEB26167, sample SAMN06115395) | human gut metagenome | host: Homo sapiens | place: China:Hubei | collected 2016-05-19... | reverse complement strand
AGGACGCGGCAGATACCATCGTCGGCAACTGCGACAGCACCTTGTTTTTGGGAGGCAAGGAGAAAGGGACGCTGAAAGAGATTTCGGAGCTGCTGGGCAAGGAGACCATCGACAGCCTGAGCCAGTCCGAAAATCGCGGCGCGCAGACTTCTCACGGTCTCAGTTATCAGAAGTTAGGAAAGGAGTTGATGACCCAGGACGAGATCGCGGTCATGGACGGCGGCAAGTGTATCTTGCAGCTTCGGGGCGTGCGCCCGTTTTTCAGCGACAAGTATGACCTGACAAAGCACCCCCGCTACAAATACCTGTCCGACGCCGACAAGAAGAACGTCTTTGACGTAGAACGGTATCTTCAAGCGGCTCTATGAGGACAACATTTCGGGCAAGCTCTCCGATGAACGCTTTCAGAAACTCTCTGCGGACTATGAGAAGGAAGAACAGGAGCTCAAGGTGCTGGCGAGTTCCCATCGGAAAGAAGTGGAGTTGGAGGAAAGCAAATCGGCGGATGTTGATCGTTTTCTCTCCGTTGTGGAGAGGTACACGGATATCCCGGAGCTCACGCCCTGCATCCTCCATGAGTTCGTGGAGAAAATCATCGTCCATGCGGCCAGCGACCCGAAGGGCAAGAATCGGACGCAGGAGATCGATATTTACTACAAGGGCATCGGTGCCTTGGAAATGTCAAAAGTCACGGCATCAACGGAAAAATGAGAAAACGGTACAGCCGAAGCTATACCGTTCTCTCTTTCCTCACGATGTTTTCTTATCGGGAGCAGCCTTCCGGATGGTTTCTTTTTTAGGTGATTCATATGTCGGACCGAACCCATTGGGTTCGATAGCCCGGCAATTCCATGCGCAAGCATGGCAGCGGTATGTAATATCGCAGCCTTCAGATAACACAAAGATCCAGACATCCTTATGATGCCTGGATTTTTTCGCTCCTGAGAACACCACTGCGATCCGAACGCCCAAGAGATGGACGCAAAAATATAAAAAATTGGAATCCGAACGATGCGGTCCGGCGTATTCTTTCTCATTCTGCTTGGAATTCGTGTGGGTTTCAAGGGAGCCTTTTTGCACTGTCTTGCATGACAAGCTGGGGGAAATGTGGTACTTTATGTTTAGTAATACAAAATACTTAGAAATGCAAGGATGGTGCGGATGGAAGAACGTTTTTTGCAGCAGCTCAAGAAGGGCGTGCTGGAGCTGCTGGTTTTGCAGACGATCTGCCGGGGGCCGACCTATGGCTACGAGCTGATCGCGCAGCTCGGCAGCCGCTCCGGCGGGCTGTTTACGCTCAGGGAGGGAACGCTCTACCCGATTTTATACCGGCTGGAGGACGACGGGCTGATCGAAGCGGTCTGGCAGCAGGAGACAGGGCGTGCGGCTCCGCGGAAGATCTATTCCGCGACGGAAAAGGGCAGAGAAGAAAATGAACGCCGTCTCGGCCTCTGGGCCGGATTCCGGACGGCAGTGGACCATTTTTGCGGGGAGGATGCAGGACATGAATGAAAAACAGCTTGCGCGCTATCTGCGCGCTGTCCGGCGGCGGCTGCCGCTATCGGGGCAAATGAAGGACCGGGTGATGGACGACCTGCGCAGCTCGATCAATGAGCGGCGCGAGGCCGGGCAGACGGATGCGGAGATCTTTGCCGCGCTTGGCCCGGCAAAGCAGGCCGCGGCAGAGCTTACCGCGCAGCTGCCGGGCTACGCGTTCCGCAAAAGCCCGCTGCGGTTTGTCTGCCTTGGCGCGGCGGTGCTTGCGCTGCTGGCCGGGCTTCTGAAAACCGTCACGAATCTGCGCGGCTTTGCGTCCGTCGGCGTTATCGGCGGCGCGGACGGGCCGACGGAAATTTTCATCGCCGGGCCGCAGATTTTTGATTGGGCAGACGTGATCGCCGCCGGGATCGTGCTGGTGCTCGGACTCATCGGATATCTGCTCCTGCGCCGTCTGCCGCCGAAAAAGGGCTGAAGCCCATATAGGAGGGATGACGCACATCCGCCGGGGCATCCGTCCGGCTATGCCGGCAGCAGCAGATTGACGGCTCCGGCCAGAAGCATGACGAGGATCGGGCTGAGCTTTGTTTTGCGGAGCAGGACAAGGCAGACGGCAAAAATCGCAGCCATGGCGACAAGATCGGCGAACTCCTGCAGACTGAGCCAGCTGTGCTGCGTGACGATCACATACCCGCCGCCGAATGTAAACGCGCTGAGATACAGCGTGGAAAGAAACAGCTTTTTCAGCACCTGTTTTCTGCTCTTCATCCGATTCGTCTCCAATCTTACGCGGCCATGCGCCGCGCTGCTTTGACCATCGTACCACAGGAAGCGGGACTGTAAATGCCGGATTCGGTCTGCGCCTCCGGTGCGCAAAAAACGTCCCCTGCCATGCGTATGGCAGGGGACGTCGCGGAATGCCGGATTACAGCAGGATCTTTGCCAGCTCGTCGATCGTCTCGTCGAACACGCGCAGCGCGCTGCGGACGGTGTCGGGCTTCGTGAGGTCGACGCCTGCGATCTTGAGCTCTTCGAGCGGATAATCGCTGCCGCCGGTCGTGAGGAACTTCAGATAGCCGCTTGCGTCGCCGGTCGTCAGGATATGCTCGGCGATGGCCACGGCGGAGGAGAAGCCGGTCGCGTACTGATAGACGTAGAACGCGCGGTAGAAGTGGGGGACATACGACCATTCGGGGTCGATGTCCGCGTCGATGCCGATGCCGTCATAATAGGTGGCTTCGAGATCGTGATAGACCTTGTTGAGCGATGTGGCCGTCAGCGGCTGGCCCGCAGCATAGAGATCGTGCGCCTTGCGCTCGAACTCTGCGAACAGCGTCTGCCGGTAGAGCGTCGTGCGGAAGCTCTCAAGGAAGTGGTTGAGGATGTATGCGCGGCGCTTTTCGTCCGTCTCGGTCTTCAACAGATACTTGGTCAGCAGGACCTCGTTGACCGTCGAGGCGACCTCGGCGACCATGATGCGGTAATCGTGGTTGACATAATCCTGCGTCGTATCGGAGAACCAGGAGTGCATGGAGTGGCCCAGCTCATGCGCCAGCGTGAACGCGTCGCCCAGCGTACCGGCATAGTTCATCAGCACATACGGATGCACGCCGAACACGCCGCACGAGAACGCGCCGGACTGCTTGCCGTCGTTCTCATACACGTCGACCCAGCGCTCGGCGAACGCGCGGTCCAGCAGCTTCTGGTATTCCTCGCCCAGCGGCAGCGTCGCCTTCTTGACCAGCTCCTTCGCGTCCTCAAACGCGATGGGATAGTCGACGTCCTCCACGATGGGGACATACAGATCAAACACGTCGATTTTGTCGAGCTTGAGCGCGCGGCGGCGCAGCTCCAGATATTTGCGCATGGAGGGAAGGCTCTCGTGCACGGCCTCGATCAGGCTGTCATAGACGGACACGGGCACATTGCCGCCGTCCAGCGCCGCCTCGCACGCGGAGGCGTAGCCGCGCTGATTGGAGAAATAGGTGTCGAATTTGACGGAGCCGCCATAGAGCGTGGCAATGGCGTCGCCGAACTGCCGGTAGGTGCCGAACATGGCGCGGAACGCACCCTCGCGCACGGAGCGGTCGCGGCTCTCGCGGAAGACAGGGAACGTACCGGCGGTGAGGCGTACCTCCTCGCCCGCCTCGTTTTTGACCATCGGCAGCTGCAAATCAACGTCGGTCAGCATCTCAAACGCGGCCTTCGGCGTGCCTGCTGCGTCGCCCAGCAGCGCCAGCATCTGCTCCCGCGCGGCGTCGAGCGTATGCGCGCGCATACGGACGATATCGTCTACTGTGTGCCGGTAGGTCGCCAGCGCCTCGTCCTGCATCCATTCGTCCAGCTTTTCCGCCGGGATCGCAAGAATTTCGGGGTTCAGGAACGCCGTTGCGGCGCTGAACTTGACGAGCAGGCTTTCGCTGCGGGCGGCCATTTCCTGATTTTCCGCAACAGAGCCGTCCTCTGTCTTCTTCAAAAACGCATAGGTATAAGGCAACTCAACTTTGAACATAGAGGCGTAGATGGTGTCAAGCCCCTTCTTGAACGCTTCCTTAGACGTGCCGAGTGTGCCGGGAATTGCGGCCAGCGGTGCAAGCGCGGCCTCAGCCTCCTGCATTGCGGCTTCCCACGCCGCAGTGTCCGGGTAGATCTTCGTCAGGTCCCACTGGAACCGGATATCCTGCTCGCTTCGTTTCATAGCGTATCCTCCTTTATAGATACTTCTATTATAATGACCAAAATCTTTCCTGTCAACGTCCGCTGCGGATGGGCAGGCGGTTGCTTTTTTGTCATATTCAGGGTAAAATAAATAAAAGAACCTCAATTGGGGGGAATACGATGAAGAATACTGCTCATTCCGCGCGGCAGTTTGCTTTCTGCTGCGTGACCACGGTTCTGACGGCACTGCCGGCAGCCCCTGCGCTGCAGTGACGTCCGGCGCGTAAAGCGCCCATAAATTCTTGGAAAACTTCTCCTGATTTTCCTTGCGCATTGCGGCAGGCTTTGTTATAATAAAGAAAAAATGAAGACGTGTGCCCAGTGTCGGCTGACGGCTTGTGACAAAGGTTTATTCTGGAGTTAGATAAGGAGCAGGAGGAAGCGAATGAACGACGGGAAAAAGAGGCGGAGCAGCGCTGAGCTGCCCGCCCACAAGCGATTTGAAAAATCGCGCAGCCGATGGATTTATCCATCGTTCCAGAACATAGTTTTTGTGTTCTGCGGGGATTGGGGCAGCGCCCCAACAAGCATGAAACAGGCGGGCTCCGTGTAAACGGAATCCGCCTGTTTTCGCAAAGTGGGTACCGCTTTGCATTGCTTGCCGCTTTCTTGCCCCCGTTCGTACCCCCGTTTTCCCCTCTACCCATACTACAATCCGAAAGGGGCGTTTTGGCCAGTTTCGGAGGACTTCTTCAAAAAATGTCGCTCCTATCCGTAACTTTTCTCTGAACACTTCGCCGGATGCCTTGTGTTTCTTCGGATATTCGTATATAATGTATCGTGTTGAGTATTATCCATGCGGAGGTGCGGTATGAACGGGATCAAGGGCTATATCTCCATTCGGGAGGCGTCTTACCGTTGGGGCGTGTCGGAGCGGCGGGTCAACCAATATTGCGCCGAGGGGCGGATCCTCGGCGCGTCCCGGTTCGGGCGCTCATGGGCGATCCCGGAAAACGCGGAAAAGCCCTCCGACCCGCGCTTCAAGGGGCAGCACCGCGATTCCGGCAGGACAAGCACCTGACGAATCCCCTCCGCATTGGAATTGGAAGCATCCGCAAAAAGGAAGTGAACGCTATGACTTGCGACGAGAGCTTGTACCGCCAATATCTGAGCGGTGACGACGAAGGGCTTAATGCCCTGATGAAAAAATACGGCGACCCCCTGACCCTGTATATCGACGGCTATCTGCACGACGTTCACGAGGCGGAGGAGCTGATGCTGGATGTTTTCGCCTATCTGTTCACGAAAAAGCCAAAAGTACGGGACGGCGGCTTCAAGGCGTATCTCTATAAGGCGGCGCGGCACATGGCGCTGCGCCATAAGAGCAAACGAAAGCCCCTATTCAGCCTCGATGCGCTGACCGGCGAGCCGGACGGACGGCTGCTGGCGGAGGAGGTCATCCGGACGGAGGAGCGAAACCGCATCCTGCACTTCTGCATGGGCGAAATGAACCCAGACTATCGGGAGGTTTTGTACCTCACCTATTTTGAAGGCATGAGCTACGCACAGGCGGCGGAGGTCACGGGGAAAACGGTAAAGCAGATCACCAATATGGTGTATCGCGGAAAGGAAAGCCTGCGAAGGCTCTTAGAACGGGAGGGGATTACAAATGCGCAGTCTTGAGGAGCGCGTCGCGGAGACGAAGCGGCGCATCGCCGCAATGGAAAGAAAAAAACGGCTGCGGCGCAATACGATCACCATGGCTGCCGCCGTGGCGGCGTGCCTTGCGCTGCTCATCGGCGCGTCCCTCGCCATGCCCGGCATTGCCGCGCGGATACAGACAGGCGATTATTCCGGCTTTGAAACGGCGGCCAGCATCTTTCACGGCGGCGCGGCGTTGGGATACATCGTCATCGGACTTTTGGCGTTTTTACTCGGCGTGTGCGTGACCGTTCTGTGCTTCCGGCTGCGGCAGATGAACCGCGAGGACACGCAGGACGGAGAAAGCGAGGGGATACATGGAGCTGATTGAGAACCTGCTGCAACTTCTGGTCACGTTCGTCGGCGCGCTGCTTTCGGGTATCTCCTACCGGAAAAGCCGCAGGCAGGCGTATTTTCTGCTGCTGTGCTTCTACGGCTGCTTTGCCCTTGGTTCGCTCTACTGGACGCTGTATCTGCTGCTGTTCGACACCACGCCGCGCGTCTTTTATGTGTCGGAGTTCGGCTGGGTGGCCAGCGTCATTTTCCTGCGCATTTTGCAGGCCACGCTCTCCACCCCAGAGGAACGCGCCTTCCGCTGCCGCAGGGCATGGCTTGCGCCTGTGTTCGGTGTGCCGCTGCTGGCGTTCTATTGCACCTTCGGGGACATCCTCTCCAACCTGATCTGGTGCGGCATGATGATCGTTCTCTCTTACTGCGCCATCCGGGGGCTGGTATACGCCAATGGGCAGACGGGGGCGGCGCGGAATATGCGGTACTTCCACATCGGCATGCTGTGCTTTGCGTTCGCGGAGTATCTGCTCTGGACGGCAGGCTGCTTCTGGCCGGATACCTCTCTGGCCAGTCCCACCTTCTGGTGCGATATACTGCTGACCCTTGCCATTTTCGGGCTGCTGCCCGCCATGAGAAAGGCGGTGGCGGCATGACCTACATCGAAAACATCTTCATCTGCATGGTGTCCCCGCTGCTGGTGGCCGCTCTGTGCATGGGCAGGCGGCAGCTCCGCTTCTTCCTGTTCTGCATCGCCGGGATGGGGGTGTGTCTGCTTTCAGCCTACATCAACACCTTCCTTGCGGCGGTATGCCGGGCGGACGCCCTTGCCGCCACAGCGGAGATCGCGCCGGTGGTGGAGGAAATGATGAAGCTGCTGCCGCTGGTGTTCTATCTTCTGGTATTCGAGCCGGAGGGCGATAAAATCAAGGCTGCCGCAATAACAGTCGCCCTCGCCTTCGCTACCTTTGAAAACGTGTGCTATCTCATCCAAAACGGCGCGGACCGCTTCTCCTTCATCTTCTTCCGGGGCTTCGGCACGGGAGCCATGCACGTCCTCTGCGGCCTGATCGTGGGCGGCGGGCTTGCCTATGCGTGGCGGCGGACGTGGCTTAAAATAGCCGGTACGTGTGGGCTGCTGGGCGCGGCCATCACCCTCCACGCCATCTATAATCTGCTCATTGCTTACGGCGGCGCGGCGCAGTATGTGGCCTACGTCCTGCCGGTGCTGCTGGTAGCGGCGGGAAGATGGTCCGCTTTCCGCTTATCGCAGAGGAAATAACCGAACATTTACTCTCTGAGAGCTGCTTTTTGGCGGCTCTCAAATTTTTTTGAAAAATTTTGCGTTTTGGGTGAGAGTTTTTTCGATTTTTTGTACCTATATAAGTGAAGGGGTTTTTAAGCCACATTTCAAAAAATCCAGAGAGGAGGTTCAAACGAAATGTACGATACCGCAAGACGGGTCGCACTCGTCAAGCAGCGGGTGCGGGAAAACACCCGCCGGAGGCAGCGGCGCGAGGTAATAAGCCTCTCCGCAGCGTGTATACTGCTGTGCGCGGCGCTGATGCAGACAGCGGGCACGGTCGTCGGGCCGGGGCAGACATCCGCATGGGGCGTGTTCGGCGCGATGCTGCTGCGGGAGGACGCGGGCGGCTATGTGCTGGTGGCCGTCGTCTCCTTTGCAGCGGCGGTGGTCATCACCGCGCTGTGCTTCCGGCTCAGAAGCAAGGAAAACCGGAGAAAAGGCGGGGCGGACAAACCGAACCGACACGAACAGGAGGAGAAAAGCCAATGAAGAAACGAATACTTAGCATCCTGCTGCTGTGCTGCATGGTGCTGACCATGCTTCCGACAACAGTATTGGCAGCGGACGGGCCGATGGATACCATACCAAAGTACGACGTGAGCATTGACGTGTACAACCGGACATCGGACATATCCATTAAGGACAGTAGGAGCTACTATATCTACTCGTCCGTTCCCGATAAGCTCAGGGACACATGGGCATGGGATAAGAAGATATTCATCAAGGGAGATAAAACCGCGCCGCACGTATTTATTGACGGCGTACATATTGAGATGAGTCCCAGCTCCAAGGGGCCGGCCATCGAGCTGAACAAAAAGGCTTCGGCGTATCTCTATTTCATCGGCAGGGACAGCACTCTGCAAGGCGCTGACGGCCGGGCGGCGATCCAGAAAAACCGCAGCGAGGGGCAGCTGTATGTGCTGGCGCGCACCGGCACCACGGTGACCTGCAAGGGCGGCCACAGAGCGGCGGGCATCGGAGGGAGCTGGGCGACCCGCGATATCGGGAACCCTTCGTTTAATACAGATATGTACGGCCACGGCGTCAATATGCACTTTGGCTCTCAGACAAATCCCGACTACTGGGGCGGCACCATCAATGCCAGCGGTGGCGAGTACGGTGCGGGCATAGGAGCCGGCAGCTGGGGAAGCACCGGCTATGGAAACGGCATCCATGGAGGCGCCGGAGAGCAGCTGTACTTCTACTCCGGCACGGTAAACGCCAGAGGCGGCAGGCTTGCGGCCGGAATCGGCGGAGGCTTTCAGGGGCGCGGCAGCCATATCTATATCTATGGCGGCAATATCGACGCGCAAGGCGGGGCAACCGGCCCGGGCATCGGCAGCGGCAGCTGGACGACGAAACAGGACATGGACGGAATCAACGCGGCGAGCGATATCGTCATCTCCGGCGGACGGGTAAGCGCCCGCGGTCAATACAACTGCGCGGGCATCGGCGGAGGTCAGTATGTTCCCGCTCATGACATCACCATCACCGGCGGCCATGTGTCGGCGACAGGACACTACGGTGCGGCGATCGGCGGCGGCCGCTGGTGCCACGGAAAGAACATCACCATCACCGACGCTACCCTGAATCTGTCGACCAATTACCGCAGCAACGGCTCGGACGCGGCGGCTGTCGGCTACGGCGACATTGTTTACAAACCGGATGAGCTCGTGACGGATCCGTCGATCGCGACGAACGATCAGATCCGGATCGGCTCATACAAGGGAAAGCTGGTGCAGCTGAAGCTGGAGGCGCGCGCCCTCAGCCGCGATGACGAATATTCTTACTTCTGGAACCTTTATGAAACCCTGATCCCTGATGAGAATGGGCTCATCGACATGCAGCTGCTGACACTTCCGTATGTACAGAACTACGGCTGGGCGATCAACGTGCTGGAAATGACAGTGATCGACGACCCCTGCAACGGAAATCACGACTTCGGCTGGGTAAACCGGCAGTCGTGCCATGTCTGGGCGTGCAGGAATAAGGATTGTCAGGCGCGCGACCCGGCGGCGGAGATGTCCAAGCAAAACGGAAAGCACATCCCCGGTGACTGGGGCGTGCAGGAGAAGCACTGTGCCGTGTGCGATCATTTACTGGAAAAGGACACGGCGGCGCCGGTGCTGGAGGTTTTGAATGACGGCGAGAGCTACACCGTCGAGGATGTCATCGTTGGAAGACCGGGCGCGTATACCTTCACCGTGAGCGATCCGGCGAAGAGCGGCGAAGCGTCCTCCGGCGTCAAGTCCGTAACCATCAACGGTGTGGAGCAGGCAGCAGACTCTTTCTATTCTCTTCCCGCACCCGACGGCGGCAACAATGACGCGGGAGCGGAATATACCGTCGTCGCGACAGACAACGCGGGCAACACCTCCGCGGCAACCGTGAAGATCTACCGGCGCCACCGCGTGAGAGTCGTAAGCCCGGATGAGCAGACGACATACGCCGAGGCAGAGCTGGCGCACAACGAGTATCTGGTGCTCACGATAAAGATGCCGGATGGTGCGGCGGTACGAATGACCGACAAGGCGGATCATTCGGAGATTCCATATGACAAAGAAATGGGACGATTCCCGGTAGGACCGATCGACAGAAGCCGGACGCTCGTGCTGGAGTATAACACGGAGTATCCGAGGGTCGAGCTGATTCTGGGGCGGAGTCAGTACTTCTTCGGATACAACGCGGATACAGCCGAACCGCACTATCTTGCGGATGTAAGCAAGAAAACGGACAAGAACGTCTATTCGGTGGCTGTACAGATCAACTCGGATGTAATACCCAGCCACTACTTCAGCTCACCGGTATGCTACACGCAGGAGGAGCTGGCGGAGCTGGATGCGCAGGGAAAAATCGACTGGAGCGAATACAAGTACCCGGACCCGGAACCGGGCGTCTGGATCGTCTATATTCCCACAGCCACCATAGACATCGCGGAGTATGACGCAAATGGCAGCTGGTATGTCTATGCAAAAGCCGAAAACCTCAAGGGAACGACCTATGTCTCCACGCCGAAGCTGATCGCCGACGTCGAAAAGCCGAAGGCCTTCCATCTTTCTACCGGCAAGGAACTGGAGACGAAAGGGGAATACTGGGGCGACTTGCGGTTCAGGGTGGAGGACACGCTGCCCGTCAAGGTGTGGCACGAGAGATACCCGGGCGGGAATATTGAACTTATGACGCCGGATGAAGACGGCTGTTATACGATCCCGGCAGATTACAGCGTGACCCTCCATCACGACATTTTCCTCGAGGACGCCTGCGGGAACAAAACCTACTACAATGACATCGATATTTTGTGGAACTATCTGGAGGTTGTTCGGGAGAAGGACCATTGGGACGAAACGCCTGCGCGGCCGATTCGTATTACCAGAGAACAGAATCTGCAAGAGGAGCTCTCCAAGGTCAATATCGGGGTTTTTGCATCTGACGTCACCGGTTTTATCCCTGTCGATGTTTCGTGGGAGATCCCGGAGGACTATGATCCGCAGTCCCCGCGGGAGCAGACCTTTACCGTCCTCGGCACGGTGATTCTGGAAGGCACCGGAGAACGCTGCCGCTCGGGGCTTGATGTTATCACGCGACCGGGAGAGGAATGGAAGAAGAATTTCGCAATCCGTGTGACCGTGGAGGGTGCGCCGCGCTACAGGGTGACCGTGGAGGACAGCGCAAACGGCAGCGTCACGGTGGTGAATGGCACGGAAACCGCCGGGGACGGCACGCCCCTGTTCTACAAGGACGAGCCTGTGATGCTCTCCATCGCCCCCGATGAGGGCTATATGCTAAGCACGCTGTCCGTCAACGGCACCCCTGCCGCCGTTGCGGTTGGGGAGGATACCTATACCTTCGCCCAGCCGGAGGAGGACGTCACTATAACTGCAACGTTTGAAAAGCGCAACGAGCATACCGTCACATTTGACGCGAACGGCGGCTCCGAGCCTGAGGAGCTGCCCGAGGAGGTCACCACCGCAATGCCCGCTAAGAAGATATTGCACGGCAGCGAGTATTCTCTGCCGGAGTGCGAGTTTATTGCGCCCGAAGGAAAGCAGTTCAAGGCATGGGAGATAGACGGTGCGGAGTATCCGGTGAACGCCCCTGTGACCGTCAACGCGGACATCACAGTCAAGGCGCTGTGGGAGGACGCGCCTCCCGCCCCTGCCGAGTTCACCATCACCGTGAAAACGGACGGCAACGGCACGGCTTCTGCATCTCCCGCAAAGGCTGTTGCTGGTGAGGAAATCACCCTGACCGCAACGCCCAAAGAGGACTACCGCTTCAAGGAGTGGCAGGTCGTATCTCCGGCAGGGCTTGTAATCACCAACAACAAGTTCACCATGCCGGACAGCAATGTGGAGGTCAAAGCTATCTTCGAGGAGGACGCACCGCCTGTGCCCACCGAGTTCACCATCACCGTGACCAGCGGCGGCAACGGTACGGCTTCCGCTTCTCATGCAAAAGCCGTGGCCGGCACGGAGATTCGCCTGACCGCTACGCCCAAAACCGGCTATCACTTCAAGGAGTGGGAGGTCATCAGCGGCGGCGTGACCATCAAGGACGACAAGTTCCTCATGCCGAACGACAACGTGGAGGTCAAGGCCATCTTCGAGAAGGACGCACCTCCTGCGCCTACCGATCCCGCCAAGCCCAGCATCAGCGTCACCGGAACCTACACCTACAATGGCTCCGAGCATACAGCGACCGTGAGCGGCTATAATCCAGCCACTATGGACATCTCCGGCAATACCGCCACGGCCGCGGGCGATTACACCGTTAGCGTCACATCCCAAACGGGCAAATGGGCGGACGGCAGCACCGACGCCGTGACCGCAGCGTGGAGCATCGGCAAAGCCACGCAGGAAGCGCCTACCGGCTTGATCGGTGTCGCGCCCACCACCGAGGGCGGCAGCGACGGCAAAATCAGCGTCGTGACCGATAAGATGGAATACCGTATGGAAGCCGATGGCAGCTATACGCCGTGCAGCGGCACGGAGATTGATAACTTGTCCGCTGGCAATTACTTCGTCCGCTATGCGGAGGATAACAACCACTTTGCCAGCTCCGATGCGGCGGTCACGGTGGGTGAGGGCGCGTCGCTTGCGGATTGCAAGATCACCTTTGACGGCAACGGCGGCAGCGGCAGCATGGATTCCGTGACCGTCAAGGCAGGGACAAATTACATCCTGCCCGCCTGCGGCTTCACCGCTCCCACCGATCAGCAGTTCAAGGCTTGGGAGATTAGCGGCACGGAGTACAAGGTTGGCGATACCTATACCGTAAATTTGGACACCGAGATCAAGGCGCTGTGGGAAAACAGCGTTATTACCCCCACCACCTACACCGTCACCGTCAGCAATGACGGAAACGGCACCGGCACCGCAACTCCTTCCACCGCTGCGGCCGGTACGACGATCACCCTGACCGCAACGCCCAACAAGGGCTACCACTTTAAGGAGTGGCAAGTCATCAGCGGCGGCGTGACCATCAAGGACGACAAGTTCACCATGCCGGATAACAACGTGGAGGTCAAAGCAATTTTCGAGGAGGATACGCCTCCCGCGCCTACCGAGCATACCGTCACCGTGACCAGCGACGGCAACGGAACGGCTTCCGCCTCTCCCGCAAAGGCTGTTGCCGGTGCGGAGATCACCCTGAGCGCTACGCCCAAAACCGGCTACCACTTCAAGGAGTGGCAGGTCATCAGCGGCAGCGTGACCATCAAGGACAATAAGTTCATCATGCCGAACGACAACGTGGAGGTCAAAGCCATCTTCGAGAAAGATGCACCTCCTGCACCCACCGAGTTTACCATCACCTTTGACGGCAACGGCGGCACGCCCTCTGTCGACAGCATGACCACCACCAATCAGAAGTTGACCTCTCTGCCCAGCGCCTCCCGAAGCGGCAGTTACAGCTTCGACGGCTGGTACACCGAAGAGAGCGGCGGCACAAAAATTACGACCGATACCGAGTTTCCCGCAGATACCACCGTGTATGCCCATTGGACTTACACGGGCGGCGGAGGCAGCAGCGGCTACAGCTACTACACCATCAAGGCAACTGCCGGGGCTGGCGGCTCCATTTCTCCCTCCGGCAATGTCAGCGTCCGCGAGGGCCGGGATCAGACCTTCACCATCACCCCGGATAAGGGCTATGCTGTCGCCAACGTCAAGATCGACGGAAAGAGCATCGGCGCGGTGAAGTCCTACACCTTTGAGAATGTCAGCAGAACCCATACCATCGAGGTCATCTTTATGAAAGCCAACGGCAACCCCCAGACCGGCGTGTTTGTGGATGTAGCCACCGGCAGCTATTATGAGGACGCTGTGGATTGGGCAGTGGAAAACGGCATTACGCAGGGAACCGATGATACCCACTTCTCCCCGGACGGCATCTGCACCCGTGCGCAGGCTGTGACCTTCCTGTGGCGTGCCGCTGGCAGTCCCAAACCCGAAACCCGCACCATGCCGTTTACCGACGTCCCCGTGGGCAGCTACTACTACGATGCTGTGCTGTGGGCGGTAGAAAACGGCATCACCAAGGGCACCAGCGACACCACGTTCAGCCCCAACATGATCTGCACCCGCGCCCAGATCGTCACTTTCCTGTGGCGCTCTGAGAAGTCCCCGGCAGCGGGTACAGCCAATCCCTTTGCCGATGTGAAGTCCACCGCCTACTATGCAGGCGCTGTACTGTGGGCGGTCAAGGAGAACATCACCAAGGGAACCACCAGCACGACATTCAGCCCCAATGCGGATTGCACCAGAGCGCAGATCGTGACCTTCCTCTGGCGCTGCAAGAAGTGACCGGCTGACATACGGCTAAACATCAAAGCCGCTGGCATGACCCCATAAGCGAACATCGGACAGCGCAGCGGACGGGCATCTCGCCCTGAAGCTGCGCTGTTCTCTTTTCGCTACAAGAAACAAATCAATGACATTTTGAGCTGCGCCGCTATCCCAGCGCGGCAAGGAGACAGCATTATGAAAAGAATCACAAGAATCATTCGTCCGATCATCTGCATGGCCGTCCTTCTCTTTGCCATGACCACGGCAGTCATGGGCTGCTATCAGAAAGGGACGGAGCCTATCGACATTCCCGACAGAACGCCTTCCGGCACATCTGCGTCTCAGCCATCAGCGACTCCCGCGGGCGAAGTTATCCCCTCGGTGGACAGGCAGGCAGAGTTGGCGGAAGCCAGAGCGAAGAATCCCGACACCGTGGCATGGCTGTATATTCCCGATGCGGAGGTAGACGATCCCGTGATGCAGGCGGAGGACAACGGCTATTACCTGAAGCTGGATGAAAACGGCGAGTATGCCATGTGGGGCTGCTATTATGCCCATTGTGAAAACGAAATTGGCGGCAGGGATAAGCTGGACAAAAACACCACCATTTTCGGCCACTCCGCCAGCAACTGCGACCCGGACGGTGTGCGGTTCACCAAGCTCTACCGTTATATGGACGCAGACTTTGTAAAGGAGCATCCGTATATCTATCTCTCTGTGGATGGCGAGGACATGATTTTCCAGATCACCGCGCTATTCGTCACGGATATTGGCTTTGACTATATTGCGCCTGATCCCACGGGAGATGATCTGACCAGCTTCTTTGAGACGATCGCGCGGAAAAACTGGCTTGACTTTGATGGCGTGACCTTCTCCGAGGAAGATACCGTTCTGACCCTCTCCACCTGCTGCCGGAAGTATGACAAGGCCAACAGCGGCAATCAGCGGCTGGTGGTCATGGCAAAGCTGCTGCCGGAGGGGGCAACCGCGCAGGAGTTCAGCGTATCCCTTGTGGATAGTCCTGAAATGCCCTAAAAGAAATCAGAATACGACGATAACAGGACACCCATCCTTGCGGTACTGAAAAGCAGCGTATGGTATAGGGAAAACGGCGGCTGCTCTGTACGGGGCGGCCGTTGTTTTTGCTGTCCCAACATTTTTCAGATGAAAGGGACCTATGCGTATGACAGGAGAGCACAGGAGGTGCCGCTAATGCTGCGGCAACAAGCCGCGCCGGGAGCATAGCCGGACGATACCCGGACACCGTAGGATACCTATGCCCTCCGACAGCCGCCGACAATTTCCATACTGAACCGCACCGAAGCGCCCATGCAGGCTTTTATGCCTGTGTGGGCGCTTTTTGTCGTTCCCGGCACTTTTTCGCCGTGGGCTGCCGCTCCCCGCCGCCCTTCGTTCAGACCTTTTTACCCACTCGGATCTGAACGGAGGAACAAAATGTTTAATAGAAAAAGCATCTATGCGCTGAATAAGAAAGACCCCGATGCCATCGTTTATATGGATGCCAATGAAGTCATCATCCGCCTGACTCGCGAGGACTTTGCCAGCGAGGAAGAATTTCTGAAATGGAAATCTTGGTCGGATGGAAACTACCACACTGAGGACAATCAGGATGTGGTAGAGGGGAAACACAATACGTCCATTGATGACCTGTCCGAAGCCGCACTTTCCATTCCTGCCATTGATGTGGTTATGGAGCGCCAGCACGAGAAATCCGAGCGACGCAGAGTGGCTTCCGCGATGGTTTCTCAGATCAGGGACAAGCTGACGGAAACACAGTTCCGCAGACTTTGGATGTACCACGTTGGCGGAATGACCGTTGATGAAATTGGGCGGATTGAGGGCATCAGACACCAGAACATTTCCAAAAGCATCGGCTCCGCAATGAAGAAAATCAAAAAATTTTTCCCGTAAGCTCAAAAACAGGGTGCAAAAATGCCCTAAAAAAGATGATAGGTGAAGGGACATTCTCCACGAAGCCTTTCGTTGAACGTTGAAAACTGAA
>ENA-ORCN01001419-ORCN01001419.1-human-gut-metagenome-genome-assembly--contig:-NODE-1419-length-16393-cov-243.994300_pt1 | contig 16393 bp, 9 predicted proteins | sample MGYA00242984_ERZ507984 | MGnify/ENA primary metagenome ERZ507984 (study PRJEB26167, sample SAMN06115395) | human gut metagenome | host: Homo sapiens | place: China:Hubei | collected 2016-05-19... | reverse complement strand
TCCGGCAAGTCGCCTCTCTTTATCCTCGACGGCGTGCCAATCTCAAGTTCTGATTTCAATACCTTGAGTCCTAACGACATCGAAAGTATCTCTGTATTGAAAGATGCCTCTTCTACCTCTATCTATGGTGCACGTGCTGCCAATGGTGTGGTTGTCATCACTTCCAAGCGAGGCTTGTCAATGGACAAGGCGAAGATTACGCTCCGTGCACAGTATGGTTTCTCTGAGTTGGCACAGACCAACTGGAAAATGATGAATACCGACGAGCGTATACGGTTTGAGAAAGAAGTAGGTCTGGATACAGGTAAGGATTACAATCTCCTTTCAAGAGTAAACGTAAACTGGCTGGACGAGGTGTTCAATGACCGCGCTCCGCTGCAGAGCTACGAACTCTCTATCAATCGTGCTACCGACCGCTTGAACTACTATGTTTCTGGTGGTTTCTACGATCAGGACGGTATCGCACAGAATTCAACCTTCCGCCGTTACAACATCCGTGCCAATGCAGATGTAAAGGCTGGCAAGTGGCTGAAGGTAGGTACCAACACCATGGCTGCCTATGAGGAGGCTCAGCAGGCTGACGATGGTAGCTATACTACCGTTACTCCTATTTCTGCATGCCGATTCATGCTGCCTTACTGGAATCCTTATGCCAAGGATGGCAGTCTGGCTTCACTTGCTGCAGGCAACTGGGCTGGAACCAGCGAGAACCCTATCGTTTACATGGGCTTGAATCCTATCAAGAACAAGAAATATAAGGTACTCTCTACCATGTATGCTGAAATCTATCCGATAGAGAATCTGACTATCCGTACTCAGTTCGGTGCCGATTTCACCCATTCTACAGCGTTCCTCCAGTCGTTCCCAAGTCTCTCTTCAAATAACGGACAGGGTACAGCGGCACGCCAGAGCAGCGATGCCATCAACCTGACAGAGACCACTACGGCTAACTACCGTTTCACCCTGAACGATATCCATTCGTTCAACGTGATGCTGGGTCAGGAGGCTGTCAATTTCCACTCAGAGGGCTTCCAGGTATATTCCAAGGGTCAGACCAGCGATCTCCTGACCAACGTATCATCAGGTACACGTGCCAGCCGCTGGGCAGATTCATCTTCTGACTACTCTTACCTGTCATTCTTCATGCGTGGCGAGTATAACTATAAGGAGCTTTACTATGCCGACTTCTCTCTGCGTACTGATGCTTCTTCACGTTTCGGTAAGGATCATCGCTGGGGTACATTCTGGTCGCTCGGTTTCATGTACAACGTGAAGTCAACCGACTGGCTGAAGGATATGAAGTGGCTCAGCACAGTCCAGATTGCCGTAAGTACCGGTACATCGGGTAACTCTGAGATTCCTAACTATTATCACCTGGCTTTGGTTTCTGGTGGTGCCAACTACGATGATACTGCCGGTTTCTATCCATCACAGAGTGGTAACGAGGAATTGGGTTGGGAGTCAACATGGGCAAACAACTTCGCCCTCCGCTTGGGCTTCCTCGATAGAATCAACTTCAGTTTCGAGGCTTACTACAAGCGTACCTCTAATATGCTGATGCGCGTTCCTGAGTCTTACACCGTAACCGGCGAGGGCTATCGCTGGAAGAACGTAGGTGTGATGGCTAACAAGGGTATCGAGCTGAGTGCTGACGGTGATGTAATCCGCACACGCGACTTCACCTGGAATGTAAGTGCCAACGTATCTTACAACCAGAACCGATTGAAGGAACTTTATAACGGTGTAACCGAGTATGTAAATTCAACCACCGGTTTGAAGTATGTGGTGGGTCACTCAGTAAGCGAGTTCTTCCTGAACCGTTATGCCGGTGTGAATCCAGCGAATGGTGAGCAGCTCTGGTATGACAAGAACGGCAACGTAACCAACGAGTTCCGTGAGAGCGACAAGGTGATGACAGGCAAGACCTATGATGCACCTTGGATGGGCGGTTTCGGTACAAGCTTCCGTTGGAAGGGCTTGCAGCTTTCTGCCCAGTTCAGCTGGATTGGTACACGCTACGTGATTAACAACGACCGTTACTTCGAGGAGAGCGGTGTAACCTTCGGTACTGCTTACAACCAGTCAAACCGTCTGTTGTACGACCGTTGGAAGCAGCCTGGCGATATTACCGACATCCCACGTTGGGGCGAGGTAACCCAGCTCGACGACCGCTTCTTGGAGAATGCATCGTTCCTCCGTCTGAAGAATCTCAGTCTGTCCTATTCTTTGCCACAGAGTCTGTTGCGTAAGACCAACTTCTTCTCTATGGTCAGAATCTATGGTCAGGCACAGAACCTCTTCACCGTAACCGGCTTCAACGGTCTGGATCCTGAGGTTTCATCCAATATTTACCAGGCACAGTATCCGGCATCACGCCAGTTTACTCTGGGTGTTGAATTGCAATTCTAACCAAGAAAGAAGAAAAAAATGAATATCAAAAATATAAAGACATACATCCTGTCGGGAATCCTAGCCCTCTCGATGTCTTCCTGTCTTGATAAGTATCCTGAGGATTCTATCCGCATGGACCAGGCTATCAACACGGTGGACGACATGGACAAGCTGGTGTACGGTATCTACGACAGTTTCAAGAGCAGCGCCCTCTATTCGGGTAATCTGACTATCCTGCCAGATCTGCAGGCAGACTTCGTGTACTGCGTGAAGGGCTACTCTAATGCCTATGGCGATATCTACCGTTGGAAAGATATCAAGGCTACCAACACCGACATCGAGTCGGTATATGGTGCGCTTTATGGTGTTATCAACAATGCCAACTTCCTGCTCGATAATGTAGATAAGGTAAAGGCAAACACCAACAGTGATAAGGAGCTCGACAAGTTGGAGCAGTATCAGGGCGAGGCTTACTTCGCACGTGCCCTGGCTTACTCTGAGTTGATCAAGTGTTTCTGCAAGGCTTACGATAGCGATGAGCAGGCTGCGAAGGAACTCGGCGTTGTACTCACAGAGCACTATTACGGCAATGAGCCACAGAAGAGAGCCACTCTGAAGGAATCATACGATTTCGTATTGAGAGACCTTGACAAGGCTGCCGAATATCTGAAGGTAGACGAAGACTTCAAAGGTACTCTCTATGACGAGATTTACTTCAATGAGTATGCCTGTCATGCCTTGCGTGCGCGCGTATCCTTATATATGCATCGCTGGGATGATGCCATCAAGTATGCATCTAAGGTAATCAATAGTAAGTATTACGTGCTGGCAAGTTGCACACAGAAGATAGGCAACACCAGTTATTATCAGTATCAATGGACAGCAGGTAAATCTACAGAAGGAATCTGGAAGGTAGGTTTTACCGTGAACAGCTATGGCGGTGCATTGGGTACCATCTTCGATAACTTCAACTATGTAAGTTACCGCCCTGACTATGTGCCTGAGACATGGGTCATCAACTCATTCGACAGCAATGACCTCCGTGCTGCAGCCATCTTCACAACCCGTGTAACCGGTTATGAGCACGGTTTGCAGTGGCCTTTGCTGAGCAAGTATTTCGGCGATGCAGAATTCCTGAACAACAATATCCTGCATGTTCACCAGCCAATGGTGTTCCGTCTCTCAGAGCAGTATCTGATACGTGCTGAGGCTTACGCCATGAAGAAGGACTACGCTAAGGCAGGTAAGGACATCTCTACCTTGCGTACAGCCCGCTACTCTTCATATGGTGGTAACACCTCGATGAGCGAGAGCAACGCCATGAAGATAATCGAGGCAGAGCGCGTGAAGGAACTCTATATGGAAGGCTTCCGTCTGAACGACCTCAAGCGCTGGCACAAGGGATTTGAGCGTAAGGCTGCCGACCAGCCTGCTGCCAACTTCGTGCAGAGCAGACTGAAGGTTGAAAAGGATGACCCTCTCTTTGTCTGGCCAATTCCTCAGCATGAGCTTGAGGCTCCAGGTTCTGAGATTCAGCCTAATGAAAGTAACAAATAAAATAAGGAGACGATCATGAAGAAAATAATGATGGGATGTTTGGCAGCCGTAGCTGCACTCATCGCTCTTGTGAGTTGTTCACAGGATTATACCACTTATGCTGGTCCAAGTCATATCATGTTCTCTGATACGCTCTATCAGTATGCTGTACAGGAAAGCAATGAGGTTTTCAATGTGCCTGTATCTGCAACCGAAAAAGCTGACTACGACCGCACCTTCGGCGTTGAGGTAGTAGACAAGCAGAGCAATGCCATCGAGGGGCAGCATTACCGCATCCTCAACAACACCGTTACAATCAAGGCGGGCGAGATGGTAGGAAATGTGAAGGTTCAGGGTATCTATGATAACATCGGCAAGACCGACTCGCTCGGCTTCACCCTGAAACTGGTGATTCCGGAGAAGTATAACTGGACAGATCTCTATAAGGACTATGCCCACGTGGTAATGCAGAAGTCTTGTCCTTTCGATATCCACAACTTCTCAGGCTGGTGCAAGGTAACATCTACCTTCTACAGTCAGTATCTGAACAACGTAACTGACCGTCTGATCAAGACAGAGGTAGTGGAAGGCGAGGAGAATACCGTTCTGCTGAAGGATGTTTACTATAAGGGCTACAACCTGAAGTTGAAGTTCAATACCAAGAACATGCTTGAGCCAAAGGTAGAGATGGACGACCAGATAGCCGGTGAAACCGGCGAGGCGTTCGGTACCATCTATGGAGACGGCAAGTTGCGCATCAGCCAGCCTTCTCTCTATACCTCTTATTATAACACCTGCCAGAACTATGTATTGCAGTATGTCAACATGAGTGTTGACAACAAGGATGGTTCAACCTTCGGCAACGTAGGAACCTTCATCACCATGTATGAATGGATCAGCGATGCAGAGGCAGAGAAATTGAAAGAACAAGGATACTAAGCCTTCGGTTTACAAATGCAGATATATTCAATTAAAAATAACAAAAGAACAATATGAATAAGTTAATTTCAAAATATTGGCTCGCACTTGTGGCACTCGTGTCTGTGTGCATGTTCTCGGCTTGTTCGAGTGACGACGATGCCGTTACTCCTGTGTTTCCACAGGTGCAGACCATTGCCGGAGCTGCCGGTGATGTGAAGGAGTTTACATTTGATGCGAATGAGAGCTGGAGTCTCTCTTCTAACAAAATCTGGTGTAAGATTGCCCAGAATGATGCAGAGAAAGGTTTTGTAATCAATGGTACTGCAGGTAAGCAGACAGTTAAGGTTACTCTTACAGATGATGATGCCAGCAAGGATTTGAGTGTTGCTCAGTTGAACTTGAAGATGGGTGGTCAGGAAGTGACCATCGCAGAGATTCATCGTTCTGCAGCGGGTTATGAGTTGAAGGTGTATGTGCGCACAAGCCCTGATGCCGATCCTATCGACATTACCGAGACTGGTATTGAGGCAGGCTACAACAAGTACAGCAAGTTCTATGTTGAGTCAAACTTTCGTTTCGCCGTAACCAACACCCCAGAGTGGGTAGAGCTTGAGGGCGGCTTCATGGTAGGTGTTCCTAACAAGCAGGTTGCTGGTGGCGTAATGTTCAAGGAAGGCGTAAAGAACGCCAAGTATGCCATTGACAAGAGCGAGGGCGAGAGCATCACATTTGCTTCGCAGGATGGCAAGGCAGAGGTTACAATCCCTGTATATTATAATGGTATGGCTTCTGATGATATCAATATCGAACATCCTACAAAAACGCCATGGGCTGTATGGACCGTGTCGTTGGACGGCAAGTTGTTCACACAGAACAGCTCAAATCTTACAGGCGAGTCGTCAAACGACTTTACCTATCACGACTATCTTCCTTTCCCAATCAAGGTGCTTAACGACGACATCCAGCTTGTGGTGTTCGAGAAAGATGATAAGGGCTTGAAGGAAGACCAGACAGGTGCTGTTCAGCTTAAGGGCGAGAAGGGCAATATGAAGCTTACTGTTGCTCCATTGACAAGCGGAAGCCGCAAGTTTGTTGCTTATGCTTTACCTAAGGCTGTATACGAGAGCCTGGAGAATGGTCTTGACGATATGTTGGACAACAACTTCACAGAAGTAAAGACCGACTACGATCGCTACTTCCTCCTTGAACTTGAACAGAAGGAGAATAAGGCAGAGGCTGGCGATGAGTCGGCTGCACCTATCATCAAGCTCATGAACTACCTGGACGTAGCGTGTACAAAGGATGTAAACGGTATGTATAAAGAAGTAGCATCAAGTTTCCTCAATTATAATGGTGATGAAATCTATGTTGCTTCGGCAGAAGTAGGTTCTTCGCTTACTGTAAATCCTAACATCAAGAATTGGGATCCTACTACTATGATGGAAACGGGTTATCTCTATATGATAGGCAGCGATGGTAAGGAAATCGTTCCAGAGCCAAACATGGATGAGAATAATAACTGGGTATTCTCTTTCCTACTCCCAGAGACAGCTCCGGTGTTCATGGCTTTCCAGGACAATGGCAAGGTGGTGAAGGTTCTTGTAGTAGAGCCTACCTATAATAAAAGTAAGAAACATACTTCTATCAGAAAAATTAGAAAGTAATGAACAGAATGAAAATATTTTCAAAGGCACTCTTGTTGCTCTTGGTCTCTCTCCTGACCTTTGCAGCAACAAGTTGCTCGGATGATGAGACCGGAGGCTGGGACGGCACATACGGATATGTGCAGTTCAAGCTCAGCAAGAAGGTTTCTTCAAGAGCTACCCGTGCTGCTGCCCTTGACAAACTTGAGAAACTGGATGATGCCAAGAAAATCAAGGTGGTCATGGAGCACAACGGTACAACTGTCTCTCAGACACTGGTGCTCAATTCTTATAATTCAGAGAATGCAGAGTATGGTCTGAGAAGTGAAAAACTGCAACTCGCTTCGGGTACTTACACCGTCATCGGTTTCTATCTCTATGATGCTGTAGACGAGGAGTTGCTGGCTTCTTCTGCCGGCGAAACATTCACTGTAGTAGGTGGCGGTCTGGAAGTACAGAACCTCATGGTGGAGACTGTGGAGCGTGGTAAGGTGAAGTTCAATCTCGTGAAGGAGTGGGAGAAGACCCGTGCCGGTGGTACTGAGTATCTCTTCTCTAACATCCGTCTCGTTGACGTCAGCGTAACCAACCTCTTTACCCGTGAAACCTATACCTTCCCTGAACTGAAGGTGAAATATAAGGAGTCTAGCGTAGAGCATCAGAATCCAGACAATGAGAACGATAAGTATATGGACACAGGTACTGCTTACTGCGATACTACCGTATGGTTGCCTGCCGGTACTTATCAGGTTACCTCTTATACTACCTACGGCAAGACAGGTGCGGTAAAGACCAAGTATGAGACCCAGCCTGTAAAGGGTGAGGCGTTTATCGTAGAGGATAATCAACTGAATGATAAGGCGCAGGTGCCTATCCTCCTTTCCAAGACCAAGGAGTATATCAAGGACTATGAGGCTTTGAAGGCTATCTGGGAATCTCTCCAGGGTAAGGAGTGGAGCTTCTATGGCGATGCTACCTTCAAGGGAGCTAACTGGAACTTCAACAAGGAACTCGATATGTGGGGCGAACAGCCGGGCGTAACGCTCAACAGCAACGGCCGTGTCATCGGTCTCATCATCGCCGGTTTCGGTGCAAAGGGAATCGTACCTGATGCCATCGGACAGCTGACAGAACTCCAGGTGCTCAACCTCGGTTCTCATGATGAGAAGATTGGTGCCAACATCTTCAATGATTATGATGCAAACAGTCTGACTGCAGCAAAGAAGAGCAGCATGCGTCACGACTATGAGAACAAGTTCCTGAAGTATGACCCACGTGCCAACATGTCGGAGATGATTGTAAAAAGCTACAACTCTGATCCTAAGGTGGCACCGAAGAACAGAATCAAGAAGGACAGCCGCATCAACCTGAAGGATGCGCAGATCGGTACATTGACCAACAAGATTACAGGTGTATCTAAGGCCATCTACCGTCTGACTAAGTTGCAGCAGTTCTATATCGGTAACTCTTCTATCACATCCGATGAGGTTTGTGCGAAGTTCTACAATGCTGACAATCCTGTTTATGGTAAGTTTGCGCAGGAGTTTAAGGATGAGGATTGGGACAAGATGGAAAACCTGACCGATATCGAACTTTACAACTGTCCGAAGATCAGTCGCATTCCAGACTTCTACTATAATCTCCCTAAATTACAGGCGATGAACCTGGCACGATGCAAGGGTATCTCAGCCAACCAGTTGAGAAACGACTGGACCCGTCTGGCTAACGAGAAGACCGGTAAGACTCTCCAGATTCTCTATATGAGTTACAACAACCTGGAGGAGTTCCCTGAGTATTCTGCATTGAAAAAGATGGTAAATCTCGGTTTGCTCGACCTGGCTTACAATAATATCAAGAAGGTAAATCCGTTCGGTTCTGAGGTAGCTCTCTCTTCTCTCTATCTGAACAACAACCAGATTGAAGAGATTCCTGCTAATCTCTGTGCCTTTACAGATGATGTAGAGAGTCTGACCTTCGCTCACAACAAACTGAAGAAGATTCCGAATATCTTCGATGCAAGTTCGGTTCGCGAGATGGGTTCTGTAGACTTCTCTTACAACGAGATTACAGGCGTAGATAATAGTCATGGTACCTACAAGGGTATTAATGCAGCTTCAGTCAGTCTGTCAAACAATAAGATAGAGAAGTTCCCTTCTGAGTTGTTTACAGCCGGTTCGCCAATCACAACCATCGATTTGAGCGCCAACCAGATGCGCACCATCCCTAAGGGTTCCATCAAGGGCAAGAAGGCATATCTGCTGCAGGTCATCGACTTCCGATTCAACAAGTTGACATCCCTCTCTGATGACTTCCGCTCAACCACATTGCCATACATTACCAATATGGACTTGAGCTACAACTGTTTCACCGAGGTGCCAACCCAGCCATTGAACAGTGCCGTGCTCCGTGCCTTTGCCATCAACCACCAGCGTGATGAGAATACCGACCAGCGTTGCCTACGTGCATGGCCTACAGGAATCACAACCTGTCCGAGCCTGATCCAGTTCCAGATTGGTTCCAACGATATCCGTAAGGTAGAAGAGACACTGACCCCTCACCTTTATATCCTGAATATCGCAGATAACCCTAACATCTCTATCGATGTAACCAGCGTCTGCGCATACATCAAGGCAGGTATGTATAAGCTGTTCTACGACAAGAATCAGGACATCCGCGGTTGCGATGCTTTGGATCTCGAAAATTAAACGAATAGAAAGTAAGATAATATGAAATATATTAAGAAACTTACATGGCTCCTCGTTCTGGGTGCAGGTCTGATGACTGCATCCTGCAGCGATAGCGATGATGTAGATATCCCAGGCGGACTCGCCATCGACAAGGAGCAGATTGAAATAGCAGCTGAGGGCGGTAGCGAACAGCTTGCCATTGCTGCCTCACAGAATTGGGTGGCTAACGTGGATGAGCCTTGGCTGATGCTCACTCCTGCCAATGGCGTGGGTTCTACTACTGCAACTGTGGTAGTTGACTCTACTCTGATGAACGGACGCCGTACTACCGATATCGTCTTTATCGGCGATAACGGTCAGCGCCGCACCGTTTCCGTAAAACAGTTTGGTTATGGTAAGCAGATTGACATCAAGGAACCAACTGTAGAAATCGAAAATTCAGAATCATACGATAAGCGTGCTTTCGAGAGTTTGATTTCTGCCAATGTAGAATGCAAAATCGGTAAGATAGAGTATTCTTTCGAGGGTGATATGACTGATGCCGAGAAGGCAGAAAACGAGAGCGAGCGTGAAGGTTGGCTTCTGAATAGTAAGGATGAGGATAAACTGACAGGTACCAATCTCGGAATCGTACTTGATAGAAAGGCGCGTCCTCGCAGCGTGAAGTTCAAGTTCCGCTGGGCGATGAACGTGGTTCCTGCCGTTCGTGTGGCTAAGGTTCATCTCGTGCCAGTCAAGGCTGAAGACCAACTGGTAGATGCAGATGGCAAACCTATAGATGATGTCATCCTGACCGTTCGTCAGAAGGCAGCACCTAAGATTGAGGACAACCGTGCCGGTGACTCTCTCTCAGTCATCATGATCAACCAGAAACTGGGTAGCATTGCTACCTTCGATTCCAGCGATAACATGCGCAACTGGAGCGGCGTAACGCTCTGGGAAGCTACTGATGCTTTTGTGAAGGATCATCCTGAGGCTTTAGGACGTGTACGTTCTGTCAAGTTCAGCATGTTCAACCTCAAGAGTGGCGAAACTCTTCCTAAGGAAGTGGGCAATCTCAAGTTCCTGGAGTCATTCTCTGTTGCTGCCAACGAGAACAACCAGATTCGTGAGGTGAACCTCGGTGATGAAATCTGCTCGCTGAAGTATCTGAAGAATCTTACCGTTCAGGCTTACGGTCTGACTCAGTTGCCTTCTAACTTTGTTAATCTGGGCAAGAGTCTTGAAACGCTCAATCTGGTAAGTAACAACTTCAACAAGTTGTCGGATATCACCGATATCGTCAACGAGAAGAACTTCCCTAAGTTGCGTAACCTCATTCTCTATGCACAGCGCCGTACGGATGTTGTCACCAACATCGCTTCGCTGGGAGAAAAGAACGCATCAGGCGTCTATGTTTATAATAACTATCCTATCGGACTGTATGGTAAGGTAAATGCCGGAACCGCAGACCGTCAGGCGCTTCTCAAGCTCCTGACATGGGATAAGTTGAATACACTGGAGTTGTCTTACTGCTTCCTGGAGGGTGAACTTCCTACCGATGAAGAGATGACTGAGGCACTGGAAGCTGCCGGCAAGGCAACCCGATATAGCAAGGCAGACTTCTCTACCAACAAGGAAGATTATCTCGACAAGCTGGTAGGCGATACCTGCAAGTGGTTGCTTTCAGGCTGGAATAATCATGTAACCTGCAAACACAAGGATGGTTCTGTAGTTAGTGAGGATGTTTATCCTCTCCAGGTGCCACGCGTATTGCCAAACTGCCGTCAGTTGTCACTCAACCTGAACTTCTTTACAGGAAAGGTGCCAAACTGGATTCTCTTCCATCCACACCTGGTAGAATGGAATGCACCTACGATGATCTTCAACCAGCAGCCTAAGGGTAAGAATAGCGATGGCGCTGCAGTTGGTTTCTCTAATATGACAGAAGACAGCTACAGCTACGACTACTATTACGGAACTAGCGACCCAGGCAACAAGTGGGAGGTTCCAGGTGTAGCTTATCCGCTCTACTACCGCAAATACGTGGCAGCAGGCGATATTGATGAAGCTGCGCTGATGGCTAAGTACAGGAGAACTAAGAAAAAGTAAGATAAACATAAAAACAATATAGAAGCAAACAATGAAGAAAAAGTTTTTCTATATAGCAATGGTCGCATTGGCATTGACGGGCTGTTCTGACAGCCTGTCAACCATCGGCTCTTCTGACGGCAATTCAGAAATCACCATCCCTGCAGATGCTGAGGCGGGTGAACTGCTGATTAAGTTCAGTCCGGAAATGAGCGATATCCTCGACCAGGCACAACTGAGCAAGACTCGCTCCGGAAAGGCTACCCGTTCGGGTATTCCTTCTACCGATGAGGTGCTCGACATCCTGGGAAGCTACAGCTTCGAGCGTGTGTTCCCGGTAGATGCAAATACTGAGGCAAGAACCCGCGAGGCGGGACTCCACCTCTGGTATACGGTGAAGTTTAATAAGGGAACCGACCTGAAGGCGGCTGCCGAGCGACTGAAGCAGTTGGGTGAAATCTCAAAGGTTCAGACCAACGGCCGCATCAAGCGTGCTTACAATACCGACAGCAAGCGCATCTATCTCAGCGATAAGGCACTTCAGCAGAAGGCTACCCGCGCAGCAGCAGCCGAGGGCGAGCCAAACGACCCAGGCTTTGCCAGCCAGTGGCACTACCGTAACCTGGGTGAGGGCCACTATGACTTTGAGAAGCTCAACAATAATCAGGTGGGTGCTAAGGCAGGATGTGACGTGAATGCACTTGAGGCATGGAAGACCTGCACAGGTGATCCATCTATCATTGTGGCTATTCTCGACGAAGGCGTGATGTACACCCATCCTGATCTGGCAGCCAACATGTGGTGCAACCCGGGCGAAAGTGTTCAGGGTGCCAAGACTGACGGCGACGGAAACGGTTATGAGGGCGACCTTCATGGCTACAACTTCGTTACTGAGAGCGGCGATATTACCTGGACTGATGCCAACGATTCTGGTCACGGTACTCACGTAGCTGGTACCATTGCAGCCGTAAATAATAATGGTAAAGGTGTTTGCGGTGTAGCCGGTGGTGACGGAACTCCTAACTCTGGTGTGAAGATCATGTCTTGCCAGGTATTCTCCGGTCAGAACAGTGTAACCTTGGCAGGCGAGGCGAGAGCCATCAAGTATGCTGCCGATAATGGTGCAGTCATCCTGCAGTGCAGTTGGGGTTACAACTCTTCAGAGTCTAGTATCATCAATGGTTATACTCCGGGTCCTGCTACCGAGAAGGAATGGGCTGAGACCTATCCGCTGGAGAAGGAAGCTCTGGATTACTTCATCAACAATGCCGGTTCACCTAATGGTGTCATCGACGGCGGTATTCCAGTCTTCGCAGCCGGTAACGAGTATGCTGGCAATCCTGCTTTCCCAGGTGCTTACTCTAAGTGCGTATGTGTATCTTCAGTAGCTGCCGACTTTACTCCAGCCTGCTACACCGATTTCGGTTCGCTTGTAACCCTGAGCGCTCCTGGTGGCGACTTGGAATATTACAGCAAGATTGGCGAGCAGGAAGATGAATACTGGGCAGAGACGACAACCGAGCAGAAAGGTGCTGTGCTCTCTACTTTGATACAGAACGGCAAGCTTGCCTATGGCTATATGGAGGGAACCTCTATGGCTTGTCCTCACGTTTCGGGTGTGGCTGCCTTGGGTCTCGCTTATGCTGCCAAGACGAACCGTCATTATCGTGCTGCCGACTTCGTAGCCCTGATGAAGAAATCTGTGAAGGAACTGGATAGCCATTACGGAAATGGTGCAACCAAGATCTACTACATGAACCATACTACCGTAGGTGCTTCGCCTGAGATCGTACAGCTCTCTAAGTACATCGGCAAGATGGGTGCTGGTCTGATAGATGCAGCTCAGCTCTTGAATTACATCAAGAACAAGGAACTCAGTTCTGATATGAAGTTGCCTAACGTATATGTGGGCATCGAGAAGACTGTTTCTCTCAACCTCGCTGCATATTTCGCAGGTCAGACAGAGGGATTCTCTTGCTCAGTAGCGAATGGCAGCGTAGCTTCTGCTTCGGTAGATGGCAAGACGCTCATCGTGAAGGGACTCGCTGCCGGAAGTACATCGCTCACCGTAACAGCTGCTGATGGTACCAGCCAGACCGTAGTTGTGACCGTTAGAAAGAGTGCCGGTAACAATGGTTGGATGTAATTGGATGTAATATGAAGATATTTGCTTTCCTATCGCTTTTCTTCCTGGCTTTGCCTGTTATGGTGAATGCGCAGAAGGAACTGCTGAAGTTTGAACATCCGCTTATCGATGCAGGTACGATGACCGAGGACGATGCGCCTCGCACCTTCACCTTCGTAGGTAAGAATGTGAGCAAGAAGATACTGCACATCACACAGGTGAGAACCACCTGTGGATGTACCAGTTCTTATGTCAGGGGCGATGTGATGAAGCCTGGCGATACCTGTCAGGTGCAGATCACCTTCACACCTAACCGCTATCCGGGCACCATCAATACGGGTGCTTATCTCTATCTGAAAGAGGTAGAGGGACAGCCTGCCGTTAAGCTTGCCTTAACGGGCAAGGTGCTGCCGGGTGCTGACCAGTGGGCGCGCTATCCGCACAAGATGGGCGCACTCAGACTGAAACAGGCGAAGGCAAGTATCACAGAGGTAAGGCCGGGCACAGAGCCTGAGGCACGCATCCTCTGCGGAAACAGCGGTGACAAGCCGCTCCGTATATCCAGCCTCCTTCTTCCTCCTTATGCCCGTCTTACGACAGAGCCTGAGGTGATAGAACCGGGTGATGAGGCTGACCTCGTCATCACCATCATAGCCGATAAGATTCCGGCTACGATGCCCGAATCCTTCACCTTCCCTGTTATTCTGGAGGGCTTGGATGCCCGTCCGTCTGACAGAACGATACAGGTCGTTGTAAAGGTAAAAAGGTAAAAAAGGAAAAAAGTAAAAAAGAAAAAATACCAAGACAATGAAATATTTGAAAAAACTCTTCACCCTCCTGGTGATTGCTTTGTTTGCCTGCGGCTTTGCAGCCTGCAGCAGCGATGATGATGAACCGGAGGAGCCTTCTCTGGAAGTTACTGCTGCCAATCTTCATGGCACATGGAAGTTGGCTGAGTGGAACGGTGAACCTCTTGCTGAGGGCACATACTGCTACATCGTTTTCAACCGCAAGGACCAGACTTTCGAGATGTATCAGAAGTTTGACAGTATGTATGGTCGCCATATCACCGGTTCGTTCGCTATCGAGAACGATCCATACCAGGGTTACATCATCAGCGGAAGCTATGATAACGGTAAGGGCGACTGGAACCAGAGTTATCTCGTAACCCGTCTCTTGAAATCGGGTTCCATGATATGGACCGCCAAGAACGATGTTACCGACATCTGCCGCTACAAGCGTTGCGATGAGGTACCTGCTGAGATACTCAAGGATTGTAAAGATCTCACTGAAGAATAAAAAAAAGAGCGAATTATCTGCAAATTCTGCGGATTATTCGCTCTTTTTTTGTATCTTTGCCCTCAAACTTATCATCGGGTTCAAAGTTTAAGGATATGATATTAACGATTACAGGTTCAGACAGCACCGGAGGCTCTGGTGTGCAGGCGGACATCAGGACGATTTCCGAGTTGGGCGGTTATGCCGTTTCGGCGATAACCAGCATCACCGTGCAGAATACGCTGGGTATTCAGGAGTTCTTCGATATTCCTGCCGAGATTGTTTCGGGGCAGATTGAGGCTATCATGAACGATGTGCAGCCTGATATTGTGAAGATTGGTATGATACGCAGGGTGGAAACGCTGAATGTGGTCATCGATGCGTTGACCAAGTACCGTCCTGCCCATATCATCTATGCCCCTGCCATCTGGTCGAGCCAGGGCGATGCGCTGATGACGGAAGATGTGGTGAGCCAGATCAAATACCGTCTGCTGCCGCTCTGTTCTGTCGTCGTGTCACGCAAGAAGGAGAGCGACATCATTCTTCAGAATTCCAAACTGCTGAGCCTTGCCGAGAAGCAGGGACTCCGGATCTATCGCCTCGACAATGCCAATTCGCATGGTCTTATGAACCGTTTCTCTTCAGCTCTTGCCGTTTATCTGAATCAGGGTAAGAAGATGGAGGAGGCGTTGGCGATGGCGCAGGATTTCATCAATGTAGAACTCGTGCGCCAGAGCAATCTGCAGGGCAGGAGTTCCGAGCTTTACAACCAGTTTATCTCGCAGGTGAATAACTTCTGCCGCACTTATAGCGATGTTCATTTCTATGCCGACCAGCTGAATGTGAGTGGCCGTTATCTGGCGCAGGTTACCCGCCGCATCTCCGGCAAGACACCGAAGGCAATCATCGATGAATACATCGTGAAGGAGATAGAGCGCGAGCTTTCTACCACCACGCATACGGTGCAGGAGATAGCCAACACCTTCGGCTTCTCATCCCAGGCTCATCTCACCAAGTTCTTCAAGAAGATGAGAGGGGTAACGCCTTCTGCTTTCAGGCAGAAAGGATAAGTTAGTTTATAGTTGAAAGTTTATAGTTTATAGCAATCTTGCTAACGGCTACGCCCTATCAACTATTAACTTTTTCATTGGGGGGTTAACAGGGTTAACAGTTAACAGCTGTTTTTTGCATGGTCCCCCTCCTTTTTACCTATATAATATATATATACTTATTTTTATGTGTGAGTAGGGGGAAGTATGCATTTTTGGGGTGTTAACTGTTAACCCTGTTAACCCCCGGCTGTTTTTCTTACCCATTTTGTGTTCCTGCTTAAGATAGCTAAGTGCCTTATATTAAGATAGCTAAGTGTCTTATATGAAGACAGATAAGTGTCATCAATGATGACCGCCACGAGGCTTAAATGATGCCTCGTGAGGGCGATAATCTGCTATCATGCAGGCTGTTTTTATTACATCCCGATGCATTTTTTAGTGCATCCCGATGCAAAAAACGGTGAGTTTCTAGCCGAAAAGTTATGACTTTCGCATCAAAAAACTATGAGTTAGTATTTTTAACATAAAGCTCTAAAGCAGCCAAAGGAGAATAAGAGAGGTTGGAACGTAAACAGTTGGGAATGAGCAGATTTGCACAAAGTTGCCAAATCGACATAAAGCAAGCGAGTGAGGAATATTGAAGTAGTTCAGTTACTAAATCGTGAGCCACAGTTACCTATGCAAAGCAGG
>ENA-ORCN01001416-ORCN01001416.1-human-gut-metagenome-genome-assembly--contig:-NODE-1416-length-16408-cov-9.940604_pt1 | contig 16408 bp, 12 predicted proteins | sample MGYA00242984_ERZ507984 | MGnify/ENA primary metagenome ERZ507984 (study PRJEB26167, sample SAMN06115395) | human gut metagenome | host: Homo sapiens | place: China:Hubei | collected 2016-05-19... | reverse complement strand
GACAATACTTGTCTGGAGACGGACCGGGAAGATAGGTCAATGCCAACACAGAAGACCGCAGTCATTTGACTGCGGTCTTTTGCTATATCTGCACCTTTTTCCGCGCCGCTGTGATACAATGGCCCTGCCGTGGGATTTCAGACACGGCAGAAGAAAAATGCAGATCCGCTGTAACCTTTTGCATGCAGCGGACTCTTATAGACAGAACATCAGGATGGGAGGGGCAAGGATGGACACGTTCGACGTCATATTTACAACCTACAGTCCGCTCGTGTTCCGTTACCTGCGCTCCCTGAGCGGAGATGCGGCTGTCGCCGAAGAGCTCACGGCGGAGACCTTCTACCGCGCCTACACCCATTTTGATTCGTTTCGCGGCGACAGCAAGCTTGAGACGTGGCTGTGCGCCATTGCGAAAAACGCGTACCACAAGCACCGCCGGCGCAGCGCGCGCATGGTCGGCGCGGACGTGCTTGATACCCAGCCTGCGGAGACGGACTTTGTCGAGCGCTTTCTTGACCGCGAGCAGGCGCGGCAGATCTACCGCCACGTGCACGAGCTGGGCGCGCAGTATAAGGAAGTGTTTTTGCTGCGCACGCTCGGCGAGCTGAGCTTCCGCGACATTGCGGACATCTTCGGCAAGTCCGAATCGTGGGCGAAGGTCACGTACTTTCGCGCCAAAAACAAAATCATCGAACGAATGGAGGGATCGACATGAACCCGATTACCTGCGGCATGGCGGCGGATCTGCTGCCGCTCTATCTGGACGGCTGCTGCAGCGCCGACAGCCGTGCGGCGCTCGAGGCGCACATGGACACCTGCCCTGCCTGCCGGGCGCAATATGCGCAGCTGCGGCGCGACCTGACGCCCGCTGCGCCCGCGGCGGAGGATCCCGGTACGGACGGGATCGCACGCGCTCTGGCGCAGAAAATGCGTCGCCGCAAGCGCAGCCTGCGCGCGCTCGGCGCGGTGCTGGGCGTGCTGCTGGCCGTGCTTCTTGTGTTCATCGGCAAGACCTTCGTGATCCTCGGCCAGCCGGGCGCCGCTGTATCTGCCGCGCTCCCGGCCGGTGCGACCGACCTCGCCGGGCGTGCGGTCAGCGGCAGCGCCGAGGAGGTCGGCGAGCATGTATTTGCGACCGGTACGGCGCGGCTCGTCGTCGCAGCGGACGTGCTGCCGGATGCGCCCGTGACGGTGCGGCTCTGGCAGGTGGGCGAGACGCGCGAAAATACCATGGTCGCAACCCTCGACGCAAGGCACCGGTCGTGCATCTTCACGAATCTACCGCCGCAGACGCTCTACGCCGTCACGGTGGACGGCGCGCCGGATGTGCAGCTCATCGTGCGCAGCCGGCTCACGTTCCGGGAGGCGTTTTCCCTCATGCTGCAGGAGCTGTGAGCAGGGATGGAAACCGGACAGAAATCGCAAAAGCCCCGCCGGAAAACCGGCGGGGCTTTTGTGGGTGTTGCGAAAAGAAAGGGATCGGATCAGTATTTCTGCAGCGGGGCGTATTTCTCGTGCAGCGCTTCCTCGCGCTCGAGGTCGGACTCGATGCGTCTGTGGCGTGCGCGGATCTGCTCATGGGTGTGCATATGCGGCACCTTGTACATGTGGTTCTCCTCGACAGCCTCGAACAGGTACGGGCCGACGAAGGCGGGGTTCATGCCCTTGACGGTGATGTTGCTGTCGAACAGGCGGCGGTAATCCCAGTAGCTGTCGGTGGCGTAGAACGGGTCGCACGGGACGCTGTAGTCGGCCGGGCGGTGATCCTCGCTGTTGTGGATGTTCGTGTGCACATATTCGGGGCAGAACACGCTCACGCCCATCATGCTGTAGTCGGGGTCGTTCTCGGCGAGGTCGCGCACGGCCTCCGCGATGCAGACGGCGGCATGCTTGCTCGCAAGGTAGGCCGTGTTGTAGCGCAGGCCGGTGATCAGGCCGGCGATGGATGCGGTGAACAGGAAGTGGCAGGGCGTGCCCTGCTGCTTGAAGATGGGCAGCACCTCGTGCACGTAATAGGTCAGGCCGAGCACGTTCGTGTTCATGGCCCAGGCCCAGTCCTGAGGTGGATGGTTGTAGACCCAGCCGGCGGTGGCGATGCCGGCGTTGGCGAACATCAGGTCGAGCTGGCCGTACTCCTGCATGACGCGCAGGATGCTGAAGCGGACCTCTTCATACTTCGTGACGTCGGTCTTGATGGTGACGACCTTCGGCGCACCGGCCTTCTCGCAGATGGCCTTGGTCTCCTCGAGCCCCTCGGTGTTGATGTCGATGAGGGCGAGGCGCATGCCGCGCTTGGCAGCCTCTTCGGCGAAGGCGCGGCCGATGCCGGTGGCGGAGCCGGTGATGGCGGCAACTTTGTTCTTGAATTCTTTCATGTCTGAACTTCCTTTCTGTAGATCAGGATGGGATCGCGGGGCTCAGGCGAGACCCGGGAACAGGACGCACATGAGCGTGACGGCGGCGGTACCGACGGTCGTGGCGATGACGGTCGTCACGAACAGGGCGGGGTAGACCTCCTTGAGCTTCATGTGGCACATGGGCAGCAGCATGAGGATGCTGCCCGAATAGGGCATGGAGTCGAGCGTGGTGGCCGCAAACGCGGACACGCGGTGGATGGTGCTGGCCGTCAGGCCGAGCGCCTGCAGCTTCGGCGCGATGATTGGCAGCGCGACGAGCTGGCCGGTGGACGAGCCGCCGGTGAGCATGCACATGAGCGCCACAACGACCCAGCAGATGAGGATCGGCGCGATGCTGATGCTCGTGATGGCGGTGATCATGGACTGGAACGCGTCCGTGTTGGTGATGACGCCGGCGAAGCCGCAGATCGCGGCGACGGTCATCGTCATGGGCACGGAGTCTACAGCGCCGCTGTTGAGCATGGCCTTGAGATCCTTGCGGCGCAGCTGCGGCCAGAACAGCACGAGAGACAGCGCGATGGAGCACAGCAGGCAGATGTTGATGTTGAGCTTCCAGATGTTGAACAGCAGGAAGAGGACGACCATCGGAATGAGGGCGACGATCAGCTTCGGCTTGCTGCCAGTGCTGTCATAACGCGGGTCGAGCGGGTGGAGCTCGAAGTGCTCGCCGCGTTTGCGGGCGCGGTTGATGAGCAGGTTCATGATGACGAGGATCGCGGCGATCTCCGCCGCCGCGCCCACGAGACCGGGCACCAGCGCCACATCGGCCGCCGTGCCGAGCACGGTCATGGCGGCTACGTTCGTGACCTGCGGGCTGCCGGGCACGGTCAGCGTGAAGGTGAACGAGCCCGCGCCCAGAATGCCGAGGATGAACTTCTTCGGGATATCGCAGCGCTCGAAAATGACCAGCGCGATCGGGTACATGAGTACGATGACGACGCCGGCGATGATGCCGCCGAGGTTGAGGATGGTGCCGATGACCAGGATCACGGCCATGGCGATGAGGTTTTTGCCGGTGCTGCTCATGTTCTCCTTGAGCAGGCGGTTCATGACGGTGTCGGCGATGGTGTAGGCGGCACCGCTCTCCGTGTAGATCTTCGACTGCAGGCAGCCGAAGAGGATCATGAAGAAGAAGCCCTTGACGGCGGTGAACATACCGCTGACATAGTCGCCGACGAGGCTGTCGATAAACGGCAGCGTGTTGCAGGCGATGACGACGCACGCGCCGGCAAATGTGGCCAGATAGACCGACCAGTCTTTATAGCAGAGATAGATAACGATCAGAAAACCGAGGATACAGCCGATGACGCCCAATGTTGACACCTCTTCCGATCGGGATTACACGGATTCGGCCTGCTTCTCGGCCGCATCAAGGGGCTTGCGATCCACCTTCGGGATCAGATACATGGACGCGACGGCGACGCACGAGAGCACGATGCCATAGATGAACGAGGCGGTGTAGCCGCCGGTGGAGGCAACGAGCGCGGCGCTGATGCGCGGCGTGATGAGCGTGCAGAAGATCATGTAGCCGAACAGGGCCACACCGTAGATGCCGCCGGCGTAGACCGGACCGTAGGACTTGTTGATCGTGACGGGGTAGACGCTGTTGGTGGCGCCGAAGCCGAGGCCGAGCAGCGCATAGCCGAGGTAGAACATGAACAGCGAGTGCGCGGCGATCAGGCAGATGGCGGACAGGATGCACAGCGCGCCGCAGATGCCATAGACGTGCTTGTAGCTGATCTTGTCGCACAGCGCACCGAGGAACAGGCGGCTGAGGGTGTTGGCGATGAAGTAGATCGACACGCCCAGCGTGGCCGCGCTCAGCGTGAAGCCGGCGTCGGTCATGTACACGGAGAAGCGCGGGAACATGATCATATACATCGTCGGGAAGAAGGCGGTGCACACGATCAGGTGCCAGATGGGACGGGTCTTGAGCGCGCGGCGCACGTTATAGCTCTCGAGCTGGGTCTCCGCGCTCGAGGCGGAGCCGGCAAAGCCGGCGGGCGTGTAGCCGACAGGCGCCTGACGGACGCCGAGTGCGCACACGACGCACACGACCAGGGACACGAGGCCGACGATGCGCAGCGTGGAGATGATGCCGGTGGACTGCACGAGCTTCGAGCAGATCGGCGCGAGGAAGGCGGACGAGCCGCCGGTGAAGGCCATGCACAGGCCGGAAACGAGGCCGCGCTTGTCCGGGTACCAGCCGGTGGAGACATAGGTAGCCACGGTGTAGGCAAGGCCGTTGCCGAGACCCTGCAGGAAGCTGAAGGTCACATACAGCAGCCACGGGGCCGACTGCGGCACAAAGCTGCTGGTCAGTGTGCCGAGCGGGAACAGCACGGCGCCGAGCAGCATGGCGTTTTTTGCGCCGATCTTCGACATGAGCGTGCCGCCGATCAGAGCGCCGGGCGTCCAGCACAGCAGCATGGTCGTGCTGACGTTTGCGATGGCGTCTGCGGTCCAGTTAAAGTGTGCCGCCAGCGGGGAAACAAATACGGCTGCAGAGTTGGTCACGCCGGTGATGAGCAAAATCACCAGGCAGCGGATCAGGATTCCAAGGCGGTTGCGATCCATATTCTCGATCGTCTTTTCCATCGAGATTCTCCTTTCTATCATTGACATGGTCCTGCGCTCCGGCAGCCGGGCAGACAGCCGTCCGGAGCTGCGTTCGTGTGTCCCTGCGGGATACACATCGGTTTTGTTCGGTTGTGCCCATTATATTTGCTTGACAGGAAATCGACAATGTTTGCCGTGCACAGTATCCGGTCAAAATTTTGTCATAGAGACCAATCCGCATTTTGCTCCGGAAACCGTTTTTGACGCAAAAAACCGGACCGGAAAGCTTTGCCGGTCCGGTTTTCAGGCTGCGGCCGCCGTCAGAAGGCGACGTTGTTGAGGTAGCCGTCGATCAGAAAAGACAGCTGGGGCGAAAACAGAAGCTCTGTCGTCGGAAGGTCGATCCCGCAGATGGATTCGATCTGTGCGATGCGGTAGTTGACGGTGTTGCGGTGCAGAAAGAGCCGCTCGGAGGTGTGCGCCTTGTTAAAGCCGCATTTGGTGAATACGCGCAGCGTCTGGTAGAGCTCGGCGCTTTTTTCGCGGTCGTAGTGGATGAGCGTGTCGAGCGCGGGATGCCGGATGAAGGACAGCAGGCTTTTGTCCTCGACCTGATCGAGCAGCGCGTAATACACGTAGTCCGAGAAAAAGAAGAGCTTCTGGTCCGAGCGCATCTGCTTGGCCAATTGCAAGGTCTGCAGCAGCATGTTATAGTGGAGTGAAAGCTGGTTGTTGGCCTGAAAACAGTTGCTGATGCCGACGATCAGCCGGTGCCCCTGCGTGTACTGCTCCAGCGCTGCGCGCTGTTCGGGCGTGATGGTGCCGCCGTCCGCCGCCGTCAGCAGCAGCACCAGATCGTTCTTGACCACCGAAAAGGCCGTCTTGCCGAAGATGGCCTGCATATCCGGAATGAGGCGGGATTTGTAGTAGGCCGGCTCCTTATAATAGACCGGCCGGATGATCGCCAGACATTTCTGCTCCGGAAAGCTCAGCTTGGCCAGCTTCATGCGGCGCTCCATGTCCACGTTCTGCGTGCCGGCGAGCATATCGGCAAAGATGTTGTTGAGCTGGGAGGCGCGGTAATCGATCCAGTTGCCGTTGTTGCTCCTGACGACACGCTCCTTTGCCGAGCTGGACAGCAGCGGGATGATCTGCTGCTCGGCCGCGCTGAACATGCCGGTCTTGCTCACGATGATGACGTAGCCCATCATGAAATTGTCGTAGACGATGCGCGTGCACAGCAGATAGCGCTGCATGTGCTCGCAAAAGAGCGTGAAGGGCTTGTCCGAGAGGGAATACTCGTTTTTGCGCCGCCGGTCCTCGATGTACTCCATTAGAATATCGCTGCAGTATCCCTGCTCGATGCTCCGCATCCACAGCGGGTAGTCCACATAGAAGTTTTTCGTCTTGGCCACGAGCTTTCCCGTGCTGTCGATCACGACGAACAGGTCGCCGGTGACGTCGGTCATTTTGGTCAGCACCCGGTCCAGCTCCGCACCGTTGCAGAGCATATACAGCACCTGTGTATAGAGCTGCTGGTCGGACTGCTGGTAGCTCAGCAGCTCCTTTACGGTCTGAAACAGCACGGCAAATTCACCGCGATCGATCATGGCGCTGTTCGTCAGTCTGTCCGCCAGCTCCGGCGGCAGCGTGCCGTAGTACAGCAGGTTGGTCGGCAGTACGGTGTCCGGTGTCAGCTGCCCCGCGTCGGCAAAATAGAGCGTTCCGGCCTGCACGTCGCTCTGACCGGAGGCGAGGATGTTGACGTCCACCAGCTCGCAGTCGGAACGAATGTCGATGTACATGAGCATATGCGGCTGACTGGCCGAATGCAGCTTTGTGATCAGTTCGGAAAATTTCACGGTCGTGCCTCCTCGGATATACTAAAATTGTTAAAAAAATATTTAACTCAATTATACTACACGCAGGGGTGCGGGCGCAACTGCTGCCGTTGTGCTGCGTGACAAAAAGGCAGCGGGTCGTTGTGCACGGCACACAACGGCGGTCGTTTCCGCGTCGGGCGGGAGCGTTGTGCACGGCGGCGGGATTGTCTGTCCCGCACAAAATCAAGCTTTTTTTGGTGTTTCATGCATATGGAAATTCGCGAAACAGATGGTTAAAATATTTGCAAAGGCACGGATGCGGCGGCAGAATCCGCATCCAATGTCGTTCCTGCACAAGCAGACAGCATCGGTTTCGGAATCCTCCAAAGAAAGAGAAGAAACGCCTCATGAAGTACGAAAAACTGTTTCAGCCCGGAAAGATCGGCAACCTTGAGCTGCGCAACCGCGTCGTTATGACGGCCATGGGCGCGCTCATGGGCGACTGGAACGGCTGCACCACGCCGGAGCAGATCCGTTTCTATGAGGATCGCGCCAAGGGCGGCTGCGGCCTCATCATTCCGGAATTCACCTCCGTGGACGCCGACAGCGGCCATTGCAACCCCATCCAGCTCGGCATCTATGACAGCCGGCAGATCAAGAGCTTCCAGCTCATCTGCGAGGCGGTGCATCGCCACGGTGCGAAGATCTTCATCCAGCTGCATCACGGCGGCCGCGAGGCGCCCCCGGCCTGCAACGGCGGCCGTCAGGCCATGGCTCCGAGTGTGGAGCTCAACTCCGTCGTCGGCCGCGCGACCATTCTGCCGCGCGAGATGACCATTGAGGACATTGACAATCTGGTCGGGAAGTACGTGCAGGCGGCGGTCAACTCCGAGCTTGCCGGTGCCGACGGTGTCGAGGTCCACGCGGCGCACGGCTATCTCGTGCAGCAGTTTTTGAGCCCTTACACCAACAAGCGCACCGACGAATACGGCGGAAGCATGGAAAACCGCTGCCGCTTCCTCGTGCGCATCCTCACCGGCATCCGCGCCGCCGTCAGCCGTGATTTCGTTGTCGGCGCGCGCATCAACGGCAATGACTTCGTCGAGGGCGGCAACGATCTCGCTGCCTGCACCGAGATCGCCAAATACCTCGAGCCGTATGTGGATTACTTCAATGTGTCCTGCGGCGTGTATGCCAGCGCACCGACCATGATCGAGCCGTGCTACAGCCCCGAGGGCTGGAGAAAGGATCTGGCCAAGACCATCAAGGCCGCTGTGCACGTGCCTGTCATCGCCGTCAACACCATCAAGCACCCCGAGACGGCCGAGCGCTTCCTGCAGGAGGGCGTGAGTGACTTTGTCGGCATGTCCCGCATGCAGCTGGCTGATCCCGAGGTGGTCAAAAAGGCCATGGCCGGCCGCGAGGATCTTATCCGCAAGTGCCTCGGCTGCATGAACTGCAACAAGTCCGTCGTCGCGGGCAAGAACCTGCACTGCGCCATCAACCCCGTCACCGGCCGCGCCACGGTCTACGGCGACGAGAACCTGGTCAAGACCGGTGCCGGCCGCACGGTCGCGGTCGTGGGCGGCGGCCCCGGCGGTATGCAGGCTGCGCTCCTGCTGAAAAAGCGCGGCTATTACCCGGTCATTTTCGAGAGCCGTGACCATCTCGGCGGCAGCGCCGTGCTGGCTTCGAAGGCACCGTGCAAGGGCATGGTGGCCGAGCTCATCGAGACCATGAAGGCCGAGATGAAGGAGTACCACATCGAGGTGCGCCTGAACACGCCCGCCACGGTCGAGACGCTGCGCGCGCTCGATCCCTACGGCGTCGTCGTCGCCTGCGGCGGCGATCAGATCGTGCCGAACATTCCCGGTGTGGACCGCAGCAACGTTTACTATATCGAGGATGTGCTTTTGCGCCGCGTCTCCTTCGAGGGCAAGAACATTGCCGTCATCGGCGGCGGCCATGTCGGCCTTGAGGTCGCGCACTTCCTGTGCGACAACAACAAGGTCACGGTCGTCGAGATGCAGAAGGAGGTCGGTGTCACGATCTACCGCACGGCGCGCTACAAGCTGCTGTCCCTGCTCGCCGAGAGCGGCGTGGAGGTCCTGACCGAGCACGCCATTGTCGGCGTGACCGACGGCGCGGTCGAGCTCAGGAAGACCGACACCGGCGAGGTCGTCACCCGCCCGGCCGATATTGTCATCATGGCGCTCGGCAATCGCCCCGACAAGAGCTACGAGCAGCAGCTCAAGGATGCGTTCGACAAGGTCGTCTTTGTCGGCGACGCCAACAAGGGCGGCACGATGGCCGATGCCACGCTCAGCGCCTACGAAAACTGCTGGTTCTTCTAAACCATACTGAATTTTTTATAAAAGGAAGGCTTTATTATGAAAAACAATCTGTTTGATCTTTCCGGCCAGGTCGCGTTCTGCTGCGGCGGTTCCTCCGGTCTCGGCCTTCAGTTCGCCAAGGCGATGGCCAACGCGGGCGCAGACATCGCGCTCGTCGCCCGCCGCACCGACCGTCTGGATGAAAACGCCAGGGAGATCGAGGCGGAATACGGCGTCAAGGTCTATCCGCATTACATGGATCTGCAGGATTCCAAGAGCATCACGGACTGCGTCAGCGACGTCGTCGCGCATTTTGGCAAGATCGACATTCTGGTCAATGCCGCCGGTATTCCGGGCGGCGGTGACCCGGCCACGCTCACGGACGAGTACTGGCTCAACGTCATCAACACCGACCTCAACGGTCAGTTCTTCACCTGCCGCGAGGTCGTGCGCCAGTCCATGAAGCCCAATCAGTACGGCCGCATCATCATGGTCTCGTCCATCCACGGCGTCTGCGGCCGCAAGGGCGTGGACACGGCACCGTATGCGGCGGCCAAGGGCGGCATCGTCAACCTGACGCGCTCGCTCGGCAACTCCTGGGCGCGTGACGGCATCACCGTCAACTGCATCTGCCCGGGCTACTTCCCGACGGAAATGACCGCGGCCTACATCGATGCGCCGTTTTTCAATCAGGCGCACCTCGAGTGCTGCCCGATGGAGCGCCACGGCAAGACCGGCGAAATGGACGGCCTGTGCACCTACTTTGCTTCCCCGGCCTGCAGCTACACCACCGGCCAGATCGTGTGTGTGGACGGCGGCTGGAGCGCCATCTGATCTCTGCCTGATCCGGCTTTCGCCGCGGCGCATAGCGGCGAAGCCGTTCCTCTCCGCGTCGGGCGGCTGTGTATGCCCGGCCGCCCGGCGCGTCATGTTTCCCGTATCACCATGCGCATTTCTTCCTTTCATTTTCCCCCCACTCCATGGCATACGTCCCTTCTTTTTTCTTTGCGCGGCAGCAACTTTTGCTGCCGCGCAAGGCGTTTTGGGGCATTGCGTGCGCGCTTGCGCTGCGCGGCGATTTGTGCTATCCTGCGCGTGGGGTGATACGATGAAAATTCTCATGATCAACGGCAGCCCGCATCCGCGCGGCTGCACATACACTGCCCTGCACGAAATGGAGCGGGTGCTGCGCGCAGCTGGTGCCGAGGTGCAGATTCTGACCGTCGGTGCCGAGCAGATGGGCGGCTGCGTGGCCTGCGGCGGCTGCCGTGCGACCGGGCGCTGCGTGCGCGGCGGCCTGGTGAACGATGCCATCGACGCGATGGAGACGGCCGATGCGCTCGTGCTCGCGTCCCCGGTGCACTATGCCGGGATCTCCGGCGCGATGTCGGCCTTTTGCGACCGGTTGTTTTATGCCTCCGACGGCTGGGCAAACAAGCCCTGCGCGTGCGTTGTCTCGGCGCGCCGCGCGGGTACGACGGCGGCGCTCGATCAGCTGGTCAAGTACCCGATGATCTCGAACATGCCGGTCGTCTCCTCGCAGTACTGGCCGATGGTGCACGGTGCGTGTCCGGAGGACGCCGCGCAGGATGCGGAAGGGCTGCAGACCATGCGCCAGCTCGCGCGCAACCTGCTCTGGCTGGTGCGGTGCATCGCCGCCGGTGACGCGGCGGGCGTTGCGCGCCCGGAGACGGAAGTGCGCACATTCACCAATTTCATCCGCTGATTTTCGGCAGTATGACAAAAGACCAGCCGCCGCAGGCATCGCCTGCGGCGGCTGGTCTCGTATTTGGGGAAGTGTGCTCAGCCGTGTTTTTTCGCCCGGCGCTTGCCGGTCATGTGCTCGACAGTCAGGCACAGCACGGTCGTGCGCGGGATGACCGCCGTGGAAAACGGGAAGTCCGGCGCGCGGTACTGCGCCATGAGCGCACGCAGCGCGTGCTCCTTGCCGCTGTCCGGCACGACGGTGATGCGCCCCTGACCGATGACGCTCTCATACGTCATGGTGCAGTTGCCGTGCTCGTCGTCGAGGATGAGGCCGTGGCCGCGGTCCATCTCGAACGATGCGTTCGGGTTTCTGGCGATGAGGTCATACTTCGTGCCGGTATCCGCACCGTGAAAGTACAGCCGGACGGTCTCACCGTCGGCCTCAAGGCCGAAGTTCAGCGGCAGGATGTAGGGATACGGCTCGTCGTGCAATGCGAGGCGGCACACGTCGCACCCGCGCATGACGGCGATGAGCTCGTCAAAATCTGTGATCTCGCGATCTGCTCTGCGCATGAAAATGCTCCTTTCCGATCAGCCGATGGGTGTGCCGAGGCGCGCCAGCACGTCCTGAAAATACTCCGGCAGCGGGCAGGTGAACGTCACAAGCTCGCCCGTGCGCGGATGCACGAAGCGCAGCGCACGCGCGTGCAGGCACTGTCCGCTCAGCCCCTTTTCCGGGCGCTTATGCCCGTAGACAAGATCGCCGAGCAGGGGGTGACCGATGTGCGCCATGTGCACGCGGATCTGGTGCGTACGGCCGGTCTCAAGCTCGCAGCGGATGTGCGTGTAGCCGTTGTAGCGTGCGATGACCGACCAGTGCGTGACGGCGCGGCGGGCGTTTTTTTGCGTCACGGCCATGCGCTTGCGGTCCGTCGGGTGGCGGCCGATGGGCGCGTCGACCGTGCCGGCATCGTCGCGCAGATTGCCGCAGACGACGGCCTCATACGTGCGGGCCATGGTGTGGTCGGCCAGCTGCGCCGAGAGCGCGAGGTGCGCGAAGTCGTTTTTCGCCGCGACGAGCAGCCCCGACGTGTCCTTGTCGATGCGGTGCACGATGCCCGGCCGCCGCTCGCCGCCGACGCCGGAGAGACTCTCCCCGCAGTGGGCGAGCAGGGCGTTGACGAGCGTGCCGTCCTCGTGGCCGGGCGCGGGGTGCACGACCATGCCGCGCGGCTTGTTGACGACGATGAGATCCGCATCCTCGTACACCACGTCCAGCGGCAGATCCTGCGCCACGAGCTCCGAGGGCGCGGCATCCGGCAGCGTCACGACAAACGTATCGCCGGGGACGGTTCTGTAGTTTTTCTTCACGGGCGCGCCGTCTTTTGTCACCGCGCCCTGCGCGAGCAGCCGCTGGGCGGCGCTGCGCGTGAGCCCGGGCAAAGAGCGCGCGAGGAGAGCGTCGATCCGCTCGGCGCTCTCCTGTGTTTGAATCGTTCGCTGTTCCATTAGAAATCCGAAAACTCCGCCAAAATGTCGTCGAGTGAGTACGCTGCGCCGTTGGCACTGCCGTCCGTGGCATCGTCCGGCTTGGGCGTTTCCGGCTCGGCGGGCGCAGCAGGTGTGCTGTTGAGATAGGCCAGCAGCGGATCCGCCGCCTCGGCCGCAGGCTGCGCCGCCGGTTTGGGCTGCGCGGGGGCTGCCGGTTTGGGAGCCGGGGCTGCCGCCTCGGGCGCGGCGGGTGTCACCGGCTGCGCGGCGACGGGCGTGCGGTCCCACGCGGCGAAGAGATCGTCCTTCGCCGGAGCGGCTTCCGGCGCGGCGGAAGCGGGTGCGGCGTTCGGCGCGGGCTTCGCGCTCGCTTCGGGCGCGGCGTCGGGCCTGCGCCTTGCGGGCAGGTGCAGCCTGCGCGCCTTGGGCGCGTCATGCGCTGCACCGGTGCGCTGCTTACGCGCGGCTTTCGGCGCGGCGTCATCCGCACCGTCATCCCCGCGGTAGAAGATCACGTGCAGGCACAGCGTGATGCCGGCCACGACGATGAACACGTCCGCCAGATTGAACACGGCAAAGCGCACGAAGAGGAAATTGAACATGTCCACGACGTAGCCGCTGAGGATGCGGTCGATGCAGTTGCCGACCGCACCGGCGAGCACCAGCACGACCGACCAGCGGCCGACCTTGCCGTGCACGACGTTGCGCCGCAGGCAGAACACCGCGATGGCGGCGAACACGAGCGTGAAGATGATGAAGATCCAGTGCGGCGCGTGCTCGAGCATGCTGAACGCAGCGCCGTTGTTGTGGATGTTCGTCAGCTCCAGCACGCCCGGAATGAGTGTGACGTGCCCGGTGTCGAGCGCGATGTTGACGGTGACCCAGTATTTGAGCCCTTGGTCAGCGATGAGGATCAGGATGGCTACGATGGCATACCACATAGCGGTTCCTCGCTTTCGGATCAGGATTTTGGGATCGGGTGATTACTCCGCCTGCTGCGCGGCCACGACCGCAGCACAGCGCGGGCACAGTCCGGTCTCGGGGTCGGCCTGCTCGGAGTGCATCCAGCAGCGCGGGCACTTGATGCCGGGCGCGTTGCGCACGGAGATGTGCAGACCGGGGAAGTTCGTGCCGGTGCCGGTGACGGCGTCGGCCGGCACGTCGCCGCCGATGAGCGCCTGCGATACGATCAGCAGCTCCGGCAGGTTCATGCTCTGCACGTCGTCGAGCGCGGCCTTGGCGGCGTCATCGTCGGCGCGCAGCGTCACGGCTGCCTCGAGCGGCTTGCCGATGCGCTTTTCGGCGCGGGCGGCCTCGAGCACACCGTTGACGTCCGAGCGCACGCGGATGAGCTGGTCCCACCGGGCGAGCTCGCTCTCGCTGAGCGCGTAGGCGTCGAACGGCTGGTTCATGACGTTGAGCAGCACGTTGCGCGCATCGTCCTCGGCGCGGTGCGGCATGGCCAGCCAGATCTCGTCGCAGGTGAAGGCGAGGATCGGCGCGAACATCTTCGTCATGCTGTCGAGGATGAGGAACAGCGCCGTCTGCGCGCTGCGGCGCTCGAGTCCGTTGCGCTCGTCGCAGTAGAGGCGGTCCTTGATGATGTCGAGGTAGAAGCTCGAGAGCTCCACGACGCAGAAGTCGTTGATCGCGTGCGAGACCACGTGGAACTCGTAGTTGTTGTACGCCTTGGCCACGCGGCGGATGAGGTCATTGAGCTTCGTGATCGCCCAGCGGTCGAGCGGGAGCATATCCTCCGGCGCGACGAGGTGCGCGGCGTCGAAGCCGTCGAGGTTGCCGAGGCAGTAGCGCGCAGTGTTGCGGAACTTGAGGTAGTTTTGCGTCAGCTGCTTGAAGATCTCCTTGGAGCAGCGCATATCGGCGTGGTAGTCGGCGCTGCCCGCCCAGAGGCGCAGCATATCGGCGCCGAACTCGTTGATGATCTCGGCCGGGTCCATGCCATTGCCGAGGGATTTGTGCATGGCGCGGCCCTCGCCGTCGACCGTCCAGCCGTGGGTCAGGCACTCGCGGTACGGAGCGCCCTTGCCGAGCGCGCCGACGGCCACGAGCAGCGACGACTGGAACCAGCCGCGGTACTGGTCACCGCCCTCGATGTACATATCCGCCGGCCAGAAGCCCTGGTCGCGCTGCATGGCGGCGACGTGGGTAGAGCCGGAGTCGAACCAGCCGTCGAGCGTGTCGGTCTCCTGCGTGAAGTGCTTGCCGCCGCAGTGCGGGCAGGTGAAGCCCTCGGGCAGGATGTCGGCCGCCGTGCGGTCGAACCAGGCGTTGCTGCCTTCCTTTTCAAAGAGCTTGGCCACTGCCTCGATGCTCTCCTCGGTGCAGACGGGCTTGTGGCAGTCGTCGCAGTAGAACACCGGGATCGGCAGACCCCAGCGGCGCTGACGGGAGATGCACCAGTCGGCGCGCTCGCGGATCATGGCGGCCATGCGCTCTTTGCCCCACACGGGCAGCCAGCGCACGTTCTCGCACGCGGCGACAGCGTCCTCCTTAAAGGAGTCCACGGAGCAGAACCACTGCGGCGTGGCGCGGAAGATGATCGGGCTCTTGCAGCGCCAGCAGTGCGGATAGCTGTGCACGATGTCCTCAGACGCGAAGAGCAAGCCAGCCTCCTTCATGTCTGCGAGGATGATGGGGTTGGATTCCTCCGTGGTCAGACCCGCATACTTTCCGGCGTAGTCGGTGTGGCGGCCCTGATCGTCCACGGGCACGACCATGTCCATGCCGTAGCGCTTGCAGGTCTGATAGTCGTCCGCGCCGAAGCCGGGCGCGGTGTGCACGCAGCCGGTGCCGGAATCCATGGTGACGTAATCGGCGAGCACCAGACGCGAGGTCTTGGGCAGGAAGGGGTGGTCGGCGAGCATGTTCTCAAAGAATTCGCCCGGGTGCTGCTCGAGCACCTCGTAGCTGTCGAAGCCGCCGATGTGCATGACCTTCTCGGTCAGCGCGTCGGCCATGACGTACACCTCACCGTTGGGCGCCTGGACGAGGTTGTACAGCTCGCGCGGGTTGAGCGCGATGGCGAGGTTGCCGGGCAGGGTCCAGATCGTGGTCGTCCAGATGACGAAATAAAGCTTGCTGTGGTCGACGTTCGGCAGCTTGCCGAGGTCGTCGTGCATCGGGAACTTCACGTACACGGTCGTGCACGGATCGTCCTGATACTCGATCTCCGCCTCGGCGAGGGCGGTCTCGTCGTGGGCGCACCAGTACACCGGCTTGAGCCCCTTGTAGATGTGGCCGTTGCGGTACATCTTGCCGAACACGCGCACCTCTTCGGCCTCAAAGCCTTTGTTCATGGTCTTGTAGGGGTGCTCCCAGTCGGCGACGACGCCCATGCGCTTGAAGCCGTCCATCTGGCGGTCAATGTATTTCTGCGCATAGTCATGGCAGGCGCTGCGGAAGTCGGCGATGCTCATGGCCTTGTGGTTGAGCTTCTGCTCCTTGATGATGGCGCTCTCAATGGGCATGCCGTGGTTGTCCCAGCCGGGGATGTAGGGCGTGTAGTAGCCGCGCATGGCGTAGGAGCGGACGATGAAGTCCTTGAGCGCCTTGTTGAGCGCGTGGCCCATGTGGATGTTGCCGTTGGAGAACGGAGGGCCGTCGTGCAGGCTGAAGCGCGGCTTGCCGTCGTTCTTTTTGAGCATTTCGTTATACAGATCCATGTCGTTCCAGCGGCGGAGCATCTCGGGCTCACGTTTGGCGAGGCCGGCGCGCATGGGGAAGTCTGTTTTCGGCAGGTTGATCGTGGCGTTGAAATCGTTCTTGGACATGGTAAAAATCGTTCTCCTCTCAGAGTAGTTTTCCGTTAAAATTGTGCAGGGCGGTACGGCACCGGCCGTCCCGCCCTGGTTGATTGCTGTTCACTCAGCTGTTGTGCAGAAAGTGATAGAGCTGCGTGGCGTCATCTGCTGCACTGTCGGCCGCGGCATCGTCAGCTTCCACGGGCTGCGCCTCCACGGGGGCGGCGGACACGGTTTCTGCTGCATACACGGGCTCTGCCTGCACAGGCTGCCCGGCGGCCGGAGCTTCCGGCTGCGCGGCAGGCACAGGCTCGGCC
>ENA-ORCN01001408-ORCN01001408.1-human-gut-metagenome-genome-assembly--contig:-NODE-1408-length-16443-cov-5.970060_pt1 | contig 16443 bp, 9 predicted proteins | sample MGYA00242984_ERZ507984 | MGnify/ENA primary metagenome ERZ507984 (study PRJEB26167, sample SAMN06115395) | human gut metagenome | host: Homo sapiens | place: China:Hubei | collected 2016-05-19 | study... | reverse complement strand
ACGTGTGTCAGAGAAATAAAGACATCTGCACCCATAATGGCATGTCCGATCTTGGCTTCCTTTACATATTCCCCATCATCTTTTAAATTAAATACTCCCATTGACGCAAAAATGAAATACATATTAGGTGCTCCATAACAAACTGCAGGCATTGCTGTCGCTTCCGGAGCATCCTTTGATATTTTCATATATGGGGGATTTCCAATCACCATGTCATATTTTTCCGGATTCCAATTTCCAGCTAACATATGATTAAAATCGAGATACTGGCTGGTTATATAATTTTCAGTTATAATTTTTATATGTATTTTTTTACTTGAACATTCCTGAATATAAAGAAGATTTTCCTGCAATAATGGTAATACATTCTCATCGTTCTCATAACAGGTTACAATAATCTCTTTAATATCCTCTATTTTATCTAAACGTTCAATCAAGGCACATGTTAAAATCCCAGATCCCGCACCAGCATCTAGTAATGTTACTGTAATCTGCTCCGGTATAACAAACAATCCAGCCATATATCTAGCTGTTTCAATGCTCGTAAAGAACTGTCCGTTTTTTTCACAGGATACGCCTTTTTTTGGTATTCCTATACGGGAGAGGTGCCCCGTTTCACCAAGCTGGCGACGGGATGCTGGGAATTTTTCCAAGCGCTGCTGTACGGCGATGTGGTCCTGACCTATTGGTACATCCCGTTCATCGCCACGATATTCCTCGTGAGCCCGCTTCTGTTGCGCCTCAGTGAGGAACTGTTCGCCCTGCTCACGCTGTTCACCGTCTGGATCCCCCTGCTCATCCCCCGGACGGAATTGACAAGTTTCTTCCACAACTATGCCTTCTTCTTTCCCGCGTACCTGCTCGGCATGTTCTACTCCATGAACCGGGACCAGATCCTCGCGTCCATCGCCAAGCACATCAAAATCCTCGTCGCCTTCTCGCTCGTCTTCACCGTGCTCCTCGGCATCAATGCCTATGAAGAAATCCTGCCGAACATCGAAGCCGCCTATTATATGCAGAAAATAGCCATCGGCGCGTGCGTGGTCCACTTTCTCGAAAAGATCAAACACATCCGGATCACGCTCCTCGATCTCATCGCCACGTACAGTTTCGCCCTGTACTTCCTGCACGACTTCATCCTGTTTACGTTCCAGAACCTGTTGTTCACCTTTTTCGGCATCCTCCTGCCGGAAAGCCTGTTCTTCGTGTCCCTGTTCACGTTTTTCTGCGAAGTGGCCCTCTGCCTCCTCCTGATCATGGGCATTAAAAAACTGCTCGGCCGCCGCTCAAGGTATGTCATCGGCTCCTGATCCGGAGCCCAACCTGCATCGGCCCGTTCCGTGGTGGCGGGCCGTTTCCGTAATGTTCCCGCGACGGGCCTCCACAGGGCCGGCAGCCACGGCAAGGGGCCAGAAGCCTGTCCCGGTGCGGCGGAGGCCCTCTCCTCCGATAAAGCCGCCGCCACTCCCCGGCCCTTCACGTCCATCCCCAAAACAGGCATAATCACGTGGCGATCCGTGAACACTTCTCCACAGCCGGAACCGGTATCCCCTCAAGCAAAGTTTCGGCGCTGCAACGGTTTTCTCCGATTTTTTGGATCGCTTTTTGCTGATTCTCTTTTAAAGGATACGTTCATCAACATTATTGGCATCCCAGAATGCCGTACTCTCACCGTTTAGGAGAAACCATGAACGCGACGCCGTACATTGAGGCACTGGGCAAAGAAACAGGCATGGACATCACCTTGTCCGCATCCGGGGCCGCCGCTCTTTCGATCGAAGGGCGGAACCTGCTGATCCAGTGGATCGAAGCGACGCACTCCTTCATCGTATATGTTGAAGTCGGCGCTCTCGGCGGCTGGCGCAACGGCGAAATCTGCCGTCTGCTGCTGGCCTCGAACTTCCTCCTCGCGGACACGCAAGGCGGCGCGCTCAGCTATAACGACGCCACCGGCATGGTGGGGCTGAACTTCCCGATCCCGGCCTATGGGCTCGACACCGGGGATTTCCTCAAAACCGTCAACAACATCGTCCTGTTCTCGGAAACCTGGAAAGCCCGCCTCGACGCCATGAACAAAGAACAGGAAGCCCTTACGGAACAGGCGCAACAAGCCGTCCTCGAAGAAGCGGAAGCCCCGGAGCCGTCTTTCGCCGCCGGGCAATTCCTCCGCGTCTAGAGCGTTTCAGAAGTGCCCCAACGCCGGAATATCAGGTACGCCTGCGGCGTGCATTCAGCCGAAAACGATATTGAGGCAGGAAAACCATAAAACGGCACGTAGTTCAAAGGTAACCGCTCTCGGCTTCGTACCGGACACCGCATCTTGTTTCAGCTATAGGAGGCCGTATGCCTGTTTCCCTTCAACAGTTCTTCAACAGCGCCAACGCCGTTGGCGATTCCGCGTCTCTTTTTCTTCAAAACGGTGGTGAATCCGTCGGTGATACGTCCTCGCTGCACGGCATCCATAAGCTTTCCCGCAGCGCCAAGGCCGAAGAAAACCGTGCCACGGTCACGGCATTCTTGAACGCCCTTGATCAATCCCCGCAGTTCCGCAACATCAACGCCGATATGCGGGGAATGCTCAACGCAAAGCTTGAAGGGGGCAAGCCCCTCACCGCGGAAGACGTCAAACTCGTGCGCGATTCAGTCCTGTATGACGAGGCCCTTGCCGCAGGCCGCCAGCTCGTCGACGGCAACGCGCTTCCTGCCGGGCACGCCACCTCCTTCGCCCAGTTCGCGCTGGTCCGCAATCTGGATCTCGGCAGTCCGCAGGGCCAACGCGACGCCGTACAGACGTATCTTTGCGAGAAGGTCATCCCACAAAATGTCGGTGTACTCACGCAGCTTCCCGGCCTTGGAACGCGCGGCGCGGCCATGAGCACGGCCCTCACTCGCCTCAACCAGCCCCTCACGGGCGCCAACGGCTTCTTTGCCGGCCAGTTGCGGGCCGACATGGAAGCCCGCGGGACCGAAGGCGCCTTTACCCGGCTCCAGACGGCCTTCCGCGACGCCAATGCAGCGGACGTCGATATCCTGTCATCGCTGAAAGACGATATGCTCGGCCTGTTGCCGCAGCTTCCCAACGGCGAGGACATGATCGCCACGCTCAAAGAGGCTCTTCCCACGCTCGGGTGGGACAACATGCAGGGGCTGGCCATGAGCTTCGCCACAAACATGCCCACGCTTGCGACGCCCGCCGAACGGCAGGATGCCGTGCGCGGCTTCATGATGCGGACAGCCGGGAAGGCGGAGGGCATACGCCAAGCCATGGCCCTCGCCGGATTGCCCCAGAACTTCAGCTCCGCCCTCGCCAACAACCCTGCCGTGATCAAACATTGCACGGCGCTGCTCAACGACAATCCCGGACCCGGCGTCTATCCGTCTCAAGAGCGTGTGGCCGAGGCGATGGACATCGCCGTACAAGTCTTTGTGGAAGACAACCTGCCCCTGCTCCGCGAGTTCGCGATCATGGCGCAGGACCCGCCGGGCGACCTGAATCCGCCGGTCACTGCGGAAACCATGCCCCGTTACATCAACGCCATGCTCGCGGGCGACGTGATGGTGGAGCAGCTCCTCAACGACAGCGTGCCTATGGATGCCGCCTTCCTCGAACGCATCGCCGACCATGCCGACGCGCTTAATTCTGCGGCTCACAGCTTCAAGGGCGATTACGGCGCGGACGACATCGCCGCCGTGCTCCGCAACTCCGTCTCCATGCTGTTGGCCCGGCGCGGGGTCACACAGGACATGCTCCCCGATCTCATGAAAAACGCGGTGGACAAGTTCGGACCTCTCGCCAACCAGTTCGCCACGCTCAACGGGGCCATCCAGCGCGGCCTCGGCGGGATGCGGGGCTTGGAATTCCTCAAGGAAGGCATGACCCAGTTCCGCAGCCTCGAAGGACACGCCAGAGCGCTCATCAGCCTCATGTCCCGCGAACAGAAAGTCGACATGGGGATCGCAACGCCCGGTGACGTCGATCCGCAGTCCGAGGAAATACAACGGCAGGATGGGGAGCTTTTGAGCGGATTCCTCGAATCGAAGTTCGAGGTATTTGGAGATACGGAACAAATCCCCGTTATGCTGCGGGAGTTCGCCCGCTCGCACGGCCTTGACATCCCCCGGCTCAGCACTACGCAGCGCAACGCCCTGTCCGGCGCCAACCGGGAAACCTTCAACGCCGTCCTGGACGAGCTCATCCCCGAGCAGGGTCACGTCGTCGAGGCCAACACGGACGCCTTCCGGGCCGTTTTCGATTCGATCAACGAAGATGGCGCACTCGCGGGCCTGCGGCCCGAAGCCATCAATCCGAGGCCTTTCTATCAGAGCGTCAGCCAAGCCCTTACAACCCTGCTCAACGCGGCCAATGAGGAAGGGAACGCCGTCGACGCGGCACAACTGCGCCAGCTCGCCGGAGACATCATCGGAGCCGAACTCTTGGGCCTCAAGGACACGTTGGACGACATCGGCGCGCTGCCCGCCGAACGGTTCAGCGATGCGGACAAGGATGTCATGAAGGAGATCGCCCAGCGCTACGGCGTGCGCGATGCCGGAGCCATAGCCGAGGCCTTCACGGCGGCGAGGGAACTGCCCGTGCCGACCGGGCTCGTCAATCTGGCGCGGCTCGATCAAACTCCGGGGCGCTTCACGCAGGCCGTCATGGACATATCCGAACGGTTCTGCGCGTTTCATGAACGCTATGCGCAACTGCCCGGATCCGAAGATCTGCTCCCCATGATGTGCGACTTCATCCTAGAAGGCATGACGCCGGACGAACTCGCCAATGTCTCCGCCAACATGCAGTCCGACATGGCGCACACGCTCGCCGGAGCCTGCCTCCATATTGTGGGGCACCCGGGAGCCCCGCGTGATACCGCCCCGCTGATGGGCGCGACGCAGATCATGAACAACCTGCGCCAGAACGCCGAATACCGGCTCGGGCACAATCCGCAGGTCGATCCCATGTATTTTAACGACGAAATCAATCATCTGTGCGAAATGCCCGGCGACGCGGAATCCCCTCTCAGCCATCTCGGCCGGTTTGCCCCCGGCGTCATCACCGATTTCGACGTCCAGATGAATCGCCATGCCGAACGGCTCACGCCGCAGCAGTGGGAACAGCTTCGCGGCATCCATACGCAGCTTGCCCAGACCGCTCAGGGCGCACAGGGTTTCCTGCTTCCGTACTGGGTGGAATCCTCGGCTTCCGACCTGCTCGCCGCTCTGGAGGCCAACCGCGGCAAGCCGCTTTCCAACCGGCAGATCTGGGATGCCATGGTCGGCGGCCCCATGCCCAGGGGCATCAGCGCCGAACACTTCGGCGCGGATCTCATCAAGTCCGTTTCCAAAATGTATGTGGGCCTGCTCCAGGCCGCGGCACCGGATATGCCTCAGCCGGTAATGGACGCCGCACTTATGAACAGCAGCAGTTTCGGCCTGAGCCCCAAAAAGCTCATCGCCTTGACCCGCCCCCACGCGCATATCTCTCTGAACGACATCTCCGTGGTTACAGGTATGGGGTCCCTGAGCGGCATTGATGAGGAAACGGCGTATGGCCTCGTGACGGACTTCCGTCGCCGGGGCAAGAATACAGTCATGCAATTCGAGGATCGCAACGGGAACGGCTTCGCCACCAGCCCGTTCAGCATCTCCGATGAGGAAAATACATCGGAAAACCCGCATTTCACGGAGATCATCGGCCGGGTGCGCGACATGACCCACTCCGAAGGGCAGCTTGCCCGGGTCATGCAGTGTTTCTCGCAAGCGCCGCTGATCATGCCCCGTGTCCTCAGTACATGCTTCCCCGGCGTGGAGTTCAGCGAGCACGGCAATTTCTCCGTTTCCGCCAAGGAACAGCAGGACGGCTCCGTCCTCGTGGACATCACGTCCGATCCGTCGTTGCCGCTCATCCTCGACATGCAGATCCGCGTTGGTACGGATGGTTCCCATACCTTTGAACGGCTCGACATGAGCAGGCCGTAATCTTCCTTCCATAAACGGGCCTCCACGCGGCCCGGCACGAAAACCGCCTCCGGGATTTATCCGGGAGGCGGTTTTCACTGATGAAGAGGGAAAGGGCGCAGGCTAGCCCTCCCCCCCTTCATGGCCGCCTCACAACGCGCGGGAGCGGTGAGCTTCACACCCTGACTAGCCTTCTCACGTCCCCGCGCCTTCCATATCCCCTGCTCTTTTCGTGGGGCCAGAACGTCCAGAAGAGCACGCAACAAGGCGTCACCCCGGCACAATAGATGCGCTCACCCCTTTCGCCCTTCCATAATCCCCCGGCGCACCTTTGTTTTTTACCAGAAAGAGCCTTGCTTTTTCGTCTGAGATTTCCCACTATCCACTGTGCCGTGGCTACCGCGTCGGCCCTCCGCGCCGCCGGGAACGCCCGCTTCCCCTCATCCGTCCCCGCCTGCGGACAAAGGTCATCGTCATGGACAAAAAGAAAATTTTCCTTGTGTCGCTCGGGCATCTGTCGTGCGACATAAACGGCGGCGCGTTGCCCGCCATCCTGCCCTTTTTGATCACCGCGTACGGTTTCGACTATCAGGCCGCCGCCGGATTGATGTTCGCCTTCTCCTGCCTCTCCTCGATCATTCAACCGGCTTTCGGCTATCTGTCCGACAAGCTTTCCAAGCCGTGGTTCATTCCCGTGGGCGTCCTGCTGGCCGGGGGCGGGCTGGCTTCCATCGGTTTCCTGCACAGCTACTGGGCCATTTTCGCGGCCATTGCCCTCAGCGGCGTGGGCGCGGCCCTGTTCCATCCCGAGGGCGCGCGTTTCGCCAATAAGGTTTCCGGCGCTTCCAAGGGCACAGGCTTGAGCCTCTTTTCCATAGGCGGCAACAGCGGTTTCGTATTCGGACCCATGCTCGCGGTAGCGGCCATCGGCGCGTTCGGTATGCCCGGCACGTCCGTTTTCGGCCTCATAGCCCTCGTCATGTCGGTCATCCTCCTCTACCAGATCTCGCACCTCTCGGGCATGAAGAAGACCGAAACCGAAGGCGCGAAAGCTGCCGGGGAAACCGAAGAGGTGAAAAACAACTGGAAGGAATTCTCCAAGCTGACGCTGGCGATCATTTCCCGGTCCGTCCTGTTTGTGGGCTGTAACACCTTCATCCCGCTCTACTGGATCCATAACTTCGGCCAGTCCAAAGCTGCCGGGGCCGCGGCTCTGACCTGCTTCTGCACGTTCGGCGTCATCAGCAACTTCATCGGCGGGATGCTCTCGGACCGTTTCGGCTACCTGCGGATCATCCGGCTCTCCTACGTGGTCCTGATCCCCTCCATCATCCTCTTCGGTCTGGTGGACAATCTCTATGCCGCCTTCGCGCTCCTGCTGCCCCTCGGTTTTTCCTTGTACGCGCCCTTCAGCTCAATGGTCGTGCTCGGGCAGAAATATCTGGCGAAGAACATTGGTTTCGCTTCCGGCGTCACCCTCGGGCTCGCCACCAGCATGGGCGGCATCGTCGCCCCGCTCCTCGGCTGGATCGCCGACGGCTACGGCCTGCCCCGCGCCATTCAGAGCATGACCGTTGTAGCCGTCATCGGCACAGTGGCAGCCTTCCTGCTTGTCTCGCTCAACAGACGCACGGACTGAGCGGAGAAAGCATTTGGAAAGAGGAAGAGGGGAAACGTTCTTGAGACGTTTCCCCTCTTCCCCTTCAACGGCTTTCACTTTTATCGAATCTCTGTTCGCCGCGTTCCCGGAAGCGGGCGGTTCCGGCAGAGCCGCTGCCTTTTTCGGGATTACAGGGCTCACAGCGAAAAAGGAATCCCTATAAGCAGCTTGAGATCGTGTTCGGACTGGAAGGCGTTCCGGTATGTGCCCCAGCTCGGCTGGGACGTACCGTTGCGGTATTCGGTGTAATGCAGCTTGACGAACCCCCCTTCAAGCGGGCCGTCGGGTTTCACATAATTGAGATCGAAGGTGAAAGCCCATTCCTTGAGGTGTTCCGCCGTACCAAAACCTCTGCCGTCAAAGCCGAAAGCCGCGCCCGCGCCCGCCGAAAAACCGGCTATGGGAAGCAGATCGTCGAGGGTTCGCATTGCGCCGCAATAGGCGGCCTTTTCGTTGTCGGCATTCCAGTCGGAACGGGCATCCCACCACACGTCGAACGCGCCGCTGGAACTCCCGCTGCGGTCGGTCAGGCGGTACGCGAATTGCCCCTGGCTCTGAGGCCCGGACATGGGAGCGCGGACGTAGGTGCCCTCCAGCCTGAAAGTCCACGGCGGGGCCTCGTATTTTCCGAACAGATAATGCAGCGAGGCGAGGCCGTCGAAATTGTCGTTCTCGCTTTTTCCTGAATCGTCGCTGTCGTTCATGAAATAGGCATGGTAGCCCACGGTGAGGGGGCCCGCACCGCCTCCCGTTCGATAGCTGCTTTTGAAATGCGCGTTTTGCAGGTGATCTTTGGATGCGCCGTATCCAAGTTCAAGCGTCAGGCCGCTTTCGAAGGCGTATCGGGCCCCGGCGCTCCACAGCCACGGTACGGACGCTTCGCCGTCGTTCTTGCGGAAACGGTTCATGTTGACGAACCACGGGGATTTGTATTCGTCGGCCCACGCCGCCGCCAGCGACAGCCGCCCAAAGTCTGCCCCGGCGTTCACGCCCCTGTAGGTACCCGGCATGATGGACCAGTTGACCCCAAGCACGCCCGGCCCCGTGGGCTGGAACCATCCCGCCTTGGCCCATGCGGGGCCGGCCTTGGCCTTGAGCGCGGCCTTGTACACGGATACGCCGTCGTCGGTGCGGCGCTTGCTCCAGTCGGGGTGCCACGGATCGCCCCACGGCTCGAAGCCCATTTCGTGATCCACCGCGCCCTTGTTCATAAGATCGTGCGATCCGAACACGCCGAAATCGAATCCGAGCCAGCCGCCCGCGAACCCGGAGACAAAATCCGCGTTCGCCTGCACCGAGGCGTGATTGAGGTTCGTCCCGTATCGGCCTTTGTCTACGTCGTAACGCCTGCGGTCACGCCGGAAGAAATACAGGCCGCCCGAAACCTCCGCTTCATCGAAAAAGCGCGTCCCGGTGCGGAAGGCTTCCCGCGAGTCCAGCCCTTGCGTTTCAGGCGCGAGATCTTCGTTCGCCGCAGCGGGAACAGCGGTCAGGACAGCCAGCAGCGTGTACGCAACCGCGACAATGCAGAGGCGCAGACGCATCATGACTCCCGCAACAAGCGTTCCGATTTCCCGGCCAGCCGAAAAAGCAGGCAGGCGGGGCACCCGGACGGAAAGGCATGATGGGGCGCGCCTAGTCAGCCGAAACAAAAACTTCAAGAAAAACTTGAGAGATTGCGCCCCCCGCCCAAAGGGGGTTGCGAGGGGAGAGCCGGGTTGCCCCTCCCGAGTGGGGTTCGCCCGCAGGATGTCCCCCCGAGAAACACGTTGCTTCAGGCCGACCTTACGCACCGTTCCCGCCGTTCGTCTTTTGGATGAACTGGAGGCAATCTGAAGGCAGGAGCGACTTGCTGTACAGGTAACCTTGGAACACGTCGCAGCCGAGTTCGCGGAGGAGTGCGGCCTGTTCCTCATTCTCCACGAACTCCGCCACACTGAGCATGTTACGCGCCCGGCAGAGGCGGGTGATCGAAGCCACGATATCCGAACAGATCGAGTTCGTGCCCACTTCCCGGCTGATCGCGCCGTCGATCTTGACCACGCTGACGGGGAATTGCTTCAAGTACTTGAGGGAACTGTGCCCCATGCCGAAATCGTCGATGGCCACGGGGAACCCCGCGTCGTAGACACGGGAGAGGATATGGCTTTCCGGCTTATCGGAATCCAGCGCGCTCGACTCCGTAACTTCCACTTCCATCAAAGAGGGCGGCAAATCGTAACGGGCCGCGATGTCAAGAAGCTGCTTGGGGAAGGAACGCTCCAGCTGGAGGGCCGAAACGTTGACCGCCATCGTGAGATCCGTGATTCCTGCGTCGAGCCAGCTCTTGCGCACCTGACAGGCCGTCTCGAAGACCCACAGCCCGATGGGTCGGATGAGCCCGGAATCCTCGGCCAGCGCCACGGTAATGGGAGCCGGGATCAGCCCATAGGACGGGTGCTTCCAACGGATAAGCGATTCCACGCCCACAACCCTGCCGGTCCGGGAACAGATCTGCGGCTGAAATTCGAGGAACAGCCCTTCGCCATGCCGGTAGTCGTACTCAAGATCCGTAATCAAACTCCGGGCGAGGGACCCCGCGTCGTCGTTGTGGTCAAGGCAGCGCCGGGAAGAGTCCGCTGTGGCGCAGGAGCGGCGAAGCAGGCTCCTAAAGGCATCGTTGATTTGTTTTACCTTGATTTTATTGGCTATAAGTACAAACGGCGCATAGATGAGCACACCCACCACGAGATTCGCCAGCTGCAACGCCGAACCGCTCAGAGAGCCCGTGGACAGGTAGCCGTTGAGCAGGATGGGGGTGGTCCACTCCGTCGCCACGTTGGTCCCCGGGACCAGCCCCGTAGCGACCGCGACGTAGCTGATCGCCGCCAGCAGGACCGGCGTGAGCAGAAAGGGGATCAGCATAAGCGGATTGAGCACGATAGGCAGGCCGAACAGCAGTACTTCGTTGATATTGAACAGGCCCGGCACAAGCGAGAAAATCCCGATTTTACGGCTGGCCTGCGTCTTGCCGAACAGGATCAGCGCTCCGGCAAGGCTGATGCCGGTCCCGGCGCCGCCCATGAATACGAAGGTGTCCATGAACGTCTTGGTCATAATGTGCGGCAGAGGCTCCCCGGCCGCCGCCGCCACTTCGTTGGCGAGCATGGCCGCGCCGTAGATGTCGTGGGTGATCGGATCTAGGACGTTGGCCCCGTGGATGCCCGCGAACCAGAGGGCATGGAGCGAAAGGATATACAACATGCCCCGCCCGAGCCCTTCCCCGATGGCGTCAAAAGGCATCCGGATGATCTGGTACACCGCCTCATGCAGAGACATGCCCACAAATGTCTGCATGGCCGCGCCAAGGGCCGCGAACACGAGCACGGTCAACATGCCGGGGATGAAAGCGTTGAAGGCCTGCGGGATGGCGATATCGGGAGTCCCCCCCGGCAAATGCAGGTGCAGCCGTTTGATGGAAAAGAAATACAGGAACAGCCGGGTGGCGAACACGCCGACGAGGATCGCCACAAACAGCCCGGCGACGCCCAGCCAACGCCGGTTGAGCGCGTCCCCGTCCTGCTGGAGCAGGCAGAAGAACGCCGTAAAGGCCACAAGCCCCGCGATGACCGGATTGGCCCGCAGGACCGGATTGTCATGGTTGAACTGGTCCGTCAGATGGTGGCCGATGGAGAAAACCATGATGAGGGACATCACGGAAAAGGTGGCGTCTTTCAGGATTTGCCCAAACATCCGCCACTCGGGGCCGAACTGCCGGAACATGAATTCCTTGTAGGCATCCAACGGGAAACTGATCATCAGCTCGGCAAGAGAGCCGAGGAACATGAGCGGCAGGGTGACGATGAGCGCGGATCGGATCGCCGCCAGCGTGGACCAGCCGGAAACGGCTTCCGCCAACGGCAGCAGAAATTGTTCAATGACGTTGTTTATTTTTCGTAACTGGGATGTCATGCTTCCTCCCGTACGCGCTCCTCAGCCGGAGCGGGATCGAAGATGGCAGAGGGATGCGTACGGATTCGGTTCGTTGCCGGAAAAGAAAGGGAACCAGGCGGTATGCTTCCTCATCTTCATGAGTATTAGGATGTCACAATGCCCCCCTCCCGGCAAGCGAGAGCCGCTTCGGATATGCCGCTTCCGAGGCGAAAGGCGCGGGGCAGCCGTCTCTCTGGACAACGAATCGCCAGAGCTTTCCACCGGATAAACTTCATCATGATCAGCGAAAAAAAATGGGGGCGGCCTTGCCGATACCATGTGGAGGAAGGTCTGCCGCAGGAATGCCCGTATCCCTCAGCCTATAGAGGCTGCGCCTCCTTTTCCTTTTCGCGGCACTGCATTATACTCAAAAAAGCCGTGGCATTTCGGCACCGGCGCATCCCGGACGCAAAGCGTCCGCACACGGAGAAACGACGTGCCCTCTGTATTGATAGTCGAAGATCACGCCCTGTTCCGCAGCGGCCTGAAACAGCTCATCGGCATCGAGCCCGGCCTGACGGTCGCGGGCGAGGCGGGGGACGGGCTCGCAGGCATCCGGCTCGCGCAGTCGCTCCGGCCCGATCTCATCCTGCTGGATATTTCCATGCCCGAACTCAGCGGCGTGGAGGCCATACCCCGTATCAGGGAGGTTGCGCCGGAAGCGCGCATCCTTATCGTTTCCATGCACGCCACGGCCGGACATGTACGCGCGGCCCTGAAAGCCGGAGCCGACGGCTACCTGCTCAAAACGGCGGACGAGGACGAATTCCTCGTCGCCATCCGGGCCCTGCTCAAGGGAAGGAAGTACATCAGCACTGAGCTCACCGGGTCCATGATTATTTCATACGTGGACGGCAACGCCGAAGCCGCCTCGAAAGCCGACTCCCTGACGCCAAAGGAAAAAATGGTGCTGAAACTCATTGCCGAGGGCAACAGCAACAAAGATATCGCCGCCAAGCTGAACCTGTCGGTCAAGACCATCGACACCCACCGCACCAGCTTTATGAAAAAGCTTGATCTGCATAATGTCCGCGAAGTTACGCGCTTCGCCATGCAGAACGGGCTTGTAGGGGACGGCATTGACTAAGCGACTCCGCCGTGCGGACGCCCGCCCCGCCGCCCCGCGCCTTTCGGCGGCCTCTCCGCTCCCGCCCGGAACGGGACGCCCCGTCCGCACGGGCCATGCATACCTGACGGCCTTCTTGTCCGCAGCCCTGCTGCTTCTCTCCCTGTACGCGGCTTCGGCCTCCGCCTCTCCGGAAGACAACAGCCTCATTGTGGCTTTGGAACGTTTTCCGCCCGGTTTCAACCCCGCCGTAGCCAGCGGCAGCCTGACCAGCCAAATCGGGGCGCAGCTGTTCGCCGGGCTGGTCCGTACCGGAAAGGACGGCCCCATACCCTATCTCGCGGAGTCATGGGAAATCGATTCCCAAGCCAAACGGTTCCGGTTTCATCTCCGCAAAGGCGCTACCTTCCATGACGGCACCCCGATCACGGCCAATGACGTGGCCTTTTCCATCCGGGCGGCGCAACGGCACCATCCTTTCCGCTCCATGCTCGAAGCCGTGGACAAGGTCGTCCCGGTAGACGACCTGACGCTCGATCTGGAAACGTCCATCCCGCAGCCCGCCCTGCTCAAGTGTTTCATCCCCGCGCTGGTCCCTGTCCTGCCCGCCCACATCTATGGAGACGGCACGCCCATCGACACCCACCCCGCCAACCTGCGGGCCGTGGGTTCCGGCCCATTCCGCCTTGCCTCCCTGGAAGAAGGGAAAAACATCGTCCTCGAACGCTACAAGGGCTTTTTCCTTCCCGGCAAGCCGCGCCTCGACCGGATCACCTTCCGCGTCTATTGGGACCAAAACGAAATCCCGCTTGCGATCATGCAGGGCGAGGCCGATCTCTACGCCTTCTCTTCCCTGTCGGATGAAGAGCGCATCTTCCGCTCCAATCCGGCCATTGAAGTCACCCGGGACGAGTTCTCCCTGCTCCATCCCTTCGCTCTGCTGACCTTCAACGTGCGCAACCCGATTTTCCGCTCGCCCGAAGTCCGCAAGGCCCTCGCCATGAGCATCGACAATAAGGCGCTGGCTCAAGCCGTGCCCGGCGGGGTCCAGCCCATGTACGGCCCCATCCCGCCCGGCTCGGAGTGGCATTCGCCCGTATCCACGCCCTACGATCCCGATGAGGCCAACCGTATTCTCGACCGCGCGGGATATCCGCGTAATGAAAACGGCATCCGCTTTACCGTAGAAATCGATTATGAGCCTTCCGCCCAGTTTTCGCTGTCCATCCTCAAATACCTGCAAAGCCAGTTCATCCGGACCATCGGCGTCTATTTCCGGATACGCACGGCGGAAGACCCGGGTTCATGGGCGAACCGCGTCACAAGCGGCGCGTTCGACGTGACGATGGACGAGCTGTACGGCTGGCACGACCCCACTATCGGCATTGAGCGCATCTACGCGACCAACACGGCGGCGATCCTGTGGTCCAACATGAGCCATTACAGCAACCCCGAAGTGGATGCCCTCTTCCGCGCCGCCTCCGCCGAAAAGGACCCGGAAGGGCGCAAGGCGCTGTACGCCGCGCTTCAGGAGCGCCTTTCCCGCGAGCACGTCGCCCTCTGGCTCTGCACCATCCCCTACGCCACGATCCGCAACCGCAACGTCCTGCACGTCGCGGATCAGCCTTTCGGCGTCCTTTCACCGTTGGACGAAGCCTGTTGGAAACGCCCATGAGCATCATGGACAAGAGCATCGCCTCCCGCATCGCCCTGCTGCTCGGGCTGTTCTGCCTCGTGCTGTGCGCGTTCCTCATTTCGCTGCTCCAGCTCCTCAAGATGCTGTCCGAAGAGGCGGACGAAACCGTCAACGTCGCTTTGCCCAACATGGCCATCGCTTCCTACATCAGCAAGGAGAGCGAGTGGGCGAAGGGCATCCTTCACGACAGCATCCTGTGCCGCGACCGTTTCGTCCACCTCGGAGTCGTGCAGGAAATCGAGGCCCGGCGTTTTCCCGAAAACGTGCTGGAAAGCCTCGAAGCGCTTGCCGTCGAGCCGGGGGTCAAAGAAAAGATAAAGAATAACTTGGATGAGTTGAACGGAATCCTTGCGGGCACGAACCGGGCCGTCGCCCAACGTATCGACAATCTGCGAAATACGGAACGGCTCGTAAAGCGTATCCGTACCCTCAACGCGGACTTGCCGCAGCTTGAGCGGGAGCTGTACGCCTCGGGCATGAAGCCGGGCGATCCGGGCTTCAACGTCTGGAAGACCGCCTACTCCGACGTGCTCACCGCCATGCTCCTGCTGTCCATGCACCATGACCGGCCCTATTCCCTGCGCCTCAAGAGCGAAATCCGCACCGACGTCAAACGCCTGCTGCGCTCGGCGGAGGCCAGCCCCTTTTCCGGGCGTCTGAAAAAACTCTCCAGCGATGCGGCCACAATGGCCCTCGCGGAAGACGGCCTTCTTGCTCTGTATGAGGAATACACGGCGCTGGAAAGCACGCTGGATGCCCTCAAGATCACCCATCAATATACCTCAAACAGCCTCATCGAGTCGGCCAACGCCGTTTCCCAGCAGTCATGGACGAGCATTCAGGCATCCAAAAAGACGCTCGCGGAGCGCTACGCTGTCATCGTGGCCACTGTGGGGGTGACCTTCTTCCTTGCCGTGTTCCTCGCGCTGTTTATCTACCGCTCCATCGTCCGCAACGTGGTGGACCCCATCAAGCGGCTGAACAATTGTATGCTTGACCGGGTGAACCGCATCCCGACGCCATTCCCCGAATCCGTGCGCTACGAGCTGGCGGAAATGACCTCATCGGTACGGTACTTCACATCGGAGATCGAGAAGCACGAACAGGAACTGCTCCATTCCCATGAAAATCTGGAAAAGCAGGTTGCCGAACGCACGTACGAACTCAAGGCGCTTTCGGAAAAGCTCCTCATGGCGCAGGAGAGCGAACGCTTCAAGCTCGCCTCCGAGCTGCACGACAACATCGGAGCCACCCTCGGCGCGATCAAGTTCGGCATGGAGCGTTCCCTGCGCTCCGTGCGTTCCCTGCCCGAACACGAACTCCAGCCGGACATCTGCGACACGCTTTCGACCTCGGTTTCGTTGGTCAAGAAACTGGCGACCCATCTCCGCCGCATCCAGAACGAGCTCCGCCCACCTCAGCTTGAGCTTGGGCTTGAGGCCACCATCGCGGACTTCTGCGAAGAATATGAACGTGTTTTCGCGCACATGCCGATTGAGCTTTCCATTGCGCTCGACGAGGAAAAACTGCCGCCGAATCTGCCCATCGTGATCTTCCGCATCATTCAGGAAGCCCTCAGCAACATCGTCAAGCACAGCGGGGCGACCCGCGCCTCCGTTTCCCTCGGCATGGACGGCGACGCCCTCCGGCTCGTCATCAGAGATGACGGCAAGGGCTTTTCGGTCGCGGAAAAGCTCGCCGACGTGAGCGTGAAGTCCGGCCTTGGCCTCAAGAGCCTCCGCGAGCGTGCACAGCTCAGTTCCGGCGTTTTGACCATCGATTCGGAGCCCGGGCGGGGGACTGTCATTACCGTCGTATGGGACGCCGCCGCGCTGCGCGGGTAGATGCCTCCGGCGGCAAGGGCTGCCGCCCTTGACCCGCCCGGGGGGAATGATTCCCCCCGGACCCCCTCAGGGCGTTCTTGATCCGGCAAAGGCCGGTCGCTTCGCTCTCCGGCCTTTGCCGGATCAAGAGCGCTCCGATTGTGTCAGGAGTGCTGGTTGTACGGAGGAGGGATGATACTTCAATTAACGGTTGAAGGATTCCTTTCATTACCACGGCAAGCTTTTTCAGTTCCGTTAGCCATAACAT
>ENA-ORCN01001407-ORCN01001407.1-human-gut-metagenome-genome-assembly--contig:-NODE-1407-length-16449-cov-4.789274_pt1 | contig 16449 bp, 19 predicted proteins | sample MGYA00242984_ERZ507984 | MGnify/ENA primary metagenome ERZ507984 (study PRJEB26167, sample SAMN06115395) | human gut metagenome | host: Homo sapiens | place: China:Hubei | collected 2016-05-19... | reverse complement strand
CTTCCATCATCCTTCTCATAGTATTCCACCGTGTAGTCCATACATCCACCGCACTTTCTCTGTAACCCATTATATGTGATAAAACACATATTGCCAACAGAAAGAGCAATGATTTGAGAGGAATGTGCCGCTGATCGTGAACGTGCGAACACGAAAAAGCAAGTATATCCTGCTTCCAAAGCTATGGAAAAACTCCAACTATACAGCCCCGCGCAGGTCTGATACACTAAGACCGTATTCTAGGGCGAAGTAAGTTAGGGCGGAGTAAGTTAGGGAGGAACGGCGACAGAAAGGGGGTTATTGCGCCCTCCGTCAGACTCAAACGAACTGGAACTCAATAAAGGACAAGAATGAAACCGTAATTGCTCATAGGGGCGATTGCGGTCTTTTTTTGTCTCAAAATCGAAAGGAGCAAGCATTTTATGAGCGAACTCAACAGTACCAACGCATGGCCCTTCACCGAGATCTCTGCCGAGGAAGGACTGGACATTAACGCGATTTTCGGAGACAGCACGGATACAGCCAATCAGGGCAACCCCTTTGAGGTACAGGCGACTGCCGCAACACCCGCACCGGCACCTGCGACGCAGGAAATGCCGGCGGCGCCCGCTGTGGAAGCAGCCGCACCGATGCCAGCTGTTGCCCCGCCGAAGGACGCTCCCGCTCCCGCACAGCCGGAGTCAAATGCAGCCGCAGGAAACCCCATTGCCGCGGCTTTTGAGCAGAAAGCGGCGGAGAATACCAAGAAGGGGCTTTTGGAAAAGCCGCCTGTCTTCTATCACAAGGGCATAAAAGAGGACATCGAGGACGCCTCCATAACCTTTGAGGACCTCCGCATCCTCAAGTCCGAGGACTTCACCGATCTGGAGGAGGGCAAGCGCGTCTCCTGGAGCGTGGAATACTGCGGTATTCGCAAGGAGATCAAGGACCCCAAGGGTACCACGATCATTTCTATGAAGGAGACCATCGAGCGTTCCCGTGAATTTCTGGAAGCACTCAAAAAATCGAAAGAGAAGGACCCCTGCTGCTATGTTAAGCCCAAGGTGGAGATGAAGACCAAGGGCACCGCCGCCTACAAGGGCAGATTCGGCACCTTGGAGGAGGCGCGGGAATCGGATAAGGTCATCTGCCTGATCCCCTCCCGCGACGGCAGGATCTACGAGCTTCGCAAAATGGAGCAGGGCGAGTTCATCGCCCCCAAAAACAATGTAGTGGATTTTTCGGAGATCAGGGCTGGGTTTATCCCAGCTCTGCCGAAGATCCCCGCTCAGCTCATGGGTGAGATCATCGCGTTCTTCCGCGCTTTTATGACGGAGAATGAGGAAAATGAAGCGATGGCGCAGATCTATTGGGACAAAGAGGAAAAGCGCTTTTTCGCCTACGTTCCCAAACAGAGCGTGTGTAAGGAGAGAGTCGAGGCGAACCTCCATGACTGTCCCTATGATGACGCAGAGCGGTATATCTGCTATGCCGATATCCACTCCCACAACAGCATGGACGCCTTTTTCTCCGGAAAGGATGATAGGGACGAGTGCTCCACGGGGCTCTACCTTGTCCTCGGAAGGCTCGATCATTTCTACCCAGAGATCAAGGCCCGCATCTTCTGCGGCGACAGCTTTGTTCCCATTGACCCCGATACGGTCGTCGAAGGGTTGGAGCGCCAGTTTCCGAGAGAGTGGCTGGAGCAGGTCAGCATCCGCAGGAAAGAGAGCGTAAGAGTGGAAAAGAAACGCGGCTTCATGGACCGTCTCGCGGAGGTGAAGTGGTGAAATTCCCGATGGATCGCCCGGTCAAGATCGTGATGCTGGGCGCGGGAGGGACCGGTGGCTATGTCGCGCCCTACCTCTTTCGCCTACTGCACATGCTTGATAGGCCGGCACGCTTCGTGATCTGCGACGGAGACATCGTAGAGCCGAAAAACCTCGACCGACAGAATTTTGTTTCGGCAGACCTCGGCGAAAACAAAGCCCGCATCCTGGCGGAGCGATACTCCACGGTCCTCGGCATGGAAACCGCGTATGTTCCGAGCTTCATCGAAACGCTCGACGACCTCATGGCGCAGATCGAGCCGGGATACTGGAAGCTGGAGGAACGCTTTTCCCAAATTGTAAAGGAAATGGTAATCCTGCTCGGCTGTGTGGACAATAACCGGACACGCCAGCTCTGCCACGAGGCTTTCTGTCGAAGCGATGACCTCGTCTATATCGACAGCGGCAACGGCAGCTACACCGGTCAGGTGGTCTGCGGCGTGCGGCGGAACGGCCATACCATGCGAAAGCCCATCGGCAGCGTTCACCCGGAAATGATGAAGATCACGGATAAGTTCCCGTCAGAGCTGAGCTGCGCCGAAGCAGCACAGGCGGACCCGCAGAGCATCGTCGCCAATGTCACGGCGGCCACGGCCGTTTTGACAATGGTATATAACATCCTGACGCACGGAGAGAACATCGCACTTCAGACGGACTTTTCGACAAGGACGATCCGGATGCAGACGGTGCTCGAAAAGCAGCCAAGGAGGAAGGCAGCATGAAGAAGATCACAGTGGACGCGAAAGCGTTTACGGAGGCAATGAACAAGGTCAGCAGGGTGCTGAAAAAGAGCGCGATCCCCATACTGGAGGAGATCGCGGTCAGCATCAAAGACGATCGCTGCGCACTGATAGCCACGGATCTTGAAACATGGCTCGTAGCGGAGCTTCCGGCTCAAGGCGATGATATGTCCTTCGTTTTTCAGAGGACAAAGGATGTAATGAAAGCCTGCGCCCATTTCGAGGGCGAATTGGCACTTATCCTTGATACGGAGGACGAAAAGAATTGGAAGCTGGAGCTGCACTGCGGGCAAAGGGCTGCAACATTCACCGTTGCCTCCCATGAAGATTATCCGGAGTGCAGGACCGTAGAAAATGATGCATCCCTGCGTGTGAACGCAGCAGAGCTTTTCCGCAGCGTCGAGCGTGTGCGCTATGCTGTGCAGAGAGCCGATCCGAGCACAAATCCGAAGGCCGCCTGTATTCAGTTCCGCGGTAACCGGATCTTCTCGCTGGATGGGCGCCGCATGGCCTGTGACTCGCAGCCGGATACCGTCTTTCCCCTTCCGTGTCTGCTTTCGGGCGATGCGCTTGTACACCTGAAGGCATTTGGGGAGAGCGAGGTCACGATGCAGGTCGATGAACGTGCCGTCTGCTTTTCGAGCGGCACGCTGAAATTGTATGCCCGCAGGTATGGCGCGGACACCTATGATCCCGATACCGCGATCCCCCAAAAGTATCAGGAAGTGATCACGGTGCGAACGGATGAGCTGATCCGTGAGCTTACCTATCTCAAAGAGTGCGCCGGTGTCTGTGCATATCCGTATGTACGCTTTGCGGGGGAAGAGCTTTCCATGAACGCGCCCTCCGGCCATTTGGCGACCCATGTCTCCATGTCCGGACGGGGCGATATGGTCATAGGCTTTGATCTTCGCTATATGCTCGAGGCGCTAAAACAATTTCGGAAGGAACCGGAGGTGCGCCTCAAGCTCAGCGGCATCTACACCCCCATCGTGATCGAGGCGGAGGAACGCAGCGATTTTGCGCTGGTACTGCCCGTCCGTCTGCGTGAGGAGAGGGCTGCCTGAGTACCAAAAGAAAAACGGGAGGCACACGCCGCCCATATAAGAAAAAGGAGAAATGCAATATGAAAACCGTCTACATTCCCAAGGGAGAAACCGTCCGCTATGAGTCGCTCATGACGGAGCATCTGGTCGTTCACGGCTGCCTTCAGGTGTCCAACGGCATCAAAGCCAGAACAATCGCGGGCCAGGGGACGATCAACGCCGGAAGCATTGACGCAGATGTGATCCGCGTCGATGATGTGGAGGCCGGCAGCGTTGTCTGCAAGCGCCTGCTCGCCAAGCGCGTGCAGTCCCCGGAGGTTTTCGCCTCAGAGAGCGCTGCCGTGTCCTGTTTCCTCTCCGCAGCTTATGTGGAGACCGGAAGGCTGACAGTGACGCTCAGCGAGATCGACGAGGTGAAGGCCGAGGAGGTCGTCAACCTGACGCCGAAAAAGCGTACGCTTTTCGGTACGCTCCTCGCTTCCCTGCTCCGCTCGTTTTGGACAGCCTTGACCGTCCACGGTCAAAAGGAGCCGACGGTCATGACCGACGCCTGCGAAGCGATGCCGGAGGGTATTACCGAATCGACGCAGGAGGCAACACAGGAGCCCGAGGCGGAACAGGCCGCGCCGTGTGAGGAAGAGAACGCCGTCGAGCCGGAAGCCGTGGATGAAGAGCTTAACCGCATCGTCGGCATCTTCAAGCTTGCGCGCGAGCAGGGCTACACCCTCAAGCTCATTCCCGGCACACCGGAGGAGAACGCGCCCGTGTTCGACTTTGAAAACGAGCGCATCCTCCGTCCCGCAGCGTAAGCGCCTATGAGTGAGATCATCTTTGTGAGCAGAACACAGATCAGCGAAAACGGCAATGTCATTCTCTATGAAAAGCGCTATCGCGGCGTTCTGACCGAGAACGGCAGCGTCCAGCTGAAGGCATACTGCGCCAAGCGTATCCCACTTGGCACGGTAACCGAAGCCAAAGCATCTGCGCAGACCGCAAGAAATTGGAAGGGCGCGGCATGAGCCGCGCGAGCAGAAGGCAAGGAGCAAAGCGTTCCTTGCCTTTCTTCTATCTTTAAGAATGGAGGAACCATTATGTCAGTGAAATCGCAGGAGAGGAATATGCGGCGCTTGTCCATGCTGCTCAGTCATGACCTCAGCTTCATCGGCGGCGAAAGGGAGTGCGGTCCCAACGGCAGCAAGAAGGCTTTTCTCAATACAGGGAAGGCTTTTCTGCGAGCCCTCGCAAGGGATCTTGGGCTTCATGATGTGACCGTCAGCGCGAATAGCGGCGGCATCGCCGTATCGGGAGAGTGTACCCTGATCGGGATGTGGGAGACAGGCGGCATTTATGTCTGCCTTTACCAGAGCGCCGGTGGCGGCAATGATGTGCTTCTCTACCGCACCGTCCGCCACTGTCGGGACTATAAGGGCGGCTATAACCGCTTCCTCTCCCGCAGAGACCTTGAAGGAGGCTCCTATGTGCATTTGCTGGAGACTCTGAGCAGGCTGAGAAAGGATCGGGTGGATAATGAGCGAGCCGCTTGAATTGCAGGCGCAAAGGCCCTACGCCCTCGATCAGCTCACCACGCTTCAGTCGCAGATCATGCAGACGATACAGGGCATGGTCGTGCTGCGGGCAAGGATCGAAAAGCAGCGCCGTAGCAATATAGAAGCGGCGCGGGACACCTACACGGAGCTTGACCGCGCCCGCGGGCGTTTGATCGAGCAGCTCTCCAAGTCTGAGCTGTTCCTGCTGGAGATGGAGGAGTATCCTCTCGCATCGGCAGCCGATCAGCTTCGGCGTGGGCTTGCGGGCTTTAACCTAATGAGCATGGGCTATAAGCCGATCTATGAAGCGCTCGCCAAGTTTACCGCGTCGTTTCCTACGGGGCAGAAAACCAACGCCGCGATTGTCGGTCGGCTCATGAACAATATTAAGCTCGGGTACTATCCCACCGATCCCGACCACATCTCACTGATCCTGCGCGGCATCCGATTTCCGGAGGGCGTCACCACGAACCTTTTCGACCCCTGCTGCGGCTGCGGCAAGGCCCTGCGTCAGTTGGCGCAGGGGAATAACTGCTACGCCTACGGCGTGGAGCTGGACGAGAGCCGCGCGGAGGAAGCGCAGACAAGGCTGCACCGCGTCGGCTTCGGCAGCTTCTTTCACAGCCGCATCAGTCACGAAGCGTTTCACCTGCTTTTCCTGAACCCGCCGTATCTGTCGGTCATCAACGAAAACGGTGGACGCTCCCGGCACGAGCAAAGGTTTCTGATCGAAAGCATTCCCACGCTGATGTATGGCGGGCTGCTGATCTATGTTATTCCCTACTACCGGCTGACCTCGGACATCTGCCGCATTCTTGTGGACAACTTTGACAAGCTCTCCGTCTGGCGCTTTGTCGACGCTGAGTTTAAGAAATTTAAGCAGGTGGCGGTAATGGGGATTCGGAAAAAGCGAGGCACGGAATTGCAGGATACGCTATGGCTGGAGCAGTATGCTTACGCCCCCGCCTCAATACCGCTCCTATCACAGCTTCCGGAGAGCCGCTATGCGCTCCCCGCGCAGCCCTTGGAGGTCAGTACCTTCAAGGGGGAACGGTTCAATCAAAAGGAATTGGAGCAGCAGCTTAGAAGATCTGACAGCTTCGCCCAGATGATGGCACGCAGCGAATTGGATAGCGGCGTCAAGCGCCCGCTGCTCCCGCTGTCCATCAGTCAAATCGGACTGATCGGCGGCTCCGGCATGATCAACGGCCTGATCGAATGCGACACCCCGCACATCATCAAGGGCCGCATCATCAAGGTCGTGCGCACGGAGAGCGAAGAGAAATTCAACTATCGCGGCGACCACATGGGCAGCGAGATCAAGGAGACCATCTCGAATAAAATGATCTTCAATGTCCTGACGCCAAACGGCTTCAAGGCATTGACATGAAGAAAGGAGACAAATACGCCATGGATAACAGTCCTGCCCGTTTTTTGCCTGGGGCCGTATGCGCCACGCCGTCCGCTTTGGAGGTGCTCTCGCGAGCGCATCTGCTTCAGCTTTTGGAGCGGCACCTGCGCGGGGATTGGGGTGATACCTGCAAAAATGACCGGGTAGCCAATGAACGTGCAATTTGCAACGGAGATCGGATCGTGTCGTGGTATCAGCTCAGCGGTAAGACCCGCGTTCTGATCATCACGGAGGCTGACCGCTCAGCCACTACGATCATGTTGTCCGAAGAATATTGATAAAGGAGGAAGGAAAAATGAGATCCTGCGATATGGTGATCGTTGTCCCCGTGGACAAACACACCGGAAATGATGAGGTCTTGCGCCTGCAAGCATGGGGAGAGGTCTCTGAGCTGCTGTGTCCCGGCCTCGGAAAGCTGTACCGCCAATTTAACCCATCGGGCAGCGCTTGGGAGCACAAATACCCGCGCCCTTTCGGCGTTGTGTTGGGCTGGCAGGAGCCGGAGGTGTTCCGTGAGCTTCTCAAAGCAGGAGAGGAAGCGCAGCATGAGGCAGTCGCCTTTCATCTGGAGGCGATGCTCCGCAAGGCAGACCTTGGCAGCGCGCAGAAAATTGGCGATACGCAGGTCTATTCCGCGGTTGTGGACGGCAGCGATCCCGAGCTGCTGGCACATGGCGTCTGGCATATTCTCATGCAAAAAGGCACTCCCGTTCCGGACTGCGGCATTTACTATGCCGCACTGCACCGTGCATCCGCAACCGAGGAGGAGCGGCGTGAGGTCATAGACCATGCTGACGAATACGCGGCGTGCATGGTCGTGCTGAGTCAGGGGGTGAAGGAGAGTGCTTGAGCTTGATAAGGATCGCTTTGCACAGCTCTTGCGGGAGGTCCCGGAAAAGGATGCGCTGTTTCCCGAGCCGCAGTACAGCCCCTACATTCAATCGCTGATAGATCGGTTAAAGGAGGAAGAGAGCCTTGACCTTGCCGCGATCGATTGGTCAGCCTTTGAGATGGCGGATGTTACCATCCCCTTCTTTCAGGACAACGCTAACGACACCAAGGAGCCGGATCAAGGGGCTTGTCGGAAGGACACGAACGGCTCCGATCTTTCAGTCCCGACGACGCGTCTTCTTTTGAGGTGGCAGGATGTACGATTACGAATATGAAAACGATGTCCTGCTGTTTCTGCGGCTTCTGAAGTTCCTGCACACGGAACATCCGTTTGCATTGGAGCAGATCATCAAGGATTACCCGACAGCGGATGAGGACGATATTTGGATGATCCTTGATGAATTGTTGATGGCCGTTTTCGATGAACGTGCGCCGGACGAGGGTGACGATATGATGACCGTGCGTTTTTCCGATGAGCGGATCGACCGCCTCTACACGCAGGGCTGTAAGCATAGTGAAATACTGCCCTATCAGATCAACGCATGGCAGGAAAAGATCAAGGATGTCTTTCTCTTCTATGTGGCGGGGACTTCCTATTCCGTCTTTGATATTCGTTATCATTTCTCCGGTGACGGTGTGAAGTTTGACATTACGCTCTCGCCCGATTGCTACGAGCCGAGGATCTTTCTGAATTCTATCATCAACATGATCCTTTACTGCAAGAGAGAGCTTGCGCGTATAGAGTCTGCTGAAGCAAAGGCGCAGGCAGCTCATGCCAGCATTAGAAAGGAGGCCGCATAATGGCGGAGTATAAGAGAAAGGACATGCCGGAGGATATGATCGTCCGCATTTCGCCCGGTCGGAATACGATCACCGTGCAGGAATGCAGCGCAAACGGCGTGATGAGCTATCGAGAGATCGATCCAATCGAGTTCTACTTTGCACTCAACGGGAGCTGCATCAGCAATGTGTATCAGCGCAGCGGGTTCCTGCCGGAGCACTGTCTCCACATTTCCATGAACGCGGAGGAGCGCCGCTATGTCATCTGGAATTCGGAGCTGCGGGCGGATGTTATTTACCGCGACACCGAATACCGGAGCTTCCCGCTCCCGCGGCTGATATTTGGTCTCCGGGTCCTCGGCAATGGGAAAGTTGCAGACTGCTCTATGGGCGTCGTCGCTGATGAAACGCCCACCGAGGATACGCCGATGTTTTTTTATCCCTTCTCCAATGTCTATGAGGACGACCGTGTGTGTACGGGAAACAATGTGCTGCCCCGTTATAAAAAGCTTTCGGCGCTGAAAAACTTCCCCCGCTATCTGCTCGGCCTGCCGGATAACGATGATATGTTTGACCGCAGGCACAACCGCAAAGAGCTGGAGCACAAGGAGCTTATGGAGCTTTTGAGGGACAAGGACCCCGCGTATTACTATACGGATATTCTTGTTCCAAACGGACGCACACTAAGCGACTTTATCAACAGGAGGTAAGGATGGAAGCAAAAACGACAAGGGAAATGCAGGCGGCTCTCGCAAAGCCCTTTGCACCGGAGGATCTGGAATGGAGACTTCAAAACACTAACGAGGAAAAGATGCGCGGTATGGCAGTCCCCTATGTGACCAACCGCGCCATTCAGAACCGTCTCGACGAGGTCTGCGGTCCGGAAAACTGGTACAACGAGTTCAAGCCGTGGCACTCCAACGGAAAAAAGGATTCGCAGCTCTGCGGCATCGCCATCCACTTTGAGGGCAAAGGCTTTATCACCAAGTGGGACGGCGCCGAGGACTCGGACATCGAGCCCATCAAAGGCGGGCTTTCAGACAGTATGAAGCGCGCGGCATATCAGTGGGGCATCGGGCGCGTTCTTTACAGCCTCGATACCGTGTGGGTGGACATCGAACGGCGCGGCAAAAGCTATGTCATTAAAGACAGCGAGCGCCGGAAGCTGGACAACGCCTACCTGAGTACACTCGAAAGTCTCGGGCTGGAGCCTGCCAAAGCGTGCGGCATCCAATCCCTGTTGACGCCCAAGACCGCATCGGAACAGAACACCGCCAACGATAAGGCCCCGCCGAGTACGCACGGGCAAGAGCCGCAGCAGGCAAAAAGCGGCAGCGCACAGCCGGCGCCAAGGGCACAGGAGCTCCCTGCGCAGAGTCCGGCAGCACCGGCGCAAACGCAGCGGACACAGCCCCCGGCACAGGATAGGAGCGATGGACAGGGTGGCAAGACCGTCTCCTTTGGAGGCGCAACGCAGATAGCACCCGCAATCGAGCTCTACACGGTGCTGGGCGCTAAGGTGCAGGGCGGCATGAGCGGCAGCAATACATTAGTCAATCTGGAAACGCCGGAGAAAAAGCAGCTTTATGCCTATGTACGCGGAGCGCGGCCCGAGCTGGTGTCAGGGGTGCAGCTTTCCCATGTGAAGCTCACGACCCGCAAGCAGGACACCGTGATTTTCTATGTGCTGGAGACCTATGAGGTCTTCCGGTCCGAGCAGCAGGCAGCATAAAGAAATCTATTTGGAACAACAGAAAGGAGCAGACAGTTGAACAAGATCGAACAATTTCGCATCACCGGCATGACGATTTCCGGCTTCAAATCCTACGAGGGTCCCACGGAGCTGACCTTTGGCGATCCCACTGTTATCACCGGCGGGAATGGGCGCGGCAAGACCAGCATCGCGGACGCCATCGCCTTTGCCGTGACCGGACTCCCCTTCTTCGGGGAGCGTGGGATCGACCGGCTCCACAACGAGAGCAACCCTGATGTTTCCATTCAGATGCGCTTTGTGGATGAGAGAGGCGCGGCCCATGAGCTGACGCGCACGAGAAGAAAAAACCGCATGACCATCTCCTACGACGGCTATGAGATCCGCCAGCTCGATCTCACCGACCTTTTTGGTGAGCGGGATGTGTTTCTCTCCATTCTCAACCCCCTGTACTTCATCGAGGAGTTGGGTGAGGACGGCAAGAACCTGCTGGAGCGGTATCTGCCGCATATCCCGCAGGAAACGATCCTTGCACAGCTTTCCGAGTCGGTGCGGGAAACCTTGAAGGACGAGTTTCTTCTCTCCCCGGACGCTTATCTCAAGCGCCGACGTGAGGAGATCCGCGGTTTGGAGGAGCGCATCACCTACCTGAACGGTCAGAAGGACATGGCGGTATCGCAGTCGGAAAAGCGCGACAAGGCATGGCAGGAGTTGACCGATCAGCAAAAGGCTCTCAAGGAAGAAGCCGCGGCACTGGAGGAAAAGCAGTTTGCCGGTCTTGATGTCGAGCGTATGCAGGAGCGGCTCGTAGAGCTGAGCAGGCGCTACGACGAGACGGCGCAGGACACGCGGGGAGAAGCTGCCGAGCAGCAGAAGGAGCTTCACGCACTGCGTGAGAAGCTCGTCCGCAGGCAGGCGGAGCAATACCAGTCGAAATACACGAAGCCCTTGGCGGAGCTTTCCGCCAAGGTTCGGGAGCTGGGCGCACACTATCAGCGGGAGAGCGCGATCTACAAGGCATTTCACGCCGGCATGGAGTGTCCCACCTGTCACCGCAGCGTGACGGAGCAGACCTTGCCGGAGGTGCAGGCCGCGATCAAAAAGACGCTCTCTGAGATGTACGCCGCGGGAACGGAGCAGAGAAATCAGCTCACCGAGCTTCAGGAACTGGACAGGAAGGCCATGGAGGCCTTTGAACAGTTCAAGGGCGAAGACCTTCGCAGGTGGGAGGCCGAGATCTCTGTGCTGGAGCAAAGCTGCGCGGAGCGATCCCGCAGCGGCGCCGCAGAGAGCAGTTTAATCCGCGATGAGATCCAAAGTCTCACGGCGGAGCTGGAATATGGCAAGCTCACGCAGGCGGAGTATGACCGCCTCGGCGCGTGCCGCGAGGAGTGCCGCGAGGTCGAAGCAAAGCTGTCTGCTCTTGAGAGCATGACGGCGGAGGAGCCGTCCGATCTCGACGGCGAAATCCGTCAGGCGCAGGATCGCATCGGTGAGATCAAGCGGATCATGACCAATGTGATTGCCTACATCAGCAAGCGCGCGGAGCTGACCTTCTCGCAGCTGAGGATGAATAAGGTCGAAATATCCCTTTATGATGTGGTGAAGTCTACCGGTGAGGTAAAGGATACCTTCAAATTCACCTACGGCGGGCGCCGGTATGACCGGCTCTCCCTTTCCGAGAAGATTCGGGCGGGCATGGAGGTGTCGGAGCTGATGAAGCGGCTCACGGGGCGCAACTATCCGACTTTTGTGGACAACATGGAGTCGGTAGACGACCTTGCCAATGTCCGTCCCACGGGACAGGTCATCATGGCAAAGTGCGTGAGCAATGCGCCCTTACAGGTGCGGCCGGTAAAGCCCATTGTCTGCGTGGAGCAGCAGGCCGCCTGATAGGATGGTGATTCCGTTTGGCCGTCCGACAATACGATAAGATCCCCATCGTGGAAACGGCCAGGCGGTGCGGGCTTGTCCTCGACTCCAGAACGCTGCGGCGGACGGAGGTCGAGGCAAGCTGCCCCTTCTGCGGTGACCATGGATCGGGAAAGCATCATTTAAGCCTCAATACGGATACCGACCAGTACCGCTGCAATCTGTGCGGCGCGCACGGCAACAGCGTAAGTCTGTATGCAAGGCTCAAAGGGATGAGCAACAAGGAGGCTTATCTGGAGCTGGTGGAGGAGACAAAGGTATATCCCATGCCTCAGACACCACCTCCCCAAACACAGGAGCGGCAGCCTGCTGCGTTGCAGCAGCGCCATGCCGCGTATTCGGATATGCTGGACCATCTGACGCTCCTTGACCGTCATGGCGAAAACCTGTTAGAGAGGGGCTTGTCCGAGGAACGCATCCGAGAGAACAGATATAAGAGTATGCCCGAAACGGAGCGCGGCCGTCGGCTGATAGCCGACCTGCTCCGCTCCTGCGGGCATGAGCTGAGCGGACTCCCCGGCTTTCGCACCTATTACGGCGAGTGGACGCTCTCCGGTCCCAGCGGGTTTCTTATTCCGGTTCGGAATAAGGATGGGCTCATACAAGGGCTGAAAATACGGCTGGATGAGGCGGACGCTCCAAACCGGAAGTACCGCTGGCTCTCCAGCCGTGGGCTTCCGAACGGCACGCGCAGCTATTCCTGGGTCCATGTGACCGGCGACCGTTCGCGGAAATGTGCTTTTCTGACCGAGGGACCGCTCAAAGGCGATGTGGCGAGCTTTCTTGCAAGGGACGAGCTGTTCCTCTGCATCGGCGGCGTCAACGCGCTGCACGGGCTGACCGATACCATTCGGGCGCTTGGCGTCCGAGAGGTCGTCGAGGCAATGGACATGGATCAGATGACCAACCCCAATGTGCGGAAGGCCGTCCTTGCCATGCGGAGGGAAGTGCAGAAGATACCGGGCATTCGCTATTCAAAGTACACATGGAATCCCGCCTACAAGGGAGTGGACGATTACCTCCTGAGCCGGGCGGCAACGATGTAAAGGAGAAAAATGTTAACAGCACGAGAGGAAGCGCGGATCATGGCGAAAATCCGAAAAGACAGCTATGGCATTACGCTGGAGCAAATGAAGCAGTTTTTCATAGAGCACCAGCGCGCACGGGAAACCGGTGATAAGAAGGCGATGGAGAAGATCGAATACCATCTCACCTACATCAATTTCCACTACGAATGCGCTTTGCTGGTCTCCGGGCAGTATGATAAGCTCACGGAGGTCATCCAAAACTGGTGAGACAACTCACCATAAAAAGAAAGGAACGACACGAATATGGACAATGTCATAAACATGGGTGAATTTATCGGTGCCGCCACCGGTGATAAGCGGCACATGTTGGGAAAGTTTCTTTATTTTTCTCTTTCCAACCTTCTGGTAGAGAAAGAGGAACTTTCCGCGCTCTGTGAGAGCATGGGCATTGCTTACGCCGGCTGCAACCGACTCTCGGTGTCGGATGCGTTTCGGTCCGCCACAGGAGACATTCGGGAACGTGTTCCGGTCACCACGGACGGCGAGACGAATATCTACCTCGCCTACTGTCGTGACAATAAGCACACGGCGGGCATTCTCTCCCGTGAGCTGGTGAAGGAAACCTTGAACCGCCATACCAACCAGTACGAAAAGCTGGCAAACATCAGCTACGATAAGGCAGACGGCATTTTCCGCTGCGACAACATGGTATATGATGATGCCGTGGATGTGCCGGAGTGCTGCCGCCGCGCCGAGGAGCTCTTTGAGCTCTACCAGCGCTGCGCCAACCGCAAGCAGATCGAGACGATCTGCATCAGCTACCTACGCTCGCTTGAGGCAACAAAGCTGAGCATCACCGGCCACATGTACTTTGTTCCCCGCACCTATATGGATCAGGTAGACATTTTCGAGGACTTCATTTTGCTCCTCAGCGGGCTCAACAAAAAGGCGACGCCGCTGGTCGTCAACAGCTTCTATATCATTGACGATGCCAAGCAGCGCGAGAAAATGACGGAAGAATTTTATCTGGCCGTCAAGAAAGAGATCGCCGCCTATCAGGAAAAATGCGATTACCTCATCAAGAGCACCAGCCAAAGTCCCGCGGTCATGGACCGCTGGGTGCTGAAGGTGCAAGCTTTGGAGGAAAAGAAACGGCATTATGAGGGCGTACTGCAAAGGGAACTGAGTGGACTGGATGACGAGTTCTCAGTCTTGAAGCTGCTCTCGCAGGAACTTCAGGTCCGTGCAAACAGCATCCGCAGCCAGCGATTTCAGCAAAGGGCAGCATAAATAAAAAATCAGCGAGGGTATCGGTTCAAAGAGCCGGTACCCTCGCTTGCTTTTGCTTTCAACTATTGCTGTACACCCCTGAACGCGTTATAGTGTTGGGAAGTTTCGCAACTTCCCAACACTATTGTCCCATGTGTGTCCAGCCGTCCTCAGCTTTTACGCTTACTTTCCCTGCTTATAGGCTTAGCTTTTTCCCGCGGGCACAGCCCGTGGTTGCATCTCTTTACAAGACAACAGAGGACAGGCGTGAGCAAATGCCTGTCCTCTGTTGTATAGCATATCAAGAGTTCCCGATATGTGCGGGTTATCCATGTGCTCTCAATTCCACCATCTTCTGTCGAAAGTGTTCAATATTTCCGTTCCAGTCTCTGTCACAAGGACCTCATCTTCGATGCGACAACCGCCGTGACCTGTTTGGTAGAGACCTGGTTCAACAGTAATGACCATTCCTGGAATGAGGACGGTTTTGTCCCGCTTTGCTAGCACTGGCGGTTCATCAACGCCGAGGCCAATTGCGTGGCCGAGGTATGTTGCAGGACCGCCGAAGGCCCGGGTATGATTGCTTGTAAAACCGTGTGCAAGCGCAATACTTCCGCTGATTTTCTCAAGCTCCTCGGAGACTACGCCAGGATGCATGGCGGCAACGGACTCTTCCAACATCTCCAGAGTCGTTTCCAAAATATAAATCTGCTCCTCGCTAGCTTTTCCTACTACTGTCGAACGGCAGATATCAATCATATAACCGTCGAGCTTTCCATTAATCTCCATATGGACCATATCGCCCGATTCAATGACCTTATCCGATGCAGGAACAAGATCATACGCAGTCTCTGAACGGTAGCCGGACTGACAAGTAGCGAATGCGCCGGTCACCCCGCGTTTTGTCAACTCGGATGTGATAAACTGATAAACCTGCTTTTCCGTAAGGCCAGGCTTTAAATAATTGCGAAGAAGTTGCCCAACCTCATCGCCGATTTTTGCCCCTCGTCGCAGAATATCGATTTCATAGGGGCTCTTTGCTGCCCGCAGAGACATAACAATGTCATCGGCAGCTGCAAGACCAGCTTTTGGCAACAGACGCCGAACATCCTGATAAACAGCTGCGGTCACAACGTCCATGCCCACGACACCGATATCCGACTTCTCCAGTCCCATTTCTTCAATCACCTTGGCAATATTGCTCGGAAGATCGTCATCGTAGCGCACATCAGTGATAAACAGTTCCTTTTCATAAAAAGGCGTTGTGGTCAGCAGGACAGGCTCCCCTACGACTGGCAGGACAATTGCCGAGCATCCGCGGCCGCGGAAAGCAAAGCGGCGCGGGTGGCCTGGAAGGAGTGGCTGATGGCCGCATAGGTACATTAAGTCACCGACTCTTCGCGGTGCCATGCCGATAATGATCAATGCCTCATAGCCACGCTTTGCCGCCTCGGCGCGAGTCCGCTCCATTCGTGATTCGTATTCTTTTCTCAGAGCAATATCCATTTGGTTTGTCCCTCATTTCTTTTTTCTGCCGCTCCAACATCAGCCATCCTGATGTAGAAAGCAGGAGATGAAGTGGTCCTTTTCCTTTTCTATCAATGTCGGTTCACATTGACGACACTGATCGCTTGCATAGGGGCAGCGCTTGGCAAACCGGCAAACAGCATCAGGGTTAATCGGCGAGGTGATCTCACCCTTAATCAGAATTCGCTCGTTCTGCTTGTCCAAATTAGGGGACGGAATAGCCGAGAGTAGCGCCTTTGTATACGGATGCATGGGGTTTTCAAATAGCTTTGCGGCAGGGGCTTTCTCTATCAGTTTTCCTAGGTACATAACTGCAATATCGTCTGAGAAATGATGCACCACGCTGAGGTCATGTGTGATGAACATATAAGTCAGCCCCAACTCTGCCTGAAGATCCTTCATCAAATTTAGGATCTGTGCCTGAATCGAAACATCGAGAGCGGAAACCGGCTCATCGCAGACAATAAATTTTGGATTTAAGGATAGTGCGCGGGCAATGCCAATCCTCTGTCGGCGTCCACCATCTAACTCATGGGGATAAGTGTTGTACAGGCGGCGCGCCAGCCCAACCGTGTCCATCAGCTTAAGGGTCTGCGTCTCGCGCTCATGACTGCTTTTGTACATTCCGTGCAGTCGCATCGGCTCTTCAATGATCTGACTGACCGACATTCGAGGATCGAGTGAAGAAAACGGGTCCTGAAAGATAATCTGCATTTCGCGGCGCTTGGCGCGCATTTTCGCATTGCTGAGTCTGGAAAT
>ENA-ORCN01001402-ORCN01001402.1-human-gut-metagenome-genome-assembly--contig:-NODE-1402-length-16528-cov-7.296031_pt1 | contig 16528 bp, 11 predicted proteins | sample MGYA00242984_ERZ507984 | MGnify/ENA primary metagenome ERZ507984 (study PRJEB26167, sample SAMN06115395) | human gut metagenome | host: Homo sapiens | place: China:Hubei | collected 2016-05-19... | reverse complement strand
AATGCGAATTTTTTCACATGGAGGGAAGCGTAGATTGAAAGACCTGAAGCATCTTTACGAATTTGAAAAGCTGCTCGAGAGTGCCAACAACGCGCTCGTGCAGCAGGCGTGTGCCGAGGGGAAGCACGCGCTGGCCTACACCTGCTACCACATGCCGGAGGTGCTGCTCAACACCGGAAACTGCTTTTCGGTGCGCCTGCGCGCACCGCTGACGGGGTCGCTGGACATCTCGTCGTACTACATGTCGAACTTCATCTGCGACTACTGCAAGTCGCTGCTGGAGCGCGGCATCGAGCGCGGCTACAACTTCCTGTCCGGCCTGATAGGCACGGAGACGTGCTCGGAGATGAACCGCGCGCTCGAGCACTTCGAGCTGCTGCAGCTCGTGGACAATGAGCAGTTTTTCGTGACCTTTCTCGACATGCCCTTCAAGGTCACGGAAAACACCGTGCGCCACTATGTCGACCAGCTCCGGCGCAAAGTGCTCACGCCGCTGCAGGAGGTCTACGGCGTGGACGTGTCGGACGATGCGCTGCGCAAGGCGGTCGCCGAGCACAACGAGGTCTGCCGCATCCTGACCGAGATCGGCCAATTCCGCAAGGAGGAAAACCCGCGCATCACGGGCTACGAGTACCACATCCTGAACCTTGTGAGCTACTGCTGCCCGAAGTACCTCATCGTCGACAAGCTGCGCGAGACGCTCGAGGAGCTGCGCCAACGCGAGCCCGATGTAAAGCCGCGCTTTCGCGTGAAGATCGCCGTCGTCGGCAGCGAGATCGACGACCCCGGCTTCACCAAGCTCGTCGAGGATGCGGGCGCGCTCGTCGTGGTCGACCGTTTCTGCTTCGGCTCAACGCCGGGGCGCGAGGAAATTCATCTCGACCCCGACCTGCCGGTGCTCGAGAGCATCGCGCGCCACTACCTCAACACCAGTCAGTGCCCGCGCTTCATGCAGCGCGAGAAAGTCGACGGCCGCTGGCAGCTCGTGCGCGACCTGTGCGCGGAGTATCACGCGCAGGGCGTGCTGTACGAGCAGCTCAAGTTCTGCGAATACTGGGGCTATGAGCGCGCGCTGGCAAGCCACGTCGTCACGCGCGAATTCGGCATCCCGTCCGTCGCGGTCGACCGCCAGAACGCCACCGGCGGCAGCGGCCAGCTGCGCACGCGCGTGCAGGCATTCGTCGAGAGTCTGGAGATCAAGCAGCTCCAGACGCAGAGAGGAGGCAAGTGACCATGGGTGAACAAAAACGCTCCCTGCGGGAATTTCTCCGCCACGTCAATGACTACACCTACCGCTTCGACCCGGAAAAGGGACGGTTTCGCTACCGCGAGCTGCGCGGCGTGCGCGACACGGCGTTTGACTTCTATATGTGGCTCAAGTGCTGGAAGGACATGATCGTCTTTGTGGCCAAGTGTCCGGTGTCGGCTGTGCGCGCACTGTTTCGCTATCAGTGGTTTTCCACCTACCTGACCTACCCGAACTTTGTCGACCGCGGCACGCTCGGTATGCGCGGCAACCAGCTGCGCATGGCGCGCGCCCAATATGACCGCATCGTGAAAAAGGCCACCGACCTGCTGCGGATCTCGTTCGTGGCCGACGAGCATTTTCATCCCGGCAACAAGCTCTCGAAGAAGATCGTGCTCTTTGACGAGCTCGTCCCCGGACAGATCATGGCCGGCTTCCCGAACCTCATCTACCTGCCGGCGCAGGTGCTGCCGGTGTTTCTGTGCTCGATCCTCAACCAGCAGATCACCCCGCCGTATCTCGACGCGGCCGAAAACTTCGGCATCCCGGCCGACGTCTGCCCCCTGCCCTCGGCCGAGGCCGGCTGCGCCCTGCGCGACGAGTACCCCAAGCTCGGCACGTGCTTTGTCGCCTGCAACATGCCGTGCGACGGCAGCGTCGCCACGACGTCGTATCAGGACCGGTATTTCAACCTCCCGACGTACTATTACGGCGTGCCCATCCGCTACAACGAGGACGCGGTGCAGGATTACGCCGTCGAGGAGCTGCGCGGACTCATCCGCTTCATCGAGGAGCAGACCGGCGAGACCTTCGACTGGGACGCATTTTTCCGCGCCATGAAGATCTACAACCGTGAGACGGAGTACGAGCTGCAGAAGTGGGAGGTCAACCGCACACCCTATCCGCAGATGACCGGCGAGACGTTCTGGATCTACCGTATGTTTTTCTATCATCTCTCGGGCGGCATGGACCCGCGCTTTCTCGACACCGACCGCCGCGTCAACCGCATCATGATGCGCGGCTACCGGCAGAAAAAGCCCTGCGCGCCCGCAATGCGCCACCGCTGCGTCGAGTGGTCGTGTCCGGCAAACTTCTATCCCGACTTTTCCGTCTGGGCGGAAAACTGCTGGGGCATCAACGTCGTGGCGAGCATGGAGTCGCTCATTTCCGACATCATCATCAACACCGAGGACCAGGATCAGGCGCTCTCCGATCTCGCGCGCAGCTACCAGCGCACCACCATGCGCAAGCACACCAAGGGCGGCTACGCAAACGTGCTCGACGAGCTGTGGGTCGTCTGCAAGCAGTACAATGCCGACATGGTGCTCATGTATGACCAGATCTCCTGCAAGGGCATGGACGGTCTGCGCGGCGTGTTTGAGGAGCAGGCGGCCGCGCGCGGCGTGCATATGCTCTGGGTCGCACAGGATCTGCTCGATTCACGCACGATCTCCAAGCGCGACATGCGCCGTCAGGTCAACCTCTATATGCAGACCGTCATGGGCGAGGAGCCGGTGCGCCCCGACCTCGTGGACTTTGACGATGCGCTGACGTGGTAAAAGCAAATCCATCGAGAACCGCTTCGTTGGGTTCCCGACGAAATGCAAAGCCCTTTTTAAACACGCAAACTCCCCGCCCGAAGGCGGGGAGTTTTTGCAGGCCGTTACAAAAGCCTCGCAGAGTTTGCGTCCGCAGACGCAAAAAATTCCAATCATTTTCTCCGGCGGCGTGTACGGCGGAGAAAATACATTTCGGCTCGCAAACGTGCGAGTTGTGCGCCGACGGTGCACAGCTCGTGCGATGCAGCGAGCTGCAGTCCCTTCAAACGAGAGCCCAACGCAGTGGGTCTCGTTTGAGCGCGTGCCAAAACGCTTTTTGGCACGCGCGATCACGTCTGCGGCTGCTTTTTGATATCGAACCGCCACACGGCCACGACATAGGATACGAAGGCGATGGCCTCGATGACCATGCACGAATACGAGCGCGCAAGGATGTCATACGTGAACCAGAACGGCGAATTGGTCAGATAGAGCAGGCGCGTGCGGCGCATATCGCGCGTCCAGAGCGCGATGGTCGTCATGCTCATGGCGATGCCGGGCAGCAGGCTTCTCGGTCCGTCCCATGTGGGGATGGTGTTGACGACGTACAGCGCCAGAAACGCCCACAGCCACGCGCGGCTCTTGGCCCACTTGCGGTCATTGAAGTAAAACACGACGCTGCGCGCGAACGACAGAATGTTGATGGTCGCGGCGGTCATCGCGCCGAGCAGCCCATAGTGCACGATCCACATCAGGCAAGCGGCCGCCTGCGCCGCGAGGATGACACGGCGGTTCTTGAAGTGCACCGAGATAAACACGATCAGGCTGCCGAGCAGACCCAGCGCCTGGTTGAGCCAGAAATCCATGTGCCACACCCTTTCTTCCCGCAGGAAAGTGGATTTTAACACAACCGCGCAGGAAAAACAAGCCTTTCCGTGCAGTTTTTCTCCCACACACAACGCCAAAATATACGAATCAGGAAGCCGCCGCAAGCGCCGTTTTCCTATTTATAAATAGTATCCCTCAAAACAATGCGGCGAGCTGCTGCCACACCGGCAGCCCCACGAGCCAGCGGATGACCGGCACGAACAGCAGCGCCGGCAGATAGTCCGCCACCTTGATCTTCGTGGCGCCGGTCTGGTTGAGGCCGATGGCCGCCACGAGCAGGGAACCCGCGCACGTGAGGTCTGCGACCGCCGCCTCCGAGAGCAGCGGCGCGATCGCCCCGGCCAGCAGCGTGAGCGTCCCCTCGACCACAAGCACCGCCGCGCCCGCGAGCATCACACCCGCGCCGAGCGTCGTGGCCATCATGGCGCAGAAGACAAGGTCGATCATCGACTTGGTGAACAGGATGCTGTTGTCGCCGCGGATGCCGGCGTCGAGCGAGCCGTTGACCGCCATCGCACCAATGCAGCACAGGAGGCTCGCCGTAACGAAGCCCTCGGCCAGCGACGGGCCGCCCTCATGCCGGTGAACGTGCGCCTCGACCCAGGTGCCGAGGCGGTGGATCGAGCCGTCGATATTCAGCAGCGCACCGACCGCCGCGCCGAGCGTCATGGACACGATGACGATCAGGATGCTCCGGCACGCACTCGCACCCGAAATGCCGATATACAGCACGCACAACCCAAGGCCGACCATGACCGCTTTTCTCACGCGCTCGATCGCCCCGCCGCCCGCAATGGCCAGCGCGTTGACAACAGCGCCCGTCAGACTCATATCCGATCCGCTCCTTCCCGCCGCGCCGCCTTGCCGCCTTATTTAAATAAGGTATCATCCATCGGACACGGTTTGATCAAAATGCACCGTTTAAGATAGCACAACCAGGCGGCCGTGTAAACAAAAATTCAGCCGTGCGCCGTTGGGATGGACGCCTTGAGCTCACTGAGAAACATCTGTCCGGCGGTGGACAAGCCGGTCTTCTGCTTATAGACGACGCCGACGGTGCGCTGCAGCTCCGGCGAGAGGCGGCGCGCGATGACACGCCGGCCGCTGCGGCGCAGCACCGCCTCCGGCAGGATGGACACGCCGAGGTTGTTCTCGACCAGGTTCAGGATCGTGTAGTCGTCGGCCACGCGGTACTGGACGTTGATCTGCGGGTGGCGCGTGAGCAGGTCGCGGATGCAGCCGCCGCCGCGCCCCTCCTCGAGAAGAATGAAGGGCTCTGCCGCGAGCTCGTCGACCTGAATGAAGATGTTCTCGCCCAGCGGATGCCCCTCGGGCAGCACGGCGAGCATGGTGTCGCGGTAGATCGGCTCGCATGCAAACGGCGTCGTGCGCAGCATATCCGTGAAGCCGAAGTCGACCACGCCCTCGCGCACCCAGTCCTCGATCTCATAATACAGTCCCTGATAGAGCTCGAAGCGGATGCCGCTGTGCAGGCGGCGAAAGCGCTCCATGGCCGGCGGCAGCAGGTAGCTCGACACGCTCGTAAACGTGCCGAGGCGGATCGTGCCCTGTTCCAGACCGCTGAAACCCGCCGCCTGCGACTGGAGCATCCGGTAGGCGTTGACCGTGTCGCGGATGTACGGCAGCAGGTGCCGTCCCTCATAGGTGAGCGCCACGCCCGAGCGCGAACGCACCAGCAGCGTCACCCCCAGCTCCTCCTCCAGCGACTTGATCATCTGGCTCACGGCCGACTGCGTGTAGCCGAGATCGCGCGCAGCATCGGAAAAGCTGTTGCGCTCAAAGACCTTCAAAAATGCGATATACCGGTTCATAAGCACCCCTCACGGATAAGAAACGCTAATTTAACTATCAGAATTATTTGCTTTACTTATCTATACCGGCATTATATAATGGGCACTGTCAGATAGCAAGTGCAATTTTTCGTGACCGCACACGATCTTTGCAGTGCGCCGACAACCACGCAAATTCTCTCCAAGCAACATGATAATTCCTTTTTCCAACTCCATTTCTCCTATGGAAACACCCCTGCCGGTTTGTCCGTTCCGGCAGGGGTGTTTTCCGTTTGCGGGAGATTTGCTGCGCACTTTTCAAGCCCTCCCCGCGAGGAGAAGGCACCGCCGAACGGTACTGCTAGAAAACGATCGCACCGCCGCAGACAAAAGCAGCCCTCCCGGATCGGGAGGGCTGCTTTTCTTGAAATCATGCCCGGCGCTCAATCCGTGACCGTGACGGTCGCCGTCGTGCCGGAGGAGCGGATGGCATCGGCCTGCATGGCGTCGGTCGTGACGGTCTGCAGCGGCAGGCTGCCGAGTGCCGACCAGTCGAGCGCGCCGGAAACGCCGCACAGCGTCAGCTCCGTGAGCCCGGTGAAATCGTCCAGACCGGACGTGCTGTCGAGCTCGCAGCGGATGAGCGTGAGCGATGTGATCGCCCGCTCGCGGTCAAAGCTGTGGAAGAAATCGCCGCGCAGGTCGCAGTCCACGAGCGTGACGCGCGTGAGCGAGGATTTGTGCAGCGGGATCAGCAGCTCGCGGCGCGTGCAGTGCGAGAGCGTGATGTCCTGCAGCTTTGTCAGCGCGCGCAGCTCGGACAGGTCCGACACGTTCGCGCCGTTGAGGTGCAGCGTGCGCACGTTCAGGCAGCGGCCGAGCCCCGTCAGCTCCGTGACGGCGTTGCCGTCGGCCAGCAGCGCCGTGAGCTTTGGCAGCTGCTCGATGCCCGCCAGACTCGTGAGCCGGTTGGCGCTGACATCGAACATCTCCACACCGCAGGCAGGCAAGCTGCCGAGCGTGGTCAGCGACTGAAATTCAAGCGCGAGCTCGCGCAGGCTCGGAAAATACGCGAGGTCGGACAGATCGCTGATGTCCCCGCGCTGCACGGTGACGGTCTGGCCGGACGGGTCTACGACCTCCGCCGTCTCAATGCCGGCGGCCGCGGCCTCCACGCTCCGCTGCGGGGCGGCAAACCAGTACCGGTCGCCGCAGACGTACAGTGCCGTGAGCCCTTTGAGGTCTGCGACCGTGAGCTCGCCCTCGGGCTTTCCGGCATAATCGCGCGCGGCCTGCTCAAGCAGGGGGTTCTGGAATGCAGCCACCGTGTCGTCCGGCAGCGTCTGCACCGCGACGGTCCTGGCCGTAAAGCGGTAGAGCAGGCCCGTGAAGTGGCCGACGATGCCCGCCGCGATCAGGCAGCCGGCGAGTACGACGGCGATGATCGCCGCCGCGATGCCGCGCTTTTTCTTCGCGCGCTCCGGCTTCGGCGCTTTGGCGGGTCTTTCCCGGCGGGGCTTTTCGGCGCGCGGCTTTTTCTCTTTCTTCTTTTTCGCCCGCGGCGGCACGGCGGGTGCCTCGGGCGGCAGCTCAGGCACTTCGCCCGCGAATTTGTCCGCATCGAGCAGCTCGGCCGAGAAGAGCTTGTCGTAGAAATATTCCTCGCTCGGGTAGGCATATTTCATAAGCGCGAAGAGGTTGCCGATCTGCATCTCCATACCCGGGGAGAGCTCTGTCTGCTCGAGGTAGACGTTGATGACCGGCTTTTTCTTCGTCAGGGCATAGTGCATCTCCTTGCGGCAATTGTCGGACTGCAGATACGCCGGAGACAAAAACGCCAGCACGAGCTGCGCGCGCTCGAGGTGCGACGCAATGCTCTCCGGCCACTCGCTGCCGGCCTCGATGCCCTCGTCATACCAGACGCGAAAGCCGCGCGATTGCAGCGTGCCGATGATCTCGAGCACGGCTGCGTCGTTCTTGTGCGCGTAGCTGACGAAGATGTACGGCTGTGTGCCCTCGTAGGGGCGCAGAAGTGTTCTCAAAAAACCACCTCCGGAAAAAAATCGAAAAACGACTGGATTCTGTTCGTGTATCACACGCCTCTGCGCCCGGCAAGAGCCTTGACGCCCGCGAGATAGGCATACGGCACGCACAGATCCCCCCGACCGGAGCCGAGGGCGATGTCCGGCTTGCGCAGGCCGTGATAGTCCGACCCGCCGGTCGGCACAAGGCCGAAGCGCCCGGCCAGCGCCTGCGCCGCCGCCGTCTGCTCGGGGGTATAGGTCGTGTAGCGCACCTCGAGCCCGAGCGCCCCGGCGTCCGCCGCCGCGGCGAGCAGGGCAGTACGCTGCGCGTCGTCAAAGCGGTACTTGAACAGATGCGCCATGACCGGCACGCCGCCCGCCGCGCGCAGCGCGCGCACGGAATCTTCCAGCGGAATGTTGTAGCGCGGGACATAAAAGCGCTTGCCGCGGCCGAGCAGACCGCGCATCCCGTCGGACACCGTGGGGATGCAGCCGCGCTGCACGAGCAGCGCCGCGATGTGCGGCCGGCCGAGCACTGTCTGCCCCGGAAAGGCCGCATGCAGCTCCGCCATCGTGATGGGGTAGCCCGCGTCGTGCAGGCGCTGCACCATGGTCTCGTTGCGGGCGTTTCGCTCGTCGGTGGCGCGGGTCATGAGCGCGCGCAGCGCGGCGTTGTCCGTGTCCATGTAATAGCCGAGCAGATGCACCTCCTCGCCGCCCCACACGGTGGACAGCTCCACGCCCGGCACGACCTCGATGCCGCACGCCGTCCCCGCCGCAAGCGCCTCGGGCAGTCCGGCAAACGTGTCGTGATCCGTGATCGCCACGGCGCGCAGCCCGGCTGCCGCCGCCTTGCGCACGACGGTCTCCGGTGCGTCCGAGCCGTCGGACGCGAGCGTGTGCACATGCAGATCAATCCGCTCCATGGCACACCTCCAGCCCGTCCGGCAGCGCGTCGCCCTGCCAGAGGACAAAGACCGTACCGTCCGTGACGCGCACCTCGGCGCGCGCATCCGTGAAGGAGTTGCTCACGCCGAGCGGCATGGCGCAGGTGAGCGTCGCATCCGTGACCTCGTAGAGCAGGCCGCGCAGCGTGACGCCGCGCGCAGCGTCGCCGCTGCTGAACACCGAGACCGTGCCCGTCATGCCGGCGGGGAAGGTCAGCGTGCCGTTTTGCACCGCCGTGACCACCCAGCCGCAGCCGATGAGCCAGCCCTGCGCGCCCGCGTCCGTGAGGCCGCGCAGCGTCTGAAAGCTTGCGACCGTCTGGTCGATGCGGCCGCCGAGCGCCCCCGCCATCACGAGCCGCCGGTAGCCGTGCCCGAGCGCCCAGCGCACGGCGAGACCGAGGTCGGTGTCGTCCTTCATGACCGGGTGCGTCTCCACGTTCGGGTGCTCCGGCCGGTAGCCGAGCGAGTCAAAGTCACCCATGACGAAGTCCGGCTCGATGCCACGCGCACGCAGCGAGCGGTAGCCGCCGTCAGCCGCGATGATATAGTCGCCCGCGCACGGGCTCAGGCGCACGCCCTCAAGGCTGGCCGCGCCGACGATATAACAAGTATTTTCCAAATTCATTCCAGCTTTCCTGAATTTTCGCCCGTTATTGTATCACATTCTGCGCACCGAGAAAAGAATTGCATGTAAATTACCTGTGCGTGCATTTGTTAGATTTTAAACTCGTCGAAAATCAAAAATTTTATTTCTATTGTTACTGATATATGATATAATTCCAGCATTGGCATCGCAGCGAAGCGCGTTTTTTTACTGCTGCCGCCCATCTCTGCGGCCCGCCGCAGTCAGAAAGGAGACACGACCGTGTCAGAAAAAGTTTTCAACAAGGTCCTTGCCGCCAACCGCGGCGAGATCGCGGTGCGTATCTTCCGCGCGTGCTATGACCTCGGCATTCACACCGTGGCCATGTACTCCAAGGAAGACGAACTGAGCATGTTCCGCACCCGTGCCGACGAGGCATATCTCGTCGGCGAGAACAAGAGCCCTCTGGGTGCGTATCTCGACATTCCCGAGATCATCGATCTGGCCAAGCGCCGCGGCGTCGACGCCATCCACCCGGGCTACGGCTTCCTGTCCGAGAATGCGGACTTTGCCCGCGCCTGCGAAGCGGCCGGCATCACGTTCATCGGCCCCCCGAGCGACGTGCTCGGCAAGATGGGCGACAAGCTCTCGGCCAAGCAGATCGCCATGGAGTGCGGCGTGCCGGTCATCCCCGGCTGCTCCGAGCCTCTGCGCGACGGGCAGGAGGCGCTCGAGAAGGCCATCAGCTTCGGCTTCCCCGTCATCCTCAAGGCGGCGGCCGGCGGCGGCGGCCGCGGCATGCGCCTGTGCGAGATGCCCGAGGACGTTATCCCCGCGTTCGAGCTCGTCAAGAGCGAGGCGCGCAAGGCCTTCGGCAATGACGACATCTTCATCGAGAAATATCTCGTGCAGCCCAAGCACATCGAGGTGCAGATCCTTGCCGACCAGTACGGCAACGTGCGCCACCTCGGCGAGCGCGACTGCTCGCTGCAGCGCCGCTACCAGAAGGTCGTGGAGTTTGCGCCCGCGTGGAGCGTGCCCGAGAGCATCCGCGAGCAGCTGCACGCTGATGCCGTGAAGATCGCCGAGGCCGTCGGCTATGTCAACGCCGGCACGGTGGAGTTCCTCGTCGACCGCGACGGCAACCATTATTTCATCGAGATGAACCCCCGCATTCAGGTCGAGCACACCGTCACCGAGATGGTCACGAGCATCGACCTCGTGCGTGCGCAGATCCTCATCGCCGAGGGGCAGCCGATCAGCCACCCGGAGATCGGTCTCGGCGATCAGAACAACCTCAAGGTCAACGGCTACGCCATCCAGTGCCGCGTGACCACCGAGGACCCGGCCAACAACTTCGCGCCCGACAACGGCAAGATCGAGGCCTACCGCTCCGGCGGCGGCTTCGGCGTGCGTCTCGACGGCGGCAACGTCGGCACGGGCTCGATCATCTCGCCGTACTACGACTCCCTGCTCGTCAAGGTCACGAGCTGGGACTGCACCTTCCCCGCCGTCTGCCGCAAGGCCACCCGCGCCATCAACGAAGAGCACGTGCGCGGCGTCAAGACGAACATCCCCTTTGTGACGAACATCCTCACGCACCCGACCTTCGTCGCCGGCAAGTGCCACACGAAGTTCATCGACGAGACGCCGGAGCTGTTCGAGTTCACCGAATCGCGCGACCGCGCGACCCGCGTACTCAAATACATCGCCAACATCCAGGTCAACAATCCCGACGCCGAGCGCCACCAGTACGACACGCCGCGCTTCCCGAAGGCACAGCGCGAGGTCACGAAGCAGGACGGGCTCAAGCTCCTGCTCGACACCGACGGTCCCGAGGCCGTCAAGGAATGGGTCCTCGGCCAGAAAAAGCTGCTCATCACCGATACGACGATGCGCGATGCGCACCAGTCGCTGCTGAGCACCCGCCTGCGCACCCGCGACATGGTCAAGGGCGCCGACGGCACGGCCGACATCCTCGCCGACTGCTTCTCGCTCGAGATGTGGGGCGGCGCGACGTTTGACACCGCCTACCGCTTCCTGCACGAGTCCCCGTGGGAGCGTCTGGAGATGCTGCGCGAGAAGATCCCGAACATCCCGTTCCAGATGCTGCTGCGCGGCTCGAACCTCGTCGGCTATGCGAGCTATCCGGACAACCTTGTGCGCGCCTTCATCGCCGAGTCCGCCCGCGAGGGCATCGACGTGTTCCGCGTGTTCGACTCGCTCAACTGGCTGCCGAACATGGAGACCGCCATGGACGAGGTGCTGCGTCAGGGCAAGTTCCTCGAGGGCACCGTGTGCTACACCGGCGACATCCTCGACCCGACGCGCGACCGCTACACGCTGAAGTACTACGTGGACTTTGCCAAGGAGCTCGAGCGCCGCGGCGCGCATATGCTGGCCATCAAGGACATGTCCGGCCTGCTCAAGCCGTATGCCGCCAAGAAGCTCGTCAGCACCCTCAAGCAGGAGATCGGCATCCCCATCCACCTGCACACGCACAACACCACCGACAACCAGATCGCGACCTACCTCATGGCGGCCGAGGCCGGTGTGGACGTGGTCGACACCGCCATCGGACCGCTGGCCAACCTCACGAGCCAGCCGTCGATGAACGCGCTCGTCGAGTCCCTGCGCGGTCAGGAGCGCGACACCGGCTTCGACCCGCAGCGCCTGCAGGAGCTGGCCGATTACTGGGCCGACGTGCGTCTGCGCTACGAGAGCTTCGACAAGGGCCTCAAGGTCCCCGTCACCGATATCTACCGCTATGAGATCCCCGGCGGCCAGTACACGAACCTGCAGCCGCAGGTCGAGTCGCTCGGCCTCGGCCACCGCTTCGCGGAGGTCAAGGAGATGTACCGCACCGTCAACCTCATGCTCGGCGACATCATCAAGGTCACGCCGTCGTCCAAGATGGTCGGCGACCTCGCGATCTTCATGGTGCAAAACGACCTCACGCCCGAGAACATCGTCGAAAAGGGCGAGCACCTCGCCTTCCCCGACAGCGTCGTGAGCTACTTCAAGGGCATGATGGGTCAGCCGCCCTGCGGCTTCCCGAAGGATCTGCAGCGCGTCGTGCTCAAGGGCGAGAAGGCCATCAACGGCCGCCCCGGCGACCTGCTGCCGCCCGTGGACTGGGATCAGCTGCGCAGCGAGATCCGCAAGTTCTACCCGAACTATGAGGAGCCGCGCTCGCTCATCTCGTTTGCCATGTACCCGAAGGTCTATGAGGAGTACATCCGCCACCGCAAGGAGTACGGCTACATCATGCGCATGGGCAGCCACGTGTTCTTCAACGGCATGGCCGTCGGTGAGGTCAACAAGATCAACATCGAGGACGGCAAGACCCTCATGATCAAGTACATCGGCCTCGGCGACCGCAACGACGACGGCACGCGCAACGTGCAGTTTGAGCTCAACGGTATGCGCCGCGAGGTCTCCGTGCCCGACCCGACCGCGACCGATTCGGCCAAGACCGTCGTCATGGCCGACCCGAACGACAAGAGCCAGGCCGGCGCGTCCATCCCGGGCATGGTGTCGAAGGTCAACGTCAAGCCCGGCGACCAGGTCAAGGTCAACGACGTGCTCGCCGTGATTGAGGCCATGAAGATGGAGACGAGCGTCGTCGCCCGCATGGACGGCACGGTCGACGAAGTCTTTGTCAAGGGCGGCCAGTCGGTCAAGGCCGGCGAGCTGCTGCTGACGATCAAGTAAATCACCCCGGTTTTTCATGCGGAGCGCACCCTCGTGCGCTCCGCATTTTTGTGCCCGTCAAAAAGGATTCCTTTTTGACAAAAGACCAGCAGTCTGCTGCGCGCATAATTTGTGCGCAGCAGTTACCACTTTGCGCTTTTTGTTCCCATCCGCGCCGAAAAGGCTGGAAAAGTCCGCATAGCTATGTTAATATAGACAAATATGAAATGAATCCGGGTTTCCCGCCCGCAGGCATTCATGAGAGGAGTTTTTTCATGCTTGTGCCCTATTCCTGGTTCCAGATCCTCTGGTACTTCTACATTTACGGTTTTCTCGGCTGGTGCTCCGAGGTGGCCTTCGCCGCCGTCGCGCATGGCAAATTTGTCAACCGCGGCTTCGTCAACGGCCCCATCTGCTCGATCTACGGCTTCGGCGTCATGAGCGTGCTGCTCGTGCTCGGGCCGCTCAAGAGCAGCCTCTGGCTGCTGTTCGGCGGCAGCGTGCTGTTTACGAGCGCCATCGAATACCTCACCGGCTGGGTGCTGGAAAAGGTGTTCCACGACAAGTGGTGGGACTACTCCAAGCGTCCGCTGAACATCAAGGGCTACGTGTGCCTTGAGTTCTCGGTGCTGTGGGGACTGGCGTGCGTGTTTGTGGTCGACGTGTTCCAGCCGCTCGTAGCCAAGGTCGTCGACCTCATCCCGAAAAAGCTCGGCTGGGTGCTGCTCGGCACATTCAGCGCACTGTGGATCGCGGACAACATCATCACCGCCATGGAGATCCGCAAGCTGCCCAAGAAGCTGCGTGCCCTGCAGGCCATCGAGGATTCGCTCACGGCCATCTCCGACGAGATCGGCGAGGAGATCTATATCCGCACCTCAGACGCGAAGGACCGCGGCATGGAGGTTTACACCGGTATGAAGGAAAAGAGCACGGAGCTTGCGCAAAAGCGCGCCGAGGCCTCGGTCGAGCGCCGCAGCGAGCTGCTGGCGCGCCGCAGTGAACTGCTGCAGCGCCGCGAGGAGATCCTCAGCCACCGCAACATCGTGCACGAGCGTATCGCGCAGGCGTTCCCGGCGCTGCGCTCCGGCCAGACCAACGGCCGCGCCTTTACGCGTGTGCATGAGCACGCGCAGCGCCGCAAGGAGCTGACCAAGGCCGTCAAGGCGAAGGCCAAGGCGCTCAAGAACAAAGCAAAAGACCGCACCTGACCATCCGGCAGGGCGAAGAAAGAAGAAGAACCATGAATCTCTATCTGATCGGACATGACTACCGCTACGCGGCGGAGCAGATGCTCCTGACGCTGTTTCCCGACGAACGCCCGGAGTATCCGGACGGGCGGCCGACCGGCGACCGCGCAGAGCTGCGGCTCATGTCCGGCACAAAAGTGACGACCGTGACGTGCGTGCTCGTCTACCACGGGCAGACGGCCAACGGCCGCACGAGCGTGCCCAACGGCGAGCTGACCGACCCTGCCGAAAAAGACCGGCGGCTGCAGGGCGCGGTCAAGCGCGCGTTTTACCGCGCCGCCATGGGCATCGGGCTGCCGCACCGGCCGTGGGGTATGCTCACGGGCGTGCGCCCCGGAAAGCTCATGACTCCCCTGCTCGCGCAGGGACTCAACGATGCGCAGGCCGCGCGCCAGTTTGAGCGGCAGTATGACGTCTCCCCCGCACGCGCCGACCTCGTCGTGCGCACCGCGCACGCCACGTTGCGCGCCATGGAATCACTCGGCAGCAAGGATGTGTGCCTGTATGTGGGCATCCCGTTTTGCCCGACGCGCTGCGCCTACTGCAGCTTTGTGAGCCAGTCGGTGGAAAAGAGCATGGCGCTCGTGCCGGAGTTTTTGCAGGCGCTCGCCCGCGAGATCGCCGCGACCGCCGAGGCCGTGCGCAGGGCGGGGCTGCGCGTCGTGTCGCTCTACATCGGCGGCGGCACGCCGACCACGCTCTCGGCGCGCCAGCTCGACGCGCTGTGCACGCAGCTGGCTGCGGCGTTCGACCTGAGCGCACTGCGGGAGTTCACCGTCGAGGCCGGCCGGCCCGACACGATCACCGCCGACAAGCTGCAGGTGCTGCGCGCGCACCGGGTCGACCGCATCAGCGTCAACCCCCAGACGCTCGACGACCGCGTGCTCGACACGATCGGCCGCCGCCACACCGCGCAGGATATTTACGACGCGCTGCGCCTCGTGCGCGAGACCGGCGGCTTTGCCGTGAACATGGACCTGATTGCGGGGCTTCCCGGCGACACGCCGGACGGCTTTCGCGCCACGCTCGAGCAGGTGCTCGCACTCGCGCCCGAGAACGTCACCGTGCACACGCTCTCGCGCAAGCGCGGCTCGAACCTGATGGCGCAGGATGCGCCCATCCCCGACGGAGCAGCCGTCGGCGAGATGCTTGACTTTGCCGGTACCGTGCTGCCCAGGGCGGGCTACGCACCGTACTACCTCTACCGGCAGAAGTTCATGTCCGGCGGCTTTGAAAACGTCGGCTGGACGCGGCCGGGTCAGGAGAATCTCTACAACATCTGCATCATGGAGGAGCTGTGCAGCATCCTCGCCATGGGCGGCGGCGCGTCGACGAAGCTCGTGCGCCCCAACGGCGGCAGGCTTGAGCGGCACATCGACCCCAAGTATCCCACGGAATACATCGCCAATATCGACCGCATCTGTGCGGCCAAGGCGGAACTGGAGGCGTTTTTCCAATGAGCTATCACATTCAGGAGATCAACCGCCGCATTCAGGCCGACCCCAAGGAATTCGTCGACGCGTGTGACGCGGCCTATGCCGAAAAGATCGAGCGCGCGGCCCGCGCCATCGCCGACAACGTGCACACGTGCCCGATCGTGCTGCTGTCCGGCCCGTCCGGCAGCGGCAAGACCACCACGGCCATGAAGATCGCCGAGGCCCTGCGCAAGATGGGCATCGGCAGCCAGAGCCTCGCCATGGACGACTATTTCCGCACCGTGAACCCCCGCACCGCGCCGCGCACGCCGGAGGGCGACATCGACCTCGAGTCCCCCGCGTGTCTGGACATGGACCTGCTCGGCAAGCACCTCAACGCGCTCGCCCGCGGCGAGGAGATCCACCTGCCGCGCTATAATTTCGTCACGCGCGTGCAGTCCGGCCCCATCGGCCGGCCCATGCGCCTCGGCAAGGACGAGGTCGCCGTGTGCGAGGGTATCCACGCGCTCAACGATGAGATCGCCGCCTACTGCCCGGATGCGTTCCGACTGTATATCAGCGCGCGCTCCGTCGTCGTCGATGACGACGGGAATGAGGTGTTCAAGGGCACGTGGATGCGTCTGCTGCGCCGCCTCGTGCGCGACAGCAACTTCCGCGGCACCCCAGCCGCCGCGACGCTGGACATGTGGGCAAACGTCCGCCGCGGCGAAAAGCGCTTCATCTCCCCGTTCAAGGAGCGCGCGAACCTGATGTTCGACTCGTCGTTCCCGTGCGAGGTGTCGATCATGAAAAACTTCGCCGAGCCGCTGCTCGCGGCCGTGCCCGAGGGCGCGGAGCGCTATGCGGAGATCCGCAGCATCCTGCCCGCGCTCGAGCGCTTCGAGACGATCGACCCCGCCCTGCTCGCGCCCGAGAGCATGCTGCGCGAATTTATCGGCGGCGGCGTGTACAGCTACTGAGCGCGCGGCGCTGAATCCTGCAAATACAAAAAGCCTTCTCCGTTGGGAGAAAGCTTGAGACTGTCAAAAAAGTATTACTTTTTTGACAAAGGGGTTTGCGGCCTGACTGCAGCGCACGCGCTGTCCGCCTTTTGGCGGACAGTGCGCACGTTTGCAGGCCGAGAAGTATTT
>ENA-ORCN01001372-ORCN01001372.1-human-gut-metagenome-genome-assembly--contig:-NODE-1372-length-16814-cov-58.916233_pt1 | contig 16814 bp, 16 predicted proteins | sample MGYA00242984_ERZ507984 | MGnify/ENA primary metagenome ERZ507984 (study PRJEB26167, sample SAMN06115395) | human gut metagenome | host: Homo sapiens | place: China:Hubei | collected 2016-05-19... | reverse complement strand
TAGGTTTCAGCTCCGATAGTGTCCCCGTTGCAACATACTCAATAATTGCATCGTACACTTCAAGTCTGACCTCCGCAGGATAATCCAATAGTATCTCTTGCCATTCAACATTAAAAATGAAAGATTTCTTTTTCGAATTTACAGCCATTACAATATCCCTTTTTTAAGTGTCTGATTTGTCCGGTTTGTTGTTCTAATTCAATACTATGTTATTAAGTGGATCCGTTTCCTCTAAAATCGTCCATTCAGGGAAATATCCAATAGATTTTATTACGCTCTCACCCACCTTGTTCTTCATATCTTCCAGTGAGTTAAACCCGATAGCCCTTGCAAATCCGTCGTCTATTTTCAGCTCTTTCAGATTCGTATTTTTCCATTTCAAGCATTAATTTTCTCGCTTCATATAGTTGTTTTTCGACTTCACCCATTTCTTCTTGTTTAGATCGGAGCATTTCTGTTAATTGAGAAATTTGTTTTTCATTGTCTTCTATGTATTGTTGACTGCGTTTGTATTGCTCTTCTTTTAAATGGGCAAATCTCTTTTTTCTATTTTGTTCTTTTTTGAAAAATATGAAACTTAAAATGAAGATGATACTGAAAACGATAATCACTTGATATATCAAAATCATTCTTTGGGTTGCTTCTTTTTCGTATTTACTTTTTTCATTAACAATCCTTTGGTAGTTAAACATACTTTGTGTTAGACGCGTATTTTCAAAATGTAAACTATCTACTATGGAATTGCGTGTTTGTTCATATAGATTGGAATATTTGATGAGATCGTTGATGTTTTTTTCTTTCTGAGCTATTTGAGCCAAGTGGTACAAACTACCAGCACGTGTATGAATATTGGAACTCTTTACACAATGATTAAGATAAAATTTAGCAGAATCTAACTGGTTGGTGGCAATGTGCAGTTCTCACGCGACTATACGGAAAACGAGGCTCCGGGAGCGGTGTTTTATTCAGCGGCTTATGTAACAGGCAAGAAGCAATCCGGCTTTGGCGAATGGCTGCAGGTGAACAAGTTCCAGAACAAAGCGCTTACGCCTGCAATTGATTGGAAGAAATCCGATTTTGAGAAGGTGCAGGTGTCGGCGCTCAGCAAGCGTGCCACGGTGCTGTCGTGGGCAGGAGTGGACAATGTGCGCTATTCGGTGTATGCAGTGCCGGAGTCTGTGAATGTGGAAACTTTGGATTCAAATATCCCTGCGGAATATCTGCTCGGAGTGAGTTATAAAACCACATATACAATGCCTGACGACAAGAAGTCGGGATATAATTATGCAGTCTGTGTGCTCGACCGTTATGGAAATGAGTATGAGCCGGTTTATTATGGACAGTCGGGCGTTGAGTGCATTGGCGGAAACAGCGGTTTGACAGCTGATTATGCCGATGGTGAGTTGCGTTTAAGCGCAGTGGCCGACGAGGTGTTTGTGTATAATGAGGCGGGCGCCCTTGTTGCAAATTCTCGCAATTGCAACCGTTTGGCGTTGTCGGTTCAGGCTGGCATGTATATTGTCAGAATGATTGGCAACGGCGGGGTGTCGACTGAGAAGATTATCGTGAAGTAGGGTAGTCTGAAAATAAATTACGATATGGCAGTTTTGGATTTTTTTATCTGGAATTGCCATATTTTTTATAGATGCATTACCTTTGTAGAATAAAAATCTACAGATGCAGATGAAGAAGACAATATTATCGGTGATGTTGGCGTGTGTGGCTGTTGTGGACGCAGCGGCATGCACCTCGGCCATCATATCAGGCAGCCTGACTGCTGACGGCAGGCCAATTTTGTGGAAGCATCGCGACACGAGCGATTTGAACAATAAGGTGGAACGGATAGATGCCGCCGGAAAAATTCCTTATGTGGCGCTTTTCAACAGTTCCGACAAGGAATGCAAGGAGGCTTGGATGGGAATGAACGATGCTGGGTTTGCCATAATGAACACGGCGTCCTACAATCTGAAGAACGACACGGTCTCGGTAATGGATAAAGAGGGAGTGGTTATGGCAATTGCTCTGGGAAAATGCCGCACGGTGGATGATTTCGCATGTCTGCTCGACACGTTGCCGAAGCCTCTTGGCGTGGAAGCCAATTTCGGTGTGATAGACGCCTATGGCAATGCCGCGTATTTTGAAACAGACAATTGGAGATATGCCCGTTTTGACGTGGGGGATTATCTGATCAGAACCAACTATTCAGACTCGGGAAGGAAGGGGGAAGGATATGGCTATGTGCGCCGCCGCACAGCCGAACATCTGCTTGCTCCGTATCTGGCAAGCGCGTCGGTGACTCCTGCGGTTATGACCGAGGTGCTGTCGCGCTCATATTATCACTCGTTGATAGGAAAAGATTTCGAGACGGATACTGTGGAATGGGTCACAGACAATGATTTCATCCCACGCCGAATATCTTCTGCCTCGGTGGCAATACAGGGTGTCGGCACTTCTGAAAAAATTAAAGACATGGTTATGTGGACAGTGCTTGGATATCCTCCTTGCGGAGTGGTGTCGCCGGTCAGAGTCGACAGTGTGCCTTTGGATCTCCGAGCAGACCCGGCAACAGGTAATGCTCCTGCCTGCGACAAGGCAAACGAGTTGAAGAAACAGGTGTTCTCGTTTACGTATGACAACGGGAAGAATTATATCAATCTAAAAGCGTTGTTCAAACCCGACGGAACGGGAATCAGCCAGCAGTGCCGTCGTGAGAGTATGGCTGTCTATGAAAAGTATGGAATAAAACTTGGTAAATGATGAATTCTGCGATATTGACAATATTGATGCTTGTTGTGTCTAATGTGTTTATGACATTGGCATGGTATGGACATTTGCGTTTGGGAGAGCTTGGCATAACTAAGAATTGGCCGCTGTATGCCGTGATACTGTTTTCTTGGGGAATCGCCCTTGCCGAGTATGCGTTTCAGGTGCCTGCCAACCGCATCGGCTATGCCGGAAATGGCGGACCGTTCTCGTTGGTTCAGTTGAAGGTGATGCAGGAGGCAATAACGCTGGTTGTGTTTACGGTTGTCGCCACATTCGTGTTTCAAGGGCAGTCGATACGATGGAATCATATCGTGGCATTCCTGCTTCTTGTCGGAGCTGTGTATTTTTCATTCCTCGACACGTCTAAATGATAGAGTCGGAAATCTATAAATTGTCAGCTGGTGCCTATATGCGGCAGTTGTTTCCTTTGTATTTGAAGCGGAGATGGTGGCTCTTTGTGCTTGTGGCCTTGCCGTTCCCGGTCTTGGCGTTGTGGAATCTGAATTTTCTCTACGCAGCCTTTATGGTTGAGTTTTTCGTGATTCCGATGATGCTCGGACTTGCATATTTCTATTATGCGTTGAGCGAGGAATGCGTGTCGTCGATACGCCGTTGCCGTGTAAGGATTGGCGATGGCGGAATCGAACGCGAGTTTGTCGACGGGGAGAATGCCGTCATTTCAGTAAAAAAGACAGGATGGGAGGCTTTCTGCAGGTGTGATGTCGCGGATGCCGGAATCAAACTGTTTCATGCCGGCAAAGCCATGGCGTTCGATTTTATCCCGTCAAGCGCATTTTCTGAAGAAAAATACTTGTTGGCAACAGTGCTGATAAATAACGCTTTGCCAAACGAGGATGAAAGTCAGCGAAAAAATGTTCAATAAATATTTGCACGTTAAATATCTTTTGCCTACCTTTGCAAACGCAAAGACGAAATGGTTCGTTGGATGAGTGGCTTAGTCAACGGTCTGCAAAACCGTGTACGGCGGTTCGATTCCGCCACGAACCTCTAAAGAGACTGCTTGATAAAGGTAGTCTCTTTTTTTATTTTATATTAAAAAACACAATTGAGCAATGAACGACTATTATTTGGTGCGGTTTAACATGACACCGTGTATGGAGTCAGAAACAGACATCCTGGCGGCGCTGTTGGGTGAGAAGAATTTTGAAAGTTTTGTCCCCGACGCAGAAGGATTGTCGGCATATGTGAAAAAAGAGCTGTATGACGCGGCAGCGGTGAGAGATGCCGTCGCTTCATATCCGTTTGAGGGAAAGATTGAATTTTCAGAGGAGCTTATCCCTGGTCAGGATTGGAACAGCGAGTGGGAAAAAAACTATTTCCAACCAATTGTGTTTGAGAACCGGTGTGTTGTCCACAGTTCGTTCCATCACGACTATCCGTCTGCGGAATACGACATCGTGATAGATCCAAGAATGGCTTTCGGCACAGGGCATCATGAAACGACGAGTATGATGATAGGCCGATTGCTCAGCAATAACCTTGAGGGACTGTCGTTGCTCGACATGGGAACGGGAACGGGCATCCTTGCCATCCTTGCGGCTATGAGAGGCGCGGAGAAGGTGGTCGGTGTGGAGATTGATCCGGCGGCATACGAAAATGCGGTGGACAATATAAAACTCAACGATACACCGGAAGTGGAGTTGCGTCTTGGTGGCGCGGAAACGGTGACAGAGACTGGAGCGTTTGATTTTGTTATGGCAAACATCAACCGCAACATCATTCTCGACGACATCGCTGTCTACGCCCGGGCAATGAAACCTAAAGGACGGATGTTTCTAAGCGGTTTCTATGTCGACGACATAGATATGATTGTCAATGCGGCGCGCGCTTTGGGCTTGTGTCTCACCTCGGTGATTGCCAACAAGAACTGGGCCAACATCTGTTTTACACGGATTGAGAATATGAATTTCACCGAATAACACAATTATTAGGTATTGAATAGGACGTAAGCCGCCTGCGAATACTCTTTTTTAGGTATTTGCAGGCGGTTTTTATTGCCTTAAATTTGCACCTTGAAGAAGTAAACAAAGTCAACAAATGGAAGAAGAGATTGTAATCTCCGTCAAGGGGTTGTCTCAGCGCTATGGTAAAGGGCGGATTATCTATGACAATCTGTCGTTTGATGTGCCGAAAGGACGCATCTTGGGACTCCTCGGAAAGAACGGAACAGGAAAAACTACGACAATCAACATTCTGATGGGCTATCTGCGCCCGCAGAGTGGTGTGTGCAAAATCTTTGGTGAAGACATAACAAAAATGTCGGCGGCTACCCGCGAGCGCATCGCGTTGCTGCTGGAGGGGCATGTGCAGTATGCCTTTATGACTATCGGACAGATAGAGCGTTTCTATTCTCAATTTTATAAAAAGTGGAATCATGCGGCATATTATGAGTTGATGGAGAAACTGAAAGTCACGCCCGACCAGAAGTTGTCAAGCATGTCGTGCGGCCAGCGGTCGCAGGTGGCGTTGGGATTGATTCTTGCGCAAAATGCCGACCTTTTGGTGCTCGATGATTTTTCTTTGGGGCTTGATCCGGGTTATCGCCGTCTGTTTACCGACTATTTGCGTGAGTATGCCAAGGCGGAGAATAAGACGGTGTTTATGACATCGCACATCATCCAGGATATGGAACGGCTTGTGGACGACTGCATAATTCTTGACTATGGCAGGATATTGGTGCAGAAGCCAGTGAAGGAATTGATGGACACATTCCATCGTTATGCGTTTACGGCTGCTGATTGCAGCGCATTGGAGTCCGACAGCCGCCTCTACAGCACTTCGCGCATTCGGGAGAATTGCGAGACGTTCAGTTTCGAGACCGGTGAGGCTGTGCGGAAAATATTGGAGGAAAAAGCAATCGTGTATAAGGATTTACGACAGGAAAAATTGTCGTTGGAGGACATTTTCATAGGATTGACAGGTAAATATTAGAACTATGTTGAAGGCAATAATATATAAAGAATGGTTGAAAACACGCGGTGTGTTTTTGATAGGACTGCTTCTGTCGGTGTGTATGGCTGGATTCGAGATTCTGAGCATGAACCGGGTTGGAACAGTGAAAGGCGTAGAGCATATCTGGCAGATTATGCTGATGAAGGACAATATGTTTGTGAATCATCTGACGTTTATCCCGCTGGCGGTGGGCGTTGGTGTGGGGCTTGCCCAGATGCTGCCTGAAATGGTGCAGAAACGGTTTAAGTTGACGTTGCATCTTCCGTATTCGCAAAACCGTATGGTGCTTGCCATGCTTGCTGTCGGTTTGGCTGAAATAGTGGCGGTTTCGGTTGTGACGTCGGTGATTGTTGTGGTTTACGACATGCGTATCCTTGCCCCGGAACTCGTGTCGCGGGTTGTTTTGACCATGTCGCCGTGGTTTGTGGCTGGAGTCGTTGCCTATTTTTTCACCGCAGCGGTGTGTATTGAAGGATGCCGAGTCCAGAAGGTGGCGTTGTCGTTGCTTGGAGTCGGTGTTGTTTCATGGCTTTTTGCCGGCGATGCACCGGAAGCCTACAACGGCGTGCTGCTGTTGTTTGTCGTAGCCTCGCTGTCGTGTGCGTTGCTTGTTTATCGTTCGGTATATCGGTTTAAGGAGGGCCTTCAGGATTGATGATGAAAAAATTGAGTAACATATTTCTTGTTGTGGCAGCCACGTTGGTTCTGGCATGGTTTCTTCCGTGGCTTGTCGGTTTTGCCGTGCCGTCGGCATCGAAGTCGCAGGTGGTTTATTATAGCCCGGTGTCGGATAAGTTTGTCACGTCGCGTAGCGACGACGATGACGGCAAGATGAAGTATTTTGAGCTGAATGCTGACGGCTCTTTGTCGAAAGAGGTGACACGCGACGAGCGCGACCGCCTGCTTCCGCAGGTGTTCTACACCGTGCTGTCGGGCAAGGATGAGTTGCCCGACACTGTCTGCGGGCATCAGGTGTCGATAAAAATATTTAAGGAAAACTCGTGGGTTTTTGTAAGCAGTCCGCGGGAGGTGAACCGTGTCAATGCCAGGGTCGACATGATGATGGAGTCGATGCCGGAGCGTTTGGAACTTGAAGACGCTACGGAGGTGTTCCGATTCACGTCTGACGGAATGGAGTTTGTCGATATGGCGACAAATGCCGTCTTGCCTGAGCGCAGTGCGCGATTCACGAAGATGCTTAAAGATGAGGGCTTTGCATTTCCTGCAACGGTGATGAATGCCAATGTAACATCCCGTAAGCCGTATGACGAGGGCTATCTGATGGCAGATGCCAACCATCGGCTTTACCATGTGAAAATGCAGGTGGGCAGACCTTATGTGCATCGTGTGGCAGACGCTGAAAAGATTGATGTGCGCCATGTGTTTGTCACGGAGAATGTCGACCATCGTTTCCTTGGCGTTGTCACTGATGCAGACCACAATGTGTATATGCTTGAGGCTTCGACTTATGCAATGCGGCGGATGCCGTTTAAGTGGAATCCGGAGACGGAGAAGATAGTCATGATGGCAAACGTATTCAACTGGGTTGTCAATGTCAACGATGGCGATAAGATAGAATATTGCGCGGTCGACAACAATTCGATGTCGCTGCTCAGCAATTTCAGCGAGAAGATTGCGAAGTCGCGTTATGAGAAGCTGGAGGCGTATGTTTTCCCGTTCACGCTGTCGTTCACGTCGGGCAACGACCAGCTGGTGTATCCACGCATAGCTTTTGCCGGAAGTTGGATGGTGCTGGTGTTCAATGCGGTGCTGGCGGTTGTGGCGTTTGCGGTTTGTCGCCGTTGTCGTAGAAAGGCGGTGGTGAGCGGCATTGTGACGTTGATTCTCGGTATTTATGTGTTTATTCCGATATTATTATTCACTAATTCAAAATAAAACAAACAGATGAAAAAAACGTTATTGGCATTAATGGCGACTGCAAGTATATTCTTGGCAAGTTGCGGATCTAAGGCAGACAGTGGTCAGGCGGCGGTTGCCGACGAGGCGCTGACAGTTGACAACGTGCTCGACAACGCGGAAAAATATGTTGGCGACACAATTGTTGTGGAAGGAGAGTGCTCGCATTTGTGCAAGCATGGCGGACGCAAGGCATTTCTTGTGAGCGCGAAGGACGACCGTATGCTTCGTGCGGAGGCTGCCGGAGCTTTCGGGGCATTTGAAAAGGATGCCATTCATAAGGTGCTGAGAGTGAAAGGTGTGCTTGTTGAAGACCGTATCGACGAGGCTGCGGTGAAGAAAATGGAGGCTGATTATGCCAAACTTGAGGAAGTGCACGGAGAAAATGTGGAAGTGGGCTGCGAGTCGGAAAAAGCTGCGCAGGGACAGTCGGAAATCAACACGTTTGCCGCGCGAATGAAGGACTACCGCAACAAGATAGCGGAGCGTCAGGCGAAGGAAGGCAAGGCATATTTGTCGTTTTACCACATCGATGCTGAAAGCTACGAGATTGTGAAGTCGGAGAAGAAGTAATTACAGTTGTTGAATATCAAAGGCAGGGCAGAAGCGGTTGGCGTCTGTCCTGCCTTTGTCAGTTCTTGTGGTTTTACAATTCTTTGGCATTGCCGGCAACAACAGTTAGCATCTCTGCCGATGACAGCCGGCGTTGCGCTATGTCGAGAAGGCTGGAGGCGGAAATGGAGTTGATTGTAGCCAGCTGCCGCTCGAAATAGTCTGTGCTGATGTGGTTATTGTGGAGCGATGCGTAATAGTCGGCGATTGAGAATGGCGTGTCGAGGGTGCGTGCCAGGTCGCTTATCATAAACGACTTCAACCTTCGTAATTCATCATCGGGAATTGTGTCGTTCTGCAGTTTCTCAATCTCGGTCTTTATCTCTTTTGCCACTTGCCAAGTGTGGGAAGTGTCGCATTGGCAGCTGATTGAAATAAAAGAATTGTTGCGATAGCCCAGCAGCGATGCCGAGATGCCGTAGGTGTATCCTTTGTCTTCGCGAATGTTGGTCATCAGCCGGCTGCCGAAATATCCGCCGAGTGCTGTAACCAGAATGCGTAGAGGGATGTAGTCGGCGTCGGAGCGAAGCACGGTTGGCATGCCCATCCTTACGGCAGACTGCAGAGCGTCGGGTTTGTCGACGACAACGGTGTCGGGTTTGAATTTGATTGACGGGCTGTCGGTTGCGCTTTGCTGTGGGGCGCCTGTGGTGGGCGTTTTGCCGAAGCTGTTGTTGACCACGTCAAACATTTGCCCTTCCACTTTCCCGGACAGGATGACAGACATGTTTTGCGGGGCAAACCATTGCTTGTGGAATTTAGATAGCTCTTCAGTTGTGATGCTTTCGATGTCATTTTCTGAGACAACCTTTCCGGGGTTGGAGCCTTCACCGAAATGCAGCCGAGCGAACGTCTCCATAGCGAGGAATGCCACTTTCTGCCGGTTGATGCGCAGGCGGTTGGCGGCAAGCGATTTCAAGTTGCTGAGTTCTTGCTCCGGAAACGACGGGTTCATCACAATGTCGGCAAGAATAGGCACCACTTTCTCAAAGTTGCGGTTCAGCGAATAGAGCGACAGCGTGGCATTGTGTGACGAAGCGTCGCATCCGAGCCATGCGCCGTGGTAGTCGAGAGCCTCGGCAATCTCCTGCGCGTTGAGACTTGTTGTGCCTTCGCGGAGTATTGCCGAAAGCATTTCGCTTACGGTTTGATTTCTGCCGTCGCATCTGCCTCCTTCAAAAATGATGTCAAGCCTCGACACCGGCTGGTCGCCGATGCTTATTGATTTCATATCGATGCCGTTGTCGAGTGTTGTAGACTGAGGCTTGAAAATCTGTATGTTTGACAGTTCTTTTATTTCAGGGCGTTGCATCATTTTGGCAAATTGCTGCTTTCAAGAAATTTGTTTGCACGCTCGAGGTCGGCAGGCGTGTCGATTCCTATAGTCTCGTGTTCGGTCAGTCCGACTTTGATTTTATATCCGTTCTGCAGCCAGCGCAGTTGTTCAAGCGACTCTGCGATTTCAAGTGACGACTGAGGCAGACTGGTGATTTCCTCAAGCACTGACGCACGATAGGCATACATGCCTACATGCATAAGAAACGGGAACGATTCAGCCCATTCCCCTGTTTCTTTGTTGCGGATGTATGGTATGACCGAACGTGAGAAGTAGAGCGCATAGTTGCGGTTATCGAGGACCAGTTTCGGTTTTGTCCAGTCGCTTAGCGCATCGAAGCCTTTCTCTTTGTCAAACTTACGTGCGAGGGTGGCAATTTGAGTGTCATCGTCGTTGAAGCATTGCATTATCTCCTCAATCTGCTGCTCGTGGATAAACGGCTCGTCGCCTTGTATGTTTATTATCACATCGGCAGTCGAGCCGCAGTTGCGGTAGGCTTCGAAGCAACGGTCTGTGCCGCTCCGGTGGCTTTCGCTTGTCATTACGACACGTCCGCCGAAGCGTTCCACCTCTTTGAGAATCCTGCTGTCGTCGGTTGCAACGACGGCGTCTCCGAGCACTTTGGCCACTTGCCGCCACACGCGTTCTATCATTGTCATTCCGCCTATCTCAGCCAGCGGTTTCCCAGGAAAACGCGATGAGCCGTAGCGGGCGGGAATTATGCCTATAAAAGAAATCTTCTTGTCCATTTTTTTGTTAAAGTTTTTCACATTCGTCAAGCCACAGACGTGATGTGGCATCGCTTGGCATCCGCCAGTCGCCACGCGGCGACAGCGACAGTCCGATTTTCGGGCCGTCGGGCAGACAAGAGCGTTTGAATTGCTGGTTGAAGAAACGGCGGCAGAATATTGTCAGCCATTTCTTGATGGTGGCATTGTCAAATTCTCCGTCAAAGGCGATTTGCGCGAGCGCAAAAATCTTCTTCGGAGAGAATCCGTGACGGAGCAAATTGTACAGGAAGAAGTCGTGCAGTTCGTATGGACCGACGATGTCTTCAGTCTTTTGCTTTATATTGCCATTTTTGTCGGCTGGAATCAGTTCCGGGCTGATAGGGGTGTCGACGATGTCGAGCAATGTGGTTTTTGCCGTTTCGTCGTCAAGGCGGTTGGCAATCCACGCAACAAGATGTTTTACCAGCGTTTTGGGCACGCTTGCGTTGACTCCGTACATCGACATGTGGTCGCCGTTGTAGGTGGCCCATCCGAGAGCAAGCTCCGACAAGTCGCCTGTTCCGATTACCATTCCATTGCGTTGGTTGGCAATGTCCATAAGCAGTTGGGTGCGTTCACGGGCCTGGGAGTTCTCATAAGTCACGTCGTGCACGTTTATGTCGTGGCCGATGTCATTGAAGTGCTGGATGCAGGAATCTTTGATTGAAATCTCGCGGATGGTCACGCCGAGCGACTTCATAAGGCACAGGGCATTGGTGTAAGTCCTGTCGGTGGTGCCGAATCCGGGCATTGTGACGCCGATAATGTTTTTGCGGTCTTTGTGGCGCTTGTCAAATGTGTTTACTGCCACGAGAAGCGCAAGAGTGGAGTCAAGACCTCCGGAGATGCCTATTACGGCTGTTTCCGCATGCGTGTGGGCAAACCGTTGTGCCAATCCGGTGGATTGGATGGCGAAAATCTCTTCGCAGTAAGAATCGAGTTTGGAGCCTGACGGCACAAACGGGAGAGGGTTGACGGTTCTTGTCAGATTGAGTGCTGACGGAGTCTGCGGCAAAGCGTTTATCGTGACGGCTTGCCGAGAGTGCAGCCCGCGGCTCTCGGCAAACGTGGTGTTGACGCGGCGGTCGTTTCGGATACTCTCGACGTCAATCTCGCCTACGGTCATCCGTCTGTCCATGGCGAAGCGCTCTCCTTCGGCGATTATTGAGCCGTTGTCGCAGATTATTGAAGTGCCGGCGAAAACAACGTCGGTCGTTGACTCGCCGAATCCGCAGGAAGAAAATACGTATCCGGCGAGGCATCTTGCCGACTGTTGCTTTACAAGATTCCTCAGATAGGAATGCTTGCCGACGCAGTCGTTGTCGGCCGACATGTTGAACACGATTTCAGCGCCTTCGAGCGATAAGAATGAACTTGGAGGAATCGTTGACCAAAGGTCCTCGCAGATTTCTACGCCAAATGTTGTGTTGCCGGTGGCAAACAGCATGTCGCGCTGCATTGGCACGCGTTGTCCGCAGATTGAAGTCACGCATTCTGGGGTTTGCAAGGCTGATGCAAACCAGCGTTTTTCGTAAAATTCCTTATAGTTGGGAAGGAATGTCTTAGGGACGACTCCAAGAATTTTGCCTGATTGGAACACCACGGCGGCGTTTATGAGAGAGCCGTTGTGTGGGTGCGGGATTCCAACGATCGAAATCACAGGAAGCGACTGTGTTTCCGCAACCAGCCATTCAAGCGATTTCTCTGCCTCTTCGAGCAGGACGCTTTGTGCGAACAAGTCGCCGCATGTATATCCGGTGATGCTCAACTCTGGGAATATGATGATTTCCACATTCTGATTTGCGGCGTCGGCAATCATTTCTGCCATCTGCCCGGCATTGTGCCTGCAGTCTGCCACCTTCACTGTGGGAACGGCGGAGGCAACTTTGACAAATCCGTATTCCATAGTTATTTCGAAATTTTTTCAGTGCGGTTTATGATGCTTTTCTCAATGAAGAAGCGGGGGCGCTTCTTCACTTCAACGTAAATCTTGCCGATATATTCACCGATAATGCCAAGCGAGATGAGTATAAGCGAGCCGATGAACCAAAGCGACAACATCAGTGATGTCCAGCCTTTGATGGTGTGTCCGGCTGTGTATGCCAGAAGCGTATAGAGCGACACTGCGATGGTGGCGAGAAGCATTATTATGCCAACGGAGAAAATCAGCCGGATGGGGCGGATGGAGAACGACGTGATGCCGTTGACGGCAAAACTCAACATCTTCTTCAACGGATATTTCGATTCTCCAGCCATACGCGCCTTCCTGTCGTAGGTCACGGTGTCGGTGGTGAAACCGATGAGAGGCACGATGCCGCGGATGAAGAGGTTGCGCTCTGGAAACTCAAGCAGTTTCTCTGCTGCCCGACGGCTCATCAGACGGTAGTCGGCGTGGTTGTAGATGGTCTTTGTCCCAAGTGCGTTCATCAGCTTGTAGAACATCAGGGCGGAGTTCTTCTTGAAGAAGGTGTCGGTTGCACGCGAGTCGCGCACTCCGTATACTATGTCGGTGCCTGAAAGATATTTGTCTACCATCTGCTCGATGACGTTGATGTCGTCCTGAAGGTCGGCGTCAATTGAAATTGTCACATCGCAAAACTCAACGGCGGCGGTCAGACCGGCAATCAAGGCATTTTGATGGCCTACGTTGCCGGCGAGTTTCACCCCGCAAACAACGCTTGTTTCTGCGGCGTGTTTTGAAATGATGTCCCATGTGGCGTCGCGGCTTCCGTCGTCGACTAAAATCATGCAGCTTGAATCTGCAACCTTGTTCTTGTCGACAAGTCCTGAGATGACAGCCGATAGTTGCCGGATTGTGGTTTCCAGCATTTCCTGTTCGTTGTAGCAAGGCACTACTATGCCTAAAACTGGTGTTGCCATATCGTTTGATTTAGTTGTATACAAAAGTAACAAAATTATTGGATATAATAGTGTGTGGCGGCATAATTGAACTTGCCGCAGACATCTTTTTGCGGAAATGTTACAAGGCTGTTATATTTTGTTGCGATAATGTTGCTTTCTTTGCACACAAAGAAGATTTAGAAACTTTATTGATTGGAATTGAAAATAGGTGTAAGTTTTTATACGATACTATGTCTTTATAACCAACAGAATATCTGAAAAATACAAAGGCGGCTTCGAGAGAAGCCGCCTTGTTTATTTGTTGGAGTTCATCAGTTCAAACATTTTGTCGCGGTCGGTGATGCGTATCTCTGAGTTGTCAAAGTCGAGGTAACCTTTTTCCTTGAGTTCGCTGAGCGTGTTTATAAACGAACTGCGCTGTATGCCGAGCATTGTGTACATGTCCTTGTGCTTGCTGTGGATTACGATGTCGGTGGCGTTGCGGTATGTGAGCGACGTAATCCAGAATGCCAGACGTTCGGCGATGCTTCCCGACGTCAGCGACAAAACGGCTTCCATAGGTGTCTGCGAGTTGCGCGACAGATAGTTGAGCATGTTGAACAGGAAAACGGAGTCTGACTTTATTATCTTCAGATAGTCGGACTTTTCAATCTGGAGGATTCCGGCTTCCGGCTCTGCATATACATTGTATGGATAGGCTGTGGTTTTGCCGAACAAGTATTCCGCACCAATAACGTTTGGTCCGGATATGGTCTCGAGCACACGGATGCGACGGTTCATATTGAATATCTCAATCCTGGCTTTTCCAGATATGAGAAATCGTAGTTGCTGACAACTGTCGTTTGCGGATATGAATTTCTCGTTATTCAGATATTTCAAGAAGTTGAATCGTATCTTCTCAATCAATTCTGAAATTTTCGTATGGCTAACACCTTGAAATAAAGGTAAATCCATTAAGACTTCATACATGCTGCTCATAGTTTGTCCTTTTCGGTTTCTAATAGTGCAAATATATGGATTTTTTTAAATTAACTTAATCCCAATAGTGTGAAAACAAGTTGTCAAAAGCGGTGATATAGGTTAATAATGCTTAATCGGAAAAAAATAGTTATCTTTGTCTTGTTCCTGGCAGATGGCATGATTCTATTTATGCCTTGGAATCGGGTGAAAGTCCCGGACAGTGCTCGCTGCCGTAACCCCAATTTGATAAACTGGGTTTCTTGCCACTGGAATGGTGATTCTGGGAAGGTTTGAACGCATAAGCCAGAGGGGAAGTCGGAATACGGTGACAGGAACGATGGCTTTTAATAACCTGCGAGTTTCTTCTGCTTGATTGTGGAAGTTTCGGGTTGAAAAGATTTGGAAAATGAGAAGAATATTGTTTACATTGCTGGCTTTGTCCTGCTGCTTTGGTGGTGTGCTGGCTGAAAAAATAGAAAGAGACACATTGCATGTGGAAATGCATGCGGTGAGTGTCGTCGCGGTGCGTGAGCGCACAATTGTCAAGCCGCAGGTGCTGACAGACTCTGTGCTGCAGCGCCTCAACAGTCAGTCGGTCGCTGACGCACTGCGCTATTTCACTGGAGTCCAGGTGAAGGATTACGGAGGAATAGGTGGTATAAAGACCGTAAACATCCGCAGCATGGGCACAAACCATGTGGGCGTGTTCTACAATGGCGTTCAACTTGGCAACGCTCAGAACGGTCAGGTCGACTTGGGTCGTTATTCGCTCGACAATGTGGAGTCGATTTCTCTTTACAACGGGCAGAAAAGCGACATCTTTCAAACGGCGAAGGACTTCAGTGCATCAAGTGCCATATATGTCACAACCAGACGCCCGCGATTTACCGGCGGAAAACGCTACAATGTGGTTGCGCAGATGCGCACCGGCAGTTTCGGGTTGGCAAACCCTTCGCTTCTTTGGGAACAGAAGCTTGGCGGCAGCACATATCTGTCGGCAAGTGCGGAGTATACAAATGCCAACGGACGTTACAAATTCCGCTATAAGAGAATGAATCTTGACGGGTCGGTGGCTTACGACACTACCGCTGTGCGTCGCAACGGCGATGTGGAGTCGCTGCGTACGGAGTTGGGCCTTTATGGATTTCTGCCAAATGGAAAATGGAATGTCAACGGGTATTTTTACACGTCCGACCGCGGCATTCCCGGGGCGATTGTCAACAATGTGTTCCGGCACGGAGAGCGGCAGGTCGACAAGTCGGCATTCGGGCAAGGCGCATTGCAGACGCGTATAGCGCCGTTCTACTCCTTGAAGGTGACGGGAAAATTTGCGTGGGATTATTCTAATTTCTTGCGTGACGACCCGAAGGAGCTTTACATAAACAATCATTATTATCAGCAAGAGGCATATCTTTCGTTGGCTAACTTGTTCACGCTTACTGACTGGTGGCGGATGTCGGTGGCAGTGGATGTTCAGATGAATAAAATGAACGCTGATTTGCAGGATTTTGCATATCCGAAACGTTGGACGGAGCTGGCCTCGGTGGCGTCATCGGTTGATTTCGAGAAGGTCAGCGTGCAGGCGAGCCTGCTGGGCACATTCATTCAGGAGTCGACGCGTTCGCGCAAACTGTATACGGCATCGCCCGATAAGAGGGAGTTGTCGCCGGCTGTTTTTTTCAGTTATACGCCAATGTCTGAATCCGATTTTGTGATAACGGGATTTTTCAAGCGCATTTTCAGGATGCCTACGTTCAACGACTTATACTACACCGAAATAGGCAATGCCAACTTGAAGCCGGAGCGCACATGGCAATATGATTTGGGTGTGGCTTACGGATTGCAGTTTGGCGGAGGATTTCTCAAGAGTCTTAAATTCAGGGCTGACGGCTACTATAATACGGTTACTGACAAAATCATAGCCTACCCGACAGGGCAACAGTTCCGCTGGACTATGCTGAATCTTGGAAAGGTGAGAATTGGCGGTGTGGAGTCGGCGTTGGTGCTTGACGCGGCTGTGCGTAAGGTTGCGGTCGGACTCAATCTGCAATATACGTTTCAGAAAGCCTATGACTGCACCGACAAGGAGGATTCTTTCTATGGCGACCAGATTCCATACACGCCGCGCCACAGTGGCTCGGTGGCGTGTCGCCTCGATTGGAATGGATGGCAGCTGAACTATAGCTTTATCTATACGGGAGAACGCTACAACGAGCAGGAAAACTCCCGCTACAATTATGAGCAACCGTGGTATACCCACGACATGTCGCTGGCGCGTGAGTTTGTCTTTGGCAAAACGCGTTTGAAACTGACGGGTGAGTTAAATAACATTTTCAATCAGGCGTATGAGGTAATCCACAATTACCCAATGCCTGGCCGCAACTTTAAATTGTCGGCGCGTTTTTCAATGTGATTGTTATGAATTGGAGATTTTACATATTGTCGTTGTCGATTGTGGCGGTGCTGTTTGCCGCCTGCCGCACGGATGAGGTGCTTGTCGATATGGAGAAGATTCATGTCGCGGAGCCGGAGTATACCGACGTTGAGGGGTTTTACTTGCTCAATGAGGGCAATATGGGCAGTAACAAGTCTACTCTCGATTATTTTGACTACGGAGA